>Ga0209148_1000335_pt1 | contig 63754 bp, 71 predicted proteins | sample AraplaCol_mMF_r2_2_FD_184288 | JGI IMG/M metagenome (GOLD analysis project Ga0209148, IMG submission 184288) | Arabidopsis root microbial communities from North Carolina, USA - plate scrape CL_Col_mMF_r2 (SPAdes) (version 2) | ecosystem: Host-associated > Plants > Roots > Endosphere | place...
CAGTATTCCTCGATTGGAGAGTTTCGCTGCCATTCGACATCGGGTCGCTCACGGACAGGACGACGCTAAGACAAAGTTCGATCGGGCAACAATGCTCCTTTCGGGCAGAAGATATCGTGGTGCGCGACCTGGTAGGTTTTTGCGAGATTGGGACACGACTTCAAATCCGCGACAACGTTGGATCGAAGTCATTTCGCTCGAGCTGGCGGGACTAGCTAACCAGATCGCCTGAGTTCCTCCCAATCTTGACGGGTCAGCGGTTTTGTCGGCCTATGCGAAATCCTCGAAATACCGGACAACTGATGTTGAGATTGATTGGGCATCGTCGTCGGACATCGGGGGTGGAGGCCAATTGATTTCGTCGGAGTGAGGCGGCCAGATGCGCTTGAGGAGGTTGCGAGCCTCGGGTGCGGTTCGCCAATCCCAGCCCATGGGTATCTCAGCGAGGTGGCAGCTCATGGCGAAGGCAAAAAGGTCCCCGACAGAAAATGCCGTCGTTTGCATAGTTGGTGCGAGGTCCTCAGCCGTTGGGGTCTCTGGCAGTTCGTCAACGTTGGCAACTGGGAAGCTGGCCTTGACCCACTGTGTGGGGTTCTGCTGACGCGGGTAATGGCCGATCCAAATGCACCAGCCCGGAGGGGGCGTGCCCTTCTGCATAAGCCATGTCCGGTCGGATTGAGGAATTGCAACTCGGGCTTGATCTCCGGAAAGGTATTCCCCGGTCATCGTCGCCATCGCCACCCACGTTGCTACCCGCTGCTGGGCGGGCTGATCGAGAGAGAGTTTGGCTCCTTCAAACAGCGGGATGAGGATTGGCCTTGCGTCGTTTTGAATCCGGCTTAGCCACCCGCTGTTGCAATCTGAGCACACAATGCGAACCTGTGCGTCCAAGTGATCGCCAGCCCGAATGCGCACTTGAGCCGGCTCTGGCTGCCCGGGCCTTGGAACAAATACATTGGCGTGATTGTGCTTGTTTGCGGTGCGCCTGACGTACCCCTTCGTCCATTCTCCCCATACGTGCTCGCTGGTCTTCTTCTTAGATAGACCGCAGAACACACAGACCTTGAGAGCGAGAGGCATGACCGAAGGATAGGCTTGCGGAACGCAATGCGGCAAATACAAAAGACCAATGCAACACACAATCTCGGGCGAGCCCGTGGATGGGTTGAGCCGTGGCGAAACCCATCCTACGAGCTAGTACACTGTCACCACAGTCCGCGGATTAGTCATTCACGCTGATGTCCGTAAACAGGAATCCCGCCGGCGTCCGGGTGAAGACAAAGATGAGATCGTCGCAGAAGACGTAGTAATCGTCATTGTTGTCCTGATCGCGATCGTAGACGGCCTTGCCGCGCTGGATACACGCGCGATTTTTCGCCGTGAACTCGGTCCGATAGGTCTTGGCGCGAAATTGCGCGGCGTCGCCAATTGCCTTGTCGTTCATGAACGGCAATCGCGTCATGCCGGCGACGGCGGCGGAATCGTTTGCCTTGAGCGCCGCGCGAAACTTCTCGATGAAGCCGTCGAACTCCTTCTGCAAGGCAGGAGAAGCCACGGCTTTCTTCGGCGCCTGGGCGACGGCTGGAGCAAGGTTCACGAGAGCGGTTACGAGCATCATTCTCAGCAAAAATCTCACGGGTCGGCTCCATCAATCGACTAATCAAAATCTTTCGACCGAACGAAATCCATCGCGATCTGTTGCGTCAAGGACTTTCTGGCTGGCCGGCGCAGCGCTAACACGGCCCAGGCTTGCCGGCATGTTTCGCCCGCCTGTTTAAGGCCCATCGCGACACGTTGCTCCGCCGCATGGACTTGGTCGCTATAGGGTCAAAGCGGAATTGCGGTGACACTGCACAAAATTCCAAAGCCCAGGCATCCGGCCGACAGAGTTCAGTGCACCGTCACTGCAATCTGCACAGCGTTGCGCGAAGACGCTTTCGAACTCAGGGGGCTGGTGCCTCCCCCGTCATTCCGGGGCGCGCGTTGGCACGACGGCCCAGCGCTACCCCTGCTTCCCCGCAACGATCTCCGGCAACGTCGCCACATGCCGTGCAAAGGCACCGCGGCCAGTGGCGGTGGCGGTCACCGGAATCTTGTCACCGGAATCGGTCGCGATCTCCCCGTCACTAGTCGGCAGCCACGTATCGAGAGCGTACCCGGCGAGGCGACGCCCGGAATGGCTTGCCTCCCGATAAAACTTGACCGGCGCCTCGAGACCATCGGGCATACACGAAATACGATGGGTCATCTTTGATTTACAACCTTTTCGCTGGACGCCGCGTCATCGCGTGATGACGTCCCGTCCGCGGCAAATCCGAAGGAACTGAACAATGCCCACGATCACGACGACAGACGGCGTCAACATTTTCTACAAGGATTGGGGATCAGGTCAGCCGATCGTTTTCAGCCACGGCTGGCCGCTGACAGCGGACGACTGGGATGCCCAGATGACCTTCTTCCTTCGCCACGGCTACCGGGTGATCGCCCACGACCGGCGCGGCCACGGCCGGTCCGACCAGCCCGGTACCGGCAACAACATGGACCAATGGGTTGCCGACCTCGCGGCCCTGACTGAACACCTCAACCTGCGCGAGGCGATCCACATCGGGCACTCCACAGGCGGCGGTGAGGTGGCTCGCTACGTCGCCCGCCACCAGGCGCGCGTCGCGAAGGCGGCGCTGGTCGCTTCACTGACGCCGAACATGTACCGGAGCGTGGACAACCCGTCCGGTCAGCCGCCGGAGTGGTTCGAAGCGATCCGGGCAGGCGTGCTGGGCAACCGGTCGGAGTTCTACCGTTTCGTCCCCGAGAACCCGTTCTACGGTTACAACCGCGATGGGGCGAAGCCTTCGGAAGCGATCATTGCGAACTGGTGGCGCCAAGGCATGGCCGGCGGTGCCCTCGCTCACCACGCAACGGTCGATTCCTGGCTCGAAGACTATACCGAAGACCTCAAGAAGATCACCGTGCCGGTGCTGGTGATGCATGGCGAGGCCGATCAAGTCGTCCCGTTCGCAAGTTCAGTGCCGCGTGCGGTGAACCTGCTCAAGAACGGGTCGCTGAAGACCTATCCCGGCTATCCCCATGGCATGCTCACCACGCATGCGGATGTCCTCAACCCCGACCTGCTCTCGTTCATCAGGTCTTGACGACACCTCATCTTCCGGGGCGCGCAAAGCGCGAGCCCGGACTCCAAAACTACCATCGTGAGTATGGATTCTCAGGTGCGCAATTGCGCACCATAGCTCGCGCCCAAGAGGGCGCGCCCCGGAATGACGACGGCGCGAGCTACACCGGCTTTCCCGCGATGATCTCCTGCAATGTCGCCACATGCCGCGCGAAGGCGCCGCGGCCCGTGGCGGTGGCAGTCACCGTCGTCTGCGGCTTCTTGCCGACGAAGGCCTTGTCGACCGAGACGTAGCCGGCCTTGGCGAGGGTCTCGATGTGAGCGCCGAGATTGCCGTCGGTGGCGCCTGTGAGTTTCTTCAGCCGTGCGAATTCCAGGCCTGAGGCGACAGGCAAAGCGTTCAGGGCCGCCATGATCTTCAGCCGCAATGGCTGATGGATGATGTCGTCGAGCTCGGCCATCAGATCCGCCGCATCCAGAGGCCGCCGAGGATCAGGCCGCCGCCGTTGACGAAGGCCATCCAGAGCGGGAAGGCCGCGCCGATGGTGAAGAAGCCGATCAGCGTCAGCGCGATGATACCGAGGCCGATGGCGACGAAGGCGTAGCCGAACCAGAGGCCGGCGAGCGTGTAGAACAGCATGAAGTAGATCGGCCAGAAGGCGCCGAGCTCGCGCGGGCCGAAATGGCCGAGCACGTCGGTGCAGATGTTGCCGAACGCGAAGAACAGCGCGAAGACCAGCACGATCCTGAAGTCGAAGGCTTGAGTTTGCCCCTGGACTTGCGGCGGCGCGAGCAACCGGATCGCGATCAGGCCGCCGACGCCGAGGATATCGACGGCGGGCCAGGCGTAGCGCGCGTAGAACGGCCACGCCCAGGTGATCACGTTGCCGGCGAAGACCAGAACGCCCCACCATATCGCCGCAAGACTGGCCAGCTCATAAAGCTGCGACTGCTTCACGCGCTGAACGATGTCGTCGATATCGGCCAGCGCCGCGGACGCCTCCTTGCTGTCGATCATGACTGGCCAATTCCACGCGTTGCCACGTCCTCGGCGATCGCATTGACGGCCTTCGGATTGGTGACCATGCCCATGTGATTGACGCCGTCAATCAGCTTGACGTCAACGGAGGGCCTGATGGCCTGCACGGTCTCGGCATATTTGGCCGAGATCATCATCTCATCCTCAGCGCCGCCGAAGATCGTCATCGGATGCGTCACCGAGGCGAGATCGAGGCGATAACCGTGCGTGGCGAAATTGCGCATCAGGCGGTCGGAATAGGTGGCCGTCAGATAGCGCTCCGAATTCGCAGGCACCGCGAAGGCGAGCACCGGAAGCTGCGAGCAGCAGTCGATGCCGAGCTTGCGCAGCGCGGTGAGACCGATGAAGCGCGGGATGTCGGCATTGGCCCAGCCGCCGGAATGCGCGACATTGGTCGGCGCGTCATAGCCGAGATAGGGCGCGAGCAGCACGGTGCGGACGAACAGGTCCTGCACGATCGGCGTCGCGGCGACGCGCAGCGAGAAGCCGGCGCCGGCGGAATGGCCGACCAGCGTGAGCGGCAGATCCGGCGCGCTCTTGCGGACATGGGCGACGAAATCGACGAGGTCGTCCTCGAGCTGGCCGACATAGCCGATGTCGCCGCGCGTGCCCGATGCACCGTGGCCGCGGGTATCAAGCGCCCAGGTCTCGACGCCGTGCGCGGCCATGGCCGCGGTCAGGGCGTGATTGACCGTGCCGGAGGAGCCGGACGAGCCATGGATGAAGATGGCGCCGCGACCGGTGTCCGCGCCCTTCGCTGCATAATGCCGGTAGCCGAGCCAGGTGCCGTCGCGGGCCTGGAAGCGCTCCAGCGGCGGCAGGGTCGAGAAGTCGATGCCTTTGACCGACTCCGAGACCGAGCGCATCTCGGGCGGCCGCTGCAGCGGCGTCGCGATCAGGGCGGTGAGGATCAGCGCCACGGCGCCAACCGCGCACAGCCCCCATTTGAGCAAGCCCAGCACCCCTCGCAGCATCTGCATCGCCATGGTCGAACTCCCTGACTGTATCTTCGATAGAGAACTCTATATTACAGAGTACTCTTCTACACAACCCCCTAATTCGGGATTTCGAAGCGCACCCAGAGCTCGGATCACCTCTCCCGCAGGGAGAGGTCGGATCGCATCGCAAGATGCGATCCGGGTGAGGGGATCTGGTGTCACCGGGCGCCGCACCCCCTCACCCGGATTGCTCAGGCGCGCAATTGCGCGCCATAGCAAATCCGACCTCTCCCCGCTGGGGAGAGGTGAACCACGGACAGCCGACCGAATCTCATTTCGTGCGCTTTGGATGGCGCTTGCCGGCGAAAATCCTTAACGTCCTGATGACCCCAAAATGCCGAATCGTTTGCCGATGCCGCCTGCGGAACAACTTCACAACGCGCCCGAATTCACCGTTTCCGAGCTGTCCCAGTCCCTGAAGCGGACGGTGGAGGACACCTATGGCCATGTCCGGGTTCGCGGCGAAATCTCCGGGTTTCGCGGCGCCCATTCCTCCGGCCATTGCTATTTCGCGCTCAAGGACGAGAGCGCCAAGATCGAGGCGGTGATCTGGAAGGGCGTGCACGGCCGCATGCGCTTCAAGCCCCAGGAGGGGCTGGAGGTGATCGCCACAGGCAAGCTCACGACCTATCCGGGCTCGTCGAAGTACCAGATCGTCATCGAGGCGCTGGAGCCGGCCGGCATCGGCGCGCTGATGGCGCTGATGGAGGAGCGCAAGAAGAAGCTCGCCGCCGAAGGCCTGTTCGACGAGGCGCGCAAGCAGCTCCTGCCCTGGCTGCCTGAGGTGATCGGCGTCGTGACCTCGCCGACCGGCGCGGTGATCCGCGACATCCTGCATCGGCTGGAGGATCGCTTTCCCCGCCACGTGCTGGTGTGGCCGGTGAAGGTGCAGGGCGAAGGCTCGGCCGAGCAGGTGGCGGCCGCGATCCGCGGCTTCAACGCGCTCCCTGAGGGCGGCAAGATTCCGCGGCCCGACGTGCTGATCGTCGCGCGCGGCGGCGGCTCGCTGGAGGATCTCTGGTCGTTCAACGAGGAGATCGTGGTCCGCGCGGCGGCCGAGAGCATGATCCCGCTGATCTCCGCGGTCGGCCACGAGACCGACATCACGCTGATCGATTTCGTCGCCGACAAGCGCGCGCCGACGCCGACGGCGGCGGCCGAGATGGCGGTGCCGGTGCGCAGCGAATTGTTCGTCGAGGTCGCCGATCTCGCGCGCCGCACCCGCGCCTATTGGCAGCGCGCGCATGAAAGCCGGCGCAGCGAGCTTCGCGCGGCTGCCCGCGCGTTGCCGGCGGCGACGGATCTGCTGGCGATCCCGCGGCAGCGGCTGGATTCGGCGGGCTCCTCCCTGCCGCGCGGGCTCAAGGCCAACACGCATGCGCATTTCCGCAGGTTTACCGCGGCGAGCGCGAAGCTGACGCTGCGGGTGCTGCATGGCCAGATTTCGCAGGCCGGTCACCGGCTCACCGTCTCAGGCGAACGGCTCGGCCTGTCGGCGCGTGCGTTGCTGCGGCAGCGGCGCGACCGCTTTGCCGGATTGGAAGTGCGCCTGCGGGCCTCGAAGCTTTCCAATGCGCAGGCGCAGCGCAATGCGATTGCCCGCCAGCGCGAGCGCACGCAGCGGCTTTCCGAGCGCGCGGGCCGTGCACTGCTGACGTTGCTGCAGCGGCTGGATGCCCGCGTCGAGAACAGCGGCAAGCTGCTCTCCGCCCTCTCCTATCGCGGCGTGCTCGCCCGCGGCTTTGCGCTGGTGCGCGATGATTCAGGGCATCCCCTGCATTCGGCCGACAGCGTCGGACCGAATGCGCGGATCGCGATCGAGTTCGCGGATGGACGCGTCGGGGCGACCGCGGATGCGGATCGGCCGGCGGCGGTGAAGCGCGCGCAGCCGAAGCCGGCGGTGCAGGAGACGAAGCCGGCGCCGAAGCGCGTGGCCAAGCCGGTGGATCAGGGCAGCTTGTTCTGAGGGTGCCTGGTGGGGCGGTGTTGCGACGCGCACAACTGCGCGCTGTTGCAACGAAGGCAACAACGAACTCTCACGACATGTGGTGATGGTCGTTAGTCTGCAGCCCCGCCGCCTACCGGCAGGACAATCCCGCGTCCATCGTGGTCCAGAAGCCGCAATGTTCCGGCGCGAGCTGGGGCGAGCCGGCGTGGGCTTCGAACAGGAAGACCGCGAGGGTGAAGATAACGAGTGCGGAGGAGAAGAGAGCGAAGCGGTTGCGCATGACAGATGCGTTTAGCGGACATCATGGTCGAACTAAGGCACGGACGTGGGCTGAAACCGGGATGCGGCGCGATCTCTAGATTCACGGTCGGCCATGTCCCTGCGCTATCGCGCCAGCCACTCCGCGACTTCCTTCTGCGATTCCGCGCGCGCGTCGGAATCGGTTCCGAGATGGCCGTGCTCGGGAACGGCGGCATCAAGGCTGGCGGCGGCCGCGTGCAGCGGCGTGTTGGCGCGGTCGAAATCGTGATAGGCGCCGGGATAGACGACGATGCGCGCGAGCGCGCTGCGGCCATGGGCGCCGTCCACCATCTGGCGACAGGCCGGCGGCGAGGAGACGTCGTCATTGGCGCCGATCAGCACCAGCGTCGGCACCCGCGTGCTCCAGCCGAGACCGGCAGAGATCCGGCAATCCGGATAGAACGCGATCGCGGCGCGGAAATCCGGGACCGCATCGCGCGCCGCGCTCTGCGGACGCACCGCCCAGAGCAGCGCGCTGGCGCCATTGGCCCAGCCGATCAGGCTGACACGGTCGCGCGCCACCCAGTTCTGCTTCATCAGCCAGGCACGCGAGGCCGCGATGTCGGTGACGCGCTCGCGCCGCGCCTTGACGTGGATGTCCTTGACGCGGCATTGCGGCCCGAGCTCGCGCGAGCCGTAGCTATCCGGCAGCAGCACGGCATTGCCCGATTTGAGCAGGCGCTCGGCCCAGTCGCGATAGCGCGGCTGGACGGAATCGGAATGACTGCCGAGGCCGCCGCAGCCGTGCAGTGCGATCACGGTCGGGAATGGGCCTGCCCCGTCCGGCTTGAACAGCTGCGCATGCAGCACGCCCGACGACAGCGGAATCTCGACCGCCTGCGGCGCAGGCGCCGGCGCGGCCTGCGCGGCCGACATCAGCAGTGTCAGGAACAGGGCGGAAGTTACGGAGCGCATCGGACTCTGTCGCAGGAGGTGCCGCAGGATAACAAGCACTATCATGCGCAAACGGTTGCAAAACATCACAAACCGGTGGGTTTAACGGGCGGACAAGCCACCTTATCTATGGTACATCCAGTCCAACATATCGTGCCCTCCCACGGAGACTTTCGACCGTGCTGAACAAGTTCGGCCCTTCGGGCAATGGCGAAGCCCAGGTGCAATATCTCGACGGCGATTTCCGCGTGATCTCGCCGGGGACCTTCGTGCGCTGCGCCATCACGGACGCGCGGATTCCGCTCGACGAACTGAAATACTGGAGCGTGGACCTGCAGGAAGCCTACGCCACGCCCGCCGCCGTGCTGCAGCGGCATTTTCCGAGCGCGCCGAAGCCGCAGAATTGAGGCCTGCGGCGCGCGTCTATTGCTCCGCGCCATCCGTGCCCACGCAGGTCTTGATCGCGCTCTTGCGCGCCTCGCCGATGGCCTTCTGATCAATCGCCTGCTTCAGGCAATCGAGCCGCGCCTGCGCCATGCAGAGCTGCATCTGGTCGCGCTTGTCCTGGCCCTTCAAATTCTGCGTCGAACCGAGACAGCCGACGCGCTTTGTCGCAGGAACCGGCACCGCGGCGCCCGAAACAGCGGGAGCCGTCGTTGTCTGCGCAGACACCGGGGCAACCATCAGGCACACAAGAGAGGCGGCAAGGGCAGCAGAGGACAGTTTCATCGCAGTCTCCAGGATCTTGGGGAAGCGATAGAGGGTGTGCGATGAATGTCGGCTGAATAGCGAGGTGCGGCGATCAACGCCCGCTGAACCGCCGCTCGCGGGCCTTGTAGAGATGGTCGCTGATCAGCTGCTTCAACCTGGCCGGATCGTCGAATTCGAGCGCGACCTTGAACGGCACGATGCCATCGGGCACACCCTCGATACCGCGCAGGCGCGCGAGGTCCTTCTCCGTCGTCACCAAAGTGAGCTGCTCGCGCTGCGACTCGGCTGCGAGCTCTGCAAGTTCAGGCTGCGAAAACATGTGGTGATCGGCGAAGGGGCGCGTGCGCGCGACCTCGATGCCGCTCCCCCGCAACGTCCGGAAGAAACGTTCGGGATCGCCGATGCCGGCAAAGGCGAAGACCTTTTTGCCGAAGAGGCGCGCAATCGACGCTGCGTCCGGCGTCAGCCGCGCGCGCAGCACCGGTTTTTCGCGCGCGGAGATCTTCGCCGCAACATCGTCCGCGGCATGGCCGCCTCCGATCAGCACCAGCGCGTCGGTGCGCGCGAGCTGCGGCCGCAGCGGCGCGCGCAAGGGGCCGGCCGGAAACACCTTGCCGTTGCCGAGGCCGCGCTCGCTGTCGATCACGATCAGCGAGGCGTCCTTCAACAGTTTTGGATTCTGGAAGCCGTCATCCATCAGGATCACGGTCGCGCCCTGCGACTTCGCCAGCGCGACGCCATCGAGACGGTCGCGCGCAACGGCGACGGGCACGTCGCGCACCATCATCAACGGCTCGTCGCCGACGTCGGACGCATCGTGACGCTCGCGATCGACCATGACCGGGCCGTGCAAGCGCCCGCCATAGCCGCGGCTGAGCACAACAGGCGTCTCGCCGAGCTCGCGCAACAACCTGGTCAACGCCAGCACGGTCGGCGTCTTGCCGGCGCCGCCGACATGGTAATTGCCGACACAGAGCACGGGGATGCCGGCGTCAAAGCCCTGGCGCGCCATGCGGCGCGCGGTGATGGCGCCGTAGAGCGCGCCCAATGGGCTGAGGAGATGCGACTTCGGGGAACGCGGCCGGTACCAGAAGGCCGGCTCACGCATTGGCGGCCCCCATCTCGATCCGCAGCTGCATGAGATACGGCTCGAGCGCCGTCATGGTGCGATCGAGCGCGCCGCCGAGCTCCTCGACGACGCTGCTTCCGGCGCGCTGCATCTTGTCGCGCACAGTCGGTTCGGCCAGCAACAGGCCGAGCTGCTTGGTCAGCGCCTCCTGCGTGTCGGCCTGGCGCGCGCCGCCGCTTTGATCGAGCGCCGCATAGACATCGGTGAAATTGAACACGTGCGGGCCATGGACGATGGCCGCACCCAGCTTGATCGCCTCGATCGGATTCTGCCCGCCATGACGGATCAGCGACCCGCCCATGAAGACAACAGGCGAGAGGCGGTAGAACAGGCCGAGCTCGCCCATGGTGTCGGCGACATAGACATCGGTCGCGGCCGCCAGCTGCTCGTCGCGCGAACGGAGTGCCGGCTTCAGGCCCGAGGCCGTGATCAGACCTGCGATCGACGAGCCGCGATCCGGATGCCGCGGCACGATCACGGTGAGGAGCTGCGGGAAGTGGCCAACGAGGCTGCGATGCGCCGCGACCAGCATCTCGTCCTCGCCCGGATGGGTCGAGGCGGCGACGATGATCGGGCGCCCGCGCGTCATCGCCATCAGCCGTTCGAGCTTGGCGGGATCGGCCGGCGGTGCCGGCACGTCGAGCTTGAGATTGCCCGTGGTGACGACATCGCGACCGCCGAGCGCGGAGAAGCGTTCGGCATCGATCTTCGACTGCGCGAGGCAGATGTCGAAGCGCGACAGCAGCGCCGAGATGGTGCCGTGCATGCGCCGCCAGCGCGGGAAGGAGCGCGGCGACATCCGTCCGTTGATCAGCACCATCGGGAGGCGGCGCGCCGCACCCGCCAGGATCAGGTTCGGCCAGAGGTCCGACTCGATGAACAGCGCCAGCGACGGCTTCCAATGGTCGAGGAAGCGCGCGACATAGCGCGGGGAATCGTATGGCACGTATTGATGGATGACGTCGGGCGGAAAGCGCTTGGCCACGACGGCCGCCGAGGTGACCGTGCCTGACGTCAGCAGGATGCGCAGGTTGAGATCGCGCAGGCGCTCGATCAGCGCCGCCGCAGCCAGGACCTCGCCGACGCTGGCGCCATGGATCCAGACCAGCGGACCATGCGGCCGCACGTCCTGGCTAAGCCCCCGCCGCTCGCCGACGCGCGCGGGATCTTCCTTGCCCTGCTTGAGCCGCCGCTTGATCAGCGCAGGCGCGAGCGGCACGAGACCGGTCGCCAGGCGCCGATACATCCGCAGCGTCATCGGCAGGGACTTCGGGACCGCATGGGGCAGCGAGCTAGCCAGCGTTTTAGCCATCTTGGGGCCCCACGCGGCCGAGCTGCGCATAGGCGCGGCGTGTGGCTTCGTTCAGCGTGTCTTCCAGCTCCTGCCGCAGCTCTTCCATCTTCGCGGCGTCGGCGTCCGGCGGCACGTGGATTTCCTTGATGCCGACCAGAGCGCCCCGGCCGAACGGCAGGTTGATGGTGGTGCGGTCCCAGTTCCTGAGCCTGATAAAGCGGCTGGTCGCCATCGCAAAAGGCATGATCGGCCGCCCCGATTCCCGTGCCAGCATGATGATGCCGAGGCCGGCCACGCGCGAACGCTTGGGGACATCGGCGGTCAAGGCGACATTACAACCGTCTTGAAGCGTGTACACCATTTCCCTGAAGGCGCCGACCCCGCCCTTGCGGTGGAACGCGCCGCCATGATCCCCGGACCCCCTGATGGTGCCGATGCCGAGCCGCTCGGCGGCAACCGCATTGAACTCGCCGTCGCGGTGGCGGGAGATCAGCACCTTGGCCCGGTAGGAGTCCTTGTTCTTGATGAACGGGGTGAGGAAATGCTGGCCGTGCCAGAACGCGAAGATCGCCGGCATGTGGGGCTCGACGAGCGCATAGACGTCAGGCGGATCGAACGTGAATTTGTTGGTCCGCCAGACCAGACGCAGATATTCGGCCGCCAGGACCCCGACGGCACGCTGAAACCAGCTGCTCCGCAGCGTATTGCGAAGCAGTTTTTTCAACGCGCCTTCGTTTCTTGATTGGGGTCGAGCAGCCGGTGCAGGTGGACGATGAAATAGCGCATCTGCGCGTTGTCGACCGTGCTCTGCGCCTTGGCGCGCCAGGCAACATGGGCGGACGCGTAGTTCGGATAGAGGCCGACGATCTCGACCTCGTCGAGGTTCTTGAAGGTGTTGTGCTCGAGGTCGAGCAGCTCGCCGCCGATGACGAGGTGAAGCAGTTGCTGCGGGGCACTATCTGACATGAGTTCGGTTCCTAACAGGCTGCCCGGCAAAGCAGTGGTCGACAAGCACGCCGACGGGCGCTTCAGGCCAGGGGACGATTGCGAAAATGCGCGACAATGCTCGCATGACGATCGCGTCCCGCTGCCACCAGCACCCCGTGCGTCACTTCCCGGCGATTATAAAGGATGGGGTCTCCAGAGAGGTCGCTCATCCTACCATCCGCTTCCTGCACGATCAAATCGGCGGCCGCAAGATCCCAATCATGACTATTGCCGCCCGCAAAAGCCGCGTCCAGGGCGCCATTGGCGACCCGGCACAGGCGCAGTGCGAGCGAACCGATTCGCGGGTGCAGCCTGATGTCGCCGCCTGTCATATTGAGTCGCTCGACCATGGGCTTGGGGCCGGCCATGCGGGCGAAGTCGAGCACGGACCCGGCCGTCGCCCGGACCGGATGGCCGTTCAGCGTGGTGCCCCGGCCGCGGGCGGCGAAAAAGAATTCGTTCGTGGTCGGCGCGTAGACCGCAGCCAGCACCGGCGTAGCATCCTCGACCAGCGCGACGCTGACGCACCATTCGTCATGACCGCCCAGGTAATTGCGGGTGCCGTCGATCGGATCGACCACCCAGGTCAGCCGCCGCGACAGCCGCGTGGAATCATCGGCGCTCTCCTCCGACAACCAGCCGTAGTCAGGCGTGGCACCGCGCAGGCGCGCCTCCAGCAAATCGTTGACGGCGATGTCGGCTTCCGAGACCGGCGAGGACGCGCCCTTGATCCACTTCTTCAGCTCGGTGCGGAACATCGATTGCGCGAGGCTCCCCGCCTCCCGCACCGTGTGCTGCAGCAGCGCTGCGTCGCGCGTCAGTGTCGTCGTGTCGGAAAAGTCAGCGTCCGCCAAGCGTCAGTCCCTCGATGCGCACCGTCGGCGCATTGATGCCGTAGCGGAACTCGAGATTGTTGGCCGGCTGCATCGACTTGAAGATCTCGAACAGATGGCCGGCGATCGTCACCTCGCTGACGGGATAAGTGAGTTCGCCGTTCTCGATCCAGAAGCCGGAGGCACCGCGGCTGTAATCGCCGGTGACGCCGTTGACGCCGGAGCCGATCAGGTCGGTGACGTAGAATCCCTGCTTGATGTCGGAGATCAATTCAGCGGGCGTCGGCGTGCCGGCTTCGAGATGCAGATTATATGGCCCCGGCGAGGGCGAGGACGACACGCCGCGATGGGCGTGGCCAGTCGTGGTGAGGCCGAGCTCGCGCGCGGTGGCGCAGTCGAGCAGCCAGGTCGTCAGCACGCCTTCGTCGACCAGCGCGATCCGCTTCACCGCGACGCCTTCGGCATCGAAGGTCTGCGAGCGCAGGCCGCGCTTGCGCAGGGGATCGTCGATGATGCGGATGTTTTTCGAAAACAGCTGCTGGCCGAGCTTGTCCTTCAGGAAGCTGGTCTTGCGCGCGATCGAGGCGCCGTTGATGGCGCCGACGACGTGGCCGACCAGCGAGCCGGCAACGCGCGGATCGAACACCACGGGCACCTTGCAGGTCTCGACCTTGCGCGGATTGTAGCGCGCCACGGTGCGTTCGCCGGCGGAGCGGCCGACGGCTTCCGGCGACAAGAGGTCGGCAGCGTGGGGCGCCGAGGTGAAATCGTAATCGCGCTCCATGCTGGTGCCTTCGCCGGCGATCGCGGTCGCCGAGATGCCCTGGCTGGAACGCAGGTAAGAGCCGTGGAACCCGGTCGAAGTGACCAGCACCATGCCGCCCATGCCGGCAGACGCCGAAGCGCCGCCTGATTTCGACACGCCCTTCACGGCGAGTGCGGCAGCCTCCGCTTCGAGCGCGCGGCGCTCGAGCTCTGATGTCGCGGGCACATCGGGATCGAGCAGATCGAGATCGGGGAAGTCGCGCGCCAGCAGCGCGGGATCGGCGAGCCCGACATATTTGTCGTCGGGCGCGACACGCGCCATTGCCACCGCGCGTTCCGCAAGCTTGGTGACGGCATCGCCACTGGCGTCGTTGGTCGAGACCACCGCCTGGCGCTGGCCGACCAGCACGCGCAGGCCGACATCGTCGCCCTCGGAGCGCTCGGACTCCTCGACACGTCCGTCGCGCACCTCGACGCCCTGCGAGATGCCGCGTACTGCGACCGCATCGGCTGCATCGGCGCCGGCGCGCTTCGCCGCCTCGACCAGGCGTTGCGCCAGATCCGACAGCGCGGATTGGTCAAACAGGTCGCGATTGGATTTAGGCGACAGCGTCGAGCTTGCGGATGGTGAAGAGTTCACGAACGAAATCCTGTTGGGGCGCGGGAGGTTTCGGGGCGATCTTAGGCCCTGAACATCAGATGTGCCCAAATGGTGCGGACTTCAAGCATTTTCAGCCTGCAGAAGGCTCAGATTCGATGGCTTTACGCAACGTCTCGTCAATCATGCGCGCCAAGGTCTTGTCAATCATGGTGGGCGGTGACGCTGGATTAACCAGCCTTTTTAAGCGGTTTCGGAAACTGCCTGCGCTAACGTCCTCGCATCGACCGGGAACATAATCCTGGCGGGGAGAACGAAAGCCGTGAGGCGTCAAACAGCAACATGCGGGGTCAACCCCGCCGGGTCGAGCCGCTCTCTGCGGCTCGACCCTCTTTCCCTTCCGGTCCGCTTCGATGCGCATGATCCGCGCGCCGACGGCTACACCAGGCAGATCGAGCTTCATCGCGAGCGTGTCGTGCTGCGCCGTGCCGTGCGCGGCATGCAGATGGCGATCAACGTCCGCGTCAGCGACTTCACCGGCGTCGCACTGCGCGGCAATGACGAGGCGCAGACCCTCGTCCTCGTGCACCGCGATCCCTCGCTCTCCGTTCCGCTGCTGGTCAGTGCCGACGGCGACGAGCTCAACGAAGCCTGGGCGACCTGGAGCGAGATCTTTGCGTTGCCGCAGCTCGACGAAGGTGCCCGCAAGCCGGCACCGCGTCGCCGCCGCGCCAATGCGATCCGCGCCCGCCGTCCGAAATTCCTGATGCGCCGCCGCACCGCCATGGCGCGCGAGCTGCCGGTTCATCGCGCGGAACGCGAGATCATCGCCAGGAATTGAGCGAAGCTACGCCGCCCGCATCATTGCGTCGGCCAGCAATCCGGCAAACAGCAACAGCCCCGCGTGCTTGTTGGACTTGAACAGACGCAGGCAGAGCGCGGGATCATCGATCCGAAGTCGTCGGATCTGCCAGCCGAGATGCGCGGCTAAGGCCGCGAGCCCAATCCACGCCGGCCAGCGCGCATCGCCCGATGCCAGCGCGACGCCGATCAGCACCACCGCGAGCCCGTAGAACAGGATCAGCGCCTGATGCGTGTGCGCGCCGAACAGGCGGGCGGTCGACTTGACGCCGATCAGCGCGTCGTCCTCGGCGTCCTGATGCGCATAGATGGTGTCGTAGCCGATCACCCAGGCGATCGCGCCGGCATAAAGCACCAGCGCGGTGACATCGATACGTCCGAAGGTGACGGCGAATCCCATCAGCGCGCCCCACGAGAAGGCGAGGCCCAGGAAGACCTGCGGCCACCAGGTGACGCGCTTCATGAAAGGGTAGATCGCGACGATCAGTAGCGAGGCGATGCCGGTCGCAATCGCGAAGCGGTTGAATTGCAGCAGCACGACGAGCCCGATCAGCGCCTGCGCGACCATGAAGGCCATCGCCTGCTTCGTGCTCAGCTGCCCCGACGGCAGCGGCCGCGAGCGCGTGCGCTCGACCCTGGCGTCGAGATCGCGGTCGGTGATGTCGTTCCAGGCGCAGCCCGCCCCGCGCATCACGAAGGCGCCGATGAAGAACAGGACGATGGTGAGCGGCAGGCGGCGGATATCGTGGGCCATCGCGCTGGCGAGTGCCGCCGACCACCAGCACGGCATCAGCAGAAGCCAGGATCCGATCGGACGATCGTAGCGAGATAACCGCAAATAAGGCCGCGCCCATTCCGGCGCGAGCGTATCGACCCAGTTGCCGGTGGAATCGGCAACGCGGGCGGATGTGTCACTCATCGCGTGAGGACGTTGCCGTTGAGCGTGTCGAAGGTGCTGCCGCCCTTCTTGCCGGAATTGGCCTCCGGCGCCGAGCCCGAACCCACCACCTCGCTCAGCGACGGACCGGCCGGACCGCGCGGCTGGTTCGCCATCTGCTGTGCGACGTTACAGACCTTCGTCTGCATCGCCTCGGTGTTCTTGTGGGCTTCCTTCATCTGTCCGGCAACGTTCGGCGGGATACCGCATTTGGCGGCATGGGTCTCGACATACTTGATCATCTTGAACTCGGCCTGGCCGAAGCTCTTGATCAATTTGCAGGCCTCGTCAGGCGTGGCGTGGCGATCGCTCGCGGTCTTGATCATCTTGCCGCGCTTCTCGGCTTCCTCGCGCAGCGGCATGAACGCCTTCATGCAATCCTCGCCGGGACCCGCCTGGGTCGGCGGAGCGGCGCTGAAGGCGCCTGCGCCACCAATCGGAGCTGCGCCATTGACCGGGAACGAGGCCTGCGGCGCGGCGCCGACCGAAGCGACCGGCGCGCGGCCGTTCACGGGAGGAAATGCGGAATCGGTTGGGGCCTGATTCGGCAGCGGAGCCGGGAACCCCTGGGCGTAAGCGCCCGCTGTGCCCATGACGACCATGGCGGCAGTGATCGGAACCATCAATCGACGGATCATCTAGAATGTCTCTCCGGCAGGAGCTACGGGGTCAGGCGTCTTCCCAAATTGAAGCGCAACCAGCGTGCTGGCGTTTTTACGATTCCTGCCGGCGCTTAACAACCCGTCGAATAGGGCAAGAGCGCGGCGTGCCGACGCACCAATCCGGCGATATTTACCCCCCAATCTACTGCTTTCGGTTAAGAACGGCGACAAATCGGACCTGAACGATGCCCTCCCACGATTTTCGCGCCCCCCGCCTGTTCGTTGACGCCCCGCTGGCCCAGGATGCCAGGGTCCCGCTCGACCGCGACCAGAGCAATTATCTCGGCAATGTGCTGCGCCTTGCCGCCGGAGCCGAGGTTTTGGCCTTCAACGGCCGCGATGGCGAATGGCAGGCCGCGATCGAGGGCCGCAAGCGGCCCGACGGCCTTGTCATCCTCCAGCAGGTCCGGCCCCAGGACCGGCTGCCCGACCTTGCCTATGTCTTCGCCCCGCTCAAGCACGCCCGGCTCGACTACATGGTCCAGAAGGCCATCGAAATGGGCGCCGCCAGCCTTCAGCCGGTCCTGACCCGATTCACCCAGGCCTCCCGGGTCAACACCGAGCGGATGCGCGCCAACGTGGTCGAGGCCGCGGAACAATGCGGCATTCTGAGCATCGCTGCGGTCGCCGAACCGGTGCCGCTGGAGCGGTATCTCGGTCAGCGGCCCGCGGACCGCCTGCTCATCTTCTGCGACGAGGCGGCCGATGTGCAAAGCCCCATCCAATGCCTGCAAGGCGCGATCGAGGCCGGCCATGACCAAGGCAGAATTGGTATCGACGTGCTGATCGGCCCGGAAGGCGGCTTTGCCGAGGAAGAGCGCACCCTGCTGCTGCGGCAGCCGAAAATCCTCCGGCTGGCCCTGGGCCCGCGGATCATGCGGGCCGACACGGCCGCAGTGGCGGCGCTGGCACTGGTCCAGGCCGTGCTGGGCGATTGGGGTGGCCAAAACGGTTGAAGAATGAGTCTTGGTTGAATCAATGCAGGAGCGAGGGTCACCTCTCCCGAAGGGAGAGGTGACCGAGCAAGCCCGACCGGACCGAATTCATCATGGCCATCTCGGGATAATCGCCTAGCTATGCTCGCGCAGCGATCGATACAGGGTTTCGGACGGCAACTCTCCGAACGCCGCCCTGTAGCTCGCGGCAAACTCGCTCAAATGCCAGAAGCCATGCGCGATCGCGCAGGCCTTCACACTGCGCCTTGCCGGGCCGGTGCGCAACTGCCGGCGCACAGACCAGAGCCGCAAGACCCTGGAATAGCGATGCGGGCTCATGCCGCAGATCGCCCGCGTCGCGCTCTGGAGCGTCCGGACCGACACGCCCACCCGCTCCGCCATTTCGGTGGTCTTGTGCCAGATCGTCAGATCGTGCCGGATCAGGCTTTCCATCTCGGCGACGATCCGCAAGTAGGTCGACGTCGTGGTGTGCGTCGATCGGCTGTCCACGCTGGTTGCGATCGCAGCGTCCATCACGCTGAGCAGCGATTGCTCGACAGCGGCGCGCGACGTCGGCTCGTTCAGGAAGTCCGGATCATTGGCTGCCGTTTCAAGCGTCGTGGAAATCCGGCCGCGCAGGGCAGCCAGCATCTCCGATGCCGGGCTCAGCAAATGATAGCCGTCCAGGCGAGACCAGGGCTCGCAGGCGGGCGGCGTGAAGTAGATGACACCGATCAGACGGCCGACCGGCTCGTGGACCAGGCAGTCGGAGGCGCCCTTCAGAACGACGATGGAGCTGCCGATCGATTGCCCGTTGATGCGCGTCGAAGTGACTTGGTCCATCGGCACGACCACGGCCGCAGCATGGGCCAGATTGTACCCTCTGATGATCCGCGGAAAGGTCTTCACCAGCGACAGGCTCAGGTTCGGCAGGCTAAGCCGCGCACGCATGATCGCGGTCGAACCTGACGACAACGGCATGCTCGACGCACCGGCATATTTCTCGCTGTCGCCGAAATGATCGATGTCGTACGTTTGCAGCTCGAGCGCCGAGGACGGCTTGAGACCCTGGAACGACAATAAACGTTCCGCCGTACTCTTGTTCGCGCGATCGCGGGCAATGTCGAGAAGGCTCTGATCCATACCCGTTGCTTACTTCGCTTCCTTCGTCGCGACCGCGAATTTGGCTGCACTCAAATCATCCGGTCCGTTGATGCCGGCGCGCTTGAGATCGCGAAGCAGCTTTGTGAGCAGCAGCATGTTGGTCTTCTGCAGTTCGTGGTTGTTGCCGAACTTGAACGCGTTCTGCTCGGTCACGATCAGCCCAGCCTTGGTCTCGGCGAGAATCTTCCGCCGCTTCAGTCCCGCCACGCGGCGGCGAACCGTCTCCAGCGGCAGGCTCAGGAAACGAGACAGCGCCGCCCGCGACACGCCCTGCTTGATCGTATCAGGCTCGACCGTGTGAATGCTCGAAAACTGCTCGTCCAGCGACGGATCGTTCATCACATTGATGACGTTCGCATTGAGAATCGCATGAACGATCAGAAGGTCCATCGGATCGAATTCTTCGTAGTTCCGGAACATCTCGCTGATCGAAAACAGCATGTAGGCCAGCGTGTGCCGCGAGACCGTCCTGATGACATCAGAAGCATTGCGCATGAATCGAAAACCACATTCATCTTGTAAACGAAGGCAGCAGCGAACGTATCATCTGGCATACCCAGATTGAGTATGTGACAACTTGCCAAGTATTCTCAATCTCTCATTGTGACTGACAGTGACGTTTGCGGATGGATGAAACGCGCGTCGGACGATGTCCCGACCGCATGGCGGCTGCGAGACGACGGTCAAGTCGATGGCTGCTCTGACTTCGATGCACGACGGCATCCAACGCGTTCGATGCTGCCTGCTCTGTTCAGCCGGCGGTCCGACAGGAATGAATGGCCATGGACGAGGATGTTTTGGAGCGCCAGGCGTTAGGTTTGATCAAAGCTTTTCGCAGCATCAGGGACGCGCGCAAGAGACAGAGAATTCTCAAGCTGGCAGAGCAACTCGCCTATAGCGCGCCATCCGAAACCGCAGAAGCTGGGGCGCACGAAGCCCCCGCTGTGGGACAGTGTGGGGACTCCCCTGGCCGGATTGAGTGAAGCACGGCCCCAGGCAACCCTACGGCGCGGCGAAAACCATAAAGGTATAAAAATACCTTTCTTCGCCGAATGCCTCCGGATTGGTGAGCCGTACAGGGGGATCCAGACGAGGCCGCCCGGACCGCTCCAAAGTCGTTAAGCGATTGATCCTTTGGAGGTCGAAACCGTTTTCCGGCCATGCTAAGGGCTGCGCCAAATTGCTGCGCCTTCCGTGGCCCTCCCTTGGGCCTCCCCTAGCCTGCCCGGTTCTCCGGGATGATGGACCCCGAGATGACCGCGACTGCCACCTCAAATGCTGCCGGCTCCGCCGCCTGGGCGGACACGCTGCTGTTGTCGTTCGCGCAGGCCGGCTATGTCAGGGCCGAGCCCGCCATCCTGCAGCCGGCCGAGCCGTTCCTGGACCTGTCGGGCGAGGACATCCGCAAAAGCCTCTATCTGACGACGGACCTCTCAGGCGAAGAGCTCTGCCTGCGCCCCGACCTGACCATCCCCGTGGCGCGCGACTACCTTGCATCCAGCCGCGCCGGCCAGCCGGCCGGGTTCAGCTATCTGGGTCCCGTGTTCCGCTACCGCAGCGGACAGGCCAGCGAGTTCCTTCAGGCCGGAATCGAGTCGTTCGGCCGCCAGGATCGCGCTGCCGCCGATGCCGAGACGCTGGCGTTGGCATTGGAGGCGACCGCCGCTTTCGGCGTGCGCGATGTCGAAGTCCGCACCGGCGACGTCGCGCTGTTCAATGCGCTGCTCGACGCGCTCAATCTTTATCCGGTCTGGCGCCGCCGCCTGGTCAAGGACTTCAACCGCAAGATCAGCCTCGACCAGGATCTGGAGCGGCTGGCGGCCGAGACCACCGCGACCCGCAGCGAATATGAGGGCGTGCTGGCGGCACTCGCCGGCTCCGACCGCAAGGCGGCGCTGGCCTTCGTCACTGACCTGATGTCGATTGCCGGCACCACCAATGTCGGCGGCCGCAGCACGGCCGAGATCGCCGACCGCTTCCTCGAGCAATCGACCTTGAAGAGCGGCGCCTTGCCGCGCGAGGCGATCGCCGTGCTGAAGCGCTTCCTGTCGATATCGGGCAATCCGGACGACGCGGTCGCCGCGCTGCGCGCGCTCACCGCTGACGCAAGGCTCGATCTGAATGGCGCGATCGACCAGCTCGAGAGCCGGGTGGGCTTCATGGCCGCGCGCGGCATCGACGTGAAGAGCACGCGCTTCTCGACCGCGTTCGGGCGCGGCCTCGACTATTACACCGGGTTTGAGTTCGAGCTGCATCACAGGGGCAACGGCATCGAGCCGCTGGTGGCCGGTGGTCGCTATGATGGACTGATGACCCAGCTCGGATCGGCCGCTCCCATTCCGGCGGTCGGCTTCTCGGTCTGGGTGGATGCGCTGACCAGGATCGGCCGCAAGGTGGGAGCTTAAGCCATGAGCGCGCCGTTCGTCCTGGCCGTTCCCTCCAAGGGCCGCCTTCAGGAAAATACCGAAGCCTTCTTCGCCCGCGCCGGGCTCAAGCTGTCGAAGGCCGGCGGCGCCCGCGACTATCGCGGCACGATCGCGGGCCTCGATAATGTCGAGGTCGCCTATCTCTCGGCGAGCGAGATCGCCGCGCAATTGTCGCGCGGCCTCGCGCATTTCGGCGTCACCGGTGAAGACCTGGTGCGCGAGAATATCGCGGATGCGGAGAAGCGCGTGTCGCTGATCGACGGGCTGGGCTTCGGCTATGCCGACGTCGTGGTCGCGGTGCCGCAGGCCTGGATCGACGTCCGCACCATGGCCGATCTCGACGACGTCACCACCGGCTTCCGCGAGCAGCATCACATGCGGATGCGGGTGGCGACCAAGTTCGTCAATCTCACCCGGGCGTTCTTCTCGCAGCGCGGCATCAGCGATTACCGCATCGTCGAAAGCGCAGGCGCGACCGAAGGCGCGCCGGCGGCCGGCAGCGCCGAGCTGATCGTCGACATCACCACGACGGGCGCGACGCTCGCCGCCAATGGCCTGCGGGTGCTCGACGACGGCGTGATCCTGCGCAGCCAGGCCAATCTGGTGGCGTCGAAAGATGCCGACTGGTCGCCGCAAGCCCGCGAGACCGCGCGCATCATCCTCGACCACATCGCGGCCCGGGCGCGCGCCAACAAATACCGCGAGGTCCGGACCCGCTTCCGGCAATGCGACGCCGCCCTGCTCGGCGAAGCCCATAGCCGCTTCGGCGTCGAGGCGCCGTTCGGCGGGCCGACCTCGTCGGGCATGCTCACGCTGCACTGCCCACCCGGGCAGCTCTACGCGCTCGCGAGCTTCCTGCGCGAACATGGCGCCGAAACCGTCTCGGTGGTCTCGCTCGACTACGTGTTCGATCGGGAGAACCCGCTGTTCGCCAAGCTTGAAGCGTTCCTGCGGCAGTGAGCCCAAAGTCTATTGAGCAGTTTCGTTCAGCGTAGCGACAGCAAGCCGCAGCTACCATATGCTGTTCCGATGACCTTGAACGCCCCCTGGAACCTTTGATCGATGATGCTGGGCTCTGACGTTTCCGGCCTGACCTCCACCGCGGCGAGTGCCGCCGCGAAGGGGCTGTCGATTGTCGTCCCCGTCTACAACGAGGCGGCGGGCCTTGCCGTGCTGCACCAGCGCATCTGCGATCTCGCCAGGACCTTGCGGCAACGCTATCGCTTGCCTTGCGAGGTCGTCTATGTCGACGACGGCAGCGCCGATGCGACGCTGTCGGTTGCGCGCTCGCTGCCGGCCGACGCAATCGACGTGCAGGTGGTGTCGCTGTCGCGCAATTTCGGCAAGGAGGCGGCGCTGATGGCCGGCCTCGACCATGCCCGGCTCGGCGCCGTCATGTTCATGGACGGCGACGGCCAGCATCCGCCCGCGCTGGTCGAGCAATTGGTGCGGCACTGGATCGAGGACGGCTATGACGTCGTCTACACGGCCAAGGCACACCGCGACAACGAGCCGTTCCTGCGCCGCCTCGCCGGGCGCGGCTTCTACGCGCTGATCAACTGGGGCGCGCGCCAGAAGATTCCGGAGGATGCCGGCGACTTCCGCCTGCTCTCGCCGCGCGCGGTCGCAGCGCTTCGGCAACTGCCGGAGCGCAACCGCTTCTTCAAGGGGCTGGCAAGCTGGATCGGCTTCCGCCAGATCCGGGTCGACTACGAGCCCGCGCCGCGCGTCCACGGCGTGACCACCTTCAGCGCCGCACGCCTCCTGGGTCTGTCGATCGAAGGCGTGACCTCGTTCTCGGTGGCGCCGCTGCGCTTCGCCAGCCTGCTCGGCGTCACGCTTGCCGGCATCGCATTCCTGTTCGGCCTCTCCATCCTGTGGGAGGTGTTCACGACCGGCAAGCAGGTGCCGGGCTATCCTTCGCTCGTGGTCGGCCTGATGACGATCGGCGGCGTGCAGCTCATCATGATCGGCATCGTCGGCGAATATATCGGCAAGATCCTGTCCGAGCTGAAGGCGCGTCCGATCTACTTCGTCGCCGAGCACAGCGAAAAGCATTTTGAGGCCGACAAGGCCCAGAATGCTGCAAGCCAGGATGCTTCGAGCCAGGACGCATCCAACAGGACCGCGGCCGAATGAGCGTTGCGGCAGCGCCGCGCCGGATCTGGCTCTGCGCCGACGATTACGGCATCAGCCCCGGCGTCAACCGTGCCATTCGCGATCTGATCGAGCGCGGCCGCCTCAACGCCACCTCGGTGATGATGGTGGGCCCCGCCATCGAGCCGAGCGAGGTCGCGGCACTTTCTGCCGCCGCGGCAGCGAGCTCGCGCTGCGCGATCGGACTGCATGTGACCCTGTCGGCGCCGTTCCGCCCCCTCACCATGCATTTCCGCCCGCTCGACGGCGACATGTTCATGGCCTTTCCAAAGCTGCTGCGCGCGGGACTCCTGCGGCGGCTCGACAGCGAGTTCTTCCGCAACGAGGTGAGAGCGCAGCTTCTGTCGTTCGCGGAAGCCTTCGGCCGAACGCCCGATTTTGTCGACGGCCATCAGCACGTGCAGCTGTTCCCGCAAGTGCGCGACGGCTTTGTCGAGGCCGTCAGCGAGATCGCGCCAAAGGCCTGGGTGCGCCAGGGCGGACGCGACTTGCCGCTGGCGCAGCGGCTGGCCTCTCCGAAAGCCCTGGTGCTCGATGTCCTCAGCGCACAATTCCGCCGCCGTGCGGGGCGCGCCGGCCTTGCCTTCAACCCCGCCTTTGCCGGCGCCTATGATTTCACGCGCGCGGCCGATTTTGGCGAGTTGATGCGTCAATTTCTCGAAGGCCTGCCCGACGGCGGCCTCGTGATGTGCCATCCCGGCTTTGTCGACGACGTCCTTACCGGCCTCGACCCGATGACTGACGTCAGGGAACGCGAGCATGGCTATCTCGCCAGCGACGCCTTCGCACAGCTTCTCGCGACCAGCCACGTGACATTGGGATGAAACCGGCAAAAGCCAGCCCTCAGGCCAGACTGTCGCATACCGAAATTTAATCCAGCCGCCACTGTCGGGGCCACAATGGAACCCTACATCCGGCTTGCGCTTGTTTTGCGCGAGGGAGACTGACCATGACGCCGCAGGAACGCCAACTCGTCGACGAGCTTTTCGACCGGCTTTCGAAACTGGAAAATGCACCGCGCGATCCCGACGCGATTACCGCGATTTCGGACGGCCTACGCAAGGCACCCGGCGCCGTCTACGCCCTGGTGCAGACCACGCTGTTGCAGGACGAAGCCCTCAAGCGCGCCCATCACCGCATCCAGGAGCTGGAAGCGGCGCATGCGCCCGAGCAGCCGCAGTCCGGCGGTTTTCTCGACACCATGCGCGACACGCTGTTTGGCGGAGGCCAATCGCGCGGCTCGGTTCCGAACGTGCCGCCGCGTGACTCCCGGCCGGTCTGGAACAGCGGCCATGCGATGCAGCAGGCCCAGCCCGGCTACGGGCAGCCGCCTTATGGTCAGGCTTACGGACAGGGCCAGGGATATGGACAAGGTTACGGCGCGCCGCCGGTCGGCGGTGGCGGCGGCTCGTTCCTCGGCACGGCGGCGGCGGCCGCGGCCGGCGTGGTCGGCGGCTCGCTGCTGCTCTCCAGCATCCGCGGCATGATGGGCGGCGGATCGCACCAGGCGTTCGGCGACACCACCATCATCGAAGAGCGTGGTGGCGGCTCCCCGTGGGGCGGCAGCGGCGATCAATCCGGCGGCTCGCTCGCGCGCGATGCCGGCCTCGATGACATCGGATCGAACCGCGACTCCAGACAGGGCTTGTTCGACCAGGCCTCGAATGATCGCGATAACGACGATCAGGGATACGACAACAACGACAATATCGACACCGCCGGCGACAGCGATTTCGGCGGCGGTGACGATGGCGGCAGCGATTACGCGTAAGGCTGCGCCATAGCATCAAAACAAAACGGCCGCCGATGAGGCGGCCGTTTTCACGTCGAAGGTCACAATCTCACATCACCACGACCTTGGTGCCGACATTGACGCGGCCATAGAGGTCGATGACGTCCTCGTTGCGCATGCGGATGCAGCCGGAGGACACGTTGGTGCCGATGGTCCAGGGCTCGTTGGAGCCGTGGATGCGATAGAGCGTGGAGCCCAGATACATCGCGCGTGCGCCGAGCGGGTTTTCCGGACCGCCCTCCATGTGCCTCGGCAGATCGGGACGGCGGGCGAGCATTTCCGCCGGCGGCGTCCAATCCGGCCATTCGCGCTTGGCGGTGATCGACTTCACGCCGGTCCAGGTGAAGCCCTCGCGTCCGACGCCGATGCCGTAGCGCATCGCGCGGCCATTGCCCTCGACGAGATAGAGGAACTTGTTGGTGGAATCGACAACGATCGTGCCGGCGCCTTCCTTGCCGCTATAGTCAACAAGCTGTTTCTCGAATTTCGGATCGAACGGACGCTGCCGCGGATCAATCGCTTCCTGCTGGTAGCTTGCGCCCTGCTGATAGCCGCCCTGCATCTGCGGATCGCCCATTGGCGGCAGGCGGCGCGGATCATTGTAGCCGGGCTGCTGCTGATAGACCGACTGCTGCGGCGCATAGGCCGGGCCGCGGCCGGGCCCGTCGCCGAACAGGAATTCGATGAAGCCGCCGCCCATCCCGGCATTGGAAGCGACGCGCACCGGCCCCGGCTGCGCGCGCGGCTGGTAGAGCACCGCGGGCGGATCGTTCGGCACGGTATTGTCGAAGGCGCTGGCGCTGGTAGCACCGACAATGAAGGCGCTTGCGCTGCCGAGCAGCGCGACAGACATTTTCTTGAACATCGACGTACTCTGTACTGTTTCGTCTAGTTGCATTCGCCGCCGAACGCGCTTGCTGATCTTTCGCGTCCTCGACGTGGTCAATAAAGAGCAAACTCCGTTTCGTTTGGTAAACAGAACAGGCATTTCGATTCACCACGTCGCGAGCGTTGCGGCAATTTGGCAATCAGCGTTTATTTTCGATGAAGAGCAAAACCTCATGGTTAATCGTGCGTTTGCGCGCCGTCGCGCGCGGCTGCACAACAGTTCCGGACGTGAACCTCGTGTTAAATCGCTTCTGTCTACAAAGACGCGTGAGTGAGGTGGGGGGAGTATCCTGATGGCTGTTCACCGCAAGCGTTTTCGTGTCGAGGATATCGCCGGTGGCGAGATGCCGATTCTGGACGTAACTGAAGAGGCAGGCCCGATGCATAGCGAAATCATGGCGGAGCTGCGCGCGATCCGCGCACAGATGGCACGAAGCAGCCAAGCCGCGCTACCGCCGAGCGACGCCGTCGTGGCGCAGGAAGTTGCCGACACGCGCGCGTTGCTGGACACCTACCGCGCCCAGATCGAGCAGTGCGAGAAGCTGAAGGTCGAGCTCGATCTCATCCATGACGCCATCGACCGCACCAAGCGCGAGATCGCGACCCTGCACGGCAAGAGCTTCGACGGCGGCGAGATGGCCAAGGTCAATGGCGAGCTCGGCGCGGTGGTCGGAGGCACCGAACAGGCGACCCAGCAAATTCTTGAGGCCGCAGAATCGATCGACCAGGCGGCCAGCGCGATGTCCAAAGTGCAGTCGGCCGACCAGCAGAAGCGGCTTGCCGACGACATCCAGGAACGCGTCATCTCGATCTTCGAGGCCTGCAACTTCCAGGACCTGACCGGCCAGCGCATCAGCAAGGTCATGAACACGATGAAGTTCATCGAGCAGCACATCAATGCGATGATGGAGATCTGGGGCGGCGTCGACGCCATCAAGGCTCACGTGCCGGCCCACGTCGACAACCGCAGTGACGACGAAAAGCTGCTCAACGGCCCGAAGCTCGCCGGCGACGTCGGCCACGCCTCGCAGGACGACATCGACGCGCTGTTCGACTGAGCGGACGCGACGCACAGACAAGCAAAACGCCGGCCCGAGGGCCGGCGTTTTCTGTTTTTCGTCATGACGTCATTCCGGGGCGGCTCGACAGAGCCGAACCCGGAATCCAGAGCTTTAAGGCAGGGAGCCCACCACATCGAGATTCCGGGTTCGCGCTTCGCGCGCCCCGGAATGACGGAAGACGGAGATCACGCCCGCGGCGCGCAGCGGACGTAGACCATGTTGCCGTAGCGGGTGGCGGCGTCCTTGTCGACGAAGCGGGTGATCATGACGCGGCCGTCGAAGGAGACGATCTCGCGGTCCTGCTCGCCCGGCGTCGGGCCGGAGGGGCCGATATAGTTCTTGCCGCCCGGCGAGCCCTTCAGCCGCAGCTCCTGGGGCGTCGCCTGGTCGGCCAGATGCATGACCACGCCGCCGGCGGAACCGGCACCGATCACATAGGGATTCTTGCACTGGGCCCGCGCGGCCGCCTCGGTGCGGGCGCGGTCGGCCGGGTTCTGGAACGAGGCGAGGCCCCAGCGACCGACGATCTCGTCGGCGCGGATCGAGGCCGGCATTTCCGGCGCGACGCCGGGCTCGGCCTCCACCGCCGGCTGGGACGAGGAGAAGGACGGCAGGCTCATGCCGCCGCCGCAGGCCCCCAGCAGCAGCGCCAGGCAAGAGGCCGCCGCCAGATTGGCAATCGTGCGCGCGTGAGCTGAACTGATCATGGCATTCCCCCGAACAAGACCATGGCCGCATCCCTCCCGCAGCCAAGCGCAAAACCGCAGCCAGGGCAATGACGTCCTAAGATACGCCTCTCCCCCGAACGAGTTTCCAGTGCCACCATCCTATATCCGCCTCACCAATCGCTTAACCACCTTTGCTTGACAGGATCGCAGCCAAGCCATATCCCCTGCGCACTATTAGCACTCGGAAAGACCGATTGCTAAGTGCGCCGCTCGACCCTCGGCAAGAGGGAGAACGGCAGCGCCGCCCCCACCCACTTCCGCTGCTTATCGAAAAGCGAGCCTCCAAAGGGAAACGTCATGGCTAAGTCCAAATTTCGTCCGCTGCATGACCGTGTCGTGGTCAAACGTATCGACGCCGAGGAAAAGACCAAGGGCGGCATCATCATCCCCGACACCGCCAAGGAAAAGCCGTCCCAGGGCGAAGTCGTCGCCGTCGGCCCCGGCGGCCGTGACGAGGCAGGCAAGCTGATCCCGATCGACCTCAAGGTCGGCGACCGCGTGCTGTTCGGCAAGTGGTCGGGCACCGAGGTCAAGATCGACAACGAAGAGCTCCTGATCATGAAGGAGTCGGACATCATGGGCGTGATGGCCTAAGGCCGTCAGCCTGAACCGCCGCTGAATGCCATGCCCGGATCATCAGGTCCGGGCATCCATCATTCCGCCAGACATCACCAGACGCGACACATCACGACACATTAGGGATTGCAGACAATGGCTGCCAAGGACGTCAAGTTTTCCGGAGACGCGCGCGATCGCATGCTGCGCGGCGTCGACATTCTCGCCAACGCGGTCAAGGTGACGCTCGGCCCGAAGGGCCGCAACGTCGTCATCGAGAAGTCGTTCGGCGCGCCCCGCATCACCAAGGACGGCGTCACCGTCGCCAAGGAGATCGAGCTCGAGGACAAGTTCGAGAACATGGGTGCCCAGATGGTGCGTGAGGTCGCCTCCAAGACCAACGACCTCGCCGGCGACGGCACCACCACCGCGACCGTGCTGGCCCAGGCCATCGTGCGCGAAGGCGCCAAGGCGGTTGCCGCCGGCATGAACCCGATGGACCTCAAGCGCGGCATCGACACCGCGGTCCTCGCCGTCATCAAGGACATCGAGAAGCGCGCCAAGCCGGTCGCCGCTTCCTCCGAGGTGGCCCAGGTCGGCACCATCTCGGCCAACGGCGATGCCGCCATCGGCAAGATGATCGCGCAGGCGATGCAGAAGGTCGGCAACGAGGGCGTCATCACCGTCGAGGAAAACAAGTCGCTCGACACCGAAGTCGACATCGTCGAGGGCATGAAGTTCGACCGCGGCTATCTCAGCCCCTACTTCGTCACCAACCCCGAGAAGATGACCGCCGAGCTCGAGGACGCCTACATCCTCCTGCACGAGAAGAAGCTCTCCGGCCTGCAGGCCATGCTGCCGGTGCTGGAAGCCGTGGTGCAGTCGGGCAAGCCGCTCGTCATTATCGCCGAGGACGTCGAGGGCGAGGCGCTGGCGACCTTGGTCGTCAACCGCCTGCGTGGCGGCCTCAAGGTCGCCGCCGTCAAGGCGCCGGGCTTCGGTGATCGCCGCAAGGCCATGCTTGAAGACCTCGCGATCCTGACCGGTGGCCAGCTGATCTCCGAGGATCTCGGCATGAAGCTCGAGAACGTCACGGTGAAGATGCTCGGACGCGCAGGCAAAGTGGTGATCGACAAGGAGAACACCACGATCGTCAAGGGCGCCGGCAAGAAGCCTGACATCGAGGCCCGCGTCGGCCAGATCAAGGCCCAGATCGAGGAGACCACCTCGGACTACGACCGCGAGAAGCTGCAGGAGCGCCTGGCCAAGCTCGCCGGCGGCGTCGCGGTGATCCGCGTCGGCGGCGCGACCGAGATCGAGGTCAAGGAGAAGAAGGACCGCGTCGAGGACGCGCTCAACGCCACCCGCGCCGCGGTGCAGGAAGGCATCGTCCCCGGCGGCGGCGTGACCCTGCTGCGCGCCAAGAAGGCGGTCGGCCGTCTCACCAACGCCAATGCCGACGTGCAGGCCGGCATCAACATCGTGCTGAAGGCGCTGGAAGCTCCGATCCGCCAGATCTCGGAGAATGCCGGCGTCGAGGGCTCGATCGTGGTCGGCAAGATCCTCGAGAACAAGTCGGAGACCTTCGGCTTCGACGCCCAGACCGAGGAGTATGTCGACATGATCGAGAAGGGCATCATCGATCCCGCCAAGGTGGTGCGCACCGCGCTGCAGGACGCCTCCTCCGTGGCCGGCCTGCTGGTGACCACCGAAGCCATGGTCGCCGAAGCGCCGAAGAAGGAAGCCGCGCCCGCCATGCCGGCCGGCGGCGGCATGGGCGGTTTCTGAGCCCATCCTTTCCCTGACAATGCTACGAAGGCCGCCTCCGGGCGGCCTTCTTTTTTGTAGAGACTGGGGTGCGCTTCAACCGGCGGACAAAACCCACTACGGTGGCGCCCGATTCTTTTGTTTGAGCATGATCTTGTCGGAAAGCCGCTTCACACTTTGCGCTGAGGCGGCCCTCCGGGTCCGGATCATGCTCCATTCCCTGAGGATTTCGTCAATGCGCCCGCTTCTGGTTTGCTCGACAGCTCTTTTGGCCGCTTTGCTTGCCGGCTCGCCGCATGCCGCCTCAGCCCAGATGAAGCTGTCGCCGAAGGCCGCGGCACCCGGCGGCACCGAGACGCGCTATTTCACCTCGATCGACGGGCTGATGGACGGCAACGCCGACGTCATCCTGAAGGAGACGCGGCAGGGCAAGACGGTCACCGCGGCCATGCTCGACGTTTGCTATCCCGTGGCGAAGAACTCCGATCGCAAGGACCGCTTCGTCGTCAATCTCCAGGTCTCCGGCCAGACCTTGACCGGCACGACCACGAGCCTCGGCGCGAAGGCGCCTGTCACGGTCAAGCTCACGCGCAAGCCCACCGGCGACACCTTTGAATTCCGCGGCCAGATTGGCATCGGCCAGGCCGTGACCGAAGTGACCTCGCCCGATAATGCCGATCTCAGCGAGAAGGAGTTTCTGGACAACCAGACCACCGACGACGGCATCACGCCCCAGCCCAAGGATTTCACCGAAGTCTCGCCGGAGGCGATCGCGGTCAAGGTCAAGCTGGATGCCGCGACCGACTTCCTGAAGAGCCTCAAGGGCCAGGACGTCGAGGTGACGCTGGCCAGCCTCACCGTCGGCTGCGACGCGCTGCGCGCCGGCGAGCAGACCATCAACATGTCGGTCGATCCGGAGCGCGCGGCCGCGCTGCTGGCAAAATTCAAGGCGATGCCTGGCGTCACCGCCGCCGGCTGGACCGCGGGACTGGTGGAAATGGATCGCACCATCCGCGTGCCTGCCGCCGACTGGCGCGACGGCGACAAGATCAACCGCGACAAGCTCGCAGGCGCGATTGCCGGCGTGCTCAGCAAGACGCTCGCGGCCAAGCCGGTCTCGCAGAGCTTCAACGCCGCCACCGGCAAGCTCAAGCTGGTGTTCAAGCGGCCAAACCAGGATTTCCCGGCACTCGAGCTCACCGACACGATCGAGGTCATGGGCCTCGTCTCCGCCGACAAGCCGGGGACGACGGACAAGCTGATCGTCTGGATCGGCAGCCCCTCGACCACGACATCAGACGAAAGCACTGGCGCCAAGCTCAACCTGTCGGATGAGGCCGCCGCCGACGAGGAAGGCGACCAGCCCGACGACGACGGCTCGGTCGATGCGCTCACCAAGGAGCTGAAAGGCCAGCGCTGGGACGCCGACAAGTCGGTGTGGAAGTAGAAGCACACACCAACTCGCTGTCATCGCCCGCCTTGTGCGCAGTTGCGCACTGGGGCGGGCGGTCCAGTACTCCGAGACGATTGTGGTTGAACCGATAGGCCGCGGCGTACTGGATGCCCCGCCTTCGCGGGGCATGACGGTGAGACCTAATTCCCGTTCGTCCGAAACCGCAACGTCTTCGGGCCGATCAGCGTGAGAAAGTCACCCTGGCGCTTCCAGGTCTCGACGGCGGCGAGCGCGGCGACGAGTTCGTCGTCAGCCTGTGCCCTTGCCGGCGGACAGGAACGATCCTGGATCTGGCCGGGGACGAAGATCACCGTGTTGCCGGCCACCGAGAACTGGCCTTTGCCGCCCTTGCACCAGAGCTCGAGCACGACCTCGCCATTGTCGCCGATCTCGATGTTCGGGATCCGCTTCGAGCCGGGCTGCGGCACGGCCTCGAGTGTCATCTCGGTTCCGAAGGGAAAGCCGTCCTCGGCATTCGCGGCAACCGACATCGACAGCACCGCGACCGCCGCACACACCACCCGCTTCAACGACACCATGAGACCTCTCGACCGACCCGATCTGCCGGGTCTTCTATAAGACCGCAAAGCCTTTGAGAAGGTTCGTCCGTTCAGGACGCAAAATCCCCGCGGGACATCCCGCGGGGATTTGTGTCAGGGCCGGCGTCGTCCGCTACTTCAGGACGAGCTCCGTGAACGGCCAGACATAGGCTTGCAACGTCACGAACAGACCGACGAGGCAGGCCAGCACGATCGAATGCCAGAACACGAAGCGCAGGATGGTGCCTTCGTGGCCGTACCAGTTGGTCGCGGTGGAGGCGACGACGATCGATTGCGCGTCGATCATCTTGCCCATCACGCCGCCGGACGAGTTCGCCGCCGCCATCAGGATCGGCGAGAGGCCGAGCTGCTGCGAGGTGATCTTCTGGAGGTTGCCGAACAGGATGTTCGACGACGTATCCGATCCCGTCAGCGCCACGCCGAGCCAGCCGAGCAGCGTGCCGAAGAAGGGATAGAGCACGCCGGTTGCGGCAAAGGCGAGACCCAGCGTCGCATCGACGCCGGAGAGGCGCGTCAGCGTGCCGATCGCGAGCATCGCCGAGATCGTGATCAGCGAGATCGCGCAGAGCCGGATGGTGCGGCCGTATTCAACCAACAACCGGCCCGGACCGACGCCCATCAGGAAGCCGGAGATGATCGCCGCGATCAACATGCCGGTGCCCGTGAAGGACAGATAGGTGAAGCCGAACACCGCCGCTTCCTTGGTCGGCCCAGGTGCGACCGGCGGCATCTTGTTGATCATCTGATGCAGTTCGGGAACGGGATAATTCCAGACGAAGATCGAGTTCGCCCAGGTCTTGAAGGCACCGTTGCCCCAGATCAGCATCACGACGCAGACGATGATCCACGGCAGCAGCGCGCTGAACAGCTCGCTTTGCGTCAGCGGCGTCTTGTCGAGCGGCTTCGCCGTCGCCATGGTCGCCGCCGATTCATCATGTCCGCGCAGCGCCGGCGACAGCCAGAGTTGCTTCGGCTGCCAGACCTTCAGGAACAGGATCAGCGCCCCCATCGAGATCAGCGACGCACCGATGTCGACGATCCAGGGATTGACGAAGTTCGAGATCACGAATTGCGGGACCGCGAACGACACGCCGGTGACGAGGATCGCCGGCCAGACGTCCTTCATGCCTTTCCAGCCTGCGAAGGCCCACACCACCCAGAACGGCACGATCAGCGAGAACAGCGGCAATTGCCGGCCGACCATGGCGCCGAGGATGTAGGGATCGAGCCCGGTGACCGAGGCGAGGCCCTGGATCGGCGTGCCCAGCGCGCCGAAGGCGACCGGCGCGGTGTTGGCGATCAGCGAGAGGCCGGAGGCCGCGAGCGGCGAGAAGCCGAGGCCGATCAGCACGGCACCGGTGATCGCCACCGGCGTGCCGAAGCCCGAGGCGCCCTCGAAGAACGCGCCGAACGAAAACGCGATCAGCAGCAATTGCAGCCGCCTGTCCTCGGTGACGCCGCCGACTGCGCGCTTGAGCAGCTCGAAGCGACCGGTGGTCACCGTCACCTGGTAGAGGAAGATGACGTTGAGAACGATCCAGCCGATCGGGAAGAAGCCGGTCACGATGCCGAGGATCGAGGCGCGGATCGACATGTTCACCGGCATCGTGAACACGACGATCGTGATCAGGTTGGTCACGATCACGGCGATGATAGCCGCGATGTGAGCCTGAACGCGCCCGCTCGCGATCAGCACCAGCAGCGTGACGACGGGTACCGCCGCCGCGATCGTCGACAGCACGGGGCTGTGCAACGGATCATAGATTTGATTCCACATGGTCTTCCTCCCCCACGCATGTGTGCGGCAGGTGGCCCGCGTGGACGGCCGGACCTGCTTGACGCTGGAAGCATAACCCCCGAGTTGGACGCGAATTCCTCGCGAAAGCGGCAGTTCCCGCCTGCTCACAAGGTCGCGAAAATCTGGAGGTCCCCACCCCACGCCGTTATGCCCATGCTAGGGTTGCAAGCTGCGGCTAGCCAACGCAAATTGCAGAACTTGCGACTTTAGTCTAAGCGCGCCCCTTTTCTGCCATGGCCTCAGCCGCCTGGAGTCGGGGCCGCTGTTGATATCCCTCAGGAGATCTCTCTCTGTGAACAACATCCGCGCCACGCTCGCGATCGTCTGGCGAATCGCCATCCCCTATTTCCGATCGGAGGATAAATGGGCCGGTCGCGGCCTGCTCGCCGCGGTGATCGCGATGGAGTTGGCGCTGGTCGCGATCAACGTCCTCGTCAGCCAGTGGCAGAACCGGTTTTTCACGGCCATCCAGGAATACGATCTGGCCCGGTTCGTCACCGAGATCTGGATATTCCTCGGCCTCGCGTCGGTCTTCATCGCGCTCGCCGTCTACAAACTCTATCTGAACCAGTGGCTGCAGATCCGCTGGCGACAATGGCTGACCAGGCACTATCTCGGCGAATGGCTCGACGAGGCCACGCACTATCGCATGCAGCTCACGGGTGACGCCGCCGACAACCCGGATCAGCGCATCACCGAGGACGTCAAGAATTTCGTCGAGCAAACGCTGGTGATCGGGTTGGGCCTGCTGTCGTCCATCGTGACGCTGGCCTCATTCGTCGTGATCCTGTGGGGTCTGTCCAACAAGGCACCACTGCACCTTTACGGCACCGATATCGTCATCCCCGGTTTTCTGTTTTGGTGTGCGCTGCTTTACGCGATACTGGGCACGGCGCTGACGCACTGGATCGGCTCTCCGCTCATCAACCTCAATTTCGAGCAGCAGCGTTTCGAGGCCGATTTCCGCTTCAATCTGGTTCGCGTCCGCGAAAACTCCGAGCAAATCGCGCTGCTGAAGGGCGAAGGTGCCGAGCGCAGCCGCCTGCTGGACCGCTTCGGCTTCGTCATCGGCAATTGGTATGCGATCATGGGGCGGACCAAGCGCCTGACCGCTTTCACGGCGAGCTACAGTCAGGCAGCGGTGATCTTTCCTTATGTGGTGGTGGCGCCAGCTTACTTCGCCAAGAGCATCCAGCTCGGCGACATGATGCAGACCGGCTCGGCTTTCGGCAGCGTGCAGGATGCTCTGTCCTTCTTCGTCACGGCCTATCGTTCGATCGCCGAATGGCGTGCGATCGTGGCGCGTCTCGACGGCTTCGAGATGTCGGTCGACAGCGCGGCAAACCTGCCGGCGCATCAAGCAACGATCGAGCTCAAGGCGGCCGACGGCAGCCGCAATATCGGCCTGGAGAAGCTCTGCGTGTATCTGCCCAACGGTAAGCCGCTGGTGGCGGCCGACGGCTTCGCGATCCAGACGCCCGAACGCGTGCTCGTGACCGGGCCGTCCGGCTCCGGCAAGTCGACACTGTTCCGGGCGATTGCCGGCATCTGGCCGTTCGGCACCGGCAGCATCGTCGTTCCCGCGCAGGCGAAGCTGATGATGCTGCCGCAACGCCCCTATTTCCCGGTCGGTGCGCTCGGTGATGCGGTGATCTATCCGGCGGCGCCCGGCGCATTCCAGGCCGCCCAGATCCGCGACGCGGTGATATCAGTCGGCCTGCCCGACCTCGCCGATCGGCTCGGTGAGGAGGGGCACTGGAACCGGATGCTATCGCTCGGCGAGCAGCAGCGCCTGGGGCTCGCCCGCGCGCTGCTGCATGTGCCGGACTATCTGTTCCTGGACGAGGCCACCGCCTCGCTCGACGAGCCGTCGGAGGCCCGCCTCTACCGGCTGCTGATGGAGAAGCTGCCGCAGGCCACCATCGTCTCGATCGGCCATCGCTCGACGCTCGATGCCTTCCACACCCGCAAGGTGGCGATGGTGAAGGACGGCGCGATCCATGTGCTCGGCAAGGACACCGCCCCGGCCGAACCGGAGCCGAGCACGGCACGCTGAGGAGACGAGGCCCAGCTCAGGCCTCGTCATTGCGAGCGCAGCGAAGCAATCCAGACTGCCGCGGCGGAGCGATTCCGGATTGCTTCGCGGAGCCTGTCATCGGGCCGTGCTTTGTGCGGACCCGGCGGCCCGCAATGACGGCGTATGACGCTTCGGCGCCGATCTCCCCACCGGCACAGCCCCCAAAACAAAAGGGCGGCAGATGATCTGCCGCCCTTGTTAGTCAGTCTCGGGACAAAACTTACTTCAGGTTGGTCATCGCCGTCAGGTCGAAGGACAGCTTGGCGATACCAGCCGAGCCGCACCAGTTGGAGCTGTTGCCAGCCGGGTTGGTGCCGGTAATCGGGGAGGTTCCGATGGAAGCGTTGAAAGCACCGGTGAAGACGCTGCAATTGCCCTTGGAGAGGTCGGTGTCGGAGTAACGCAGGTCCAGCGTGAACACCTTGTAGGTGAAGCCGATGCCGACGTTCCAGGTGTTGTAGTCGGCGTAGTGGATGCCGGTGGGGAACACCGCGGTGCCGTAGAAGCTGTCGGTGGTGCCAAACCACTGCCGGCCGAACTCACCCGACACATACATACCGACGCCGCTGCTGCCGAAGATGGTGGACGGCGCCGTATACTTGCCGGTGATCGAGGCGTAGTTGCCCCACGCACCCGAGTTCAGGAAGTTCGGCGAGTAGAACTCGGTCGCACCGACGGTGAAGTTGTCGTTGATGGTGTAGTTCACCTTGCCGTAAACTTCGACGAAGCTGACGTCCTTCTTCAGGGTGTTGGCGTTCGGAACCGAATTAGCCAGACACTCGGCGCTGAGCGGTCGGCCAGCAGAATCCGTAAGACCACCGTTGAAGGCATTGGCTGCACCGTAGGTGCAGGTGCCGCCCGGATACAGGTAGCCCCAGACACCGATGTCGAACGCGAATGCGCCGAAGGTCGGGCGGATACCGCCGTAGATGTCGATTTCAGCGGCAGCGCGGTTGGTGAACGAGATGCTTTCGCCGGACACGCCGACGTACAGCTGCAGGTCCTTGTTGACGTTGTAGCGCGGCTCGAAATAGGCCGCGACCGACGGCTTGTGGTTCGACTGGGTCACGCCGCGGAAGATGTAGTCGTTCATGATCGCGCCGCCGAAGGCGACGTCCCAGGGATCGAACGCAGGCGCCGGAGGAGCCTTCAGAGCCTTCACGGGCATGTCCGCCGCGAAAGCCGAACCCGTCACCATTGCCAGCGCCGTTGCCAACAAAGTCACTTTCTTCATTTCGATCCCCATCACCAAAGTTCTAGACCCCAGTCGAGCTCCGGAAGCCCCCCGGGGCACCCGACCTGATTGCAAATTTCGTAACTGAGGCAATTTGGATGGAGGAACGCGAAGCGAGAAGCAAAAAACACGAGCATCTGCCGACTTTTTGGGCGTTCTGGCGATTCCACGAAAGGTTGTCGGCCAGTGTTGCTTCTCGATCACATTATTTTCACGCCAAAGTGCACAGAGGCGGCCGGGATATTACGGGGCCCAGCGGCGCCGTGGCACGGGCGCTACGAATCAGGTGACTCAAAAGCGGGCAGCCTCCGGCAGCCCCTGATGGAGATGCAAAAAGGCCGCAGCATCGCAGCTGCGGCCTTCCCGCTATTGATCGGTCACTCGGGGGAAGCCCGGTCCGGTGGACCAAGGCTTTGGTCTAACCCTGCCCTTCGGCCGGCGTCGGTTCCGCAGAAGACGAAGGCATCGCCCAGCTTGTCTCAGCGGCAGGCTCGGGGGCCGGCGCGGCTACCGGGGCCGCCGGCTTCGGGGCGGGAGCTGCCTTCGCCTTCTTCGGTGCCGCTTTCTTCGCAGCCTTCTTGGCCGCCTTCTTCGGCGCCGCTTTCTTCGCAGCGGCCTTCTTAGCTGTCTTCTTCGGTGCGGCCTTCTTGGCCGATTTCTTCGCTGCCTTCTTGGCAGACTTCTTAGCCGCCTTCTTCTTCGTCGCCTTCTTCGCCGCTACAACCTTCTTGGCCTTTTTAGCCTTCTTGCTTTTCTTCTTGCTCGCTTTCGCCATCGTGGTCCTCCTGTTGCCGCCGAACAATGGTCGATCGGGCGCCTTCAGCCGTCACCTCGGGGCGAAGGCTCAGCTCGACGCATTCAATGCCGGCCGCGACCCGCCCGTAGCCCAATCGAGAAGCTCAATCGTGTGTACGACCGGAACTGACGTGCCACTGGCAATCTGCACCATGCAGCCGATATTGCCTGCGGCAATCATGTCCGGCTTGACGCTGGCGATGTTGGCGACCTTGCGATCGCGCAACCTGCCCGCGAGCTCGGGCTGGAGAATGTTGTAGGTCCCCGCCGAACCGCAACACAAATGGCTCTCCGGCACATCTTTCACCACGAATCCATTCTTGGAAAGCAATTCTTTCGGAAGGCCCGTGATTTTCTGTCCATGCTGCAACGAACACGCGGAGTGATAGGCGACGACGATGTTGTCCTGTCGCGTCGTCGGCGCGAGTCCGAGCGCAGCGACGTATTCGGTGATGTCCTTGGCGAGCGCGGACACCTTCGCGGCATCGGCTGCAAAGGCTCGATCCTCGCGCAGCAGATAGCCGTAGTCCTTGATGACGGTGCCGCAGCCGGACGTCGTCACCAGGATGGCATCGAGCCCCTCGCCGGCGGCCTCCTTCTGCCACGCCGTGACATTGGCGCGTGCCCGCGCCAGCGCATCCTCGTCGTGCCCGAGATGATGGGTCAGCGCGCCGCAGCACTGCTCGTCCTTGACCAGGACGACCTCGATGCCGTGGCGGGTGAGCAGGCTGATGGCGGCCTGGTTGATGCGCGGCGCCAGCACCTGCTGGGCGCAGCCCTGCAGCAGCGCGACCCTGCCGCGCTTCTTGCCGAGCGCTGCGAACACGCTGCCCGGCAGCGCACCCGGCGCCGGCAGCCGGTTCGGCGCCAGTGCCAGCATCGCCTTGAGGCGCTGGATCAGGCCCGGCGTGGCCGAGGGCCGCGGGGTCGGCAGGAAGACGGCAAGCGGCCGGGCCAGCTGCGCCAGCCGCATGCTGATGCGAAACCGTTGCGGGTCCGGCAGGACGAAGGCGAGCAGGCGGCGCAGCAGCCGCTCGGCGAGCGGACGCTGATAGCGCTGCTCGATCCGGACACGCGCCTGATCGACCAGGTGCATGTAGTTCACCCCGGACGGGCAGGTCGTCATGCAGGCGAGGCACGACAGGCAGCGGTCGACATGCTTGACCACCTCCGCTGTCGGCGCCTGGTCCTTCTCCAGCATCTCCTTGATCAGGTAGATGCGGCCGCGCGGGCTATCGAGCTCGTCGCCGAGCAGCACATAGGTCGGACAGGTCGCGGTGCAGAAGCCGCAATGGACGCAGGCGCGCAGGATCTTGTCGGCTTCCGCGATGTCGGGGTCAGCGAGCTGCGCGAGTGAGAATTCGGTCTTCATGCCGTAGCGCCCCGGCTCAAGCGTCCCCGGTTCAGGATGGACTTCGGATCGAAACTGGCGCGGACCCGTTCGCTCAATGCGGCAACGCCTGGCGCTTGCGGATGGAACACGTCGACGCCGCGCCTGACGTCCTCAGCCGCCCGGATCAGCGTGGCGTGGCCCCCCACGGCGTCGGTCCGCTGGCGCACGGAAGGGGCATGCGCGTCAGCCTTCGGCGGCAGCGCCGCCCAGATCAGTCCGCCGCCCCAGTCATAGATGACATCGCCGCCGGTCTCGCGCGCCAATTGCATGCCGAGCACCGCACCCGACGCCGGGGGGCAGACGATGCGCCACACCGGCCAGCCGCCGAGCGCGCCATCGGCCGCAAACGGCAGCACGTCGCGGATGGTCGCCCACAGCGCTGACGACGTCGCGTCCTCGATCAGGGTTGCGGCTCCAAACGGCGCGAGCAGCTCGCGGAGGGAACCGGCGCGATGGCTGGCGGAGGCCGTGATGCCCTCGAGCCGCAGCGCGGTCACCGCCTCACCCTGGCCGGCGATATCGCCAAGCCCGTCTGTCCTGGTCCGCAGCGCCGATTTCGGCAGATGCGCGGCGCCGGAAACATCGTAGGGGGAGCCGAGGGCTGCGGTCATCGCCTTGTTGGCGGCGGCATCGTCGAGGTCGCGCAGCAGCAGCGTCCGCTCCGCTTCCGGCTTCGGCATCACCTTCAGCGTCACTTCGGTCATCACCGACAACGTGCCCCAGGACCCCGCCAGCAGCTTGCAGAGATCGTAGCCGGTGACGTTCTTCACCACCTTGCCGCCGGTCTTGAAGCTGTCGCCAAAGCCGGAGACCGCATGCGCCCCGAGGAGGTGGTCGCGCGCCCCGCCCGCCTTGATCCGGCGCGGGCCGGCGAGCCCCGCTGCGATCATGCCGCCGATGGTGCCTGATACGGGCGTGCCGAGCAGCGGCGCGGTGTTAACAGGCTCGAAGGCGAATTGCTGGTTCTTGGCGTCGATCAGCGACAGCACGTCGGCGACAGGCGCGCCGGCCTGGAGCGTGACGATCAATTCATTGGGCTCGTAGGAGGTGACGGCATTGAGCGCGGAGATGTCGAGCACGGCATTGGTCGCCATCGCGTGGCCGATGCTGCGCTTGGAACCATGACCGATGATCTCGAGCGGCTGCTCGTTGGCAATCGCCGCGCGCACCACCTCTTCGACGTCTTTGGCGTCTCTGACCCTGAGCGTATCCACGGGAAAAGGCGGTAGCGAAATTCGCCGCCAAAATCAAATCTGGCGTGACGCCGTCGCCCCTCCCCAGCGCGCCAGGAACGGGTCACGGAGCCCAACGACACTTCGATCGAAATCGAAACGTTCACGACATCGACACTTCGATCGCCGGCGAACCAAAGCCGGCGTGCCGGCGCTACACGTCTGCGCCGATCGCGATCGAAACCAGCCGATGGAGACGGACACATGAACCACTATGCCACGCAGAAATCGCTTAGCGCCGCCGTCGACGGCGGCGGCCTCCTCGTCGTCGCGCAATGGGAGGCAAAGCCCGACGAGGCCGACAAGGTTGCCGGGATCCTCGACCGCTTCCTGCCAGAGGCGCAGCGCGAGGAGGGCGTCAAGCTGTTCCTGATCTCGCGGGCGAAGGACAATCCGGCGCAGTTCCTGTTCTACGAACTGTTCCGCGACGAGGCCGCATTCAAGGCGCATCAGGAAAGCGCGCACTTCAAGACCTACATCGCCGGCCAGGCGTTGCCGCTCTTGGCGAAGCGCGAGCGAGCGCAGTACGAGCTGCTTTAAACGCAGCATCGAGAAGACGAACGGCGCGGCGTCGCCGTGCCGTTCTGCGCTGCATCATTCTTGATGAGGTGCCGCCTGCCAATCGCCGCCTCTCACACGCTGTCGGACCGAAACGTGACCATCGATCTTCCGGCTGTGAATTTCGGCGAGGACGTCGCCCGAAACAGCGTCAACATAGACGGCCCAAGACGAGAACGATCCGACCTTGTCCTGGTTGCCTGCGACGAGGATTTCCCAGAGGTGCGGATGGTCGTTGAGCGATCTGAGGGTCATGGATCCCATGCGCCCTCCGTCAAATCCGTCGGGAATGGGCAAGTCTGCCATGATCGCCGCGATGGCGGGGCTGTCGAGCCATTTGTCGGGCAAGTGAATCGCCTTTGCCATACAGTCCGTCGCGTAAAACGGTATTGAATCTGCCCTGAACAACAACCGGCCATCGTTCATGAGGACAGCGTCCACCGTGTCACCACTGTCACCATAGCGCCACCAGACCTTCCAGATGCCGCGACCTTCGGGCACAGCAGAGCCATAGGTCGTCACCATCATCAGGCTCCAGGGCGGCTTGAAGTGCGCCATGAAGGGGGTGATGAGGTTCAGAGCCTCGCGCGCGGTCGGAGCGGGGTCTGGGAACGAGATCTTCCGATTTGGTGGAAGCTGAAACCGCACCGCCGCGCTGTCCGGCTTGGTGCCGAGCTTGCGACCGTTCCGATCGAGAAGGTCCTGCGTGTGATCCTGCGCCAGATCGGGAGACAGCCATTGGTACGCGGGAAGACCGAGCAACTCGCCGAACCGATAGGCCGGTTGCGCGCGGATCGCTTCCTCGTGGTCGAACGGACGAAGCAGCGGTTCGAGCGCCTCCGCTGCGACAAAGGGAGCTAACGCGAGCGGATCGAATTGGTCGCGGTCGACCGCGGGCTGCGGATCCCACCAGCACGCGAACTGGACCAAAGGGCGCTCCTTGTCCGCAAGTGCGAAGGTCCAGCCGTGATCCTCGGCATAACAATAATACAGGACCGGAAGGCCGGTCAGTTTCGCGAGATAATCCCCGAAACGCGCTTCGCCTGCACTTCGGTACGTTGCCAGGCCAGCATACGGAACAAAGGTCAGCCACCCATTCGCCGGTCCAAAGACGACGCCAGCGGCTTTGGCCTGGCGCAGCAGCTTCTGCGCATCGACGCCTTCGCCGAGACGAATATGATAGCTGGTGCTGAATTCGCTCACGGCGACCTAGAACCGCGGGATGTCCGGAAACGCCACCTTCCCCGCATGGACATGCATGCGGCCGAGCTCGGCGCAGCGGTGCAGCGTTGGAAACACTTTTCCGGGGTTGAGCAAGCCCTGTGCGTCGAAGGCGCATTTCAGCCGCTGCTGCTGGTTGAGGTCGATCTCGGTGAACATCTCCGGCATCAGGTCGCGCTTCTCGATGCCGACGCCGTGCTCGCCGGTCAGCACGCCGCCGAACTCGACGCAGGCGCGCAGGATGTCGGCGCCGAAGGCTTCGGCGCGCTCGATCTCGCCGGGCTTGTTGGCATCGTAGAGGATCAGCGGGTGCAGATTGCCGTCGCCGGCGTGGAACACGTTGGCGCAGCCGAGCTGGTACTTTTCGCCGAGCTCGCGGATGCGCGCCAGCGCCTTCGGCAGCGCGCCGCGCGGAATGGTGCCATCCATGCAGAGATAGTCGGGCGAGATACGGCCGACCGCGGGGAACGCGGCCTTGCGGCCGGCCCAGAACAAATTGCGCTCGGCCTCCGAGGTCGAGATCTGGCATGTGGTCGAGCCACAAGCATTTGCGATGGTCTCGACGCGCGTGATCAGCTCATCGACCTCGATCTTGGGACCATCGAGCTCGATGATCAGCAGCGCGTCCACGTCCAGCGGATAGCCGGCATGGACGAAGGCCTCCGCCGCGTGGATCGCGGGCTTGTCCATCATCTCCATGCCGCCGGGGATGATGCCGGCGCCGATGATGCGCGCCACGCATTCGCCAGCCGCCTCGACTTGCGCGAAGCCGACCATCAGCGCGCGCGCCGTCTCCGGCTTTTGCAGGATGCGCACGGTGATCTCGGTGATGACGCCCAGCAGCCCTTCCGAGCCCGTGATCACGCCCATCAGATCGTAGCCGGGATTTTCGCACCCCTTGCCGCCGATGCGCAGGATCTCGCCGCTCATCAGGACGATCTCGCAACCGAGCACATTGTTGGTGGTCATGCCGTATTTGAGGCAATGCACGCCGCCGGAATTCTCCGCCACATTGCCGCCGATCGAGCAGGCGATCTGCGAGGACGGATCGGGCGCGTAGTAGAACCCGGCATGCGCGACTGCCTGGCTGATGGCGAGGTTGGTGACGCCGGGCTCGGTGACGACGACACGGTTGTCGAAATCGATCTCGCGGATGCGCTTGAACTTGCCCAGCCCCAGCAGCACGCCATCTTCGAGCGGCAACGCGCCGCCGGATAGCGACGTGCCGGAGCCGCGCGGCACCACCTTGATGCCATGCGCGGCACAATATTTCAGGATCAGCGAAACCTGCTCGGTCGTGTCGGGCAGCACCACGACCATCGGCGGTTGCCGATAGGCGGTCAGGCCGTCGGATTCATAGGCCCGCATCTCGGCAGGCGTATCAATCACGCCTTCGCCGGGCACGATTGCGCGCAAGGCGGCGACGATCTCGCTGCGGCGCGCCAGCACCGCCTGATCGCTCGCGGGCATCATGATGGCCATATTACAAAACCTTCGTCGGGCATTGGAATTTGTTCCGGCAAATCAATCATGTCTGCCCACGTTTGGGTAGGGTCCTCCGAAGGTCGCATTGCTTTGTTGCAGCGCAAGTTCTCTCTGAGGCAAGTCTGCTATCACGAAACCTGTCAGGGTTTGGCGGCTTGTCCCCGTGCATCGGACCTGCCAAAACCACGATCCACCCTCTGACCCCGGGAAGAGACGAAGAGCTATGAAAAAATTGACTTTCGGCGCGTTGGTTGCCCTCGCCATGACTGCCGCAGCCTCCACCGCGATGGCGCAGGATGCCGCGGCCGGCAAGACGTCGTTCAACAAATGCCTGGCCTGCCACGCGATCGGCGAAGGCGCCAAGAACAAGGTCGGCCCCGAGCTCAACGGTCTTGACGGCCGCAAGTCCGGCACCGCGCCCGACTACAATTATTCCGATGCGAACAAGAATTCCGGCATCACCTGGAACGAGGCGCAGTTCAAGGAATACATCAAGGATCCGAAGGCCAAGATTCCCGGCACCAAGATGGCGTTCGCCGGCATCAAGAACGAGACCGAGATCAACAATCTCTGGACCTACGTGTCGCAGTTCGACAAGGACGGCAAGACCAAGCAATAAGCTGGTTGATGGCGGTCGCCCAAGCTCCGGTTCCGACTGAATCAGAACCGGAGCTTGGGCTTTTTGTTTTGACGCGTTTTCTTCACGCGAACCGGTACCCACTTCGCTTGAAAACGCTTTAGTCCGCGGCCGCCTGCGCCGGGGCAATCTTTGCGAGCATTGCCTCGATCTCCGTCTTCACCAGATCCGGCACCGCGTTCTGTACCATATGGCCGAGATCGGGCAGCACGATCAGCTTTGCATTCGGCACCGTCGCGGCAAAGGGGCGCGCGTGGATGTCTGTCTTCACCGTCTTGTCGGGCGCGCCGGCGATGATCGTCACGGGCGCCATGATCTCGCCGTAGCGCGGCGCCTGCGCGGCCACCGCTTCCTTGAGAGTCACCAGATCATAGGCATTGGCGATGAATTCGCGCGGGCGCAGCAATAGCGGCGTCGCGGACTCCTTCACGAATCCATCAGGCATCGTCTGGGGCAGGAACACGTTGCGTGCGCCGGATTCGGTGACGAAATAGCCCAGCGGCAGCGTGATGGTGTAGGCGAGAAGCGCGCCGATGACAGGCGTTGCGATGATCTCGTTGTAGCGGCCAACGCCGCCGCGCCAGGGATGGGTCACCGGTGCCAGCATGACGAGGCCGGCAACGCGGCTTGCGTGATCGAGCGCGAGCCGCGCGCCCAGCGCACCGCTCCAGGAATGCACGACGAAGATCGCGCGATCGATGCCGAGCTTGCCGAGCGCCTCGTCGATCATCCGCGCCTGAATCCGGGGCGTCGAATCCTGCCGTCGCGCACGCGTGCTCCAGCCATGCCCGGGGCGGTCGATCAGGATGACGCGGTGGTTCGCGGCGAGCATGTCGCCGAGCGGACGCCGCATCGCTTCAAGATTGGAGCTTGCACCGTGCAGCATGACGATCGGCAAGCCCGCATCGCGCGGGCCGATGTCGACGACGTGCAGCGTCGCACCCTCGACCTCGATCATCCGGCCCTGCGGCGGAAAGGAACGTTGCACGACGACGATGCCGGCCTGCGTGACCAGCGCGAGCAGGGCCAGCGCCGTCACGGCTGATAAAACGATCATGAAGACAGTCCGGAGGATCCAGGGCACATGGCAGCTACGAATGGCTCAGACGGCAGTTTCGCGCGGGAAGGCGCAGCGCTTCCACCGGAAATGCCGGCCTGTGGATATGTGCATAATTGCCGAACTAAAAAATTCAACAAAATCAATGATCCCGCTTGATGACACACAAGCCTCCGGCCAGCTTCATGCAGTCGTCATCGCGCCGTCCTTATAATCGCCACGGTCGGTTCCGCCACTTGGAAGCGGATGGGCGCCGATCCCTCCTCGCAACCTCAGGGGATGCAGGAAAGACCGGCAGGATTGTCCTGGTTTGAACCGGAGGATTTTCGATGAGCTTCAGATCGAACGACACCGCAATCGACGAGATCGTCGCAAGCTGCAACGGCGATTTGCGCGGTGCCGTGCGGGCGCTGCTGCTGATCAACGAGCATCTCGAGACCGAGCTCGCCAAGGCCTATGCCGCGGCTGCCGATCGCGGTCTCGCCGAGCGCGGCACCAGCGTGCTGCACTAACCCAGGCTAGCCGGCGCCGTCCTCGGCCTTTTGCTCGTCGGGCGTGAGCACAGGACAGGCGCGGATGGTCGAGCGCGCAAGCTTGGCGTCGTCCTTGGATTTGTAGGGACCGTCGCCGAACCAGATGTCGCCGATGATGACCGGATTGCTGGTCACGATGTTGCATTTGCCGGTGGCGCGATTGCCGACCACCCAGAACAGCCCATTGGCGAGGCTGATCGTTCCCGACGCCAACAGCAAGCTACAAGCAAAGATCAAGCGCTTCATGGCTTTTGCTCCTGCCATGCAGGTAGACCTGCATCGGCGCCGGCAATAGTCCTTGCGACATCGCGGTTCCGATCGTGGTTAATGTCCACGCGCCACAACCGCTCAAGAAATGCTCGAAGTATCGGCTAGATGTCGCGGCCTTCGACCTTCTCGGTCAAGGCCTTCACCTGCTCGGGGATCTTCTCCAGGTGCGGATTGACGGCGAGTGCCTTGCGGTAGGCCTCGAGCGCGCGCTTCTCGTCGCCGACGTCCTGCATGATCATGCCGAGCCCTGCGAGCGCGCCGAAATGACGGGGCTCGCGGATCAGCACCTCGCGGATATCGGCGAGCGAGCGGGCGTAGTCGTTCTGCATGTAATAAAGTGTGGCGCGCCGGTTCCAGGCTTCGATGTAGTCGGGCCGGAGCTTGATGACGGAATCGAGCAGCTTGATCGCGACGTCGAGCTTCTGCGCATCGACCGCCGCCTTGGCCCGCGCCATCAAGAGAGCAGCCGTGTCGCTCGGGGTCTGCAGCCAGATCGCCCAGATCCGCGCCTCGACATGCCGGGCGCTGACATCATCAGGAGCCGCCTTCAGCGCACCGAACAGGAAATCGAGATTCTTGGTGCGGTCGGCCTTGGGCAGCTTGGCTGGCGCCTCGGGCAGCTTCTTCTGCTGCTTGGCCGGCGGGGCCGGATCATCCTGCGCCAGCGCCGGCGCGAGGCCGACGGTTGCAAGAACCAGGGCCAGGCACAGCGCACGCGGGATAAGGAATCTCACGGTCATGGTGAAAGTGTAAACGCGCAAAGCCGCCCTTGCAAAGCAAAGGCGGCGTCAAACTCGTGTGAGGCCGTGGTCTTGCGGGGCGCGCGAGGCGACCGCGAGGGCAAACTCAGCCCTGGCGAGCCTTGAAACGGCGCTGCACCTTGTTGATCACATAGACCCGGCCCTTGCGGCGGACCAGGCGGTTGGCGCGATGGCGACCGCGCAGCGACTTCAGCGAGTTACGGACCTTCATGGCAGAATCCTGAACGTTCGAAAGGCCGTGTTCGGCACTACCGTTTCGGCACGCGCGAATGTGGCAAAATGAGATTTTTCCCGCTGGCGGACCGACCGCCCGGGACGGGGCGGTTCTTAAGGCATGGCGGGAGGTCATGTCAATGTTATCCCGCTGGTTCCCAACGACCAAATCGCGAAAACAACCCCATGCACAGTAGATCAGGCCGGATCGGCCCGATCCTATCAAGGTCCCGGCGAAGCCCGGCAAAGACTTTCGCGGACTTCCGTTTCCCTGTCAGCAACGCCTTGCCAAATTCGTTATATCCTATAATCAATTTGACAACCCGTCGGGAGGAAACCAATGCCGAAGCTGAAGCTGCCTGATATCGACAAGGTCGTCGCCATCGACATCCACACCCATGCGGAGGAGCCCTGCGGCACCCATCCCGACGACGGCTATGACGATTTCCAGGCGCAGATGGCCGAGTATTTCAAGTCGCCGCACAAGCATCCGCCGACCGTGCCGGAGACCGCGGCCTATTACCGCTCCAAGAACATCGCCGCGGTGATCTTCCCCGTCGATGCCGAGCGCGAGACCGGTTTCCGCCGCTACAAGAATGAAGAGATGCTGGAGATCGCCTCCGACCATCTCGACGTCCTCATCCCCTTCGTCTCGATCGACCCGCACAAGGGCAAGCTCGGGGTGCGCGAGGCGCGCAAGCTGATCGAGGAATACGGCGTGCGCGGCTTCAAATTCCATCCGACCATGCAGGGCTTCTACGCCAACGACCGCATGGCCTATCCGCTCTACGAAGAGATCAACAATGGCGGCGCGATCGCGCTGTTCCATACCGGCCAGACCGGCGTCGGCTCGGGCATGCCGGGCGGCATGGGCATGCGGCTGAAATATTCCAACCCGATGTACATGGACGACGTCGCGGCCGATTTCCCCGACCTCAAGATCATCCTCGCCCACCCCTCCTTCCCCTGGCAGGAAGAGGCGCTGTCGGTCGCGACCCACAAGCCGAACGTCTATATCGACCTCTCCGGCTGGTCGCCGAAATACTTCCCGCCGATCCTGGTGCGCTACATCAACTCGATCCTGCAGGACAAGATGCTGTTCGGCTCGGACTGGCCCGTAATCACACCCGACCGCTGGCTGTCGGACTTTGCCAAGATCGACATCCGCGACGATATCAGGCCGAAGGTGCTGAAGGCCAACGCGAGGAAGATTCTGGGGATCTAGTCGCGTCCCCAGCGAACACTGCATGACGTCCGCCAACAAGCGGACGTCGTAGCGTTCTGCGATCAGTTCACGCTTGCCAGATAGCCAGCCAGAATGGTCCGGCTCTGGCTGAGCGTCTCGATGCGTTCGTCAATCAGGCTGACTTGCTGAGCTAGTATTCTTCGCAGCTCGTTGCACGGTGTGAAAGCCGGATCGTTGTTTCGAACGCATGGCAGCAACTGCTGGATCGTGTCGAGCGTCATCCCGGCAGAGCCAAGCATCTTGATCCGCCGCACGGTCTGCTCTTCCTCCGGCCCATAGTCGCGATAACCGGAGTCGGTCCGTTGCGGTGCGAGCAAGCATTCGGCCTCGTAGTAGCGCAGCATTCGGACGCTGACCCCCGTCCTCCGGGAGAGTTCGCCAATTTTCATCTGAAACCTCTTGACCCTGACAGTGCTGTCAGACCCTACAGATGGTGCTCGTCCAGGTGATTGCCACTTGCGAGGGAGCAATGATGAAAGCCTACCATCTGAACAGCCGTGCCGGCGTCGGCCACCTTGTGCGAGCCGACGTCAGCAAACCCGAACCCGCCAGTGGTGAAGTCCGCGTGCGGGTCGAAGCGGCAAGTCTGAACTACCGAGACCTTCTGATCCTCGATCGTGCGGGCCAAACCGAGCTCAACGGCCGCGTGCCGCTCTCCGACGGTGCTGGCATCGTTGACGCCATCGGCCCCGACGTCGCGCAATGGCAAGTCGGAGATCGCGTCGCCGCGTCGTTCTTCCGCGATTGGGTCTCGGGACCGTTCAAGTCCAGTTACGTTGCGTCGTCCCTCGGTGGCAACGCGACGGACGGAATGCTGGCAGAGTATGTCGTGCTGCCGGCGTCAGCGCTCGTCCCCGTGCCGCCGCACCTGTCCTTGGTGGAAGCAGCGACCTTGCCCTGTGCCGGCGTTACGGCCTGGCACGGCCTCATCACGCGCGGCGGAATGGGCAAGGGCGATACGCTGCTCGTCCAGGGAACGGGTGGCGTCGCGCTGTTCGGCCTTCAATTCGCGGCGGCGCTCGGCGCACGCGCAATCGTGATCTCCTCGTCGGATGAGAAACTCGCCCGCGCCAAAGCGTTGGGCGGCTCGATCCTCATCAACTACCGCGATATGCCCGACTGGGACGCCGCCGTGATGAAGGCCACTGATGGCGAAGGTGCCAGTCACATTCTCGAGCTCGGCGGCCCCGGCACCTATGATCGGTCGCTGCGATCCGTCGCTTCGGGCGGCAAGATCATCCAGATCGGCGTCTTGACCGGCTTCGGCCCGAAACCGGACCTCGCCCGCCTGCAATGGGAGAACGCCGACATCATCGGGATCACCGTTGGATCGGTCGAACATTTCATGGCGATGAACAGGTTCCTGACCGAACATGCGACCCACCCGATCGTGGACCGCATCTACGGCTTCGAGGACATCCCTGAAGCCTATGCTCACCTGCGGAGTGGCTCGCATTTCGGCAAGGTCGTCGTGAAGCTTTAGATCGCAGGCGCTCAGCGGCCGGTTACTCGACCACGTCGTCAGCCACTGCCAGCAGGCGATCCGGCACCGCGATACCCAAGGCTTTGGCTGTCTTGACGTTGACCACCAGCACGAACTTGCTGGCCTGCTCGATTGGCAGGTTCGCCGGCTTCTCGCCTCCAAGGATCTTGGCGGCGTAGATGCCGGCGCGACGGAAGTCATCGATCAGATCGGCCGAATAGGACATCAGAAGTCCCGCCTGGCCCCACTCCGGATAGGTGCCGACCGTCGGCATTCCCGGCGCCAAAACCAACGGCAAGACGCGCGCCATGTTGTTGTAGAGCAGCGGCTCGCCGGACACGTAAAGCGCGCCGACGCCGTCGCGGATGCTTGCCGCAACTGCACCCTCGATGTCGTCGAGCCCGCTGATGTCGTGACGCACGACTGCGAAGCCGAATTGACCAGCGACGCTCTGCAAGGCGTCCAACTCGGCTGTGGCAAGGAGCGACGATGACCCTATGAAGCCGAGCGCCTTCAAGTCGGGCACCAATTCCTTGAACAGGTTGAAGCGCTTCTGGGTCAGGGCCTGCTCGCCGCCCACAGCATTCATCACGTTCCCGGTCGCATGGCCGCCCGGGTGCGTGTAGCTTTGTGCGAATCCTGCCTTGATGGGGTCGGCGGCATAGGACGTGAAGACCAGGGGCAGATCCGGCAGGAACTTATGTGCGACCGGCGCGGCGGCGGCCGACGCAATGATGAGGCGTGGCTTGAGCGCAGCAAGTTCAAGAGCAAGCCCGGGCAACCGGTCGAAAACCCCGTCTGCATAGCGCGATGCAAAGGTGAAGTTGATACCCTCGGTAAGACCGGCCTCCCGCAAACCCTGCCGGATCGCGACGATGCGATTTTCAGCGTTCTTTGCAGGCCCGGGCACCAACACGGCGATAACGGGCAAATCCGCTTCGGCACGCGCCATGAAAGGCAAGGCGACCGTGCCACCGAATATTACAAGAAGCTCGCGCCGCCGCATGTCCCGCCCCCAACGTTCACTGAGCATTCTATCCGACAACGTGACTAGCGACCAGGAATGGGCTGCCATCGGGCCGATCAGTTCGCAAGGTATGTGCGCAGAACCTCCGCCAGACGATCTGGCGCAGTTTGTGGCGGCATGAAGCCGAGATATTTTCCATCCTTTCCCATCAGATAGATCACGCCGGTATGGTCGATCGCATAGTCGCCCGTGCGATCATCTCTTACCTTGGTGTAGAACGCCTTGTAGGAATTGGCGACTTCACGGATCTGGTCGGGAGTGCCGGTGAGGCCGATCAGGCTGGGATGGAACGCGGAGACGTACTCCGCCAGGACCTTATCGTCGCGCTCGGGATCGATTGTGATGAAGACCGGCTGCACCTTGGCCGCCAGTGAACCGAGTTGATCCAGCGCCAGAGTGATTGCCTGCAGATCGCCAGGACAAACGTCCGGGCAAAAGGTGTAACCGAAGTACACGATCATGAGCTTGCCGCGAAATTCGCCGTCATTGCGCGACTTGCCAGTCTGATCGACGAGGGTGAACGGACCGCCGATCTGGCCGCGGCCATACATCAGGTCGTCCATCATCTGCGCGGCAGAGGGTTGCTTGTCCGCTGCACAGCCGATGGACGCGATCAGGCAACCCGCAATGAAGACCGCCAGTCCTCGCATGCCGAACATTGGCGGCCCGTATCAGATACCAAAGGTAATTCGACTGCCGGTCGTCGTGGTCAGCACCTTGCCCGGCATTTGCCGCATCGCCTCCTCCGTAAAATTGAGGCCGCTGCAATGCATCGGAATCAGCACATCCGGGTTCAGTTTGGCGATTTCGCCGACCACGAGTTTCAGGTAATCGGCAGGCGCAGGTCCAAGATGAAAACCTCCCATGATCGCATGAATTTTTTCAATCCCGGAAACCTCCATCGCCTGCCGCACCGAATTGACGATCCCGACGTGGCCGCAAGACGAAATGATGACGAGCCCCTTGTCCCTCAGATTGAAGCAGGTCGCGTGCTCGTGAATGTGCTCGTCAGGTACGATCTTTCCTTCCATTTCCGCCGGCAGATAGTGGCTTGCATTACAGCCGGCGCCGTCTTTCAGTTTGAACTCGACGAGTGAGTTCGGCAGCACCTTCTCAATGCTGTTGCGCTTGATCTTGCCGGTCGTGAATGCAAGTCCCCCGATCACCACGGGTTGCTCGCACAGGACAACCTTCACATTCTGCTTGGCGAGGTCTCGGCGATCGAGCATGCCAAAGTCGCTCAGTTCGCCCTGACTGCCCAACTTCACATATCGCTGACAGAAATTGTCTTCGCCGCCGGCATACATCGTGAGGTCGGCAGGCAACGCGCGACGATGCTTGTCCAGGAACCCGAGCAGTCCACCCCAATGGTCAAAATGACCGTGGCTCATGATCAGGCTATCGATTTTGGACGGATCGACCTTGAGCAATTCCATGTTGCCGTTGATCGTCTCGGGCGTCCATCCGAAATCAAGAAGAAACGTGCGCTTCTCGTCCCCGCGCTCCGGCTCCAGATAGAGCGAGAGCCCCCACTCGCTGTGCAGCGGCCGCCGCGCATCGGACGAACGCCCCGGTTCAGTTTTGACTCCACTCACCGCCTGAGGCTTGAAGAAGACATCGCTTGCGCTGTCGACGAGCACACGAACGCTGAGCTTGTCGATCGTGGGGACCTCAACAGGCGCAGCGCTTGCGACCTCGATGCAGGAAAAACCACCTGCAGCCGCGGCAAGCGTCAGGCCCGCTGAAAATTTCAAGGCATCGCGTCGGCTGAATGTCGTCATCGGCGGGCTCCAAAGGCAATTAAGAACGAGTTTAAATTTGAGAATGCTCAATTACAGGCGCAGTCGATCAAGTTGTCAACGCTCGCGCTGAAGGCTTTCGGGAAACAACCTCGCCTGGGCCAATCCAGCCAGGCGTGCAGTCTTGCCGGACAAGGCACTTATTCTTGGCATCGATGACCTAACCGCGTCGCATCCGGAGCGTCTGGAAAACTTTGCGCCTATCGGTCGTTGTCTCTAACGTTGATAGGAGGGCCGGGCCGTCTTCCTTATCCGCCAAGCTTTGGCGGTAGCCTTCAGTTGCCTTTAGCCAGTTGCTCATGGAAGAACCGCGCAACGCTCTCGTTAAATTCGCGATGAAACGCTGACCTATCAAACTCCGCGGGCTTGTCGGTGCAGATGCGAGGCAACGCGGCCCTGAGTTTCGGCGAGCATGGCGCCATAAACGCAAAGTGGCTGGCCGCCACGCTGTGAACTTCCGGCTTTCCCGGCAGCGCTCGGGCAACCCGCGCCGTGCCTTCCGGATCGATAATCCCGATTCCGACCTCCGCTCGCCAGAACTGCACGGGAATCCTGATCGCCGCCAGATTGGATTGCGTGAAGAAACCCGGGATCGGATCGGCGATGACAGCGGCGCGAATGCGCGCATCTCGCGCCAAGGCGGGAATGTCGCCGCGTCTAAGTTGCTCGCAAAGTTTCGACCCATCCGTGCAACCGCGCGCATAGCGGTCGAAGTCCGGTGCGGCACCGATCAGCGCCAGTCCGGTGTAGCCTCCCTTGGAGAATCCGAACAATCCAATTTTTTCGGGATCGACGACGGCCCTGTCTTTCCAATCTTGAAGCATGAAATCGAGCAGACGGACCATGTCCGTCGGGCGCAACAGAAAGGATGACAGATCGTCCTTCTTTGAGGAATCGTTCGCGTTGTCGCCCGGATGATTGATTGCCGCGACGACGAATCCGGCATCCGCCAGCGCAGCTGCCGTGTCATGGTGCCCGCCGAACCATCCGACATAACCGTGAGAGATGATGACCAGCGGCAGCTTTGCACCCGTGACGGGGCAATCCTTCACACCGATGAGACCGTAGTCGACGCCCACCCCCAGGTCGCCAAGCTCCACATCTTTCGGCTTGGCCTCGCATGGATACCAGATCGCGCCCGTCAAGTTAGGGCCGTGGTTGAAAAGCTGGATACCAGCGGCGTCGGCAGAAGAAGCCAAGCAAGAAAGCACAACAACAAAAGACCAAAGCGCTTCGCGCAAGCAAGTCTCCCAAGCGTTGAAAGGGAAACAAGCGAAGAAACGCCGGCTAAATTATGTCCGCTCGGATCAAAAGCCGCCGATCCCGCTTGCAGTGGCGCACGTCCGGTGTGCTCTGGTAAGCTAGCGATTTAGACGCGCTCCCCACATGCGGGGTTGCTGTGACGACTGTGGCCCGGAAGGACAGCCCATGCCCATCAAAGCCGTCGTGTTCGACGCCTACGGAACGCTCTACGACATCCAGTCGGTGGCCGAGATCACCGAGGATGCGTTTCCGGGTTATGGCGAGATCATCACGCAGGTCTGGCGGATCAAGCAGCTCGAATACAGCTGGCTGCGCTCGCTGATGCGGCGCTACCAGGATTTTGCGGCCGTGACGCGGGACTCGCTGGCCTATACGCTGCGCGTGCTCGGGCTTGCCTACCAGAGCGAGGCATTCGAGCGCGTCATCGAGAAATATCTGCATCTCGATCTCTATCCGGACGCGACCGCCGCGCTCACCGCCTTGAGGCCGCGAAAGCTGGCCATCCTCTCCAACGGCAGCCCGGATATGCTGAACGCGCTGGTGCGCAATTCCGGGCTCGACCGCCTGCTCGATGCCACCATCAGCGTGGACGCGAAGAAAATCTTCAAGCCGAGCCCGGAGGCCTATGAGCTGATCGGCGAGGCGCTCGGCACCGCCCCTGGCGAGGTGCTGTTCGTCTCCTCCAATCCCTGGGATGTGGCCGGGGCAAAATCGTTCGGGCTGAACGTCGCCTGGATCGAGCGGGTGACGCCGGAGGCGATGGCGCTGGCTTGCGTCGAGAACGAACTCGTGGCACCGCTGACCATGTTCAAGGCGATCCGCACCCAGATGGACGAGCTCGGCTTTGCGCCGGATGATCGGGTTCGTTCACTGTCGGAGTTGCCCGGGATCATCCAGGGATGACCCTGACATCGCCGCCCGCCGTTAAGTCCTCTATGAGCCAACTGGAATGAGCCTGGAATCCGTTCGCGCCTTCTTCGCCGAGAAAGCCCCCGACATCACTGTCATGGAATCCCCGATCAGCTCGGCGACGGTGGCGCTGGCCGCCGAAGCCTATGGCGTCGAGCCCGGCATGATCGCCAAGACGCTGTCCTTGCGCGTCGGCGAGCGCGTGATCCTGATCGTCGCCGCCGGCACCTCGCGCATGGACAACAGGAAGGTCAAGGCGCAGTTCGGCGGCAAGCCGAAGATGCTGGGGCTGGAAGAGGTCGCCGACATCACCGGCCACGAGGTCGGCGGCGTCTGCCCATTCGGGCTGAAGGCGCCGCTGCCGGTCTATTGTGACATCTCGTTGAAAGCATACGACGTCGTGGTGCCGGCCGCGGGCTCAACCCATAGCGCCGTGCGTATCACGCCTGATAGAATGGCCGAGCTGACCGCGGCCGAATGGGTCGATGTCTGCGAGGCCAGGCCGTAGCGCGGGCGCGATTACACTCTAACCGCCCCAGCCTAGCCGCCCCAGCGGCAGTAAGGACGGCAGCGATAGGCTGCACCATGCGAATGGCCCCAGTGCCAGTGCAAGTGCCCCCAGCCGAAGCGCGCTTGCACCAGGCCGCTCTCCTGCGCCATCGGCCTGGCGGCCCCGGACAAGGGAGTGACTGGACCCGCCATTGCAGGTGCGCCGAGCAATATCGCGCCAAACACGCAAAGCGCAGCAGGAATCCTGGTGATGGATTTGGTCTTGGGCATGACATTCCTCCGATCCAATGGCTTCCGACCGCAATCAACCGGGCTGACGGGAATTCGTTGCACTGACATGACGGTTTCCGGACGGACAACCGGTCGCTGGACCGCGATGGCGGCAGATGCGATGGCTGATGCATTTGCCGGTCAGGGAGGCTAGGATAAGGACCATGCCCGACGACAAGGTGAAACGACGACTGACCACCGTGCTGTGCGCCGACGTGTACGGCTACTCCCGCCTCATGGAAGCGGACGAGGCCGGCACGCTGGAGGCGCTCCGCCGCTCCCGCGCGGCCATCGCGCGACTGGTCGAGCGCCATGACGGCCGCATCGTGAACACCTGGGGCGATGCCGTGATCGCCGAGTTCGCCAGCGTGGTCGAGGCCGTGCAATCCGCGATCGAGATTCAGCAGGAAATCTCCGATCAGGCCTCCGGCGCGCCTCAGGCGAACCAGATGCAGTTTCGCATCGGCATCAATCTCGGCGACGTGATGGTGGACGGCACCAACATCTATGGCGACGGCGTCAATATCGCATCACGGCTGCAAGAGCTCGCCGACCCCGGCGGGGTCGTGATCTCGAGCTCCGTCTACGATCAGGTGCACAACAAATTATCCGTTGGCTTCGACTGTCTCGGCCAGCGCCCGATGAAGAACATCGCGCCCCTGACCAGCTATCGGTTGACCCTCGGGGGCCAGACCGCGGGGCAGGCAAGCATCCCGATGGATGAAAACCGAACTCCCTCACAGAGGACGTACGCTCCGCGGATGGACGACAGGCGCGAGCCATCATCGTCCACGAATGCCGTTTCGGATTGGCTGGGAAAGCTGCCCCGTCCGCTCGCAGTGGCGCTCACGGTCTCGGCCTTCCTGATCATGATCAATCTGTTCTCTGGCGGACACAAGATCTGGTTCCACTGGCCGGTCGCGGTGATTCTCTTCGGCGCTGCCTTGCGGACAGTGCTCGGACGTCGGCCCGAACAGGACAGGCGCTAGCGAGCGCTAATCATCGTCATCATTATAGGGCCGTGGCTGCACCTGCTGAGGTGGCGGCGGCACATTGTTGTAGCGTGCCGGCGGTGCGGCGCGATTGCGCGGGACCTGCTGTTGCGGCGGCATCTGGTTGTTGGACTCGAACACGCCGCGGCAGCCACTGGAGAGCTGCGGCGTGTTCTGTCGCAAGCAGGCCGTGATGCGGCTCACATCCGGAATCTGGTCGCTGCACAGGCGCCAGACATCAGGCGTGCAGGCCATCTGCTGCTCCATGGTTCCGCGATATTCCTCGGCGAAAGCTGCGCCCTGCGCGACGATGCCGCCGATCGCGAGCGCCACACCCAGCGCAATCCGCTCTGTTCGCATGATCCTGATCCTTCCAACTCGCTCGATTTGTCTTCAATCAATGAGGCGCGGACAGGTTCTGGACCAACAACAAAATGTGAAAAAGCCGCCGGAACCTATTCCACCCGGCCGATCTTCTTCACCGCCGCGATCAGCCGCGCGCTGTCGCTCGCGACGAAGTCGGCGAATGCAGGCGCATCCTGATAGGCGACGAGACTGCCCGACGCGTCGAAGGTTTTGAGCACGTCGGCGTTCGCCATCACCTGCGCCATCGCTTCGCGCAGGCGCGTGGCGACCGGCGCCGGCAGCGCGCTCTGTGCGAACAGCCCGGCCCAGATGTACATCTCGACATCCTTGTAGCCGAGCTCCTGGAAGGTAGGCACGTCAGGGAAGCTCGCGATGCGCTGCGCGCCGCAATTGCCGAGCACGCGCAGCTTGCCGTCGTCGACCTGCGGCTTCAGCGTGCCGGGCGCGGCCGCGATCGCCTGCACGGTGCCACCGAGCAGCGCGGTCAGCGCGGGACCTGCGCCGCGGAACGGCACATGCAGCAATTTGATGTCCGCGCTGTTTGCGAACATCTCCATCGCCACATGCAGCGTGCCGTAGGGACCGGACGAACCATAGGTGATCTGCCCGGGACGCTTCTTCGCATCCGCGACGAACTCCTGCGCCGTCTGCCACGGCGCCGAGGCCGGCACTGCAAGCAGCGTCGGATCGGCCAGCACGCGCGCGATCGGCATGAACTGCGACATCTCATAGGCGACGGGGCGCTCGAACAGCCGGTCGGCCTCGGGCAGCACCGCGAGCGAGGACAAGGTCATCAGCAGGGTGTAACCATCGGGCTCGGCACGCGCCGCCGCGGCATTGCCGACCGATCCGCCGGCGCCGCCGGCACGGTTGTCGACGATGACGGACTTGCCGAGAATCCGCTCCAGCGCCTGCGCCACCGGGCGCGCGGCAAGATCGGCCTGGCCGCCGGCGGGAAACGGCACGATCATGGTGATGTTGCGAACGGGATAGGTTTGCGCGCGAGCTTGCTCCGGCAACGCGGCCCGCAACAGCGGCAATGCGGCAACCGCGCGCAAGACGTCACGTCGATCCATACGTCGATTCATGGCAGCCCTCCCCTTATTTTCTTGTTTCGCTCCCAGCCTAGCGTCACGGTTTGCAAGAACAAGACGTTTACGAAGTGTTAGCCATGTTCGGCCCCGTCCGGAACGCATCCCTCTACCCTCCGTTGCCTGACAGGGCGAGTGCGGAGGGAATGTGCCATGGGAAAACTTGCGACCATTGACGTCGCCCTGGACGAGATGCTGGTGAACCTGGCGGCGATCGTCCTGCGGCTGTCAAAGCCCGAACTGACGCGAACGCCGGAAGCGCGCCGCGCCCTGACGCAATCCGTGCGCCAATACGCCGTGTGCGCCGCGCGCTCGACCGACCCGCGGGTGCATGAATTGAAGACGGAGCTCGAGAAGACGCTGAAGCCGAGCCTGCGCATCGTCGCGATCGACGGCGTGAAGGTGTCGTAGCCGGGGCCGCAAGCGAGATGCCGTAGGGTGGGCAAAGGCGCGCCCTTCGCGCGCCGTGCCCACGTCATTCGCCGAATTGCCCCGCAATATCCCGCATGTCACCGCCCCAATCCACGGGAAGCGTTCCCTGCTTAACGTAGCGATGGAAACTGCTGAGCGACCAATCGCACACACGCGTGACGAGACCGTGCTTCACTGGGTTGAAATGAATGTAGTCAACGTGTCGTTCCAGATCCGCATCATCGCGAATTGCATGCTCCCAATAGCGGCGCTGCCAAATGCCTTTCTCGCGCTTCCTCAATTTGCTCATTGAAGGCGGGGCAGCCTCCAAGCCACGCGAGAATCCGCCCTTGATCAGATTCCAGCGTGATGAAAAGTCGACGTCGCCCTCCGGCAGGGTCCAGATCGCGTGAAGGTGGTCCGGCAAGATGCAAATTGCGACCGTCTCGAATGGCTGGCGGTCAAGGACAGTCCGATAGATTCGTCTCAAACGATCGGCTTGATCGACGAGCAGCGTGCTTGAGCGATCTGCAAGCACAACGGTGAAGAAGAACGTGCTGCCTTGTGCGCGCCGATATCGAGACACTTGTGATTCCATCAGGCAAGACGTGGGCACGCTTCGCTTTGCCCACCCTACGGTAGCTTGCTCGGAGGATAGATTAGCGAGATCTCGCAGGTTGGGCAAAGGCGCGCCCTTCGCGCGCCGTGCCCACCAAGCAGATTTACGCCTTCGCTTTCCCGCGCGGCTTGCGCTTGCACGTGCCCGGCAGCTTCGCGGCAAGAAAATCGCCGAGCGCTTCGACGCGCGCTGGCCTCGGGCCGCCGGGTGGGGTCACAAGGTGCACGGCGCCTTCGGCCTGTTTCCAGTCTTTCAGGATCACTTCGACGGCGCCGGAGGAGATGGCATCGCCGACGATGAACTCGGGCAGTTCAGCGATGCCAAGGCCCGCGATCAGCGACGGCATCAGCGCCTCGCCATTGTTGACGCGAAGCAGGCCGCCGGGGCGGACGCTGGCCTGCTCGCCGGCGGAATTGGTGTAGTGCCAAATGTTCGGCGTCGAGAGATAGGCGTAGCTGAAGCATTTGTGCTCGGCGAGATGCATCGGATGCGTCGGACGGCCGTGCTTCTTCAGATAGGACGGCGCCGCCACCGTGAAGCGCGGCATGGTGAAGAGACGCCGCGCGATCAGCGAGGAGTCCGGCAGACGCGCGATCCGCACCGCCATGTCGAAACCTTCGCCGATCAGATCGACGGTCGCGTCGCTCAGGTGCAGGTCGACCGAGACCTCCGGATAGGTCTCGAAGAACTCCGGCAGCAGCGGCGCCACCGCCTTGATGCCGAACGTCATCGGCACCGCGAGCCGTACCAGCCCGCGCGGCGCGACCGATTGCGCCAGCGCCTCGTTCTCCGCCGCCTCCCCATCGACCAGGAGCCGCGTGGCGCGATCGGCGAGCTTGTGGCCGGCATCGGTCAGCGCGAGGCGGCGCGAGGTGCGGTTGAACAGGCGGGCCCCGAGGCGCTCCTCCAGGCGGGTGACTGCCTTCGACACCGTGGCCTTGGACATCGTGAGCTCGCTTGCAGCCCCGGCAAACGACCGTAATTCCACGACTTTTGCGAAAATCGCGAGCGCCTCGAAATCGGGGAGTTTGGCCATGGCGAGGGTCCGTCAGGGATATAATGGGAAACAATGCGTTTCAACAGTTTCTATTTCTATACCACAGGCGAAGGCTTATCCAAGGGGTCATCAGGAATTCAGGACTGGAGAAATCCAATGACCAAGAAGCTCTCAGGCAAGGTTGCCCTCGTCACCGGCGGCTCGCGCGGCATCGGCGCGGCCTCGGCCCGCGCTCTCGCCGATGAAGGCGCAGATGTCGCCATCAGCTATGTCGCTTCGCCCGACAAGGCCGAAGCCGTTGTCACCGAATTGAAGGCCAGGGGCGTCAAGGCCCGTGCCTTCAAGGCCGATCAAGCCTCGGCCAAGGCCGTCACGAAGCTCGTCAACGACGTCGCCAGGGAGTTCGGCCATCTCGACATCCTCGTCAACAATGCCGGCGTCGCCGCGGGCGGCGCGACCGACGATGCCAGTGCGGATACCGGCGCACTGGAGCGGCAGGACCAGGTCAACGTGCACGGCGTGATCGCGGCGATCCGCGCCGCCTCGCAACTGATGGGTGAAGGCGGCCGCATCGTCACCGTCGGCTCGATGCTCGCAGACCGTGCCACGTTCCCGGGCCTCGCCGACTACGTCGCCACCAAGGCGGCTGTCGTCGGCTACACCAAGGGCGCGGCACGCGACCTCGGTCCGCGCGGCATCACCGTCAACGTGGTGCAGCCCGGCTCGATCAACACCGACATGAATCCCGATGACGACCGCGACTTCGCGGAAGCGCAACGCAAGCAGCATGCACTGCAACGTTTCGGCCGCCCCGAGGAAGTCGCCGCCGGCGTGGTGTTCCTCGCAAGCCCGGAAGCCTCCTTCGTCACCGGCACCGTACTCAATGTCGACGGCGGGTTTGGCGCCTAGCGCCAAACTCCCTCTCTCCAAGGAAACACTCCCATGATCGAACTCAGACCATTTGCAAAACTCGGCGGCGCCGATCACGGCTGGCTGAAAGCAAAACATCATTTCTCCTTCGCCAGCCATTATGACCCGAGCAACATGGGCCACGGCTCTTTAAGGGTATGGAACGACGACGAGATCGCGCCGAACACCGGCTTTCCCGCCCATCCCCACGCCAACATGGAGATCATCACCTATGTGCGTGAGGGCGCGATCACCCATCAGGACAGCCTCGGCAACGAGGGCCGCACCGAGGCAGGCGACGTGCAGGTAATGAGCGCCGGCAGCGGTATCCGCCACTCCGAGTACAATCTGGAGCCGACCAGGACGCGGATCTTCCAGATCTGGATCGAGCCGACCGCGCGCGGCGGACAGCCGACCTGGGGCTCGAAGCCGTTCCCCAAGGCCGATCGCTCCGGCAAGCTCGTGACGATCGCAAGCGGAATCGCTGAAGATACCGACGCGCTGCCGATCCGTGCCGATGCGCGAGTGCTTGCCACCACGCTCAAGGCCGGCGAGAGTGCCGAGTACGAACCGCAGAAGGCGCGGCACCTGTACCTGGTGCCCGCGGCAGGCGCGGTCGAGATCAACGGCGTGCGCGTCAACGCCCGCGATGGCGCCGCGATCCGCGACGAGAGCAAGCTGACCATCACGGCGCTCGAAGACTCCGAGCTCGTGCTCGTCGACGCCGCCTAACGCCCAACAACCAAGCGTCACATCCAATCCCAACGGAGACCACCATGACCAAAGTTCTCGTCCTCTATTATTCCGCCTATGGCCATATCGAAGCGATGGCGAACGCCGTTGCCGAAGGCGCGCGCGAAGCCGGCGCCACCGTCGACATCAAGCGCGTGCCCGAGCTGGTGCCCGCCGAAGTCGCAAAGGCCTCGTATTACAAGGTCGATCAGGCCGCCCCGGTCGCCAAGATCGAAGACCTCGCCAATTACGACGCGATCATCGTCGGCACCGGCACCCGCTTCGGCCGCATGGCCTCGCAGATGGCGAATTTCCTCGACCAGGCCGGCGGCCTTTGGATGAAGGGCGCACTGCACGGCAAGGTCGGCGGCGCCTTCACCGCGACGGCGACCCAGCATGGCGGCCAGGAGACGACGCTGTTCTCCATCATCACCAACTTGCTGCATTTCGGCATGGTGATCGTCGGCATGAACTACGGCTTTGCCGGCCAGATGAAGCTCGACGAGGTCGCCGGCGGCGCGCCCTACGGCGCCACCACGATCACCGGCGGCGACGGCAGCCGCCAGCCGAGCGCCAACGAGCTCGCCGGCGCGCGCTATCAGGGCCGTCAGATCGCGGAGACCGCGAAAAAGCTGCACGGTTAAGCCCGGGCCTCACGATCTGCCGCATGGCAGATGCGACACGGGCGGCATTCTCTGACGGGAATGCCGCCCCATCTATCTGAGCAGCATCGACACGGCCCACGACACGCAGGACTTATTGGACGAATGGCTTTTGAACTTCTCTTGATTGCACAGATGATCCGCAGGCCGGCCCAGGCGCTTGCGCGCCGCTGGTACTGCCGCAGCCTGTTCCGCGCCTCGCGCGGCCGGTTTCACTGCGCCGAGTGCAACGGCTCGTCATCCGTCACGCCCGCGTGATGTCCGCGTGCGGCGGGACGCCGGCATCAGGCGCAGATGCCGGCGCCGATGAGAGCCACCAGCCGTCGCCGGCGAACCAGCAGGTCGCGTCGGGCGAGTCTCCTCGTCGCAACGACTGCACGCTCTCCCAGCCCTTTGCGAACGCCTCGGCCAGTCGCCGCGCGGCCTCAGCATCCTGAAGTCCCGCACAGCCGATGAATTGCGCCCGGCTCAGGAATTTCGCTGGCCAGGCCACGCCCTGCTGTGGGCGCGTGATCATCAACATGCCGCCGAGCACACCGGCCGGGGCCAGCGGAAACACCAGCCGTCCGCCGGGGTGCAACGCCTCCAACCATTCCACGGCCGGCTGCGACGCGCCTGCACAGACATAGATCACG
>Ga0209148_1000338_pt1 | contig 62960 bp, 73 predicted proteins | sample AraplaCol_mMF_r2_2_FD_184288 | JGI IMG/M metagenome (GOLD analysis project Ga0209148, IMG submission 184288) | Arabidopsis root microbial communities from North Carolina, USA - plate scrape CL_Col_mMF_r2 (SPAdes) (version 2) | ecosystem: Host-associated > Plants > Roots > Endosphere | place...
GCGCGAGCCCGACTCGCGCATGGCGGATGCGGGCGATCCGGTGATCTGGGAGAGGATGATCCTCGCCGCCTTGCCCGAAAGCGCCCGCTAAAGAAGGGGAGCGACCTGCGCTCTCTCGATCGATTGCCTAATAAAAAGACGCCGGATTGGGCGGCGGCGCGTTGCAGGCGCGGTTGTTGCCATGGTTGCAGGCCCAGACCTGCGCGCGCCACACGCGCATCGCATCGGCATAAGCATGCTGCTGGCGGACATAGCGCGCGTCGGCGCGGTTGACAGCGGCGTCATGCTTGACCAGCGCATCCATGAAGGCCTGCTGGTCGGCGGCATATTGCGCTTGCGATTCCTGATATTGCGCGACGACCGCGGCATTGGCGTCATTGTTGGCGGCGGTGGTCGACGAGACCTGGTTGTTGATCGCGGCGGTTCCGGGCGCGCCGGCGGCGTTGATCGCATCCTGATGCGGCATCGGGGTCGCCGCATAGCCGCGCTGATATTCTTCCTGCGGCGAGCGTCCGGTATTTTCGGCGCCGCCATTGGGCTGCGCCTGGGCGAAGATGGGCGCCAGCGCGCTTGCCGCGAGCAGCAGCCCGATCAGGGGTTTGGCCGACATAATCGCTCTCCTCGATTGCGATTTTGCCGGGGTGAACGCGACTGCGGGGTCGCCGTTCCGGTGAGGCGGGGTCGGGCCTTGGGTTACGCCGCTGGAGAGAACTCGCCCGTCGTCTCGTCCATCAGATAGAGTATGCCTTCCGAAATCGCGAAATGCGCGCCGCGCAGTTTCAGCCGGCCTTCCTTCTCGCCCTCGGGAATGCAGGGGAAGGTGCGCAAATTGGCGAGACTGACTCTGACGCATGCATATTCGAGCGCCCGCACCGCCTCCGGCCCCTGGCCCAGCTCGGCAACGATCTGGTCGCGCTCCTTCTGGAGCAGCGACACCCATTCGGCGATGAAGCCGCCGCGGCCGCGCGGTGCGCCCTCGAACGCATGGCTGAGCGAGGCGCTCACGCCGCCGCACGAGCCATGGCCCATTACGATGATCTGCGCGACATTGAGCTGCGTCACCGCAAATTCCAGCGCCGCCGACACGCCATGATAGCCTTTGCTCAACTCGAAGGGCGGGACGAGATTGGCGATATTGCGCACCACGAACAATTCGCCGGGCGAGACGTCGAAGATGCGCGTCGGATCGACCCGGCTATCGGAGCAGGCGATCACGAGTGTCTTGGGGCTCTGGCCCTCGGCCAGCTCGGCCCAGCGTGCGCGCTGCTGCGACCATTCCTCGTCACGAAAGCGATGATAGCCTGCGATCAGGCGGTCAAGTTCGGTGGATGCGGCGTCTGACATAGGCCTCCCGTTAGCGATTGATCCACGCCGCGCAAGCGCGGCTTCGGCGCATGCAAGTGGGGCAGGGGTGGCAAGTCCGTTTGCGCGACGCTATCTGGCGGGCATGAACGAGCCGCTGCCCATCCGTCCCCCCCGCGAGCGCAAGCCCGACTGGATTCGCGTCAAGGCGCCGACCAGCCACGGCTTCAACGAAACGCGCCAGCTGATGCGCCGCTTAAACCTTGCCACCGTGTGCGAGGAGGCGGCCTGCCCCAATATCGGCGAGTGCTGGACCAAGAAGCACGCGACCGTAATGATCCTAGGCGACACATGCACGCGTGCCTGCGCCTTCTGCAACGTCAAGACGGGCATGCCGCGCGCGGTGGACGTCACCGAACCGCAGCATGTCGCCGATGCAGCCGCCGAGCTGGGCCTGACCCATATCGTCGTGACTTCGGTCGATCGCGACGATCTCAAGGACGGCGGCGCCAGCCAGTTCGTCAAGGTGATCGAGGCACTGCGCCGCACCACGCCCACCACAACGATCGAGATATTGACCCCCGATTTCCGCAATAAGGCGGACAGCGCGGTCGAGGCGATCGTCGCGGCGCGTCCTGACGTCTACAATCATAATCTCGAAACCGTGCCGAGGCTCTATCCGACGATCCGCCCCGGCGCGCGTTATTATGCGTCGCTGCGCCTGCTCGAGCAGGTCAAGAAGCTCGATCCGTCGATCTTCACCAAATCGGGCGTGATGGTCGGCCTCGGCGAGGAGCGGATGGAGGTCCATCAGGTGATGGACGATATGCGCTCCGCCGGGATCGATTTCCTGACAATGGGCCAGTATCTCCAGCCCACGCCCAAACATGCCAAGGTCGCCGAATTCGTGACGCCGCAGGCCTTCGCCGCATATGGTGCGATCGCGCGCGCCAAGGGCTTCCTGCTGGTTGCGGCGACCCCGCTCACGCGCTCGTCCTATCACGCCGGCGACGATTTCGAACGGATGCGCGCCGCGCGCGAAGCTCAACTCAAGGCGGGCCGTGCCCCGGCATAAGGAAACGCGCCGGCTTCCCTACACGCCGGAGCAGATGTTCGACCTCGTCGCCGATGTCGGTCGCTATGGGGAGTTCCTCCCGTGGGTGGCGGCGGTGCGCGTCAGATCGGACAGCGAGACCGAGATGGTCGCCGACCTAGTGGTCGGCTTTAAGGCGCTCAAGGAGCGTTTCACCTCACGCGTGACCAAGGATCGGCCGCGCAGGATCCATGTGGATTATCTCGACGGGCCGCTCAAATACCTGAAGAACGACTGGACGTTCGAACCCGACGGGGAGGGCGGCTGTCTGGTCGGCTTCTACGTCGATTTCGAGTTCAGGAGTCGCATCTTCGAGATGATCGCCGGCCAGATGTTCGGCACCGCGATCCGCAAGATGGTGAGCGCGTTCGAGGCGCGCGCCGCAAAGCTTTATGCCTCGGGCAGCAGCAATTCGAGCGCGCATAGCGCCGCCTGAAGGCGGATTCCCGCGCGGCCGAGATCGCCGAATTCCCGCTGGTCGGTAACCGCATCCTCAGGATCGTCGCCCGCCTTGGCCAGCGCGAACACCACCGTTCCAACCGGTTTGCGGTCGCTGCCGCCGCCGGGGCCGGCGATACCGGTGATCGCGACCGCGATGTCGCTCCCCGATTTGGCCACCGCGCCATGCGCCATCGCCCAGGCGGTGGCGAGGCTGACCGCGCCGAACGTATCGATCACGTCGCCGGCCACGCCGAGCAACGCGGTCTTGGCCTCGTTCGAATAAGTCACGAACCCGGCGTCGAACACGTCGGACGAGCCGGGTATTTCGGTCAAGGCCGCGCTGACGAGGCCGCCGGTGCAGCTTTCGGCAACTGAAAGGCGTCGGCCGATCGCGCGATTTTCGTCGATCACGCGACGCGCGAGCGTCACCAGCTCTTGGGGAAGGAGATTGTCGGTCACTGGCCGTTGGGCTCCAGGCGGCAGATTTTGAGGATTTCGGTGAGGCCTTTGCCCTTGCGCTCAGCGATGGAGAGAGCGAGCACGGCCAGGCGGCCGACATCGGTGCCGGTCAGGTTGCGCGCGTCCATGATCGCCTCATTGGCAACGAAGCAATCGTCGCGGTTGATCTGCTTGGCGAGCAGGCTCCCGAGCATCGGCTCGGCCAGCGCGCGTATCCCTTGCGAATTCATGTCGGGCGGCATCGGCTGGCCCAGATATTTCTCGAAGATCATGCCGATCGCGCGGCGCGCCTCGGGCCAGGCCGCGGCGCTGTCCGGCGCGTAGCGATCGGCGAGCGCGGGTCCGTTGGCGACGATGTAGGCGCTGGGCGGGAGCACTTCGCTGCAGCGACTGCCCAGTTTCTCGGCGAGCGTCGGCAAAGCGAACGTGACGAGCGCGGCGGCTTGCCGCTGCGGCATGCAGTCCGAAGTCTGCGCCAGGGCCATCGACGGCATCGCCGCGAGCATAAGCGCAAGTCCAAGTCTCTTCATAGGTCGGCCTCCGGCAGGCGCACCGTCGCCGCGGCCTGGGCGGCGATGCCTTCGCGGCGGCCGGTAAAGCCCATGCGTTCGGTGGTGGTGGCCTTGATGCTGATCTTCGCCTCCGCGAGCCCGAGCAGTTCGGCGACCCGCGCTCGGATCGCGGCGCGGTGCGGACCGACTTTCGGCTCCTCGCAGATAATGGTTAAATCCACATGATCGATCCGTCCGCCCCGTGCCGCGATCAGTTCGCGCGCATGGATCAGGAAACGATCGGAGGAGGCGCCGCGCCATTGCGGGTCGCTCGGCGGGAAATGCGTGCCGATATCGCCATCGCCAATCGCGCCGAGTAAGGCGTCGGTCAGCGCGTGGAGCCCGACATCGGCATCCGAATGGCCCGCGAGCGCACGGCTGTGCGCGATGCGGATGCCGCCGATCCACAGCCCGTCGCCTTCGGTGAAGCCATGCACGTCGAAGCCGAACGCGGTGCGCGAAACCAGGCGTGCCGCCAGCCGCTGCTCGGCGGCCGCGAAATCGGCGGGGTAGGTGAGCTTGTCGAGCGCGGGCGAGCCTTCGACCATCGCTACGGCCAGGCCCGCCGCGCGCGCGATCTGCGCATCATCGGTCGCCTCGCGGGACATATCCCACGCGGCATGCGCCGCCCGGATCGCGTTGGTCAGGAACGCCTGCGGCGTCTGTACGCGGGTGAGCTTGTCGCGCGCGACCACCGGACCCAGCGTTTCGCCCGCTTCGGCCAGCGTGTCCGCGACAGGAAGCACTGGAACGGCACCGGGTGCGCCCTCCAGCGCCGCGAGCAGCCGGTCGATCACCGCACTGGGCAGGAAGGGGCGCGCCGCATCATGGATCAGGACGCGCTCGCTTTCCGTGGCGGCAAGCCCGTTCGCGACCGACTCGCGCCGCGTCGCGCCGCCGATCACGAGCGGCGCCAGCGTGCGTCCGCCGATCGCATCGGCATAAAGCTGTTCCTGGCCCGCGCCGATCACGACGCGAATCTCGTCAATCGCGAGGTGCGCCTGCAACGCATCGACAGCATGCGCCAGCACCGCCTTTCCGGCGATAGTCACATATTGCTTGGGAAGGTCGCCGCCGGCGCGCGTGCCGGATCCGGCCGCGACGATCAGCGCTGTGGTGCGGGGCCGCATGGTGGGGCCCCCTAGCGCGTCCCGCTGCCCAATGCCATCCTTGTTCGCAGGTGCGGCAAAAACCGTCAGTGGGCGGCCTGGTGTGCCTCGCGCAGTGCCTTGGCGAACAGGCGGAACTCCTTTTCGCGTGGAGATCCGCTGCGCCACACCAAGGCGATCCGCCGCGATGGGTGCTGCGCATCGAGCGGTCGCGCGATCACGTCGGTATGGTCGAGTATCCCGGCTCTCAGTGCCATCTCGGGCAGCATCGTTATGCCCAGCTTGTTATCAACCATCTGCACGAGTGTGTGGAGCGAGGTGCCCATCATCGCCGCGCCCGCGCGCAGTTCGGGCCGGTTGCAGGCGGCGAGCGCATGATCCTTGAGGCAATGGCCGTCCTCGAGCAGCAGCAATTTGGTTTCGTCGATCGCATCGGCGGACAAGGGATCGGGCATGCTCGCCGCCTGGTCCGCGGGGAAGGCGACGAACAGGCGGTCGTCGAACAGATCCTCATGCTCGATGTCGCCGCAGGCGTAGGGGAGCGCGAGCAGCACGCAGTCGACATGGCCGCGATGAAGCGATTCGCACGCGGCAGCGGAAGGCTCCTCGCGCAGATAGAGCTTGAGCTCGGGCCAGGATTCGCGGAGCCTGCCCAGGATGCGCGGGAGCAGGAACGGCGCGATCGTCGGAATCACGCCCATCCGCATCTCCCCCGACAAGGGTTTGCCCGCAGCCCGTGCGAGCGCCGCCAGCTCTTCTGCCTCGCGCAGCACGCGCTCGCCCTTGTCGGCAATCTTGAGGCCGAGCGGCGTAAAGCGGACCACGCGCCGTGTGCGTTCGACCAGCATCAGGCCGAGCAAGGATTCGAGCTCGCGCAAACCCGCCGAGAGGGTCGATTGCGTGACGAAACAGGCGTCGGCGGCGCGGCCGAAATGGCCCGTGTCGCGCAAGGCGACGAGATATTGCAGTTGCTTGAGGGTGGGCAGGTAGACCGCCATTTATCGCTCCAATCGATCAATAGCGCATAAATAATCAATTTGCTTCGCAATTGCGAGGGGGCCACATGCGCATCCGACAGTTTCGTCGTCCCCAAATATGGAGATACCACCATGCTCACCGTCGGTGACAAATTCCCCTCGCTCACGCTTCCGGTCCAACAGGGCGTGTCGGCTTTGCCCGCGGGCGAGACGATCGATACCGGTGATACGGGCGGCAAGTGGAAGGTCGTGTTCTTCTGGCCGAAGGACTTCACCTTTATCTGCCCAACCGAGATCATCGGCTATGGCGAGTTGAAGAACGACCTCGCGGACCGCGATGCGGTGTTGATCGGCGCCTCGACCGACACCGACTTCGTCCACTTTGCCTGGCGCAAGTCGGATGAGCGTCTGGCTAATTGCGACTTCCCATGGATCGCGGACAACAAGAAGCTGCTCGCGAACGCGCTCGGTATTGTCCACGAGGAAGCGGGCGTCGCGCTGCGCGCCACCTTCATCGTCGATCCGCACAATGTGATCCAGCATGTGACGGTGAACGGCCTCAACCAGGGCCGCAATCCGGCCGAGGCGATCCGCGTGCTCGACGCGCTCCAGACCGACGAGCTGTGCCCCTGCAATTGGCACCAGGGCGAAGAGGTGCTGAAGCCCGCCGCCTGATCCTTTTCGAAGGAACACGAATGGGGCGCGGGTGGCAGGCCGCCGCTCGCGCCCTTTTCATATCTTGTCTCAGGAGTTTGACTCATGTCTCTGCGTGAATTCGCGGAAGCCTTGCCCGATTATGCCAAGGACATCCGCCTCAACCTCAACTCGCTGACGGGCGACCAGACACTCAACGACCAGCGCAAATATGGGCTGCTGCTGGCTACCGCGCATGGCTCGGGCTACAAGCCGCTGGTCGAGGCGGCCGAGGCGGAATGCGTGCCCAAGCTTTCGCCCGAAGCGGCGAATGCCGCGCGCGCGGCGGCGGCGGTGATGGCGATGAACAACGTCTATTACCGCTTCACCCACCTCGCCTCGAACAAGGAATATGGCACGTTGCCCGCCAAGCTGCGCATGAACGTGATCAGCGCGCCGGGGATCGACAAGGCCGATTTCGAGCTCTTCTGCCTCGCGGTCTCGGCGCAGAATGGCTGCGGCCTATGCATCGACAGCCACGAGAAAGTGCTCAAGGGCCATGGCGTCACCGCCGACGTGATCCAGGCGGCGGCGCGGATCGGCGCGGTGATGACCGCCGCGGCCACGGTGCACGCAACGCGGGTCTGATCAAACCGTCGGCCCAGCGAAAGCCGGGGCCTCGGGAGATTGCGGTTTCGCCTGCCTCACGAGATCCTAACTTTCGCTGGGGCGACGGGGGGTGGTGGGATGACGGGGTTACGCTTCCCCCTCCACATCCCCGAGCTGACGCCGCCTGAGCGGCGGCTCGCGGGACATTTCGGCCATTTCCATGATCTTGGCGCGGAGCTGCGCGCGCTTGTCGTGGATCGAGGCGATGACCGGCCCCATCGCCAGCCCCAGATCGACCAGCACCGCTTCCGAGAGCTGGAGCGACGATTCGACCGTTTCGGGCACTGCGTCGGTCGCGCCGGCCCGGTAGAGCTGGGCCGCCTGATTTGGGTCCCGCGCACGCGCGATGATGGGCAGGTCGGGGAATTTTTTGCGGAGCGACCTGGTCAGTCGCACGACCTGAACCGGATCGTCCATCGTCAGCACGATCGCGCTGGCTTTCTCGACCTGCAGCAGCTCGATCATGCCGGGGCGGACGATATCGCCGAAGGTCGCGTTATAGCCGCGTTCGCGCGCCGCACGGATCGTGTCGGCATCCGCGTCGATCGCGAGATAGGGGCGTTTGTGCGCGTCGAGCATCTGCGCGACCAGCCGCCCGACGCGGCCGAATCCGATCACCAGCACGCGCGCTTTGCCCTCAGCCGGCGGAGGCGGGAGCGCGTCCGGCTGGCTGCGCCGCTCGATCCTTTTGGCAAGGAAATTGCCGGCTTCCGCCAGCAAGGGCGTCACGGTGAGGCCGAGCGCCGTCACGATCTGCCAGAAAGCGGCGGTATCGCGCGCGATCAGTCCCGCGCCGGCGGCGGTGCCGAGCACGATCAGGGTGGTTTCGGCGGGCGCGGACATGAGCAACCCCGTCTCCAGGCTGACGCTACGCCTGGCGCCGCCAACGCGCAGCAGCAGCCCCGTCACCAGCGCCTTCACGACGATCACGCCCAGAACCGCCAGCAGCAAATCTAGCCAGCGCGCGGCGATCACAGCCAGGTCGAGCGACATGCCGACCGTGATCAGGAAGACGCCGAGCGCGAGCCCCCGGAAGGGCGCGGTCATCAGCTCGACCTCGCTATGATAATCGGTCTCGGCAATCAGGATGCCCGCGATCAGCGCGCCGACGATCGGCGACAGGCCCGCCGCCGCGGTGGCAACGCTCGCCAGGATCACGACGAGCAGGCTCACCGCGAGGAAAAGTTCGGGACTCTTGGTCCGAGCGGCCTGCGCGAACAGGCGGGGCAAAGCGAACCGCCCGACAACCAGCATCCCCCCGATCGTGGCCGCGCCGATCGCGAGCGTTCGGAGCAGGCCCGAAGCGTCGCCGCCATGCGGGGCGAGCGCGCCCAGCGTGAAGATGATCGGCACCAGCGCCAGATCCTCGAACAGCAGCATGGCGAAGGCGCGTTCGCCCACCGGGCCGCTCGTGCCCGCGATCGGCAGCACCAATGCGGTCGAGGACAAAGCGAGCGCGATGCCGAGGCCGAAGGCGGTGACCGGGTTTTCGCCGAGGATGAGGAAACCCGCGGCTAGCAACAGGGTTATGCCCAGCAGCTCGGCCGTGCCTAGTCCGAACACGTCGCGGCGCATCGCCCACAACCGTCCGAACGAAAGTTCCAGGCCGATCGAGAAGAGCAGCAGCACGATCCCCAATTCGGCGAACGGCTCGATCGCATGCGTATCGGTGATCGTCGCATAGAACAGCCAGGGCATGTGCGGCACGAAGCGGCCCAGACCTGCCGGGCCGACGGCGACACCGACCAGGATGAAGCCGATCACGGGGTTTATACGCAACCGCGCAAAGGCCGGAATGACGATTCCCGCCGCGCCCAGGATGACCAGCGCATCGCTGAAACCGGTGGATTCGATCGATAGCGGCATGGAGCGGTTTTTGCGCGGCTTGCGTTGGAAGGCTAGGACAATAAGCGGGAGGAAGGCCCGATGAACGATAGCGAGACCGCTTTATGCGTCGTCGGCGGCGGCCCTGCGGGCATGATGTGCGGTTATTTGTTCGCACGTGCCGGCGTGAAGACGGTCGTGCTGGAGAAACATAAGGATTTCCTGCGCGATTTCCGCGGCGACACGGTTCATCCTTCGACGCTCGATCTGTTCGACGAACTAGGCCTGCTCGACGCTTTGCTCCAGCGTCCGCACGACAAGGTCACCGATATCGGCGCGATCGTGGGCGGCGAGCTGATCCGGATCGGCGATTTCACGCATCTGCCCAAACCGGGGAATTTCATCGCATTGATGCCGCAATGGGAATTCCTCGATTTCCTCGCGGATGAGGCAAAGAAATTACCGGCATTCACGCTCAGGATGGAGAGCGAAGCGGTCGATCTCGTGCGCGAGAATGGCCGTGTGGCGGGCGTACGCATCTGCGGCGACGAGGTGATTCGGGCGGCATTGGTGATCGCGGCCGACGGGCGCGGATCGGTGCTGCGCGAGGCGGCGGACCTGCCGCTTCTCGATCTCGGCGCGCCGATCGACGTTTTCTGGTTCCGCGTGCCCAAGCTTCGCACACCCGATAACCGCACGCAGGGCTATATCGATCATGGCCAGATGGTCGTACTGATCGATCGTGGCGATTATTATCAGTGCGCTCGCGTGATCGGCAAAGGCGGAGCCGAGGCAATTCGGGCGCAGGGGATCGAACGTTTCCGCGAGGAAGTGGTCGCGGTCGCGCCACCTCTGGCGGACGCGATCGGCGCGATCGCATCGTTTGACGACCTCAAATTGCTCAGCGTATCGCTCGACCGGCTGAGGCGCTGGCATGCGCCGGGCCTACTCGCGATCGGCGATGCGGCGCATGCGATGTCGCCGGTTGGCGGGGTCGGGATCAATCTCGCGATCCAGGATGCGGTCGCCGCCGCCAATATATTGGCCGGGCCGATGGCGCGGGGCGAAAATCTGGACCGGCTGACGCCGCGCGTCCAGCGAAGGCGGATGCTGCCAGTCAAGGTGATCCAGGGGCTGCAGCGGATGATCCACAAGCGCGTGATCGCCGCCGCCTTCCGCAGCCGGGTGCCGAAGCCCGGATTCGTGCCGAAATTGGTCAATGCCGTGCCGCTGCTGCAGCGGCTTCCGGCACGGATTTTAGGGCTGGGCATCAGGCGCGAGCATATCCGCTCGCCCAAGGCCTAGATTCTCCTCCCCGGCAATGCCGGGGAGGATTGAAATCACGCCCAGGTCGCCATTTTCTTCTCGAGGTTCACGCGGACCGCCTCAAAGAATTGCTCGGTGGTCATCCAGGCCTGGTCCGGACCGACCAGAAGCGCCAGGTCCTTAGTCATCGCGCCGCTCTCGACGGTTTCGATGCAGACCCTTTCCAGATCCTCGGCGAAGCGGGTCACGTCGGGCGTGCCATCGAACTTGCCGCGGAACTTCAGGCCGCCGGTCCAGGCGAAGATCGACGCGATCGGGTTGGTCGAGGTCGCCTTGCCTTGCTGGTGCATGCGGTAATGGCGCGTGACGGTGCCGTGCGCGGCCTCCGCCTCGATCGTCTTGCCGTCGGGCGTCATCAGAACCGAGGTCATCAGCCCGAGGCTGCCGAAGCCCTGTGCGACCTGATCCGACTGGACGTCGCCATCATAATTCTTGCAGGCCCAGACGAATTCGCCATGCCATTTGAGCGCGGAGGCGACCATGTCGTCGATCAGGCGATGCTCGTAAACGATGCCTGCTTCCTTGAACAGATCCTTGAATTCACTATCGAAAACATCCGCGAAGATATCCTTGAAGCGACCATCATAGGCTTTCAGGATCGTATTCTTGGTCGACAGATAGACCGGCCATTTGCGGCCCAGGCCATAATTCATGCTGGCGCGCGCGAAGTCGCGGATCGATTCGTCGAGGTTGTACATGCCCATCGCGACGCCGGCGCCGGGGAAGTCGAACACCTCCTCTTCGATCACCTGGCCGTCCTCGCCCTGCCACTTCATGGTGAGCTTGCCCTTGCCGGGCACCTTGAAGTCGGTCGCCTTATACTGGTCGCCGAAGGCATGGCGGCCGACCACGATCGGCTTGGTCCAGCCGGGGATCAGCCTCGGCACGTTCTGGATCACGATCGGCTCGCGGAAGACGACGCCGCCCAGGATGTTGCGGATCGTGCCGTTGGGCGACTTCCACATCTTCTTGAGGTGGAATTCCTCGACGCGCGCCTCGTCGGGCGTGATCGTCGCGCACTTCACGCCGACGCCATATTTCTGGATCGCCTTGGCGCTGTCGACCGTGACCTTGTCCTCGGTCGCATCGCGATGCTCGATGCTCAGATCGTAATAATCGAGGTCGATGTCGAGATAGGGCTTGATCAGGCGCTCGCGGATCCATTCCCAGATGATGCGGGTCATCTCGTCGCCGTCGATTTCGACGACCGGGGTCTTCACCTTGATCTTCGCCATATGCGCTATTCCTGTGTGGAGAGGTTTGCGGGGCCTCCTAGGGATGAGTTGCGGAGCGCACAAGTTCGTCAGGCGTTACGCTCGCCAATCGCAACGCAGGCCGGGTTCGCACGATCGATGGCAGGCGAACGCTTCCACCGGCGACGATCACGCTCTAGAAGGCGCGCCCATGAATTCGATCGACAATAGACCCGGAACGACCCCGACCGTCCAATGGCGGTTTCCCGCCGTGCATCCCGAGGGACGGAAATTCGTGGTCATCGCCGCCGGCATCACCGCCGCGCTTTTCCTTCTTCATGCGCATATCGTCGACTGGCTGATGGTCGGCGTGACCGTCTGGACCGCGGCTTTCTTCCGCGATCCGATCCGCAGCGTGCCGCAGGGGCAGGGGCTGATCGTCTCGCCGGCGGATGGGCTGGTGACATTGATCCAGGAGGTCGAACCGCCGTTCGAGCTGGGCGGGGAGGGCGGCCTGCCGCCGGGCCCGTGCATGCGCGTGTCGATCTTCATGAGCGTGTTCGACGTCCACATCAATCGCGCGCCCATTTCGGGCACGATCAGCCGCGTGGTCTATATCGCCGGCAAATTCCTCAACGCGAGCCTCGACAAAGCGAGCGAGGAGAATGAGCGCCAGCATTTCCTGATGACCGGGCCGGACGGAACCCGGATCGGCTTCACCCAGATCGCCGGGCTGGTCGCTCGCCGGATCGTGCCTTTCGTCAAGAATGGCGACACGGTTACGGTCGGCACGCGCGTCGGCCTGATCCGCTTCGGCAGCCGCGTCGACGTCTATCTGCCCGCGGGCACCGCGCCCAAGGTCGCGCTCGGCCAGCGCGCGATCGCGGGCGAGACGATCATCGCGCGGATCGGCGACGGCGAGCCCGCGGGCGGCATCGCCCAATGAGGCACGACATTTGATCCGCCCTCACGGAACGCGGCGCGGCATTCCGCTCCGCGCCGTTACGCCCAATGCGGTGACCGCGCTCGCCTTGTGCTTCGGCCTGACCGGAATCCGATTCGCGATTGCGGGCGAATGGGAGAAAGCGGTCGGTACGATCGTGGTCGCGGGCATATTGGATGGGTTGGACGGCCGCGTCGCACGGCTGCTCAAGGCGGAAAGCCGCTTCGGCGCCGAACTCGATTCGCTCTCCGACGTGATCGCGTTCGGCGTGTCGCCCGCGGTGATCTTGTTCCTGTGGACGCTGCAATATATTCCCAAATATGGCTGGGTGATCGCGCTCGCGCATGCGGTCTGCTGCGCACTCCGCCTCGCGCGCTTCAATTCGCAGATCGACATGGAGGTGCAGCCGCGCAAATCGGCGGGCTTCCTGACCGGCGTCCCGGCGCCGGCGGGGGCGGCGATGGCGCTGCTGCCCGTGATATTGTGGATGGCGTTGGGCGATGCCGATCAGCCCGCCCTCCAGCATATCTTCGCGCGGACCTATCTGGTCGCGCCCTGGACCTTGTTCTCGGCATTCCTGATGATTTCAGACTTCGCGACCTACGGCTGGGGTTCGTTCCGCTTGCGACGCGAATTCCGGCTGCCGGCGCTGGTGCTTATCGCGCTCATAGGTGCCGCTCTGGCCACCGCTCCGTGGGCGACACTCGCGGTCCTGGTCATTCTTTATGCGGCCGCGATCCCATTCGCAGTACGCAGCTACGCCAGGGTCAAGCGGCGGCGAGCCGCGGAGAAGATTGCGAGCGAACGCTGATCACGCGGGCGCGGCGGTCATGCAAGGTGATGCGCGCCTGAATGGCAAGCGGCAGCGGATGGAACTGGCGGCTGTTGCGGAGCGCCCGCATCACCAGCCTCCAATCGCGGACCAATAGACCGACGATCAGCGCGAGCGCGCCCATCGCGAGCAGCGAAGAAACAATAACGGCTATATTCTGCATCATCGAACATCTCCGGCTCGTTCGGCCGTGCCCTTGAGGGTGCGGTCGTAACCTGGTTGCACCGAGGCGATGCCATATGTTCCCGTTTTGTTCGGTGGTCAAGTGCAATTTTCCGGGCTTTTGCGGGTTGCATCCCGCGCCGTCCGCCACTAAGTGCGCGGCCATTCCACATGCAGGGCATCCATACCGGTGCCGCGGAGCAATTCGCGGTTCCTGCCCTGCAGAGGTCCAACCGGGTTAGGAGAATTATCATGGCGGCACCGTCCGTTTCCATGCAGGCGTTGCTCGATGCGGGCGCGCATTTCGGTCACCAGACACACCGCTGGAATCCGAAGATGAAGCCTTACATCTTCGGCGATCGCAACGGCGTCCACATCATCGACCTGTCGCAGACCGTTCCGCTGTTCGCGCGCGCGCTCGAATTCGTGAGCTCGACCGTGGCGGCCGGCGGCAAGGTGCTGTTCGTCGGCACCAAACGCCAGGCGCAGGAGCCGATCGCCGAGGCGGCGCGCCAGTCGGGCCAGCATTTCGTCAATCATCGCTGGCTGGGCGGCATGCTCACCAACTGGAAGACGATCTCGGGCTCGATCAAGCGCTTCAAGAGCCTTGAGGAGCAGCTTTCGGGCGACACGCACGGCCTCACCAAGAAGGAAGTGCTCCAGCTCACCCGCGAGCGCGACAAGCTCGAGCAGTCGCTTGGCGGCATCCGCGACATGGGTGGAATCCCCGATGTGATGTTCGTGATCGACGCCAACAAGGAAGAGCTGGCGATCAAGGAAGCCAACACGCTCGGCATCCCGGTCGTCGCAATCCTCGATTCGAACGTTAGCCCGGACGGCATCGCGTTCCCGATCCCGGCCAATGACGACGCATCGCGCGCGATCCGTCTTTATTGCGACCTGATCGCGACCGCCGCGACGCGCGGCAATGCGCAGGGTCGCGCCGCTTCGGGCGAAGACCTGGGCGCCGCCGAGGCCCCGCCCGCTGAAGAAGCGCTGGCATAACATTTCATCGTCATCCCAGCGAAAGCTGGGATCTCAGGAGGCAGCGGGCATCGCCCGTCTCACGAGACCCCGGCTTTCGCTGGGGTGACGTCTATCTGCTTTTGAAAGGATCGGAATAATGGCGGAGATCACCGCTGCTGCCGTGAAGGACCTGCGCGAGCGCTCGGGCGCCGGCATGATGGATTGCAAGAAGGCGCTGACCGAGAATGGCGGCGACATGGAAGCCGCGATCGATTGGCTGCGCACCAAAGGCCTCGCCACCGCCGCCAAGAAGTCGGGCCGCACCGCGGCCGAGGGCCTGGTCGGCGTCGCGGTCGAGGGCAAGAAGGGCGCCGCGGTCGAAGTGAATAGCGAGACCGATTTCGTCGCCAAGAACGACCAGTTCCAGGACTTCGTCCGCACCGTCTCCAGGCTCGCGCTCGAGACCGGCGACAGCATCGACGCGCTTGCAGCGGCGACATATCCGAGTGGCGGTACCGTCGCCGAGAAGCTGACCTCCAACATCGCCACAATCGGCGAGAACCAGCAGCTGCGCCGCGCCAAGGTGGTGTCGGTCAACGAAGGCGCGGTCGTCTCCTATGTCCATAATGCCGCCGGCCCCGGCATCGGCAAGATCGGCGTGCTGGTCGCGCTCGAAGGCTCGGCCCCGGTCGACAAGATCGAGGCGCTGGGCAAGAGCCTGGCGATGCATATCGCCGCCGCCAGCCCGCTTGCATTGAACGAGGAGGGCCTCGACGAGGCCATGGTCGAGCGCGAGCGCGCGATTGCGATGGAAAAGGCTGCGGAATCGGGCAAGCCCCAGAACATCATTGAGAAGATGGTGGACGGTGCGATTGCCAAGTTCCGCAAGGAGAATGCGCTGACCTCGCAGGTCTTCGTCATGGACAACAAGACTCCGATCAAGGACGTGATCGCGTCCGCCGCCAAAGAGGCGGGCGGGTCGATCGCGCTGGTGGATTATGTCCGCTTCCAGCTCGGCGAGGGTATCGAGAAGCAGGCAAGCGACTTCGCCGCCGAAGTCGCGGCGGCGGCCGGCATTTAACAATGTGACCGCCCTCCCGCCCCGGAGGGTTTTCAGGAGCGGCGTGCACCTCTAAGGTGTACGCCGTTTCCTTGTCTGAATGGATTTTTGACGCGCATGTCGCAGCCGCCCTTCAAACGCATCCTCCTCAAATTGTCGGGCGAGGTGCTGATGGGAGGAGAGGGGCTCGCCATCGACCCCGGCATGACCGCGCGCGTCGCGGGAGAGATCGCCGCAGCGCGCGAGGCCGGCTTTGAGCTGTGCGTGGTGGTCGGCGGTGGCAATATCTTCCGCGGGCTTTCCGCCGCGGCCAAGGGCATCGAGCGCGCCACCGCCGATTATATGGGCATGCTCGCGACCGTGATGAACGCGCTCGCGGTGCAGAATGCGCTCGAGCAGATCGGCGTCGAGACGCGCGTCCAGTCGGCGATCCCGATGTCGTCGGTATGCGAACCCTTCATCCGCCGCCGTGCCGAGCGCCATCTCGAGAAAGGCCGCGTCGTGATCTTCGCCGCCGGCGTGGGCAGCCCATTCTTCACCACCGACACGGGCGCGGCGCTGCGCGCCGCCGAGCTTGGCTGCGATGCCTTATTCAAGGGCACGTCGGTCGATGGAGTCTATGACGCCGATCCCAAGAAGGTGGCGTCCGCAAAACGATATGAAACCGTGACTTACGACAGGGTATTGTCGGATAATTTGAAGGTCATGGACGCAAGCGCAGTGGCGCTTTGCCGCGATAATGCTATTCCGATCGTCGTGTTCAACATCCGCGAGCAGGGCAATCTTGCCAAAGTGCTCGCGGGCCAAGGGACGGCTACGATCGTCCGCAATGCAGGGGAGTAGCCCATGGCCGCCTACAACAAGGCCGATCTCGATCGCCGCATGCACGGCGCGGTGGAAGCGCTGAAGCACGATCTGCAGGGGTTGCGCACGGGCCGTGCGTCGGTGACCCTGCTCGATCCTGTCACAGTGGAGGTCTATGGCGCGCAGATGCCGTTGAACCAGGCCGCGACCGTTTCCGCGCCCGAACCGCGCATGCTGTCGGTGCAGGTCTGGGACAAGTCCAATGTCGGGCCGGTCGACAAGGCGATCCGTTCGGCGGGCCTTGGCCTCAATCCGATCGTCGATGGGCAGACTTTGCGCATCCCGATCCCCGATCTGACCGAGGAGCGCCGCAAGGAACTGGCCAAGCTGGTCAGCCAATATGCCGAAAAGGCCCGCATCGCCGCGCGCAACGTGCGCCGCGACGGTATGGACAATCTCAAGACCGACGAGAAAAAAGGCGAGATCAGCGAGGATGAGCGCAAGCGCAGCGAGACGGAAGTCCAGAAACTGACCGACGCCACGATCGCGGAGATCGATGCAACCGCCGCCGCGAAGGAAAAGGAAATCCTGGGCAAGTGAGCTCTGCGTCGGCCTCGCCGATCGAAACCAGCGGGGACGGGATCACCGTTCCCCGCCATGTTGCGATCATCATGGACGGCAATGGCCGCTGGGCGAAGAAAAGGCTGATGCCGCGCCTCGCGGGCCATCGCGCGGGGATGGAAGCGGTGCGGCGCACGATCAAGGCGGCGGGCGAGCTCGGAATCGAGGCACTGACGCTCTATGCCTTCTCGTCGGAGAATTGGCGTCGCCCCGAGGCCGAAATCGCCGACCTGATGGGGCTGCTGCGTTTCTATCTGCGCCGCGAAATCGCTGAGCTGGAACGCAATGATGTGCGGCTCCAACTGATCGGCAATTGGCGCGCGCTGGATGCCGATATCGTCGCCGATCTGGATGCGGCGCGCGCGACGCTCGCCAAGAATCGCGGCCTGACCCTGGTGCTCGCGCTCAATTATGGCGCGCAGGACGAGATTGCGCGCGCGGTACGTGCGCTTGCCGCCGAAGCCAAGGACGGCAAGCTCGACCCGGCGACGATCGATCCCTCCGCGATCAGGGCGCGGCTCGACACCGCGACGCTGCCGCCGCTCGATCTGGTCATCCGGACCTCTGGCGAGCAGAGGCTCTCCAATTTCCTGCTGTGGCAGGCGGCCTATGCCGAGTTGCTGTTCGTCGATACGCTCTGGCCCGATTTCGATCGGGCGAGCCTCGAAGATGCGATTGCGAGCTTTGGCCGGCGCGAGCGGCGCTATGGCGGACGCTAGGCCCAAATCCGACCTCGCGACGCGCAGCCTGATCGGCGCCTTGCTCGCCGCGGCGGCGATCGCTGCGTTATGGCTGGGCGGGGTGGTTCTCTGGGCTTTGCTGACCATCATCGCGTGCATCGCGCTGATCGAGTGGGCCGGCCTGGTGCGCGCGCACCGCGCACGGCTCGGCATCGGCCTGCTCGTGCTGCTGGTAGGGATGAGCTATGCTTTGCCGATGCTGTGGGGCACGGATCGCGCTACGCTGGCGCTGCTGTTGATCGCCGCGATGGCGATGGCGATGTTCCCGAAAGCGGCGCTGACCGCGGTTGGTGTCGGCTATATCGGCACGGCCGCGATCGCGATCCTGTTTCTGCGCGAACAGCCTTTGGGCTTCGCGTTCGCCTTATGGACGCTGGCGCTCGTATGGGCGACCGACATCGGCGCCTATTTCGCCGGCCGCGCGATCGGCGGACCGAAACTCGCGCCGGCGATTAGCCCGAACAAGACCTGGGCGGGCCTGGCCGGCGGCATGATCGCGGCCGCCATTGCCGGCGCGGTGATCGCCAAATTGGGGCACCTGCCGACGCGCAGTCTGTGGATCGCGCCCTTGCTTGCGGTCGTGGCGCAGATCGGCGACCTCGTCGAAAGCGGGATGAAGCGCCATGCCGGGGTTAAGGATTCGGGCAAGATATTGCCCGGCCATGGCGGATTGCTCGATCGGATCGACGGCATGTTGCCAGTCGCGATCGTGGTCGCGGCGCTGGTTGCGAACGGCAATTTGTGATGGCGCGCAGCGTCTCCATCCTCGGCGCGACCGGTTCGATCGGACGCTCGACGCTCGACCTGATCGAACGCGAGGGCGACGCCTTCGATGTGGTCGCGTTGACCGCGCACAGCGACGTCGAGGGACTCGCCGCCGCGGCGCGCAGGACGCGTGCCCGCCATGCGGTGATCGGCGATGAGCGTCTCTATCCCGCGTTGAAGAATGCCCTGGCTGGGACCGGAACCCAGGCCGCCGCGGGCAATGAGGCAATCTGCGAGGCCGCCGCGCTGGGCGCGGACTGGACGATGGCGGCGATCGTCGGCACCGCGGGCCTGAAGCCCGTCATGGCGGCGCTCAGGCAGGGCAAGACGGTCGCGCTCGCGAACAAGGAATCGCTGGTGCTCGCGGGCGGCCTGATGACGCATGCCGCGCAAGAGGCGGGGGCGACGCTGCTGCCGGTCGATTCCGAACATAATGCGGTCTTCCAATGCTTTCCGCACGAAGATCCCTCCCGCGTCCGGCGCATCATTCTCACCGCGAGCGGCGGTCCGTTCCGGACGCTGAGCCGCGAAGAGATGGCGCGGGTCACGCCCGCGCAGGCGGTCAAGCACCCCAATTGGTCGATGGGTGCCAAGATCTCGGTCGATTCGGCGACATTGATGAACAAGGGCCTTGAGCTGATCGAGGCGCATCATCTGTTCCCCGTCGGCAACGAGAAGTTGTCGGTATTGGTCCACCCTCAATCGGTGGTCCACTCGCTGGTGGAATATGTCGACGGTTCGATGCTGGCCCAATTGGGACCGGCCGACATGCGCACCCCGATCGCGCATACCTTGGCATGGCCACAGCGGATGAAGACGCCATGCGAACCGCTCGACCTCGCCAAGGTCGGCCGGCTCGACTTCGAGGATCCGGACCTCGATCGCTTTCCCGCGCTCGCGCTCGCGCTTGAGGCACTCGCCGCCGGCGGCTCGCGCCCGGGCGTGCTCAACGCCGCCAACGAGGAAGCGGTCGCGGCCTTCCTGGCGGGCCGGATCGGGTTTCTCGACATCTTCCTGGTCGTCGACCAGGTCGTCTCGCGCTACGATCCGCGGCCTGCGGAGACGATCGACGAGGCTTTGATGCTGGACGCGGAAAGCCGCAGGGAGACGGCGCTCGCGCTGGAACGGCGGGCGGCATGAACATGCTGCTTACCTTCCTCATCACTGTCGTCGCGTTCGTCGCGGTGATCGGGCCGCTCGTCTTCGTGCACGAGATGGGCCATTATCTGGTCGGCAGGCTGTTCGGCGCACAGGCCGACATGTTCTCGATCGGCATGGGCCGCGAATTGTTCGGCTGGACCGACAAGCGCGGCACGCGCTGGAAGGTGTCGGCATTGCCGATCGGCGGCTACGTTAAGTTCCGGGGCGACATGGGGCCCGCGAGCGAGCCCGATCCCGCCTGGCAGGCGCTTCCGCCCGAGGAGAAGGCCAAGACGCTGCAGGGCAGGCCGGTGTGGCAGCGCTTCCTGATCGTGGCGGCGGGCCCGCTGACCAATTTCCTCGTCGCGATTCTGGTCTATGCCGGTTTCTTCGCCGCTTATGGCGTACCCCAGACGCCGCCGGTCGTCGCCGCCGTGATCGCGGGCTCGGCGGCCGACAAGGGCGGTCTCAAGCCGGGCGACCGTATCACCGCGGTGGACGGGCGCCATGTGAGCAAGTTCGAGGACGTGGCGCTGATGCTCCTGATCCGTCCGCATCAGCACCTGAAGCTAGATGTCGAGCGCGGCGGGCGTGCGGTTCCGCTGAATGTCTTTACCGATACGGTCGTGCAGACCACCGAGAATGGCGGTCGGGTCGAAAAGGGGCGGCTGGGCATTGCCGCGGCGGCGGCGATCCTCAAGCCGGGCAATCCGGCCGAAGTGGTCGAAGCCTCGGTTTTGGCAGTCAAGGATCAGGTCCGCACGATCGCGGATGTGCTGGGTCAGATCCTCGGCGGGCAACGTTCGCCCAAGGAGCTTGGCGGACCGCTTGGAATCGCGGGATTTGCGCGCCAGCAAGCGGAGTTGGGCCTGCTCCCGTTCATCGAATTCATGGCGCTCATTTCGATTAATCTGGGCTTCATCAACCTTCTGCCAATTCCGCTGCTGGATGGCGGTCACCTCTTTTTCTATCTCATCGAAGGGGTCCGTCGCCGACCATTGCCTGCTCGGGCTCAGGAATGGGCATTTCGGTCGGGACTTGCTTTGCTGTTGGGATTCATGCTGTTCGTAACCGTCAACGATCTCGGCTCCTTCGGTCTTTGGACGAAGCTTGCTGGCTTGATCGGGTGACGGGGATAGGGCAGGGCGTAACCCGCCGGCCGAAAGGCCCCGGCTTCAAAGCAGATCCTAAGGTGAAGGGCGGGGTTGCGTGACGGAATTCATGACCAGTGACGGGCGACGTGCATCCTGCCGGTTGGCGGGTGCATTGCTGATCGGGACCGCGCTTGCGGGTATGCCCGTCGCAGCGCAGACGCCCGCGCCGCCCCCGACCGAAGCCGCTCCCGCGGCGCCCACCGCGCCCGCGCCGCAGCCGCCGAAGGTGATCCGTTCGCTCGAAGTGTCGGGCAATCAGCGCCTCGAGGCGGACACCGTTCGTTCTTATGTGAGGCTGCGCCCCGGCGACACCTATACCAACGCCGATCTCGATCAGGCGCTGAAGGATCTCTACGCGTCCGAGCTGTTCGCTTATGTGGCGATCGCGGGTGCCGATACCGGCAATCTGGTGATCCAGGTGCGCGAGAATGCGGTGATCAATCGGATCGTGCTCGAGGGCAACAAGCGCATCAAGGAAGAGAAGATCCGGCCCGAGATCAAGCTCGCGCCGCGCCAGATCTTCACGCGCTCCAAGGCGCGCGCCGACGTCAACCGCATCATCGAGCTCTACAAGCGCCAGGGCCGCTATGCCGCCACGGTCGAGCCCAAGATGGTGCCGCTCGACCAGAATCGCGTCGACGTGGTGTTCGAGATCCACGAGGGCGCCAAGTCGCGCGTCCGCCGCATCAACATCATCGGCAACGAGCATTTCAAGGCGAGCCGCCTGCGTTCCGAAATGGCGACCAAGACCGCCAGTCTGCTCCACATCTTCTCGCAGGGCACCAGCTACGATCCCGATCGGTTGGCCTATGACCAGCAGAAGCTCCGGCAATTCTACCTGACGCAGGGCTATGCGGACTTCCACGTCGTATCGGCGGTAGCCGAGCTTACGCCCGACAAGCGCGATTTCATCATCACCTATGTCGTCGACGAAGGGGATCGCTACAAGTTCGGTGAGCCCAAGATCGAGAGCGCGATCCGCGACCTGCGGCCCGAGGCGCTCAAATATCTGGTCAAGATCAAGCCCGGCCAATGGTATAATGCCAAGGTCGTCGAGGACACGGTCGACGTGCTCAACGAGACCGCCGGCACGCTCGGCTACGCCTTCGCGGATACCGATCCGCATTTCGACGCGGACAAGGAAAAGAAGGTGATGAACATCACCTTCGCGCTCAAGGACGCGCCGCGCGTCTATGTCGAGAGCGTCAATATCAACGGCAACACCATCACCCGCGACAAGGTGGTGCGCCGCGAATTCCGCCTCGCCGAAGGCGACGCCTTCAACGGCTTCCGCGTCAAGCGTTCGCGCGACCGCATTCAGAGCCTGGGCTATTTCCAGGACAAGCTCGAGGTTGAGCAGAAGCAGGGCTCGGCGCCCGACCGCGTCATTCTCGAGGCCAATCTCGAAGAGAAATCGACCGGTTCGCTCCAGGTTTCGGCGGGCTATTCGAGCCTCGAGAAATTCATCGTCAGCGCGCAGATCGAGCAGGCAAACCTGATGGGCAAGGGCCAGGAGGTCCGCGCCGGCGTCGACTGGTCGATCTACAATCGCTCGGTCAACCTGGGCTTCACCGAGCCTTACCTGTTCGATCACAATATCGCACTGGGCGTCGACCTGTTCCGGCGCGATTATAATTCGTTCAATTATGTGAATACCGACCGTCACACGACCTATGACGAGGTCACCACCGGATTCCAGATCCGCGCGGGTGTGCCACTGACTGAATTCTGGTCGATGGCGCTGCGCTATGGCCTGAGCCTCGACAATGTCTCGCTCGACAAGTCGACTTACTACACCGCCTATAATCCCGACGGCACTTTGGACGCTTCCGGCGCCACGCATTGCGACCCGATCCTCGCGGGCCGCTACCTGTGCGATGCGATCGGCAACCGCACCACGTCGTCACTGGGCTACAGCCTGGTGTTCGACAGCCTGAACGACCGTATCCACCCGAGCCACGGCCTGCGCTTCTTCGTCAGCCAGGATCTGGCGGGGCTGGGCGGCAGCGTACGCTACATAAAGTCGACCGTCGAAGGCCATAAATATTGGAACTGGCACGGTTTCATCGTGTCGGCCAACCTTCAGGGCGGCTATATCCAGTCGCTGGAAAGCGGAAAGGGCCCAGGCACCGACAAGGTCCGGCTGACCGATCGTTTCTACCTGGGCGAGCCGGACTTTGCCGGCTTCGACATTCGCGGCATCGGCCCGCGCGTGCTGCGCGCGACCTATAATAGCGACGGCTCGCTCAATCTCGACCGCAGCCAGATCAGCGATGACGCGCTGGGCGGCCGCGCTTCCTACTTCGGAAAGCTCGAGGCACAGCTGCCGCTCGGCAATGCGGTCAAGGAACTCGGTATTCGCCCGTCAATCTTCCTCGACATCGGTTCGGTGTTCGGCACGAAAAAGCCCGCGCTCTACGACACCGGTCCCGGCGGCCAGTTCCGCGAGGTGCTCAACAGCGACGGCACGCGCCTGTGCGTCGATGGCAATCCTAACGACACCAACGCCCTGCCGTCGCAGAGCGTGCCGGCGGGCACGGGCTGCCCCAGCGGCCTTACACCGTCGGGCAGCAACATTCCCGGATTCAAGGAACTCTGGCTCGGCGATACCTGGAAACCGCGTATTTCAATTGGTATCGGCGTGAACTGGAACTCGCCCTTCGGCCCATTCCGCATCGATATGGCCAAGGCGATCGTCAAGCGTCAGGGCGATAACACCAAGCTTTTCACTTTCAACGTAGGAACCCAATTCTGATGAAGACCATGCTCAAGATTTCGGCGGCCGCCGTTCTGCTCGCCGCCACCGCCGTACCGGCGCTCGCAGCAGGCGACGTGCTGACCGTCGACTTCAACAAGGTGTTCACGGATTCGAACGCGGCCAAGAGCGGCACCCAGCAGCTCCACGCCAAGTATGACACGCTGATGCAGCAGCGCGCGACCACGTTCCAGACCGCGGCGCAAGCGTTCCAGACGCTGCAGACCCAGGTGCAGGCGATCAAGGCGCCGGCCAAGCCGACCCCGGCGCAGGAATCCTCGCTCCAGCAGGCCTATCAGCGCGCGGGCGCGGCGCAGGAAGCCGCACAGCAACTCGACCAGGAAGTCCAGGCGGTGGGCCGTTACGTCCAGTCGCAGATCGTCGATCATGTCGCCCCGATCGCCGAGCAAATCCGCGCCGAGCGCAAGGCCGACGTCGTCGTGTCCAAGAACAGCCTGCTCGCCTCCGATCCGGCGGCGGACATCACCGCGGTCGTGATCCAGCGTCTCGACACCGCCTTCCCGAACCCGAGCATCACGCTTCCCGCGCAGCAGGCTCCGGCTCCCGCGCAGGGCCCCGGGCGCTGATCGGCTGAACGCCGGTGAGCGAACAGAGTGAGGCGGCAGCGATCGGCCCGCTCGACATCAGTCGGGTGATGGCGGCGCTGCCGCATCGCTATCCGATGCTGCTGGTCGACCGGGTCGAGGAACTCGTGATCGACCAGCGCATCGCCGCCATCAAGGCGGTGACGATCAACGAAAGCTTCTTCCAGGGGCATTTCCCGGGACGCCCGATCATGCCGGGGGTGCTGATCGTCGAAGCGCTGGCGCAGGCGGCGGGCGTGCTCGCGGTCGAGAGCCTCGGCCTCGCCGGATCGGGCAAGCTCGTCTATTTCATGGCGATCGACGAGGCCAAGTTCCGTGCGCCGGTCGAACCGGGCGTGCTGTTGCGGCTGGAAGTCGAGTTCGTCCAGAAGCGCGCGAGCGTGTGCAAATTCGCCGGCCGCGCGCTGATCGACGGCAAGGTCGTGGCGCAGGCCAATTTCACCGCGATGATCGCCGATCCGCCTTCGGCCGTCTGAACGCGCCAAGCCTTTTCTTTTGGACGGTTGTCCTGTAGGGGCGCCGCTTCCTTCAGGCTGGTCGGAACCAGCCACCTTCAAGGATTTGTACGATGAAGAAGAATATCCACCCCGATTATCACGCGATCAAGGTCCAGATGACCGACGGCACCGTGTTCGAATCGCGCTCCACCTGGGGCAAGGAAGGCGACACGCTGCAGCTCGACATCGACCCCACCGTCCATCCGGCATGGACCGGCGGTCGCGGGCACCTGCTCGATCAGGGTGGCCAGGTCGCGCGCTTCAACAAGCGCTTCGGCGGCCTCAGCCTCGGCAAGAAGTAAGCATTTCCGGAAGCCTCAGGGCTTCCGGAACGCCTGGATCATTCCCGCCGCGATCGACAAAGCGATCTCGGCGGGTCCTTGCGCGCCTATCGCCAGCCCGGCCGGCGCATCGATGCGTTCCAGGTCGGCAGGGCCTATCCTCGCCGCGGTCAATCGCTCCACGCGTTTCGCATGGCTGCGCCGCGATCCCAGCGCTGCGACATAGGCAGCAGGCGACTTCAGCGCCGCGATCAACGCTGGATCGTCGATCTTAGGGTCGTGGCTGAGCGTGACGATTGCGGTCGCCGCGTCAGGCTTGCACGCGGCAATCGCCTCATCGGGCCAGCGATCGTCCAAATTTACGCCGGGGAAACGCTCTTTGGTCAGGAAGCGCCCCCGCGGATCGATCAATGTCGGCGTGATATCGAGCGTTCGGGCAATCGCGGCAAGCGACTGTGCGATCTGCACCGCGCCGACGATCAGCAAGCGGCGCGGCGGCGCATAAGCGTTGACGAAGCGGCCCTCGCCGGGATCGTCGCCGATCACGGTCTTGCCGCTCGCGAAATCAGTGGTGAGCGCGATCCTGCCACCGTGATCGCGCGTGTCGGCGATGGCGTCGAACAGCGCCGGGTCGAAGCCGCCGGCGGTGAGCGGTTGGACGAGCAGCTCGATGCTTCCGCCACAGGGAAGGCCGACCTCCCAGGCGGTATCGTCGGCGACGCCATAACTCAGGCGGCGCGCTTGCCCATCGGCGATCGTCGCCGCGGCGGCGTGAAGCACTTCGCCCTCGACGCAGCCGCCCGAAACCGAGCCCTCGAAACGGCCATCCTCGTGGACCAGCATATGGCTGCCACGCGGGCGGGGGGCGGATCCCCAGGTCGCGACCACGGTCGCGAGCGCCATCCGGCCCGGCCGCCAGTCGCGTGCGGCAGCGATCAGCCGGTCGAGCTCGCTCGCTTGCGTCATCGGCCCGGCCCATCGCATGCACGCGGAGCGAGGGCAACGCCGACTTTACCTTGTGCAGCGCAGCGGGCATGGCGGAAAGGATGTCGCCATTACGCCGCCTGTTCGTGATCGCCTTTTGGGGGGCGCTCCTTTTCGCTTATGTCGATGCGATCATTCCGGGAAAGGACGCGATCAGCCTATCCGCGTGGGACAAGTTGAACCACATGATCGCCTTCTTCACGATCACCTTCCTGGCGCGCGCGGCTTATCCCCGTTTCCCAATTTTCCGGCTGTTCCTGACGATGGCGGGCTTCGGTGCCTTCATCGAATTGAGTCAGGCGCTTCCGTTCATCCACCGGGATGCGGAATGGGACGATTGGTTCGCTGACATGATCGCCATCCTGGTCGCGCTGATCATCGCCTGGCCCTTCATGATCCTGGCCAACCGCCGTCGCGATCCGCACGCCTCAGATTCGGCCGCGGAGCCGCGCTGACCACCATCGCCAGCGCAGCCTGAACAGCTGCCAGCGGTAGCCGCGATTGGCACGATCATATCGGAGCGCCCGACGGAGGTCGGCGAGCTGGCCAGGCAGGTCGCCCTGCGCTTCCCGCAGCCGCGCGGCCCAGGCATGATAGCCGGCCCCGCATGGCGCGAGCGCCTGAATGCGCTGCGCGATCTCGAGCGCGTCGGCCACGTCGCCGGCTGCGAACAGCGTTTTCGAGAGGCCCCACAGATAATCCACGATCGGCTCCATCGTGATCGCGCGGTGATGCACGGCGATGGCCTCGGCATAACAGCCCGCGGTCGCGAGGCGTCGCGCGAGCGCGTCATGCAGTGCGGGGTGGTCGGGTGCCATTTCGACCGCGCGGCGGGCCAGCGCGATGCCGCAGGCATTCCGCCATGGGGGTTGACGGTCGGCGAGATGCGCAAGCCAGTGCGCGGATTGGGTGCGCCGGACATGCGCGGCCCGACGGAAACGAGCGGGGTTGAAGCTGTCATCGAGCGCGGTCAGCACAAGTGGCCGCAGCAATTTGATGTCGTTGAGGAAACCGCCAACCGGGTGCCCGGCATGGGGCAGCGCGAGCGCCGTCATGGGGGCCTCAGCCATCAAAAGCTCGGCATGGAGCCGGTCGGCATCGAGTGCGTCGTCATAGGCGATGATCATGCGCGGGACCGGCCGGATCGGCGCGCCGTCGACTGCCTTGAGGAAGCGGATCCGACGGCGGTCCGACCCCCATCGCGTCTCGAACGGAACCTTGCGCGGATCGAGCGAATATTGGGGCGACAATGCCAAGGCGGCGTGCGCGCCGACTGCCCCCGCGAAATGGAGCGCGGCATAGCCGCCCATGCTCGATCCATAGGTGAGCAGCCGCTCCGCGCCCATGCATTCGCGTTGGAGAATGTTCAGTAACTCCTGTGTTTCAGCATATTGAAACCAGTTGTTGCCGTGCGACATCACATGAATCGCGGTGATGCCTTCGCTGCGGAAAAAGACTTCGCCGAAGCCAGGCCGACTCATGCCCGGCGGCTCATGATAAGAATCGAAGGTAATGACCTGGGATCGCCCGTCGCCCGCGGCCACGCGTCGCGCCTCCAGCCGTTCGGAGCGATAGAGTATCTCGGTCATCGGTGAAGCCCCGCCCCGGAGCCAAGGTAAACCGAAATGGCGGCTGCTCGATCGCTATTGCCGAACGGGTGGCACAGGTAGACGTAACGTCCACTCTGGCTTTCGAGCATGGGAGGGAGATCAGGGATGCGCATGGGTTGTGCGATGGTGTTCGTCAAAGACCTTGGCGAAATGACGGCCTTTTATCGGGATGTGATCGGTTTTCGCCCGATTGAGGAAACCAGGCGCGACGACTGGGTCGAATTCGATGCAGGAGGCGCTACCTTCGCGCTTCATGCAATCCCTCATCATCTCGCAGACGCTGTTCCGGCCTCTCCGGCTGCGGTTGCGCGCGAATCGCGGAGTTGCAAGCTGATCTTCACGACGGACGATCCCGGCAAGGAGCGGGGCAGGCTGGCCGTCGCGGGCGTCACCATTCTGAGCCGGGCCTGGGGCGGATGGGACGCGGTAGATCCGGAAGGCAATGTTTTCGGTGTCTGCTCGTCGAAGCCCTAGCGGCTCGGTTGACGGTCGGTTCGACCGCAAGAAGCGGCTGGCATGTCCGCACTGGAGACGTCCGATCTGGCGGACAGGGTGGGATTCGAACCCACGGTACGGTTCCCCGCACGGCGGTTTTCAAGACCGCTGCCTTAAACCACTCGGCCACCTGTCCTTGCGCCGCGCTTATTGCGGGGGAGAAAGCTTGGGCGCAAGCGTTGCGATACCGCGACAAGCGGGATTCCTTCGCGGCGCCGACTATGGCAGGGGTTTTGCATGATCCCGTCGCTCCGTTTCACGGCATTGCCGCTCGCGCTGCTCTGCGCCACCTCATTGGCCGCGCAAAATGCGCCGGGTGGGGAAACCGGTGCGGCGACGCAGGATACGCCGCCTATGGCACAGCCTGCCGCCACCGCCGCCGACAGCGCCGCAGTGGCCGCGCCTTCGGCCGCGGACGCCGCATTCACGGCGTTCGTCCAGGGATTGCGGTCGCGCGCAATCGCGGAAGGGGTGAAGCCGGAGACGTTCGACCGCGAGACGGCGGGACTGACGTTCAACCCGCGTGTGATCCATTTCGATCGCTCGCAACCGGGTGGCGCTGTCACCAATGGGGTGCCGGGGCCAATGAGTTTCGCACCTTATCGCCAGAGCCATGTCGACCGGCCGCATATCGAAAAGGGCCGGACGCGCTACCAGATGCTGAGCGCGCAGCTCGCTGGTAACCAGGCGCGGACGGGTGTGCCCGGCAACGTCGCGCTCGCCATCTTCGGGCTCGAGACGGGTTATGGCAGCTATACCGGCAATTTCGACCTGATCCGGTCCTTTGCCTCACTCGCTTATGACGGGCGCCGCCGCGAACTGTTCGTGGCCGAACTGATCGCGACGCTGAAGCTGATCGACCAAGGTTTCACCCGTGCCGAGATGAAAGGAAGCTGGGCGGGCGCCACCGGCTATCCGCAATTCCTGCCCAGCACTTATTTGCGGATCGGCACTGACGGCGATGGCGACGGCAAGGCCGATATCTGGACCAACGATGCCGATACGCTCGCGTCGATCTCGGCCTACCTGCAAGAAGCCGGCTGGAAGCCAAACACGCCCTGGGGCGTCGCGGTGACGTTGCCGAGCGATTTCGACCGTATTGTCATCCGATCGCCGCTCGTGTCGCCGCGCTGCCCGCGCGTTCATGCCCGCCTCAGTCGCTGGCTTACGGTGGGCGAATGGAAGGCGAAGGGCGTGATCGTTGCGGGTTATCCCGCGCCGGCGGATAGCGAGCTTACCCAATTGCTGGAGCCGGACGGCCCAGGAATGCCCGCTTACCTGCTGACCAGCAATTATCGCGCGATCCTCGATTATAATTGCTCGAACTTCTACGCGATGTCGGTCGGCGTTCTGGCGGACGCAATCGTCCGATAGACGCTTGGCGCGGGCCGCCGCGCAGCGCTATCACGGCACCACACCAAAACAGGATGACCTGTCGATCATGATACCCCTCCGCTCCGCCGCTTTCCTTCTCGCCGCCACCGCCCTCGTCGCGCTCCCGGGCGAGGCCGCCGCGCCGCCGTTCGATACGCCCGCGACGGTGGCCTTCATGAAGGATCTGTCCTCGGGCGCGATTCTCTACACCAAGAATGCCGACCAGCGCATTCCGCCCGCGTCGCTGGCGAAAATGATGACCGTCTATGTCGCGTTCGACATGATCAAGAAGGGGCAATTGCACCTCAATGACATGGCGACTGTGAATCCGGAGACGTGGAAGAAATGGCATGGCCCCGCCGCGGGATCGACCATGTTCCTGTCGCCGGGCGAGCAGGTCTCGGTCGCAAACCTCCTGCTCGGCATCATCACATTGTCGGGCAACGACGCGTGCGTCGTGCTGGCGGAGCATATCGCGGGCACCGAACCCGCCTTCACCGCGATCATGAACCAGAAGGCCAAGGAGATCGGGGTAACCAACAGCCATTTCGGCACGTCCAACGGCTGGCCGGACGGCGGCGTGACCTATGTCACCGCGCGCGACCTGGCGACGATCGCGACCGCGACGATCCAGAATTTCCCCGATCTGTACAAACAGTTCTACAGCCGCCCCAATTTCACTTGGGGCAAGACGATGGGGTCGGGCCAGGATATTACGCAGGCCAATCGTGATCCTTTATTGGGCCGGGTGCCGGGCGCCGACGGCCTCAAGACGGGCCATACCGATGAATCGGGCTATGCCTTCACCGGATCGGCCGAGCAGAATGGCCGCCGCCTGGTGATGGTGCTTTCGGGCCTGACCTCATTCAACCAGCGGATCGAGGAATCGGTCAAGTTCATGAACTGGGGCCTGCACGCCTGGCAGTCCAAGCCCTTGTTCCCGCAAGGCGCGCAGGTTGCGACCGCGCGCGTGCAGCTTGGCAATGCGCGCGAAGTCGGCCTTGTCGCGCCGCGTAACCTGGCGGTGACGCAGCCGACCGGCCTCGGCGGCAATATCAAGATGTCGGTCGCTTATGACGGCCCGCTAAAGGCGCCGATCAAGAAAGGCGACCATGTCGCCGACCTGATCGTGCGCACCGCGGACGGCCCGCCGCAGATCATGCCGCTCGTCGCCGCCAGCGACGTCGGTAGCGCGGGCTTCTTTGATCGCGTGATGGGCGGGCTGCGCCATCTGTTCGGAATGGCATGAGCCTGAACGCCCGCGGCCGCTTCATCAGTCTTGAGGGCGGGGAAGGGGTCGGCAAGTCGACCCAGTCCCGCGCGCTCGCAGCGGCGTTGCGCGCGTGCGGAATCGACGTGGTGGAGACGCGCGAGCCGGGCGGAAGCGCCGGCGCGGAGGCAATCCGTTCGCTCCTGCTCGAAGGCGGCGCCGATCGGTGGGGTGCGCGCGCCGAGGCTTTGTTGTTCGCCGCCGCGCGCGCCGATCATGTCGACAAGACCATCCTTCCCGCGCTCGAGGAGGGGCAATGGGTGATTTGCGACCGCTTTCTGGACAGCTCGATCGCCTATCAAGGCGGTGCTGATGGGCTCGGCGCAGAAGCGATCCGCGCCTTGCACGCCGTCGGCAGTGCAGGGCTGTTGCCCGATCGAACCTTGCTGCTGACCCTGCCCGAGGAAACCGCCATGGCGCGCGAGTCCGCGCGGGATGCGGGACGCCCCGACCGGTTCGGTGCGCGTGACGCAGAGTATCACCGCCGCGTCACTGGCACGTTCCGCGCGCTCGCTGAGGCCGAGCCTGAGCGGTGGCGCGTCGTGGAAGCGAAGGGCGAGCCGGGGGAGGTGACGCGAGCCTTGCTTGACGCACTAGAGGACTTGTTGTGACACCGGTTCTTTCGTCGTCATGCCGGACTTGTTCCGGCATCCACCGGGAGGTCAAGGCCTCGCCGCGAAGTGGACCCCGGAACAAGTCCGGGGTGACGGCTGCGTGATAATGCTCGGCCAGGACGATCAGGTCACGGCCTTCGTCGATGCCGCTCGATCGGGGCGGATGCACCACGCGTGGCTGCTCGCAGGTCCGCTGGGCGTAGGCAAAGCCGGATTCGCGAAGGCCGCCGCGCGCTGGCTGTTGGCGGATGCGGCTGGCCCGGCGGTAGCGAAGGATCGGCTCGATGTGCCCGACGACCATCCGATCGCCTCTTTGCTCGATGCGGGTTCTCACCCCGATTTCAAATTGTTGGAGCGCCTTCCGAAGCCGAATTCGGAGGAGCTGGCGCGCTCGATCACGGTCGATCAGGTGCGCGGGCTTCAGCCGCTGTTCGCGACCACGCCCAGCCTGTCGCCGCGCCGCGTCGTGCTGATCGACGCGATCGACGATCTCGAACGCAGTGCCGCCAACGCCTTGCTCAAGAATTTGGAGGAGCCGCCCGCCGGTACGATCTTCCTGCTGGTAAGCCATGCGCCGGGCCGGCTGCTGCCGACGATCCGCTCGCGCTGCCGGCTGCTGCGCTTTTCGCCGCTCGAAGACCAGGTCCTCCGCGTCGCGCTGCGCCGGGCGTTGCCCGAAGTCGATGACCGCGAGCTGGATGCCTTGGTCGACGTGGCCAACGGCGCGCCCGGCAATGCGCTGCGCTTCGCCGGGCTGGATATCGCCGGGCTCGACGCGGCGATCGAGCAATTGGCGGTGCACGGCGATACCAGCAATGCGCTGCGCACCGCACTCGGCCGCACGCTCGCCCTGAAGAGCGCGCAGGAGCGCTACGAGGCGTTTCTCGAGCGCGCGCCCTCGCGCATCGCGGCCGAGGCGCGGCGGGGAAGGGGCGACATGGCGCAAGCGGTCGCGCTCTGGCGGCAAGCGCGCGATATCGCCGATCGCGCGGTGCGCCAGTCGATGGACCCGCAACTGACGGTGGTGGAGATTGCCGGATTGGTCGCGAAGCTTGCCCCCGTGGAGTCCCGCGTTAAAGGCTGAGCCCATGGCCGAGCCTTTCTATATCACGACCGCAATTTCCTACCCCAATGGCAGGCCGCATATCGGCCATGCCTATGAGGCGATCGCTGCCGATGCGATCGCGCGCTATCAGCGGATGCGCGGGCGCGACGTCTTCTTCATGACCGGCACCGACGAGCATGGGCTGAAAATGGCGCAGACCGCGGCGAAGCGCGGCATCACGGCCAAGGAATTGGCGGACGAAATGTCCTCTTATTTCCGTGAGATGGACGAAACTCTAAACATCTCGTTCGATCGCTTCATCCGCACGACCGAGCCCGATCATTATGCCGCGAGCCAGGCACTATGGCGCGCGATGCAGGCCAATGGCGACATCTATCTCGGCCGTTATGAGGGCTGGTATTCGGTCCGCGATGAAGCCTTTTACGGCGAGGGCGAACTCATCGAAGGGGAGGAGGGGGGGAATTTATCGCCCCAGGGCACGCCCGTGGAATGGACGGTCGAGGAGAGCTGGTTCTTTAAATTGTCGGCCTATGCGGACAGGCTGATCGCGCATTACGAGGCTAACCCGGACTTCATCCGCCCCGAAAGCCGACGCAACGAGGTGATGAGCTTCGTTAAAGGCGGGCTTTCCGACCTCTCGATCTCGCGAACCAGCTTCGATTGGGGCGTTCCGGTACCGGATTCGCCGGGCCATGTGATGTATGTGTGGGTGGACGCGCTCACCAATTATCTGACCGGTGCGGGCTATCCCGATGGCGCCACGGGTCGCGCGGGCCGCTGGCCGGCGGACCTGCACGTCATCGGCAAGGACATCGTCCGTTTCCATGCGGTCTATTGGCCGGCTTTCCTGATGTCGGCGGGCCTGGAATTGCCGAAGCAGGTGTTCGGGCACGGCTTCCTGCTCAACAAGGGCGAGAAGATGTCGAAATCGGTCGGCAACGTCGTCGATCCGCTCGAGATGGCGAGGCTCTATGGCGTCGATCAGCTGCGTTACTTCCTGCTGCGCGAAGTAAGCTTCGGCCAGGACGGCAGCTACAGCCATGAGGCGATCGTCACGCGTTGCAATGCCGATCTCGCCAACGGGCTCGGCAATCTCGCGCAGCGCTGTTTGTCGATCATCGCTAAAAATACGGACGGCAAGGTGCCTGAACCCGGCCCGGCACATGATCAGCTCGGCCTCGGCGCATTGCTGGCGCGGATCGAGGGCGCCTTCGAAGACCTGGCACTCAACCGCGCGCTCGAGATCGTGTGGGATGGCGTGGCGCTCGCCAATCGCTATTTCGCCGATATGGCGCCCTGGTCGCTGCGCAAGGAAGATCCGGCGATGGCGGATGGCGTGCTCTATTGGACGGCGGAAGCAGTACGCATCCTCGCCATTCTTGCGCGCTGGGCGATCCCCGAGAGCGCGGACAAGTTGCTCGACCTGCTCGGCCAGGATGCCGACACGCGCGATTTCGCCGCAATCGCAACCCCGCTCAAGCCCGGCACGCAGCTTCCCACGCCGCAGGGCGTTTTCCCGCGTTGGGTAGAACCGGCCTGATGCTGATCGATAGCCATTGCCACCTCAATTATAAGGGGCTGGTCGAGGACCAGGCGGCGGTGATCGAACGCGCCCGCGCGCGCGGCGTGACGGGCATGCTCTCTATCTCAACGCGCGAGCGCGAATGGGACGAGGTGATCGCAATCGCCGAGCGCGAGCCCGATATCTGGGCGTCGGTCGGGATCCATCCGCATGAGGCGGACGAGCATCCGGACATCGACGCGGGCAAGCTGATCGAGGCGGCGCGCCATCCCAGGGTTATCGGGATCGGCGAGACCGGGCTCGATTATTATTATGATCATTCGGACCGCGAGCAGCAGAAGAAGAGCTTTCGCGCACATATCGCCGCCGCGCGCGAGACCGGGCTGCCTTTGATCGTGCACACGCGCGACGCGGAGGAGGATACCGCCGCGATCCTCGCCGAGGAGATGGGAAAGGGGGCCTACCCCGCGCTGATCCACTGCTTCACCGCGAGCCGAGGCTTTGCGGATAAGATGTTGGATCTGGGCCTTTACATCTCGATTGCGGGGATCGTGACGTTCAAGAATGCGCGCGAGCTGCAGGAAACAGTCGCTGCGCTTCCGGGTGACCGGATGCTGGTCGAAACCGACGCGCCGTTCTTGGCGCCGGTCCCGCATCGCGGCAAGCCGGGCGAGCCGGCTTTCGTGGCCGATACCGCGGCCTTCATCGCCGATCTGCGCGGGGAGAATGCGCGCGCGCTGATGGATCGTACCGCGGATAACTTCTTCAGATTGTTCACGAAGGCCAAGCCGTGAAGGTGATCGTCCTCGGATGCGGGACGTCTTCGGGCGTGCCGCGGATCGGGGGCGACTGGGGCGCATGCGATCCCCAAAATCCGCGCAACCGGCGCACGCGTTCGTCAGTATTGGTGCAGAGCGACACCACGACGATCCTGGTCGATACCGGACCGGACATGCGCGAACAGCTGCTGAATGCGGGCGTGACCAACGTGGATGCGGTGGTGTGGACGCACGAGCATGCCGACCACACGCATGGCATCGACGATTTGCGGCAGCTCTTCCACCTTAAAGGCGAACCGGTGCCTTGCTACGCGCGCCCGCGTTGCCTGGAATCGCTCGAACGGCGCTTCCGCTACGTCTTCCACGGCCGCGGCGGCTATCCGCCGACCGCGACAGGCGCCTTGCTGGACGATGTGCTGACTATCGGCGACGTGGCGATCCGCACGGTCGATATGCCGCATGGCGGCATCACCACGGCTGGATTTCGGTTCGAGCATAGAGGAAAATCGTTCGGATATTCGACCGATTTTCATGACTTTACGACGGAAATGGAAGAATCGTTTTCAGGATTGGACCTATGGGTTGTCGATGCGCTGCGCCGCGTACCGCATCCAACCCATGCCAATCTGGCAACCACGCTCGACGCGATCGGACGGCTGAAGCCCAAACGCGCGATCCTGACGCATATGGATCAGTCGATGGATTATGCCGGTCTCGCGCGCGAACTGCCTGCGGGCGTCGAGCCCGGCTATGACGGGCTGGAGGTCTCCCTATGAATCCGGACATGTTGCTCAGCATCGTTTTTTTGACCGGATGGCTGGTGCTGGTCGGCTCAGGCATTGCGCGGCGCCGTCAACCGATGGGCAAGGTCGCGCTGCAGGCCGCGATATGGATCGGAATTATCGGCATTTTGTGGTTGGCGGCCGTGATCGTGACGCGTTTCCATCGATAGTTATTTTACATAATATATATTATCATACTGAAATGGCAGAACTCCCCTGTGTCATGTGCGGCTTCAGGAGACCCCCGAATGGCCAACTTCGATCCTCAAAAAGGAATCTTCAGTGAGAGGCCAGCGGATCCGTTAGGCCCGCCTCCACCAATTTCGATCTTTCCGACTTTGAACTTCAACCGTCCGTCCTTATCCAATAATCGCCTACCGGGATGGTCCGCCAATTTCGGATAACGATAGGGGCTATCGGCGCTTGCTCGTCCGCAAACCACCACCTCCCCTTCCTCTTGGATCGGACATTTACCGGTTTGGATCGCTTCGGCGGCAGCGGTGGGCGGCGACCTTCCATAACGGCGCCAGCGAGATAGACGAGAAGCGCCAGAATCGCCACCGCATGCTTCCTCGTCTGGTGCGGACATCGATGAAACGTATCATCGCTTGACCGGATGATCGAGGCGAATTCCCTCAAACCCCACCCATCTACTCCTTCGAATCTCCCCCTTGAGGCCGCATTCAGTGAACCGTGGTTCCGCTCGTCGCGTCATCCACTCGCTCGCCCGAAACCTTGGCAGAAGCAATCTGGCTCAACAGCGCGCGGGCGGCAGGACGTTCGGGGCTGTCATAGGCACCGGCGGCGACGGGCAATATTACTGCGCGTGCAACCGCATCTTGCCCCTTTTGGACAAGCGCCTGTGCGAGTTCGAGCCGCGTTTCGGGAGCAGCCGGCGCTTCGTCTAGCGCGGCTTGCAGTGCAAGGATGGCGTTGGCGCTCGGCGGTTCGCCGGTTCGGGCGAAGCTGTCAAAATAAGCCAGCAATGGGCCGATCGCATCATGATCGGTCTGGTTGGCCTTGACGATCAGCTGCCGGGCTTCCGTCAGCAGCGCCTTTCGCTCGGGCGGCGCAAGCGACGCAGCCTGCAGCACCATCGCATTCGCTTTCCAGACGGTGACCCGAATATCGGCGGGCGCAATCGCCTCTGCGCGCCTGGCCGCGGCGAGGCATTCGGCGGCATTGCCGCTACGGCATTCGGCTTCGGCCAGCAGCAATTGCGCCTGAAGTTCACCCGGCCACCGCGTTGCGTCGCGTCGCAGGCCGTTCAGCCACCGCGCCCGATGATCGAGCGCTTCATCGCGTGCCTTGTTCATCGTCTTGGCCGTGGCAGGATCGGCATCTGCCGGAGGCGCCGGCGGGATCACGATGCGCGCACCGAGTTCCAGCCGTCCCCTGACGAACGCCGCCTCGCTTTCGCGCAGGCGCCGAACGATCGGCTGTTCGATCTTGGCCCCGTCATAGGCAATCTTCAGATAGGGCTTGCGCGCCGCGAAATAGGCCTTGAGCTCACGCACCAATTGCGTCTGATCGCCGAAGATCGCGGCGGCGGTGGCCGCATCTTCGCCGCGGGCGCGGGCGGCGAGATATTGGTTCAACTGTGGTCGCCGCGTGTCCGAGAAGAGCAGGAAATGCGTGAGCATCCAGGCGTGGATCGGAGTCCAGCGCGTATCCGACGGCTTGCGGGTCAGATAGGCGTCGTTAAGCACGTCCTTGACCGGGAACGCGCCGAATTCGTGCATGACGGCCATCGCGCCGGACGGCGCGCGGCCGAACTCGACGCCCTTGTCTCCATCGACCGCGAAGGAGGCGAAGACCTGGCCGAAGCCATCGAGATACCAGCGCGGATAGGCGGCCGGAAAATAGGTCAGCAGGAAATGCTGGGCATAACCGGCATAAAGCAGGCTTTCGGCGGACATTTCGATCGCGTTTTCGCCGAAGGTGAGGCCGGGACCACCGGAACCCTGCATTCCGCTCATGGCATCGATGTTGCCGATCGCGCTCTCGAGGCCGGCTTTCACGGCCGGATCGGAGCTCGTCAAGGCCATCGATCCGAGCAGACTCTGGACCGACTCCGCATTGACCGAGGTGCGTTCGATCACCACGCGCTGATCGATACGCGTGGTCGCCATAAACGCGCCGTCGCGGCGCGGATCGTAATAACGGCCGATCCGGAACAGGTCGTTGAACGGTCCTTGCTGCCACCGCACGTTACGAAGATTCATCGCTTCGAACTGCGCGACATCCCCGATCATCGTGATGTGGATCTTGATCCGGTCGTCATCGGTCGCGCTCCGGCCTATCAGGCCCGACAACAGAAAATGCAGCCATTCGAGATTGCGCGCCAACCGCGTGAGCTCGGCCTCACTGCCGTCGCTGAGGATCACGACGTGACTGGTTTCGGCCTGCCGCCAGTTGCTGAGCTTCGAGCGCGCGCCGGTGACGACGATATCCGATTCCGGTTCCGGCCGGGCCTGCGCCCAGGACGGGAGCGGCATGAGCGCAATTATGCCGGTGATCGCTATCGTCGCCATTCGCGATCCGTTTTTCCGAGCCATGAAACCCTCTTTAGATGCCGCCCTGGCGGCCAGCCTTAGCCGTGATCGCCCGATCAGGGGATAAGGAAAAGAAAGACCGGAGCCGATTTAGGTTGGAACGGCGCATTCGGCCGGGGAACACGCGCGATTGACCGCCCCGCTCCGTTTTGCCACAAGCATCGCCTCCCTGGGGAGTAGCCGCCCGCAACAGCGGGGCCTTCGTCAACATGCTCGGCTTATGGTCGTGGCGAAGGCGGCATCAGCTTGGCGAGACCATGGATCGGCGGGTGTCCGGCCGGGCGCGTATGCCGGTTCATGCTTGTCCCTGCCCGGCCCGGGAAAGTCCAAATGCCTAGCCTCTGGGTTCATTTCGCGCTGCTGATCGGGTCCGCGATCGCCATCTATCTGTCATGCGAGCTGTTCGTGAACGGCGTCGAATGGGTCGGCCGCAAGCTGGCGGTCGGCCAGAAAGCGACCGGATCGATCCTGGCCGCCTTCGGCACCGCTTTGCCAGAAAGCGTGGTGACTCTGGTCGCGGTCGCGTTCGGAGGGTCGATGGCGGCTAGGCAATTGGGCGTGGGCGCGGCGCTGGGCGGCCCCCTCGTCCTCGCCACGATCGCGTATGCGACGGTAGGCGTGGTGCTCCTGCTCTGTCGGCGGCAATTGCCGCGCACACCGGAAATACGCGCCGATTTCCGCGGGCTGGCGCGCGATCAGGGATGGTTCCTGCTCATCTTCGCAGCCAAGATCGCGCTCGGTTTGATCGCCTTTGCCTGGAAACCCTGGCTCGGCATTCTCTTTCTCGCGGCCTACGCGCTCTACATCCGCCAAGAGATGGGGGGCGATGCCTGTCACGAGGAGGGCGAGACCGAAGCTCTCACCTTTGCGCGCCACGCAGCGGTGCCGGGCACCGGCATTGCCCTTTTCCAGACCTTGGCCGCATTGGTCGTGATCTTCCTTGCTTCACGCCTGTTCGTGTCCCAGCTGTCCGCGCTTGGCCCCGTGCTCGGACTCGAACCGCAACTGCTCGCGCTCCTGCTCAGTCCGATCGCGACCGAGCTGCCTGAGACGATGAACGCGATCATCTGGGTACGTCAGGGCAAATATCGCCTTGCGCTCGCCAATATTTCCGGCGCGATGATGATTCAGGCGACGATCCCCACGGCCTTCGGCCTGTTCTGGACGCCTTGGTTGCTGAGCCCCCCTCTCCTCCTTGCGGGCGCGATCACCGCTGTCGCGATCGCGGGCATGTTCCTCGCCTTCCGCGCGGGACTGGTCTCGCGCTGGCTGCTGGCGTCGATGGGGCTGCTATATCTGCTCTTTGCCGCCCTGCTCGTCGCGCTTCACCTCGGTTAGCGTGACCGCGCGGTTGAAACGACTCGCCGCAACGCGGCGCCTTCGCATGTGCACAATGTGCATTCCTTAAGGAACGTTTTCGAACTGAAACATTTTTGCGCTAATGTATGCTGCGTTGCGGCAGAGGCGTTGAGGATTCGGTCCATGTCGGCGTTGCTTGGCTTACTCGCTATTATCTATGGTACCTCGCTGACGATCGCGGCGGCCGGCGGGCTATTGCTCGCCGTTTCGCCGCGCTTTCGGCTGCTGTTGATCGGGGAGACGCCCGCTCCCTGATGCCAGGTTTCGTCCCCGGTGCGGTTATACCGATCGCCTGAATCGCGCCGACAAGCACGGACAAGTGGAAAAACATGCCCGGAACCGCGTTGGTGCTGCGCCTGAGCGCGTCGGCGCCGGCGCGGGAGAGAGCGCGAAGATGGCGAGCCGCGAAAATCCGGATGCGAATGTCGCGCGCTCATGGGAGGCGCTTCGCGAGGAGGCGATGAGCTGCACCCGTTGCCCGCTCTTCAAGGATGCGACTCAGACCGTATTCGGGGAAGGCCCGCTCGATGCGAGCCTGATGTTCGTGGGCGAGCAGCCGGGCGACCAGGAGGACCGCACAGGCAAACCTTTCATCGGCCCCGCCGGGCAGATATTCGGCGAGGCACTGGAGAAAGCGGGCGTCGATCGCGCACGCGTCTACGTCACCAACGCGGTGAAGCATTTCAAATATGAGCAGCGCGGCAAGCGGCGCATCCACTCCAAGCCCAATGCCGGCGAGATCAAGGCGTGCCGTTGGTGGTATGCGCAGGAACGGGCACTGGTCCGGCCCGCGATCACCGTCGCGCTGGGCGCGACCGCGGCGCGGCAAATGCTGGGCAAGCCGGTCACGATCAGCGGCGCCCGTGGCGCGGCGCATCGGCTGGAGGATGGGGGTGAAGGATGGGTCACGATCCATCCCAGCTTTCTTCTGCGCATCCACGACAAGGCGGATGCCGACGCCGAGTTCGGGCGGTTCGTGGAGGATCTGCGGCGCGTGAAGAAGCGGGCCGCGTCGCTATCCTAGAGCGTTTCTCGATCCGATTGCATCGGATCGGCCGCTCTAGATCTTTGTTTTACAGCGATTTCGGAGTCGCCGGGTGATCCCGCCCGGCTCGAAATCGCTCTGGAATATTCTCGTTCGCCCTGGGCGAAGTCAGAGCGCTCGACTCCGCGAAATCCCTCCGGCAAGATGGCGTGATGGTCTCAAAATCCGCTGCCCGTCCGCCCGAGCTCACCTTTCGCGGGATATTGCTCGGTTGCTTCATCACTTTGCTCTTCACCGCCGCCAATCTCTATCTCGGCTTGCGCGTCGGACTGACGATTGCGACCTCGATCCCGGCGGCGGTGATCTCGATGGCGCTCTTGCGCAATTTCAAGAACGCCAACATCTTCGAAAATAACATCGTCCAGACGATCGCCAGCGCGGCGGGGACCTTGTCCTCGATCGGCTATGTCCTGCCCGGCCTTATCATGATCGGCTGGTGGACGGGCTTCTCCTTCTGGATGAGCTTCTGGATCTGCGCGCTCGGCGGCCTGCTCGGCGTCCTGTTCAGCGTTCCGCTGCGGCGCGCACTCGTGACCGGATCGGACCTGCCTTATCCGGAAGGCGTCGCCGCGGCGGCGGTGCTCAAGGTCGGCACCGACACGTTGGAAGGCGTGGCGGAAAGCAAGGCCGGCCTGCGCGTGATCGTGGTCGGCAGCCTGGTGTCCGCTTTTTATTCGGCGCTCGCGGCGACCCAGATCGCGTCGGCCGAGGTCACCAAATGGTTCCGTGTCGGCCCGACCGGCACTGGTATCGACGCCAGCATGTCGTTCGCGCTGATCGGTGCGGGGCATCTGGTCGGGCTGACCGTCGGGCTGGCGATCATGTGGGGGCTTGTCCTCGGCTTCGGCATCGTCACCCCCCTGCTCGCTTACTGGGCGCACACGCCCGATGCCGCCCAAAGCATATGGGCGCATCAGGTGCGCTTCTTCGGCGCCGGCGTGATCGGCGTCGCCGCGCTCTGGACGCTCGCCACCCTGATCATGCCGATCGTCGGCGGGCTGCGCGAATCGCTCGCTGCATCGCGCGCGCGCAAGGCGGGCACCGAGATATTGGCGATCGAGGAGCAAGATATTCCGGTGCCAATGCTCGGCATCGGCCTGCTCATCCTGCTCGTGCCGATGGCGATCACGATGTACGTCTTCTTGCAAGCCGGCCCGCTCGCGCAGATGATCTGGCCGCTGATCGGCATCGGCCTCGTCTATGTGATCGTCGCGGGCGCGATCGTGGCGGCGGTGTGCGGTTATATGGCGGGGCTGATCGGCGCGTCGAACAGCCCTGTGTCTGGCCTCGGCATCCTGGGAGTCGTCGGCGCAGGACTGACCCTGCTTTTTCTCGCCAAACCATATCTGCCCGCCGTGGCGGTACCGCACCTGGTGGCATTCGCGCTCTTCCTGACCGCATTGATCTTCTCCACCGCGACCATCTCCAACGACAATCTGCAGGATCTGAAGACAGGGCAGCTGGTCGGCGCCACCCCATGGAAGCAGCAGGTCGCGCTGATGATCGGCGTGCTCGCGGGTTCGGCGGTCATCCCCTTCACCTTCAACCTGCTCAACCAGGCTTATGGCTTCTCCCCGCTCGTGGGCGTCGCGCGCCCACACGCCTTGCCGGCTCCGCAGGCGACCCTGATCAGCACGCTCGCCAAGGGCGTGCTCGGGGCAGGCCTCGACTGGAACCTGATCGGGTCCGGCGTGGCGGTCGGACTGGTGCTGATCCTGATCGACGGCCTGCTCGGCAAGATCGGCTGGCGGCGCGTGCCGCCGCTCGCGGTGGGCCTTGGCATCTATCTGCCGATGGGCGCGACGCTCCCTGTCGTTATCGGTGCGGTCATCGGCCATCTGTATGAGAAGAAAACAAGGACCGAGGTCGCCGCGCGCGTCGGCGTGCTGCTCGCGTCGGGCTTCATCGTCGGCGACGGCCTGTTCGGCGTGGCATTGGCGGGATTGATCGTCGTCACCGGAAGCGGCACGCCGCTCGCCCTGGTCGGCGACAGCTTCGAGACGCCGGCGATCTTCGTGGGACTCGCCGTATTCGGCGCGATCATAGCTTATTGTTACCGCTGGATCGCGCGCATCTCCGCCAGGCTAGAATAGGTCCGGATCCGGCCCGATCCGGCCGTCGCGCCGATCGAGTTCGGAAATCGCATGCATATCCTCGTCGTCCAGACGGAAGTCGAACACATCCAGATTTTCGGCCTGGCGCGCACGACTCGAGGATTTGGGGATCACGGTAAGCCCATTCTCGATATGCCAACGCAGGATCGCCTGCGCGGGCGTCTTGCCGTGCTTCCGCGCGATCCGGGCAATCACGGGATCATCGAGGTCACCGCCGCGGCCGAGCGGCGACCAGCTGGTCGTGACGATGCCGTTCTCGTCATGGAAAGCACGCAGCTCGACCTGCTGGAAATATGGATGGAGCTCTATCTGGTTGACCGCGGGCACCACGCCCGTGTCGTGGATGATCGTTTCCAGCTGCGCCATGGTGAAGTTGGAAACGCCGATCGATCGCACCCGCCCTTCGTCGCGCAGGCGGATCAGCGCCTTCCAGCTCTCGCGATAGAGGTCCTGCTTCGGCTTGGGCCAATGGATCAGATAGAGATCGACCACGTCCAGCCCGAGCGCCGCATGGCTCGCGTCGAAGGCTTTCAACGCGCGATCATAGCCCTGGTCGTCGTTGAACAATTTTGTGGTGACGAAGATGGTCTTGCCGCTGTCGCGCACCGCCGCACCGACTTCGGTTTCGTTGCGATAGAAGGTCGCGGTATCCACCGCCTGATAACCCACCTCGATCGCTTCACTGACGAGCCGCTTGGTCTCCTCGGGCGGAACCAGGAAGACACCATAGCCGAGCTGGGGCATGCGGCTTCCATCGTTGAGCGTGATCCGGGGCTGGTCGGTCATTCGGCAAATCCTCTCGGTTTGCTCGTCGGGGCGAGACTGTCTAATCCGTTCGGCCCGAACCGGCCGACGAAGCCGATCTTAGCCTTGGCCGACCGCACGCTTCAAGCGATCGACCAGCCGTTCGCGCGCCGCGAGCAGGTCCGCGGCGCGGCCGTGGAGCAGGTCTCGCTCAAGGAAATGGCCGGTCAGCCGAAAACCCGCGAGGATATCGCCCCACTCCCCTGCTCCGCCCTCGACCAGGAAGGTCGGTAACGGCAGCAGCCGCTTGCGATAGGGCTCGCCCTCGGATCGGCTGACCGCGCCACCGCTCTTCGGACTGACATAAGCCAGATCGTCATTGGCGCCGCCCGCGACGCAGGCGTTGAGGTCGAGGCCGAAACCGAGCTCGGTCAGCAGCAGCAATTCGTAGCGCACCAGCGCCACGGCCCAGCCGCGTGCAGCGGGCGCCGCGGTCACCGCCGCCAATACCCCGTCCAACGCGGCATAGAGGCGCGGATAAGGCTGGGCCTCGGGCAGGATCGTGGCGGTAAGCGCGGTCGCCCATTCGATCGCGACCGCGGGCAGGGCTTCGCTCATCATCCCCGCGCGGCTTTCAGTGAGTTCGACCGTCAGCGCGGGCAATTGTTCTTCGGTACGCGCGCGATACTCCGCGCGAACCAGATTGCCAGGTACGAGGACGGGCCTAAGTCGGCGCGAGCGCCCGCCCCGCACATAGCCCGCGAGCAATCCGTCGTCCGGCGTGAGTGCGCGCACGATCGCGCCATGCTCGCCATGGGCGCGTACGGCGCAGACGATCGCAAGAGCCTCGACATGCATGACTTGAGAATTAGGGAGTACGGTGCACGAAAGCGAGCAGGCCTTCTCGTGCCCCTCACCCGCTCGGATGAAAATGGTCGTAGATCGCGCGCGCCATTGTCGCGGAGACGCCGGGCGCCTTTTGCAGATCCTCCAACGCCGCGCCGCGCACCGCCTTGGCCGTCCCGAAATGGAGCAGGAGCGCCTTCTTTCGCGCAGGTCCGATGCCCGGCACATCATCCAATGGGCTGCTGGTGAAGGCCGCGGCGCGCTTGGTGCGATGCGCGCCAATCGCGAAGCGGTGCGCTTCGTCCCGCAGGCGCTGAAGGTAGAACAAGACCGGCGAATTCATCGGCAGCATCGATTCGCGTCCATCGGGCATGTGGAAATGCTCGCGCCCGGCATTGCGGTCCGGCCCCTTGGAAATGCCGACCACCGGGACATCGTGGACGCCCATCTCCTCCATCACCTTGTAGACTGCCGAAACCTGCCCCTTGCCGCCGTCGATCAGCAGAAGATCCGGCCATTCGCCCGATTTGCGCTCCGGGTCCTCGCGTTCGAGCCGCTCGAAGCGCCGTTCGAGCACCTCGCGCATCATCGCGAAATCATCGCCGGGTGCGGTTTCCGCCCGTTTGATGTTGAACTTGCGATACTGGCCTTTGCGGAACCCTTCCGGCCCCGCGACCACCATCGCGCCGACCATATTAGTGCCCATGATGTGGCTGTTGTCGTAAATCTCGATCCGATTGGGCGGCCCTTCCAATTCGAACAATTCGCCGACCTCGCGCAGCAGCTTGGTCTGGGTCGCGCCTTCGGCCAGGCGACGGTCGAGCGCTTCCTCCGCATTGCGCGTCGCCTGCGCGAGGATGCGCTTCTGCTCGCCGCGTTGCGGCACTTTGAGCACGACCTTGCGCCCCGCTTTCTCGGCCAAGGCTTCGGCGATCAACTCCTCTTCCGGCAGCGAACGGTCGATCAGGATCAGGCGCGGCGGCGGCACCTCCTCGTAGAATTGCATCATGAAGCTCGTGAGCACTTCATCCTCGGGCACTTCGGCGACGTGCGTAGGGAAGAAGGCGCGATGACCCCAATTCTGGCCGCCGCGAATGAAGAAGGCCTGGATGCCGATCTGGCCCGATTTGCAGGCCAGCGCGAACACGTCGGCATCGTCCACACCCTCGGCGTTGATCGCCTGCGTGCCCTGGATGAAGGTGAGCGCCTTCAGCCGGTCGCGCAGGATCGCGGCCAGCTCGAAATCCATCGCCTCGGCCGCCGCCTGCATCTGGCCGCTCAGCCGTTTCTGCACCTGGGTCGACTTGCCCGCGAGGAACGCCTTCGCGTCGTCGACCAGCTCGGCATAATCCTGCTTGCTGATGCGATCGACGCACGGCGCCGAGCAGCGCTTGATCTGATAGAGCAGGCATGGCCGCGTGCGGTTGGAAAAGAAGCTGTCGGTGCACGAGCGCAGCAGGAACAGCTTCTGCAGCGCGGTGAGCGTCTTGCGCACTGCCCCCGCCCCCGCGAACGGCCCGAAATATTGTCCTTTCGCGCGCCGCGCGCCGCGGTGCAATTGTGCACGCGGGAAATCATGATCTTCGCGTAACAGGATGAACGGAAAGCTTTTATCGTCACGCAGCAGCACATTGTATGCTGGCCGGAAACGCTTGATCAGCTGCGCTTCGAGCAGCAAAGCCTCGGCCTCGGTATTGGTTGTCACGACCGTCATGCCGCGCGTCTGCGCGACCATCCGGCTCAGCCGCCTCGGCAGGCGGGAGACCTGGGTATAATTGGAGACGCGGTTCCTAAGTGCGCGCGCCTTGCCGACATACAATACGTCGCCCCGCGCATCGAGCATCCGGTACACGCCCGGCCGCACCGGCAATGTCTTGAGCACGTTGCGAATCGCGGCGACGCCCGCCTCCAGATCGGGCGCACCTTCCCCGCGAACGGCATACGTGGATTTCTCTTCGGAGAAACGATCGATCGGGGTATCGGACACGAACGGAATTTAGAGAGCGCAAGCCCGAATGCCTAGTCGTTTGCCGGATCGGATCGGATCGCAAACCCGTGGTCGGCGTTTTCTTGGTCGTACCGTGCGCGCGACGTTCGAAGCTATTTTCAACGAATTCGGCCCCATCGCGCTTGGCCTGGAATATGGCGCAATGGGGTGGTGATCGGCGCGGCCGTCTGGCTTCTCTTCGGTTTGATTTGGGGTATCGTGGTGGCGGTTGCTGTAACGGCCGGATTAGCAAGGAGGCGAGCTCGGTGAGCGAAGTACCCGAACTCCCAGAGATCAATGAAAGCGAGATCCACGACAAGAGGCTCAATCGTGCGGTGGCCACCACCGTCGTGATCCTGAGCGTGTCGATGGCGCTGACCAATATCAAGGACGGCAATATCGTCCAGAACATGCAGCAGGCGCAGGCGACGCAGGTCGATACCTGGAACGAATATCAGGCCACCCGCCTCAAGCTGCACATGGAAGAGATCGCCGAAGCGCAAGGCGGCCCCGCCGCAGCGCGCGCCACGAAGGCGATCGCCAAATATACGAAGGAATCCGCCGATCTGAAGGCCGCGGCGCTGGCCGCCAAGGACGATTACGACCACAATAACTTCCGCGACGACCAGTTTGACCTGTCGGACGGCTTCGCCTCGATCGCGCTTGCGACGACAGCCATCTCGGCATTGGTCGAATTGTGGTGGTTGCTTTATGTCGGCTGGGTCACCGGCGGGCTCTCGATCCTGTTCATGATCGCAGGCTTCGCGCAACTGCCGATCCACCCCAACGCGATCATCAGCTTTTTAACGTAGCTTTTCGTCGTCCCAGCGAAAGCTGGGATCTCAGGAGGTATCGCCCAGTCGCCTGAGGCCCCAGCTTCCGCTGGGGCGACGTCATGATCAGTTCAGCCGCTGACCTAGCGCCGCAATGGCCTTATCGACCAAGGCCTTGTCGCTATCCGCATCATTGCGCTCGGCAATGAGCGTGGCGGCGGCGCGGGTCGCTGCGTCGGCGGCCTTGGCGCGGACTTCGGCGATCGCGGCGCGCTCGGCGGCGGCGATCTTGTCCTCGGCCATGCGCTGGCGGCGCTTCACCAATTGCTCGGTATCGTCCTTGGCCTTGGCCAGGATCTGCTCCGCCTCGGCGCGGGCATGCGCGAGGATCTGCGCCGCCTCGCCTTCCGCGGCGGCCGCCTTGGCCTGATATTCGGCGCGTAGTGCTTCGGCATCGGCGCGCAGCTTGGACGCTTCGTCGAGCTGCTCGCGGATTCCCGCAATCTTCTTGTCGAGCGCGCGCGCGATCGCTTTGGGCACGCCCTTCCAGATCATGATCGCGAAGATGATGATCATCGCGAGAGCGACCCAGCCGCCGGGGTTCAGGCCGAAGGCGGTGGCTTCGGCATGTTCAATCGCGCCGGGATTGACGGCGGTGGCGGCGTTGATCGGGGCGTTCATCGATTGGTCCTTACGCGCCGAGCGCGGTCTTGACCGCCTTGGTGGCGGCACGCTTATCGATAGTAAGGCCGGAAACCTTAGTGACGATCTCCTGCGCGGCCTCGACCGCGACCGCCTCGATACCCGCAATCGCCGCGTCACGCTGCGCGTGCAGCTCGGCCTCGGCCTGCTCGACCTTGGTGGCGATTTCGGCATCGGCCTTCTTCATGCGCTTTTCGGCAGCGAGCGCGGCCTCCGACTTGGCCTTGGCGGCGGCTGCCTGGGCTTCGCTGCGCGTCGCGCCGAGCTTCGCCTGATAGGCATCGCCGGCGGTATCCGCCTCGATGCGCGCCCGTTCGGCGGCGGCGAGGTCGCCTTTGATCTTCGCATCACGATCCTCGATCGTGCGCTCGATCTTGGGCAGCATCGCGCGGCCAATGCCGAAATAGATCAGCGCGAACACCACCACCAGCCAGAACAGCTGGGAAGCATAGATTGCGGAGATCTGATTTATCTGCGGCATCGGCCGGCGTGCTCCGTCGACTTACTTGACGACGAACAGGATCAGGATCGCGACGACGAACGCGATCAGGCCCAGAAGTTCGGCGGCGGCGAAGCCGATGAACAGGCGCCCCTGCTGACCGTCGGCGGCACCCGGATTGCGCAATGCGCCCTCAAGGAACGAGCCGAACACGTTGCCGACGCCGATGGCGGCCATGCCGACGCCAATGGCCGCGAGGCCGGCGCCGATCACCTTGGCAGATGCGAGATCCATGATTGTCTTCCCTTCTTGGTATTCGTTGGACTTAGTGGAGATTGATGGCGTCGTTCAGATAAAGCGACGTCAGAAGCGCGAACACATAGGCCTGAATGGCGGCGACGAGCAGCTCGAGCGCCGACACGCCGACGATCATCAGCATCGAAAGAAAGCTGACCAGAGCCCCCAGCGGCGTATGCGAATTGATGCCCTGCACGACGAAGCTGGCGAACACGTCGAGCAGGATATGCCCCGCCGTCATCGCCACGAACAGTCGCAGGCCAAGGCTGAACGGGCGCACGAAAAAACTCACGAACTCGATCGGCGCCACGATGATCAGGATATACCAAGGGGTGCCGTGCGGCACGAACAGCGAGAAGAAGTGCAAGCCATGGCGCCAGAAGCCGACCACCAGCACGATCCCGAAGCTGAAGAAGGCCAGCAAAGCGGTGAGCGAGATATGGCTCGTCACCGTGAACGGATGCCAGCCGGGCACGATCCCAAGCGGGAACAAGCCGATCAGGTTGGCGAACAGCAGGAACATGAAGAGCGAGAAGATATAGGGCACGAACTTCTTGCCCTCGGGCCCGATGTTCGTCTGCATCATATCCATGACGAAGCCGGTCATGCCCTCGACCGCGGCTTGCCAGCGGCCGGGCACCAGCTTGCGCTGCATGCCGCCCAGCATGAACAGCCACAGCAGGCCTGCCGTGACGAACATGAACAACGCGGAATTGGTGAAGCTGATATCATAGCCGTGCACAACCAGCTTCTGGCCAAACATGGGTTGGACCAGGAACTGATGCATCGGATCGATATCGGATCCTTCAGCCGCCACTCTTATACCCCTGCTTATGCAAGCAGCGCCCGGATCACTCCGGACGCGCTTTCGAAATCCGATAGATATTCCGGATGGCGACGCCGAAACCAAGGAACAGCATCACCAACAGGAGCCAGGGCGAAGTGCCGAACAGCCGGTCGAGAAACCAGCCGAGCAGCGCTCCGCCAGCAGGACCCGCGATCAGCTCGGTCAGAACCCGGCTGCCCTGGTTATAGCCCTTCTGGGGCTTGCCCGGCGCCGTCCCTGTTCGTGCCTTTTCGGTGCCAGCCGCAGCCTTGAGCCGCGCATCCAGCTCGGAAAGCCGGACGTCCCGCATGGGGTTTTCGTCACCGATCGGATCCTGTCCGGGCTCTTTCGCCGCCACGCCATCCTCCTGCTGACCCAAGTTAGGGGCCGGCCGACGGCCGCGCCGGCGGGCGTTCCCGTCAGGCGCGGTCCCTTTAGCAGGGGGGTAGGCCAAGTCAACTTTGGGGTGATTTTCCCGCGCGGCACGCTAGCGTCACGCCCCAATGAGCGAGACCGACCCTGCAAACGACACGTCCGGCCATCGCGCCCGGCTGCGCCGGCGGCTGATCGAGGGCGGCCCGGATGCGCTGCTTGACCATGAACTGCTCGAATATCTGCTCACGCTGGCGATTCCCCGGCGCGACACCAAGCCGCTCGCGCGGAGCCTGATCGCCGAATTCGGCAGCCTCGGCGCGGTTTTCGCCGCCGACGCCGAATCGCTCCGGCGTGCCGACCTGACCGACGGCATGATCGGCGCGATCAAGATCGCACAAGTCTCGGCGATGCGGCTGTTGAAGAGCGAGGTTGCGGTGCGCCCCGTGCTCGGAAGCTGGCAGGCGCTGACCGATTATCTCCATGTCGCGATGGCGCACCGCATGAATGAAAGCGCGCGTGTGCTGCATCTGAACTCCCGCAACATGCTGATCCGCGACGAACTCATCTCCGAAGGCTCGGTCGACCAGGCCGCCGTCTATGTGCGCGAAGTCGCCCGGCGGGCGCTCGAACTGGGATCGGCCGCGATCATCCTGGTGCACAACCATCCGAGCGGCGACCCCTCCCCCTCCCGCCAGGATATCGCGCTCACCAAGGAAATAATCGGCGCATTGAAGCCATTCGGCATCCAGGTGCATGATCATGTCGTGATCGGATCAGGCGGCCATGCCAGCCTGCGTTCGCTGGGCTTGCTTTGACGCTTTGTTGAACAGGAGGGCTGCGGTTGCTACCGGGCCCCGCGACTCTTTCACAGAAAGCTTGCTCCATGGTCCCCCGCTATTCGCGTCCCGAGATGGTTGCCATCTGGGAGCCGCAGTCCCGCTTCCGCATCTGGTTCGAGATCGAGGCGCACGCGACCGAGAAATTGGGCGAGTTGGGAGTCGTCCCCAAGAGTGCGGCCAAGGCCCTGTGGGACTGGTGGGCGACCAATCCCGAGATCGACGTCGCCGCGATCGACGCGATCGAGGCGGTCACCAAGCATGACGTGATCGCTTTCCTCACCTGGGTTGCCGAGCAGGTCGGCGACGAGGCGCGCTTCATGCACCAGGGCATGACCTCGTCCGACGTGCTCGACACCTGCCTGGCAGTACAGCTGGCGCGTGCGAGCGACCTGCTGCTCGCCGACATCGACGCATTGCTGGAAGTGCTCAAGCGCCGCGCGTTCGAGCATAAGCTGACGCCGACGATTGGACGCAGCCATGGCATCCATGCCGAGCCGGTCACGTTCGGGCTCAAGCTGGCCGAGGCCTATGCCGAATTCAGCCGCAACAAGGCGCGGCTCCAGGCCGCGCGCGCCGATATCACCACCTGCGCGATCTCGGGCGCGGTCGGCACCTTCGCCAATATCGATCCGCGCGTGGAGGACTATGTCGCCCACAAGATGGGCCTCGCGGTCGAGCCGGTCTCGACCCAGGTCATCCCGCGCGACCGCCATGCGATGTTCTTCGCCACCTTGGGCGTGATCGCCTCGTCGATCGAGCGGCTCGCGGTCGAGGTTCGGCACCTTCAGCGCACCGAAGTGCTGGAAGCGGAGGAATATTTCTCGCCCGGCCAGAAAGGCTCGTCGGCGATGCCGCACAAGCGCAACCCTGTGTTGACCGAAAACTTGACCGGCCTCGCGCGCATGGTGCGCGGCTATGTCACGCCCGCGCTCGAAAATGTCGCGCTCTGGCACGAACGCGACATCAGCCACTCCTCGGTCGAGCGCTATATCGGCCCCGATGCCACGATCACGCTCGATTTCGCGCTCGCGCGGCTGACCGGCGTGATGGACAAGTTACTGGTCTATCCCGAACGGATGATGCGCAACCTCGACAAGATGGGCGGCCTCGTCCACTCGCAGCGCGTCCTGCTCGCGTTGACGCAAGCAGGGGTCAGCCGCGAGGATGCGTATCGGCTCGTCCAGCGCAACGCGATGAAGGTCTGGGAATCGGACGGCCAGCTGTCGCTGCTCGAACTGCTCAAGGCCGACCCTGAAGTGACCGCGGCGCTACCCGCAGCCGAGATCGAGGAGAAGTTCGATCTCGGTTACCATCTGCGGCAGGTCGACACGATCTTCAACCGCGTCTTCGGCTGACCATGTCCTCGCCGTCGGCGGAAGCGCCCCTTTGCTTCCGCCACCGGCGATCCCGTTAATGGATTTCCGAGGGGACGTAGTTCGGCAGGCGCATCGCCAGCCGCTCGATCACCAATGAAAGATGCGCTGCGAGCGCGATCTCATTCTCTTCCATCAACATGGTGTCCGCCTGCCTGAGAAGGACAAGGCACTCTTCTATTTTCGTATTGGACATAACGCTTACTCTACAACTGCACCCCCGAAACTGGCAGGCGTAGTTAGCGTATACCTTAACGTCGCCCGTCACGCCAGTTGACGGGCACTAACAGATTGCTCGAAATTGCATGGTTAACGGTCCAGTAACCATGCAAACGTCGGAATTCCCGCCAAAATATGCGGTCATCCCGACGTCGCCGTTTACTATGTTTCTTGGCCGTTTCGGTTCAATGCCCGGCTTGCGGGCCCCGTTTCAGCCCCGAAAGCGCGAGCTGCTCGTCAATCTGGCCCAGCAGGCGATCGAGTCCTGCCTGGTCCCGCGCCTCGGCGCGCGCCACGAGCACGTCCTGCGTGTTCGACGCACGTAACAGCCACCAGCCGTCGGGCGTGTTGACGCGCGCGCCGTCGGTGCGATTGACCTCGGCACCCGCAATCTCAAGCCGGTCGAGTATCTCGTCCACCACCGCGAACTTGCGGCTCTCGTCGACCTGGAATCGCATCTCGGGCGTGTTGACCAGCTCGGGCATGGCATCCTTGAGCGCGGTCAGCGATCCGCCGAGCGCGCGCACCGCGCCGATCAGGCGGATGGCGGCATATAAAGCGTCGTCGAAGCCGTACCATTCATGGCGGAAGAAGATGTGACCCGACATTTCGCCCGCGAGCGGGCTGTCCGTCTCCTTCATCTTGACCTTGATCAGCGAGTGACCTGTCTTCCACATCAAAGGCTTGCCGCCCAATTCTGCGATCCGATCATAAAGCGCCTGGCTCGCCTTGACGTCGGCAATGATGGTGGATCCGGGTTCGGCGCGCAGCACCGGCTCGGCGAGGATCGAGAGGATTTGGTCGCCCCACACCACCCGGCCCTGTCCGTCGATCGCGCCGATGCGGTCGGCGTCGCCATCGAAGGCGATGCCGAAATCGAGTCCCTTGTCCGCGACCAGCTTCTTCAGGTCGGCGAGGTTCTTCTCCTCGGTCGGGTCGGGATGGTGATTGGGGAAACTGCCGTCGATCTCGGTATAGAGAAGATGATGCTCGCCCGGCAACTTGGCCGCGAGCTTCTCGAGGACGCGGCCGCCCGCGCCATTGCCGTTATCCCAGCCGATCCGGAAGGCGCCGCCCGAATAGCCCGCGAACAGCCGATCGACGTAAAGATCCTCGATATCCGCATCAGTGACCTCGCCCGTCCCCTGCTCCCAGTCGCCGTCCGCTGCCATCCTGCCGATCGAATGGATCTGCTCGCCGAAGAAAGGGCCGTGCTGCAGCACCATTTTGAAGCCGTTATAATCGGCGGGATTGTGACTGCCCGTGATCTGGATCGCGCCGTCGACTTCCAGCGTCGCCTCGGCGAAATAGAGCATTGGCGTGGGGCCGATCCCGATACGCACGACATCCACACCGCTTTCGGTCAGGCCGCGCACGAGCTCCGCCTCCAGGCTGGGCGAGGAAACGCGCCCGTCGCGGCCCACCGCGACGCGCACGCCCCCGGCGCGACGGACGTGCGTCGCGAAGCCGCGGCCGATCGCATATGCATCCTCGACGCCCAACGTCTTCCCGACAATTCCACGAATGTCATATTCGCGCAGCGAGGTCGGATCGAAACGGTGGGTCATGCATGTCTCCTTTGGCGAGCGGCGCGTGCCGTTCGGGTCGAATGGGTTAGAGCCTGGCGAGAGCCCGTGTCGCACGGGACCGCGATTCCCCGCTACTAGACGCACGACGCCGTTACGGGTTCAACCCCGATAACGCAGCAAAGTATCGCGCGCCGCGTTGACTTGACGCGTCAGATCGGCCGAACCGCCGACATCGGGGTGGACGCGTGCGATCAGGCGCCGGTGTGCGGCGCGGATTTCCTCGGGCGTGGCATCGATTGAGACGTCGAGTAGCTGGCGCGCCTCCTGGTGGGTCATCCGGCCAGAGCCCGATTTGCGCAGCTTGCCGCCCGTGCGGAACCAGAACCACCAGCCGGCCGCCCCCAGGCCGAGAAGGCCGAGCGGCGAGTGACCGTCGAGCATCTTGAGCCCGATCAGCACCGCCACCACCGCGAGCACGTCGCTGATGCGCATCGCCTGCGGGTCGCGCGTTTTCCAGGCCCAGTAGAGAATGCCCGCGACCGCCAGCAGGGTCAGGTCGATGATCACGCCGCCTGCGTCTCGCGTAGCGACGCGGCATCCTCGGGCAATTCCAGCCCGGCGATCAGCTCCCGCAATTCGCCGCGCGCCGCGACATGAGCGAGCCCCGCATCCTCGCCGATCGCGCCGAGGTCGAGCAAGGTCAGGCCCTTGGGGAAGAGTTCGCGATAGATGACGCGTTCGGACAGACCGGGAATGACGCGGAAGCCGACGCGCTTGGAAAGCTCGCCCAGCGCGGCGGCGACGCGGCGCATATTGCGCGCCTCCAGATGCTGGAGCCGGTTGCGCAGCACGACCCAGTCGACCGTGCCGCCGTCGCTCTTGGCGCGCACCTTGCGCGCGTCCCACACCAGTTCGGCATAGAAGCTCGGGCGCTTGACCTTGTAATTGTCGGGATCGACCTGCCCGATCAGGTCGAGGTCGACGAAGCTGTCGTTGATCGGCGTGACCAAAGTATCTGCCGCCGCGATCGCGGCGCGGACATGATCGTCGTCGCGTCCGGGCGTATCGACGATCAGGAATTCACTGTCCTCGGCCAGCATGGTCATCCGGTCCTCGATCGAAACCTCTTTGGCGGGATCGAACGTATCGTAAACCGGCATCGGCAAGGTAAGGCCATCGCGCTGGACCAAAGCCACGCGATTGTCGAGGTAACGGCCCAGCGTGCGCTGGCGCGTGTCGAGATCGAGCGCCGCGACCTTATGCCCCTTCGCCGCCAAAGCGACCGCGGTATGGACCGCGCTGGTCGATTTGCCCGAACCGCCCTTCTCGTTCGCGAATATGATGCGATGCGCGCCCATTCAGCCTCTCTCAACTGCCCCGACAGGTCGATGCCTTCCCGATAAGGCGCAACGACGCTCAAGTCCCCGCGAAAATCGTCGTTAACGGGGCAGTGAGTAAGTTTTGTGGGGATAATCGGTCATGGCACGGATGGTGCGGATTGAGGATCTGGCGAGCAGCGCAGGCGGCGGCGATGAGGTCGCGGCGTTCGAACTCGCCATGTGTTACGCCAGCGGCGGCGGGGGCGTCGCGGTCGATCTGGTGCAAGCGCATCGCTGGTTCAATGTGGCGGCGGCGTGCGGCTACCAGCCCGCGCTGGCCTGGCGCCATGAGGTCGCGATGGAAATGAGCGCGCGCCAAGTGGTCGATGCGCAGAAGCTCGCCCGCGCCACGCTGGCCGGCATGTTCCGGCAGGCCGCCTAGAGCGATCCCGCTCCGATTGCATCGAGGCGCGCGCTCTAGCATATTGTTTTTCCGCGATTTCCGAGTCTCCGGATGATAATATCCGGCTCGGAATCGCTCTAGCTCTTCCGGTAGGGCGATTCCTCGGCCAGGAGTTCGATGTTGGCGGCGATCATGCGCCGCTCCTGCTCCAGATAATCCGCGACCGCGCGGTGGAAGGCCGGATCCGGGATATAATGCGCCGAGAAGGTCGGCGTTGGCAGATAGCCGCGCGCGAGCTTGTGCTCGCCCTGCGCGCCCGCCTCGACCGTCTTGAGCCCGCGCTCGATCGCGACATCGATCGCCTGATAATAGCAAAGCTCGAAATGGAGGAACGGCACCTCCTCGGTACAGCCCCAATAGCGGCCGTAGAGCGTATCCCTGCCGACCAGGTTGAGCGCGCCCGCGATCGGCTCGCCACCCCGCAGCGCCAGCATCAGGATCAGCTTGTCGCCCATCCGCCGGCCGAGCAGGCTGAAAAAACCGCGGGTAAGATAAGGCCGGCCCCATTTTCGCGACCCTGTATCCTGGTAGAATCGCCAGAAGGCGTCCCAATGTTCCTCCTCGATCGCATCGCCGGTCAGGTGGAGGAATTCCAGGCCCTCGCGCGCTGCTGCCCTTTCCTTGCGGATCGCCTTGCGCTTGCGCGACGAGAGCGCGTCGAGGAAGCCGTCGAAATCGGCATAATCGCGGTTGAACCAGTGGAATTGCCGATCGGCACGGATCTGCCAGCCCGCCGCCTGGAAAAAATGGAGCTGATCGCCCGCGATGAACGTCGCATGCGCGGAGGACAGATCATTCTGCTGCACCACCGCCTCGGCCGCCGCGATCAGGGCCGGCGCCAACGATTCGTCGCGCAACAACAGGCGCGGCCCCGGCACGGGCGAGAAAGGCACCGCGATCTGCAATTTGGGATAATAAGAGCGCCCTGCCCGCTCCCACGCATCGGCCCAGCCATGATCGAACACATATTCGCCCTGGCTATGGCCCTTGGCATAGGCGGGCAGGATTGCCACGGGCGTGCCGTCCGCGCCGTCGATCGCGATCGGCACCGGCTGCCAGCCGGTGTGTGCGATCGCGCTGCCCGAATCCTCGAGCGCGCTCAGGAAGGCGTGGCTGACGAAAGGATTGTCCTCGCCCGCGCAGGCATCCCATTCGGATGCGCCGAACGCAGCGATGCCGTCGGCCATGCGCGCGACGACCTGGTCCATAGACTTAGGGTCCGGACCCTTAGGCCTTGACCGCGACGACCGCATCGACCTCGACAATGGCGTTCAGCGGCAGCACCGGCACGCCGACCGCGCTGCGCGCATGCTTCCCGGCGTCGCCGAATACCGCCTGCATCAGCTCGGACGCGCCATTGGCGACCTTAGGTTGCGCGAAGAAATGCGGGGTCGAAGAGACGAACACGCCCAGCTTGACGATGCGCTCGACTCGATCGAGCGAACCCAGCGCTTTCTTGATCTGCGCGAGCAGCATCACGCCGCAGCGCTCTGCCGCCTGCTGCGCATAAGCCTCATCCTGATCCTCGCCGCAGCGGCCGGTCATGAGCTGGCCATCCCTGAAGGGCAGCTGGCCAGAGACATGAAGAAGCCCATTGGCCTCCACAGCCGGTACATAAGCGGCGACGGGTGCGGCGGGTTCAGGAAGCGTGATGCCGAGTTCGGTCAGGCGGGTATCGATGCTCATGGCGGCGCCCTTCGGCCTCCGCGCGGCCAGCGTCAAGCGGTTGCGGCCCGGCCTGCCGCCCGATAGCGGCATGCCATGGCCGCCGACCCCGAACTGATTGTCTTGTTCGCCCATGGATGGGCGCTGACGCACGGTGTCGCGCCGCCCGAACCGCGTCATGGCGGCCTGTATGTCGAAGTCGGAGAGCCCGATCAGAAAGCGCGCTATTTCTTCCCCGCATTCGATCCAAACATCATTGCCGAGCTGGCGCGAACGATCCGCGAGCCTTGGATCTATCTCAAAATCTGCGACTCGCCTGATAAGGTCCGCGCGGCCCTTCCGCAGGGCTGGATTATCCGCGAGCCCGAAACCTGGATCATGACCTGCGCGATTGTTCCGGCGATCGCGCGAATCCCGCAAGCCTATACGCTTTCGATTGAGGAGACAGGCACCGCGGTGCTTCAGGCTACGATCCGCCACGGAAACGAGGCCGTCGCCGGCGGCCGCATCGGCTTGCTCGGCGAAACCGTCCTGTTCGACCACATCGTCACCGATGAGGCGCATCGTCGCAAGGGCCTCGGACGGTCGGTGATGCAGGCTTTATCCAATGCGGCACTCGATCGCGGCGCGTACCGGGGGCTGCTCTCCGCGACCGAAATGGGGCGCGCGCTCTATCAGACGATCGGCTGGGCGGTGCACGCGCCTTACACCAGCGCCGTCATTCCCGGCTGACGCGAAACGCGGGACGGCGGATCGCCGCCCCGCTCAAATCCGCTCACGCTGGCTGCGGCTCGCGCACGTAGACCAGGTTGTAGAAGCCGCTTTCGGCATCCTCCAGCATCGGGCGTAGCCGGTCGCGATGCGCGTGGAAGGCTTCGCTCTGCTGGAATTCGCCGAGATGTGCCTCATCCCTGAAGTGCGAGACGAGGATCGCGCGCCGGCCATCCTTGGCCACGTAGAATTGCGCGGCGAGCGATTGGGACAATTGCCCGAGCCGGGGCAGGTTTTCGCGCTGTACGTCGAGGAAGACGCTGAAATGTTCAGGCTTTGGCGTGAAGATCGTGATGCTGATCAGATTGGCATCGTCGGCAGCTTGCATGTCGATTCTCCCTTTGGGGAGAGCCTCGATACAACCTCAACTAAGGTTGAGGTCAAGCGGCGATTTGGGTAAAGCGGGGCCATGCCCATCCCACCTTCCATTCCGCTCGAACTGACCGTTGGCGAGGTGGCGCGCCGTTCGGGTGTGCCGGTTTCGGCCTTGCACTTCTACGAAGCCGAGGGGCTGATCCGCAGCCGCCGCAGCGCGGGCAATCAGCGCCGGTTCCCACGGGGAATCCTGCGGCGCGTTGCGATCATCAAAGTGGCGCAGCGCGCGGGCGTCTCGCTCAAGGAAATCAAGGAGGCGCTCGCGCGCCTGCCGCAAGATCGGGCGCCGACGCCCGAGGATTGGGCGGAAATGTCCGCCGGCTGGCGCGATGCGCTCGACGCCCGTATCCACGCGCTCGTCGCAATCCGCGATCAATTGTCGAGCTGCATCGGCTGTGGCTGTCTTTCGCTATCCGTCTGTCCGCTGCGGAATCCGGGCGACCGGCTCGGCCTCACCGGAAGCGGCGCGCGGCTGATCGAGTCGCCTTGATCGATCAGACCAGCGGGTCACTCCGGAAGCGCGCGATAATCCACTCAACCGCGACAGCCCAGTCGTCAATGCGGGCATGGGCGTGAGGCGCCGGGGGGATGGTCGGCGCGATATTCGGTTCGGCGATCATGTGCAGACGGAAGACGCCGGGCGCATGGCGCGCGACCGATTCGTGATGCTGTTCGAGGTCATCGACAAAGACCGTGACGCTCGACGCGTGCTCGGCGGCCAGCTTGGCGACCGGCCGCCCCTTCCCGCCCTGGTTGCAGACGATGCGGTGGCGGATGCCCAGCGCGTCCAATTGCGCGGCGCGGCCGGCGTGGCACCAGTCCTGGAGGTTGGTGAGGATGACGATATCCGCCACCTCGGCGATCCGCTCCAGCGCTTCGCCCGCGCCGGGCACGAGCGTCTGTCGATCCATTTCGGTCCGAAAAAATCCGTCGAGCAGTGGCCAGACCTCATCCGAGGGCACAACAGCGCCCGATGCGCGCCGGGTGAGCGCGGTTTCGAATGCTCCACCCACGGGCCTGAAATCGATATCGTGCGCCTCGTCGAGCCATGCGCCGAAATGCCGCACCATGTGCAGCAGCACCTCGTCGCAATCCGTGATGAGCAAGGGCCGGCTCATGCTTCGAGCTCCTCGCGCGCCTGCACCAGATCGGAGGGCTTGACCTCCAGCGCCTCGGCGCAGGCGATCAGATCGGGCTCGAAAGCTTCAAGGAATCCCAGCAGCGCCGCCAGCACGGCGGGCTCCATCGCCCGCGCGCGCAGATCGTCTCCGGCAAGACCGGTCAGTGCGAGCATGCGGTCGGCGCGGGCCTGTTCAGCAAGCGTCCATGCGAGCGCGCGCAGGGCCAATGCAACCGGGTCCGCAACAAATTGTTTACGTTCATGCATGATGTTGCTTCGGGGGCGTGGAGTTGGTGATGTTTGAGCCGGAACCATGCCGGTGACCAAGAAGGTGCTCGTTGTCGAGGACAATGAGCTGAACCTCAAGCTGTTCTGCGACCTTTTACGGGCGCACGGCTATGAAGCCGAGCCTGTGCGCGACGGCTGGGACGCGGTTGCGCGGGCGCGGGAGACGCGTCCCGACCTGATCGTGATGGATATTCAGCTGCCGCATGTGACCGGGCTCGAACTGATCGAGACCTTCAAGGGCGACGCTGGCCTCAAGGACGTGCCGATCATGGCGGTTACCGCTTATGCCGCCAAAGGCGACGAGGAACGTATCCGCGAGGCCGGCGCCGAAGCCTATGTCTCCAAGCCCGTTACCGTCCTGCGCTTCATGGAGGCGGTGCGCGGGCTCACGAAGGACGTGCGGAAAAAATAGATACGGAGATCAGGCGGCGTTGACCGCCAATTGGGCTGCGAAGGCCCGCTGGTAGGCGGCGCGCGCCTCGCCGCGGGCGACGTAGGCGGCCAGGTTGGGATATTCGTCGAGAATGCCCGATGCTCTTAGCCTGAGCAACACCGATACCATCATCAGGTCGCCCACGCCGAACTCTCCATCGAGCCAGTTAGCATGCCCCAGATACGCGGAAAGCGGTTTCACCCGGTCGCGGACGCGATCCTGAACCAACGGCAAGCGCTCCTGCGTCCAGGGTCTGTCGCCTTCCATAATCTTAGCGGTCACCAGTTCAAGGATCGGCGGTTCAACCGTATTCAGCGCGGCGAACATCCACATGATCGCGCGTGCCCGGGCATTGGCATCGTTCGGCAGCAACCCCGGATGATGCGTGGCAAGGTGGAAGATGATCGCGCCGGTTTCGAATAAGGCCAGATCGCCTTCCTCATACGTGGGAATCTGGCCGAAAGGATGCAGTGCCAGATGCGCGGGCTCCTTCATCGCCGCGAAAGAAACGAGCCGAACCTGGTAGGGCTGGCCGACCTCCTCGAGCGCCCAGCGAACGCGCGTATCGCGCGCCAATCCCTTGCCCCCATCGGGCGACCGCTCGAACGCGGTGATGGTGATCGTCACGTCAACCTCTCCTTGCCGAAATCAGGCTCCCTCCAGCACGGGGAGCTTGCCCAATCTTGCGACGAGGATGCCAGCCTTCTTTTGGCTTACGCAACCGGCGTTGACCGCGATATGTAGACCTGTCGGAAAAGCTTGAGATCGCCCAACTCCACGTCGGATACCGCCCAATATTCGAGCCCGCCCGCGGTCCAGCGCACCAGATTGTATCCTTCGTGCCGCACCACCACGCTGCCGGGCAATGAGAGCGTGCGCGCGGGCCGCACGAACAGGTTGATGACGTGGAGCCCGCGCCGATAGACGATCGCCGCAATTTCGTGATCGTCGATATAATCGAGCCGCCCGCCGACCAGCGGAAAGCCCTGATCGGCCAGGTCCGGCACCGGCGGCGCGAAATCGACCTTCCCGTTGAACCATGGTTTCACCACGTGGCGGTTCGAAGTCGGGATATCGACCAGATGGCCGACCAGCAGCGACCGGACATGGCTTTGGACGAGCTGGTCCTCCATATCGGTGTGCGCGAGCTGCGGCATCACCACCGCGAGCGCGAGGCTCGCGGCGATCACGCCGGTGGCAAGGCCCGAGGCCCAGCGGCCGCTCGCGATATGCGCGGCGATCCCTCCCCCGGCCCAGGCCAACCGGCCGGGCATGAAGGGGCGATGCGGCACCGCCGGCGCACGCGGCGCCGGGCCAGCCTCCGCATCGACCATCAGATCGATCCTTTTGTGCAGGCCTTCGGGCGCGCGGTCGCGCAGCGGAGCGGCGGCGATCAGCTCGCGCACCGCCTGGATCTGCTCCAGCTCGGCGCGGCAATCGGCACAGCTCTTCAGATGCGTCTCGATCGCGACCGTATTGGCGGCGTCCAGCTCGCCATCCACCAGGCCGTGGATCAGGAGCAATTTGTCGGGATGGAGGCTCATGAACGCGCCTTCCTGTCGATGTCGGGCAACAGCAAATCGGCGAGCATCTGTCGCGCACGGGCAAGGCGGGACATGATCGTGCCGATCGGAACCTGCGAGATGGCGGCGATCTCCTTATAGCTCAATTCCTCGAGTTCGCGCAGGATGAGCGTCTCGCGAAAGGGCTCGGGCAGTTGCTCGATGGTCGCGCGCAGCATCGACGCTTCGTCCTTCTGGGCAAGCTGGCTCTCGGGGGTGGTACTCTCGATCAGCTCGGCCGGGAGTTCGCCCACATAATCGTGAACGGGGCGGCCCGCGAGACGCTCGGGCGCACCGCCAACACTGTTGAGAAAGCAGTTGCGCACGATCGTCAGCAGCCACGGCTTGGCCGCCTCGCCACGCCAGGTATCGAAACTGCGATAGGCGCGCAAATAGGCGTCCTGCACCACGTCCTCAGCCGCGCTCGCATCGCGGGTGAGATAGCGCGCGAGATTATAAGCGGCGTCCATGTGCGGCATCATCGTGCGGCGGAAGGCGTCCGCTTTGTCCGGGCCTCGCGGCGCGTCCCCGGTCCGCAGGCCTGCGGATGTGGCCAGGCGTGGCCAGAGCAGGCCCCGTCCCGTCATCGCCCGCCGATCATGCCCCGAATAGCCATCATTCAGCCCTTCACGATAACCTTACCCGTCATGTGCGGATGGAGCGAACAGAAATAGGCATATTCGCCGGGCCGCGTGAAGGTGAAGCTATAGCTTTCGTCCGTATCCATCGCCGCCGAATGGAAACTTTTGTCGGTGGCGGTCACGGTATGCGGATCGTCATCCGAGTTGGTCCAAGTGACGGTAGTGCCGGGCGCGACCACGATCACCTGCGGCGCAAAGGCGAAGTTCTGGATTGCGACCTTCTGTACCTTCGCGGGCGCCGCTGCGACGACGGCCTGGGGAGGGATGAGGGCGGCAGGCGCCGCGAACGCGGCCAGGAACGCAACGCGACCGACTTGAGGCAGAACAGGCATGAACGAACTCCGGGATGGGACAGGGTCAGGCGAAATTTGTGTCGATCAGGGCGATCGTGCTGTTTCCGCGCACGAAATTGGCGGTGCGGATGCCGAGCATGGACGGAAGCTGCTCGGCGGGGACCTTAAGAGGCCCTGGCGACGGAGCAGCTCCCGGCGCGGGTTGAGGATAGGCCGTGGACCGCGCCGAGTGGAACGAGACATTGCCTTCCACCTTATGGAGGACCTGATGGATGTGACCGTTCAGAACGGTGACCGAGCCGAAACGCCGTAGCAAGGCCAGCGCCTGATCGGCATCGTCGGTACCCCAGCCCCATGCCTCGTAGACCGTCCACAGTGGAATATGCGCGAACACCACGATCGGCGCGCTCGACGGCAGGCCAGCCAGGTCCTTCTTGAGCCACGCAATCTGGTCGCCGCCCAGATGCGCCATGCCACCGGGCTTCAGCGCCGCGACGTTGTTGAGCGCGACGAAATGCACGCCGCCATGGTCGAAACTGTACCAGCCCAGCCCCTGCGTGCCGCGGCCATAATGGCTGAGGAAGGTCTTGCCCTGCCCCTCGTCCAGGAA
>Ga0209148_1000342_pt1 | contig 61473 bp, 62 predicted proteins | sample AraplaCol_mMF_r2_2_FD_184288 | JGI IMG/M metagenome (GOLD analysis project Ga0209148, IMG submission 184288) | Arabidopsis root microbial communities from North Carolina, USA - plate scrape CL_Col_mMF_r2 (SPAdes) (version 2) | ecosystem: Host-associated > Plants > Roots > Endosphere | place...
AGGACGACGAGGGCCACGCCAGGCTGATCGAGCGCAATATCCGCCGCTCCGGCGTCAACAACGAGATCCTCTCCTTCACTAATGGCACCTCGGCGATGAGCCATCTGTTCGGGCCGGATGGCACCGGGCTCCTGCAGAAGGGCAATGCGCTGCTGATCCTGCTCGATCTCAACCTGCCCGACATGAGCGGGATCGATATCCTGAAGCAGATCAAGGAAAACAAATATCTCAAGGCCTCGCCGGTGGTCGTGCTCACCACCACCGACGACAGCCAGGAGATCAAGCGCTGCTACGAGCTCGGCTGCAACGTCTATATCACCAAGCCGGTCAACTACGAGAATTTCGCCAATGCCATCCGGCAGCTCGGCCTGTTCTTCTCGGTCATCCAGGTCCCGCCTGCCGCCTCATGACCCAACAGCGCACGCCAACATTGCTCTATATCGATGACGACGACGCGTTGGCGCGCCTGGTCGATCGCGGCCTGACGCGGCGCGGCTACAAGGTCGTCCATGCCGCGAGCGGCGAGGAAGGCCTCGAGCGCATCCGCAACGCGGGCGTGCAGGGCTGCATCGATGTCGTGGCGCTCGACCAGTACATGCCGGGTCTGGACGGCCTCGATACGCTCGAGCAGATCATGGCGATCCCGGACGCCCCGCCCGTGGTCTTCGTCACGGCTTCGCAGGATTCCACCATCGCCGTCACCGCGCTGAAAGCCGGCGCGGCCGATTATCTGGTCAAGGACGTCAAGGGCGACTTCATCCCGCTGCTGCATGTCGCGGCCGAAGGCGCGCTGCGCCAGGCCGAGCTGCAGCGCGCGCGTGAGGAAGCCGAGGCCGAGATCCACGCCTCGCGCGACCGCTACGCCGCGCTTGCCGCCGAACGCGAGCTGCTGCTCCGCGAGGTCAACCACCGCGTCGGCAATTCGCTCCAGATCATCGCGTCGCTGCTGCATCTTCAGGCGAGCTCCGCCGCGCAGGACGAGGTCAAGGCCGCGCTCACCAATGCGATGGGCCGCGTCGCCGCCGTCGCACAGGTGCACCGCCGCCTCTACACCTCGCAGGATCTGAAGAGCGTGATGCTCAACCAGTATCTGGACTCCCTGCTCGAAGACCTCCGCCGCTCCGCCGAAGGCAACCGGATGTCGCGCCTGACGGTGAAGGCCGAGCCGATCGAGATCGACCCGGACCGCGCGGTTGCCGTCGGCATCATCGTCAACGAGCTGGTGATGAACGCGGTGAAGTACGCCTATCCCGATGGGGCCGGGCCCATTCACGTCGAGCTGACCTCGAAAGGCGAGGATCTCTTGCTGTCGATCACCGACGATGGCGTCGGCGACGCCGTCAAGGCCGATCCGCGCTCCACCGGCATGGGCCAGCGCATCGTCGCGGCCATGGCCTCCAAGCTCGATGCCACCGTCGAGCGCGATCCCAACCATTCCGGAACCCGCATCATCCTGCGGTTCCTCCGCACACCCGCGGTAGCAGGCAAGGCGAACAGCGCTGCGGCGGGCTGATACCGCCCCGCCCCCATCGCACCGGCGTTGCGATCCTGCTATTGTCCTGATCATGAATTCGCGCGACTCCGCCTCGTCTGAAATCACGCCGGCCGTGCTGCTGCGCGCCTATGCCTGCGGCATCTTCCCGATGGCCGAGAGCGCCGACGATCCGACCCTGTTCTGGGTCGAGCCGGAAATGCGCGGCGTGATCCCGCTCGGTGGCTTTCGCGTCGCCTCGCGCCTTGCGCGCACGGTGCGCTCTGATGCGTTTCGCGTTACCGTCAACACCGCGTTCAAGGCGACCATAGCGGGCTGCGCCGCGCCGCAAGCGGGGCGCGAGGACACCTGGATCAACAAGCGCATCCGCGATCTCTATGGCGGCCTCTATGAGCTCGGCCATTGCCACAGCGTCGAGGCCTGGCAGGGTGACGACCTCGTCGGCGGCCTCTATGGCGTGAGCCTGGGGCGGGCCTTCTTCGGCGAGAGCATGTTTCACACCGCGCGCGATGCCTCCAAAGTCGCGCTGGTGCATCTGGTCGCGCGTCTCATCCATGGCGGCTTCGAGCTGCTCGACACCCAATACGTCACCGAGCATCTGAAGAGCTTTGGCGCGGCGGAGATCTCGCGGCGGCGCTACACCGCGCTGCTCGACAAGGCACTTGCCGGCGAGCCCGGCGATTTCCTGCGCCTGTCCTCAGGCGATGCGATCCCGGGGGCGCGCGCGCTCGAGATCATCGCCTCGCGGCAATAAGTCGGATTTACCGGCTACCAAACCCGGGAATGCCGAACAGTCCAGGCCGCTGCTCCGGCGGTGGAGGTGGCGGCGGGGCTGGCTGCGGCGGTGGCGGCAGAGGCGGACGCTGCTGCACGGCCTGCTTGGGCGCGGCCTTCTTCTGCGCGGGCGGCGGAGGCGGCGGCGCGGCCGGCTTGGTCGCAGGATCGGGCGCTGCGGTCGCAATGGTCTGCTGCGGCTCTTTGCAGTCGGTCAGCCAGATATCGTAGATCGGGTGCTCGACGCCGTGCAGGCCGGGACTTGCGGCATACATCCAGCCGGAGAAGATCCGCTTCACCTCGCCCTGCAGGGTGATCTCGTCGACCTCGACGAACGCGTCGGTGTTGGCGGCTTCGGTCGCGGGCCGTGTGTAGCAGGCATCGGTCTTCACCCGCAGCGCGCCGAACTGCACGGTCTCGCCGATATCCTCGTCGAAATTGATGATGCGGCCGGTGATCTTGTCGAGGCCTGAGAAGGTCGCCTTCTTGTTCACGATCTTCTGGGCCGGCGGCTCGGTGACGACCTCGTCGCCCGGCTGCAGGCTGGCCGGGGCCTGCGGCACCGCGCCCTGCTGCGTCCCGCCCTTCTGCTGCGGCTGGCGCTGGCCGGGAGCCGCGGGAGCAGCGCCCGGCTGGGCAGGCCCGCCCGGCGGCGCGACCGCCACGGCCGGCGGCTGGTTCTGCGGCGCGATGGTGGTACCCGGCGGCGGCGCCAGCGGCTGGGTCTCTACCGGTCCGGGCATGGCATTGCCCTGCCGCGGCATCGGGCGCGAGGGCAGCACGCGGCCCTGCGGGGGCAGCTCGGGCACCTCTTCGTCGTCGTCAGGGGTCGGCGCCGGTTGCGGCTGCCCGCCACGGGGGATGGTCCCCGGCGGCCGCAGCGGCGGCGGATCGGAAAAGATCGTGCCGATCTGCGCATGGACCGGCGTTGCGACCGTCAGCGCGGTGGCAGCCAGCAGCGCCGCAAGGCCTGTCAGGGTAAAGGTTTTGAACATCTCGCGCGGCTTCAACAGCGAATCGGGCTTGTTGGACATTCTACAGGGGATACCGCCGCTCGCAGGCCAACCGGTTAACACGGCGAATACGGCGGGGAAAGGGCGGCATTCCTGCCCTGCCCGCCCCCGTCTGGCCATCCCGGCCCGCCGATGGGATAGTCCGGGCCCTCTCCCGGGCCGATGCGGGCATTGCCCCCAACAAAGCCGTCCAACGATAACCAGAACCTCAAGGGGGCCTCGCCACATGCCCGTCGTGCTCGATCCCGATGCCGCCGCCGTCTACCGGGCGTTCCAGGAGGCCGGCCGCCCTCCCTATGAAACGCTGACCGCGGCGGAGGCCCGCGCCTATTACCTCCAGGCCCGCTTGGTCACCAATCCCGAGCCGCCCGAACTGGCCCGTGTCGCGCAGCTGGCGATCCCGGCTCCGCACGGCGCGATTCCGGCGCGGATCTATTTGCCGAAACAGCCGCGCCTGAAGGATGGCCTGGCGCCCGCGCTGGTGTTCTTCCACGGCGGCGGCTGGGTGATCGGCGATCTCGACAGCCACGACGTCGTCTGCCGGCAACTCGCCGACGCCGGCGCGCTTGTCGTGATCGCGATCGATTACCGTCTCGCGCCCGAGCACAAATTTCCGGCCGCGATCGACGATGCGATCGCCGCGACCAAATGGATCGCCGCTAATGCGCGCGAGCTCGGCATCGACGCCTCGCGCCTGTCGATCGGCGGCGACAGCGCCGGCGGCAATCTCTCGGCGGTCGTCGCGCTGGCCGCGCGCGACGGCGATGGCCCCAAGCTCGCCGGCCAGGTGCTGATCTATCCCGCCGTCGATTTCGCCATGACGCACGGCTCGCACAACGAGCCCGAGACCAGCGTGCTGCTGACGCACAACGTGATCCGCTGGTTCCGCGACCACTATCTCAATGGCACGGCCGATATCCACGACTGGCGCGCCTCGCCCGCACGCGCCGAAAACCTTGCCGGCCTGCCGCCGGCCTATGTGCTGACCGCCGGCGCCGATCCCCTGCGCGACGAGGGCAATGAATACGCCGCACGCCTGAAGCAGGCCGGCGTGCCCGTCACCTACAAGCACTTCCCCGGCCAGTTCCACGGCTTCTTCACCATGGGCAAATTGCTGCAACAGGCCAATGTCGCGGTGAGCGAGATCGGCGCATGGTTGAAGGCATTGGGCTGAGAACGCCACCATCCTGATGTCATCAGCGCTTCAATCCATCTTCGCCCTTCCGCTGCGCGTCCTGACCTGGCTCGGCAGCCAGGGCACGCGCGCGGTCGCGGCAGTCGTGTTCATCGCAGCCGCCGTGCCACCGCTCGGCGCGCTGCTGCGTCCCTACGTCACCGAGGCGATCCTCGTCCTGCTCTGCATCTCCTTCATGCGGGTCGATCTCGTGGCGCTGTATGGCCATCTGCGCCGGCCGGCGCTGGTGGCGACGGCAACCGCCTGGACCACGATCGGGGTGCCTGTGATCGTCGGACTGATCGCGCATGCGACCGGGCTCACCGACCGCGCGCCCGGCCTGTCGCTGGCGCTGATGCTGCAGAGCATGGCCTCGCCGATGATGGCCTCACCGGCGCTCGCCGCCCTGATGGGCCTCGATGCGACGCTGGTGCTGGTCACGTTGGTGACCGCCACCGCGATCGTGCCGTTCACCGCCTCGCTGTTTGCAAGCCTCTTCCTTGGCGGCATGCTCAGCATCTCGCCGCTCACGCTCGGCCTGAAGCTGCTCGGCATCCTCGCGGCGTCGCTGCTGGCGGCGACGATCATCCGCCGGCTGTTCGGCGCTGCGACGATCCAGCGTCACAAGCAGCCGATCGACGGCTTCAACATCATCATGCTCTTCATCTTCGCGTCGGCGATCATGGGCGACGTCGTCAGCGATTTCCTGGCGCGGCCCGTCGTCACCCTCGGCCTCGCGGCCCTGTCCTTCGCGATCTATTTCACGCTGCTCGCGGTCACGACCTTGCTGTTCCGCCGCATCGGCACCGAGCGCGCGCTGGCGCTCGGGCTGATGGTGTCACAGCGCAATCTCGGCCTGATGCTGGCCGCGACATCAGGCGCGCTGCCGGCCACCACCTGGCTCTATTTCGCGATGACGCAGTTTCCGATCCACCTGTCGCCCTACATGCTGATGCCGATCGCGCGGCGGCTGACGGCGCGGACGGATGCGACGAGCGCGGTGGCTGGCGGCAGATCGACGTCATCGGGATGACCGTCACGCAAGATGCGTCTCGTCCGCTCTGCCTTCGAGAGCGGACGAGCTCAAGTCGCGTTTGCTAGTCGGATAAGGGCCACAAGAGACTCACGCACCGCAGCAAATAGCATCGCTATTCGACAACCTCGTCGGCCCGGGCGAGCAGGTTTGGGGGGATTGTGATGCCAAGGGCATTGGCAGTCTTGAGGTTGATCTTCAAAAAAACCGCCGTCGGCTGCTCTATGGGTAGGTCCGCCGGGCGGGCTCCCTTTAAAATTCTATCGACATAATGCGCTGCGCGACGCCAGATCGAAAAGAAATCGACCGAATACGACATCAGCCCGCCTTGTTGGACCGCCGTACCGAACGAATAGAGTGCTGGCAACCGGCGCTCTGCTGCGAATGCAATGATGCGAGAAAGCTGCGGTTCAATCGAAGGGTCAGTGGTGACAATGAACCCATCAAAATCGCCGCCGGCGATTTCCGCGAAACTGCTATCGATCTCTCCCGGTCTTCCCAAAAAGGTTGCAATATCTAAGTCAAGTGCACGCGCTGATATCCGTAACTGATTTACTTCCTTTGTGATTGCTGGATTGTCGGGATTGTAAAGCACTGCTACGCGGCGCAGCTTCGGCAGTGCCTCTTTCATCAATTCCAGCCACTTTGAGCTGTAGTCACCGGCAAGCACCGACACGCCGGTGAGATTGCCTCCCGGTCGATCGAGGCTTAACGCGAGCCCCGAACCTACGGGATCGCCGCTGCCGCTGACGATCGGCACGGTGGAAGTCGCGCGGCGCGCCAAGAGACTGGTCTGGGTACCCACAGTAACGAGAACATCGACCTTGAGAGCAAGAAGCTCGTCAATTAGCGCCGGTACCTTTTCGAGATCGCCTCGGGCATACCGATCCTCGAACGCGAGGTTGCGCCCGATCACATAGCCTCTGTCCAATAACCCTCGGCGCAGGCCAGCACTACTTACGTCGTCGTCGGGACCGCCGGTCCATACAAACCCAACTTTTGGCATGGCCGATTGCTGTGACCGCGCAACTCGCGGCCAAGCCGCCGCTGCGCTGCCAATCAGGATGATGAATCTACGACGCCGCATGCATGCCCCCGAGCATCAGAATGCGATAATGTACCAGTCCAAGCTGCACTTGGAAGACGCGAGAAAGTCTGCCCCACCCGCTAGAGCGGGCCTTCCTTCTACCCCGCTCGCGCCGCGCGCCGCAGCGCTTGCGGCGGCTGGCCGAAGGCGCGGATGAAGGCGCGGCGCATGCGCTCGGGATCGCCGAAGCCGGTGGTCTCGGCCACGCGCTCGATGGCCTCGCGTGACGACTGCACGCGCTCGCGCGCGACCTCGATCCGGAGCCGCTCGATCGCCTTCGACGGCGTCGTGCCGGTCTCGGCGGCAAAGGCGCGAGCGAAATGCCGCGCGCTCATGCCGGCGCGGTCGGCGAGGTTCTCCACCGTCAGTGGCGCGTCGAGATTCTCGCGCGCCCAGGACAACAGCGCACCGAAACGGCCGTTCGGCGTTTTCAACTCCAGCAGCGAAGAGAACTGCGACTGGCCGCCGCTGCGGCGATGGTACAGCACGAGCTGGCGCGCCGTCGCCTGCGCGATCTCCTCGCCGTGGTCCTCGGTGACCATCGCCAGCGCGAGATCGATGCCGGCGCTGATGCCCGCCGACGTCCACACATTGCCGTCGCGGGTGAAGATCTGATCCGGCTCGAACTTGACCTTGGGATAGCGCGCGACGAATTCGCGGGTGCGGCCCCAATGCGTGGTGGCGCGGCGGCCGTCGAGCAGGCCCGCCTCCGCCAGCACATAGGCGCCCGAGCAGACGCTGGCGATGCGCACGCCGCGCCTCGCCAGCCGTTGCACGAAGGCGAGCGTCACCGGACAGCGCGCCGGTGCCGACACTCCCGCGCCGCCCGCCACGACCAGCGTCGTGATCGCGTTCGCCGATTTGAAATCGCGCGCCATCATCTCGACGCCGGAGGACGAGCGCACGGCGCCTGCGTTCAGCGCCAGCACCCGCAGCGCGAGCGGCTTGCCGCTGGCGCGCGCCGCGATCTCGAACACCGAGATGGGACCTGCCGCGTCGAGCAGCTGGAAATCCGGGAAGATCAGGATGCCGATCATGGTCGTGTCCGAAAGTGAGGGAAATATGCCATTTTGGACAGGAGGGCAGCATGCCATCCTGCGCCCGTCAAGCTCTTCTTCGGAGGTTCTCATGTCGGCACCGCTCCAGATCGGACTTCTGGTGTTTCCGCGCGTCACCCAGCTCGACTTCACCGGGCCGTTGCAGGTGTTCTCGTCCGTTCCCGGCGCGACCGTGCACCTGATCTGGAAGACGCTGGATCCCGTGCCGAGCGATTCCATACTGATGCTGACGCCGATCGTCACGTTCGCCGACTGCCCGCAACTGGATGTGATCTGCATCCCCGGCGGCTTCGGCACCGACGCGCTCCTCAACGACGAAGAAACGCTCGACTTCGTGCGCAGGCAGGCCGCGGACGCCAAATTCGTCACCTCGGTCTGCACGGGATCGCTGGTGCTGGGCGCGGCCGGGCTGCTGAAGGGCTACAATGCTGCCACCCATTGGAGTGCGATGGAGATGCTGGCGCTGTTCGGCGCGACGGCAACGAAAACCCGCGTCTGCGTCGATCGCAACCGCGTCACCGGCGGCGGCGTCACCGCAGGAATCGATTTCGCGCTGACGCTGGTGTCGCTGCTGGTCGACCGTACTACCGCCGAGGCCGTTCAGCTCCGCCTCGAATACAATCCCGCACCACCCTTCAACGCCGGCTCGCCGGAGACCGCGCCGGCCGAGGTGCTCGCGCTCATGAAGGAGCGCGTCGCGCCATTCCAGGCGCGCCGCCTCGATGCCGCCAGGCGCGCCGCCGAGCGCTTGATGTAGACGCGGCTCTCGTGTCCCGGCGCTGCAGCGTACTGCGCAGAGCCGGGACACGGGAAGCCACGGAGATCGCTGCAACATGGCCCCCGGTTCGGCGGCGCACCGCTGAAGAAGCGCTGCGCTGCGTCCGGGCACGAGACTTCTTGCGCACAACTGCCCTCAGAGAAACGCGCTGCTGACACGACGCTGTCAGGAGCCTGTTGCGACGATCTGGATCGCGACAGGCTCTTACGGGCCGTGTGCGCATTGGAGGAAGGTCCATGGCCAAATACCGCCTGCACTGTGTGGGAGCTTCGGGCAATTCGTTCAAGGTCGCGCTATTCCTCAACTGCGCCGGGCTCGACTGGAAGCCGGTCGGCGTCGATTTCGCCGGCGGTGAGACCCGCCGCCCCGACTGGCGGGCCACAACCAACGTCATGGGCGAAGTCCCGGTGCTGGAGATCGACGGCCGGCAGATGAGCCAGTCGGGTGCGATCCTGCTGTGGCTCGCCGAAACTCACGGCGTGTTCGCTCCGACGCACGAAGAGAGGTTCGAGACGGCGCGCTGGCTGCTGTTCGACAACCACAAATTCACGGGAAATTTCGCGCCGCACCGGTTTCAGCGCTGCTTCATGCCGGAGCCGGCCCATCCGGCCGTGATTGCTTTTCTGCGCGCGCGGACCGAGAGCGCATTCTCGATTGTCGACAGACATCTCTCAGACCGCCGCTTCATGCTGGGCGACCGGCCCACGATCGTCGATTTCTCGCTGCTCGGCTATTTGTACTATCCAAGGGAGGAGACAGGTTTCGATCTCGCCGCGGCCTTTCCGGCCATTGATGCCTGGCGCCGACGCATCGCCGAACTGCCGGGCTGGAAGCCGCCTTACGAGATGATGCCCGTCGGCAACTCGCCACCCCTGCATCTCCATTTCTGAGACGCGAGCAACGGAAAGGGCATCAGATCAAAGAAAAAGGCCGCTCGGTTGCCCGAGCGGCCTTTCCTGTCTCACGGCGGCGCACATTCTCATCGGGCGATGTCGGAGCTTCCAGATCGGGGGCCTATTTCCCGATCGAGTCCTTCCTCGGCGGCCGCTGCATCTCGGGACAGTCGCGAACTGTTGCCCGAACCGAACGCGATGGTTTCCCATCTCCGTAAGATGGGTTCATTGAGCCGCATCGCTCGTGCGGGTGCAACGGCGCGTCAGCCGGCATCCCCGCTGATCCCGTTGTCCACAGCAACGTCGTCAGGATGCGAGTGCATCCATACCCGAAATAAGGAGGGCTGGAACTAGCCAGGCGTCCAGGGCTGGTAGTCGCCGGTCGCCTTGGGACGCTTGCCGCTGGCAAGCGTCGAGCCGGCCGGACGGTACGCGTTCGGCGTGCCGGTTGGGTTTGGCTGGTGCGGCTTCTGCCATTCGCGAGGCTGATAGTTCTCCTCGGTCGGCGGCACATCGACGACGTGATGCATCCAGCCGTGCCAGCCGGTCGGGATACGGCTGGCCTCGGCATAGCCGTTATAGATCACCCAGCGGCGCTCGAAGCCGAGCGTCGGATCGATCTTGCCGCCGGCGGTGCGGTAATAGCGATTGCCCTGCTCGTCCTGGCCGACCAGCTCCCCGAACCTGGAGGTCCAGAGTTGCGTGCCAAAGGTCTGGCCGTTCCACCATGTGAAGAGCTTCAGGAAGAATTGTTTCATGCGGCAAGGGCCCTGCTTCGTGGGGTCCTGATGCCATCCGGACGGCCAAATGTCCAGTTCGGCGGGTGCGGCCGTGCTCCACGCTACGCGCGGTGCGCCCGCCGCCGGAGAGCGAGCACAGTCCGTTCATGCCGGGTACAGCGGCCGCGTGAAAATCTGGACATTACGCGCACAGCGGCGTGAACCCAGGAACAACGGCCCTTTCGGCGGGTTTGCTTGCTGGAAAAGGAGTTTGAACATGAGAAGTCTGAGAGTTTTGAGCGCTGCCGCAGCACTGGCGCTAGTCCTTCCGATGGCGACACCGAGCTTCGCCCAGGGCCGTGGCGGTCACGGCGGTGGCGGCGGTGCTCATTTCGGCGGTGGCGGCGGTGGGGCACATTTCGGTGGCGGCGGTGCCCACATGGGCGGCTTTTCCGGCGCCCATTTCGGTGGCGGAGGCGGCAGTTTCGCCGCGGCCGCGCGCCCGAGCGGCGGCGTCGCGTTTAACGGCGGTGGCCGCAACTTCGCGGCATCAGGCGGTCATTGGAATGGCGGCGGCGGCAACTGGCATGGCGGCGGCTGGCACCACCGTGGCGGCTTCTGGCCGGGCTTCGCGGCAGGCGCAGCGATCGGTGGCCTCGGCTCATACGCCTATTACGGCGGCCCGTATTACGGCGGCGATGGCTATTACGACGACAACTATTATGACGACAGCGCGTCCGTTGCCGTGGTGCCTGACTCCGGCGGCGATTCGCCGGCCTATTGCGCCCAGCGCTACCGGTCCTATGACCCGGCGTCCGGCACCTATCTCGGCTATGACGGCTTGCGCCATCCCTGCCCGTAACACGACCTGACGATCATCGTTCAAGGGCGGCGCCGATAACAGGTGCCGCCCTTAGGTTTTACCGAGGCAACAAGGATGATCATCGTCGATCGCGCAACGCCGGCGACGAGAGGCCGATGATACATTTCTTTGACAGGCACTCGGGCGAATGACGATCACCCAAGACAACCTTCCCTGACAAGACAGCCTTCCCTGACAAGACAGCCTTCCTTGATTTGCAAGCATTTGCCTCAACCTGTCATTGAAATCCGACGAAATTCGCCCGCCACACAGGCCGTAGACATCGGGAACTCGCAAGGGCGCTATGCATTGCGCCGTGCATATCCATTTCGGCCCAATCCAAAATTGACCCGGCGCACGATTCGCCTATATCACCAATCGCTGTGGGGACTTCGATCTACTGGGAAAGGTCATGCCGCGTATTCTCGTGGTCGATGACGATCCGATGGTCGGCGCGACCATCGAAGTCCTCCTCCTGCGTCAGGGCTTCGACGTCACGTTGACTGATGGCGGCGAAACGGGACTCGCTGCGCTGGAAGCGCAGACGTTTGACGTGATGCTGGTCGATATCTTCATGCCGCATATGCGCGGCTTTGAATCCATCCGCATCTTTCACGAACGCGCGCCGGCGATTCCGCTGATCGCGATGTCGGGCTACGCCTTTGCCTCGTCCGCTTCGCCCTCCCCGGACTTCCTGCGCATGGCGCTGGAGCTCGGTGCGACGCGCTGCCTGCGCAAGCCGTTCACGCCCGAAACGCTGCTGACCACGATCCGGGAATGCCTCGGCGAGAGCGCGCCGCCGAAGGACCAGAAAGAGGCCCCTTGATCCCCTCGCAGCGCGTCATTCTCGGTGCTGGACTTGCCGTTCTCCTGCTCATCACCGCCGCCTCGATCGGGCTCGACGTCAAGTCGCGGTCCGACACCGCCTGGGTCAACCACACCGTCGGGGTGCTGAAGAAGGTCTCTGATCTGCGCGTCCTGCTCCGCCGCGCCGAAAGCGCCGCGCGTGGCTACGAGATCTACCGGAGTTCGAGCTTCAACGACGAATTCCAGACGGTGCACGCCCAGATCGCGCCCGCCTTCGCCGACCTCAAGCGCAACATGCGCGACAATCCCGACCAGGTCGCGCTGATCGAGAGCACCGAGCCGCTGGCGCTGCGCCGGCTCGACATCGCCGCCGAGGCGATGCGCATGCGCGCGGCGAACGATGAAGCGGGCATTGCCGCGCTCAATGGCAAGGCCGAAGGCCGCGGCCTGATGGACACGGTGATGGGCAATCTCGACCGCCTGAGTTCAGGGGAAGAACGGTTGCTCAACGCACGATCGCAGGATTCGCGCCGCACCGGCATCGTGCTGCTCGGCATCGACGTCGCCGGCGCCCTGGTGATCCTGCTGCTGGTCGTGATGGTGATGCGCGAAAGCCATCGCACCCAGGTCCAGCTTCAGAGCTCGCTGCAACAGACGCAAGCGGCCAAGGAGGCGCTCGAGGCCGCCGTTGCAGAACGCACCGAACACCTCGTCACCGCCCATGACGAGCTGCGCCTGTCGGTTAACGTGCTGCAGAGCACGTTCCGCAGCATGGCGGAAGCCGTGCTGGTGATCGACAAGGAAGGCACTGTGCTGCTGTCTAATCCGGCGGCCGAGCGCATGCTGCTGCATCGAACCGGCATGAGCCTTGGCAATCTGCGCTCGCTGTCCTCCGTATTCCACGGCGACGGTGTCACCCCGCTCAAGTCCGACGAGCTGCCGTCCGTACGCGTGCTGCGCGGCGAGAAGTTCGAAGAGCTCGAGATGATCGTCCGCCCGCACAGCGGCAACGGCACGCGCCATCTGATGATCAGCGGCCGGCCGATGCGCGACGGACAAGGCAACATTTCCGGCGCAGTGCTGGTCTATCACGACGCGACCGCCTCGCGCGAGACCGAGCGGCAGCTCTATCAATCGCAGAAGCTCGACTCGATCGGCAAGCTGACCGGCGGCGTCGCGCACGACTTCAACAACATGCTGACCGTGATCTCGGGCAACACCGAGACGCTGGTGGCAGGGCTGAAGGATCAGCCCGAGCTGCAGCGCACCGCGCGCCTGATCGACGATGCCGCCGTGCGCTGCGCCGACCTGATCCAGCATCTCCTGGCCTTCGCGCGCAAGCAGCCGCTGCAGCCGCGCGACGTCGAGATCAACGCCGCCATCGCCGACATCGCCAAACTGCTACGCCCGACCCTCGGCGAGCAGATCCAGATCGAGACCGTGCTCGAACAGGGACCGATGACCTCGCATATCGATCCGTCCCGCCTCACCAATGCCGTGCTCAACATGGCGATCAACGCCCGCGACGCCATGCCGAACGGCGGCAAGCTGCTGCTCGAGACCCATCACGTGGTGCTGGACGAGGCCTATGCGCAGGCCAATGCGGACATCACGCCCGGTCCCTACGTGATGCTCGCTGTCAGCGACACCGGCACCGGCATGCCGCAGAGCGTCCAGGACAACGCGTTCGAGCCGTTCTTCACCACCAAGGAGGTCGGCAAAGGGTCTGGTCTCGGCCTCTCCATGGTGTACGGCTTCGTCAAGCAGTCCGGCGGCCACATCAAGATCTACAGCGAGGAAGGCCACGGCACCACGATCAAGCTCTATCTGCCGCCGGGCCAGGGCATGGCGGAAACAACAAGCTCCGTTGCGCCGCAAGCCGAGGGCGGCGCCGAGACCATCTTCATCGTCGAAGACGATAATCTGGTGCGCACCTTCGTCACCGCCCAGCTCCAAAGCCTCGGCTACAAGACCGTCGCCGCCGCCGACAGCCGCGCGGCACTGGAGATGATCGACGCCGGCCAGGCTTTCGACCTGCTCTTCACCGACGTCGTCATCCCCGGCGGCATGAGCGGCCGCGAACTCGCCGACGAAGTGGCCAGACGCCGGCCGGGCGTGAAGGTGCTCTACACCTCCGGCTACACCGACAACGCCATCGTCCACCATGGCAAGCTGGATGACGGCGTGATGCTGCTGACCAAGCCCTACCGGCGCAACCAGCTCGCCGAGATGATCCGGAAGGCACTGGGCGGCGGAATGGCGGCGGGCTGAAGCGGCGCGTTACTGGCCGGAGAAGATCGGCGGCCGGCCCTCCGCCATCGCGCGCATCGCTTCAGTGGCATCGCGCGAGTTGAGCAGGCGGATGATGTCAGGCACGGAATGCGCTAGCGCGGCTGCCTCGCCATGATCGGCCCAGGTCTGCGCTTGCGCCAGCGCGGCCTGGACCGCCAGCGGCGCATTCCGGCTGATGTCATGTGCGATGGCCAGGCCCGTCGCTTCGGCCTCGGCCAAGGGCACTGTGAGCGCAACGACGTTCATGCGCAGCGCCTCGTCGGCGCCGAACTCCCGCGCGCTCAATGAATAGTACATGGCCGCGGTCCAGCCGGCGGCGCGGATCAGGCGGAACAGGCCGCCGCCGAACGGATAGACGCCAAAGCGCATCTCGTGGAACGCGAAGCGGCAATTGTCGGTGGCGACGCAGATGTCGGACGCCAGCACCAGCTCGAGCCCCGCATTGAAGCATTGTCCCTGCACCACGGTGACCAGCGGCTTGCGCCGCCTCGGGCCTGTCGTGCCGAAGGGATTGACCTCGTGGTCCCCGAACGGACTGTTGCCCGCGGCCCAGCTGGGCATGACATCGGCGACATCGACGCCGAGCGAGAAATCGGCACCGTTAGCCGTGAGCAGCAGGCAGCGAATCCCGGGATCGGCATCGAGCTCGGTGAAGAGGCCGGCCAGCGCGCGAAACATCTCCATCGAAAAGCGGTTGCCGGCTTCGGGGCGGTTGAGCCTGAGGTGGGCGACGTGGCTGGTCACTTCGCAGGTGACGGTCGGCATCTGAGGCTCCGCTCTGGATAAATCCGGCGCAACATCGACCATGGCAGTGGGCCCGACCATGGCCGGGCCGGCCAAAGTCTTCGCCGTTTCGGCCATCATCTCTCGCGAAACCGCGCGCGATATTGTCCGGGCGACAGACCGGTCACCTCGGAAAACGCGCGGACGAAGGCGCGGGTGTCCGCATAGCCGATCCGTCCTGCGACGCGGTCGAGCCTTGCGTCCCTGCCTTCCAGCAGGCGCTTCGCGGCCTCGATCCGAACCCTGCGCAGATATTGCCGCGGCGAGAGACCGGTTGCGGCAATGAAGCGGCGGTTCAGATTGCGCACGCTCATGGCGGCGGCTTCCACCATATCGGCGATGACGACCGGCTTGTCGTGATGGGCCTCGATCCAGCTCTGCAGCTTGAGCACCTTGTCGTCGCCATGATCCCTCGGTGCGATGAACAGGACATAGGGACGCTGCGACTCCGGATTGCGGTCGATCGACAGCGCCTTGGCGGTTGCAACCGCGAGCTCGTGGCCAGCGATGCGATCGATCACGTGGACCGCGAGGTAGAGAAACGACGTCGTCGCTCCGGCGCAGATCACCATGCCGTCGTCGATCAGCCGCGCATCGAGGTCAAGCTGCAGGGTCGGATATCGTTGCATGAACAGCGCGCTGAAGGCGGGATTGGTGGTGACGCGGCGTCCGGCGAGAACGCCGGCCTCGGCGAGCAGGAACGCGCCGGTGCAGCTCGAGGCGCGCAGCGTCGAGCGGCCGGGACGCGACGCCAGCCAGGCGATGAGCGCGCTCTCCTGCGCGAGCGTGTGCTCGATGTCGCCAAAGATCGGCGGGATCAGGATGACGCCACTGTCGTTCGCGTCCGCAAGCGCGCAGTCGGGACGGATGGCGTGCCCGCCATAGCCCTTGACCGGAGCGCCGTCGGGCGTGGCGATCCTGACGTCGTGGCCCGACCAGCTCTGGTCGGCGCGACGTCCGGAGATATAGGCCGCGATCGCAAAGGCATCGGCCTGGCCGTAGACGGCCGAGGTCATGCAGCCTTCGAATGCAACGATGGTGATCCGCATCCGGAGGTCCCCCGGGGGCGTTGGTTGCGATCGTCGCCGACCTTACCAGAGGCTACCGAAACCTGCCGAAATTACTGGGCGGTGCGCCGCAAGGCGGTTAGACCCCCGACGATCGCTTGGCCGCGGCATCGCCAGGCGACGAAATCGCCGGCTCTGACGGAGACTGCCACTACGAGCTCAACGCCTTCTTCTGCATCTTCTGACGTCCGATCAGATCAGGACACAGGGCGGACAAGCTCACCAGCACGATTGCCAGGCTGGCTGCCGCGCCCCCGTGCTTGTCGATGAGATATCCAAACAGCGGCGCAACCAGCGAGAATGCCCCATCACCCGCCATCGAGGCGACCGACATCGCCGTCGCACGGCTGTCGGACTCGGCATAGCGGTTGATCAGAATTCGCATGATCGGATCGGAGATGCCTTGAGCTACTGCGTGGAGTGCAAGCCCGATCGAGACGATAACGATCCCGGCTCGACCGGTGGACGCAAACGACAGGCTCATCACCACAAAGGCGGCGACGATCAGAGCCGTCTGTGTGTGCAGCAAGCCGAACAGGCTGCAGATTCGCTCGACGAAAAAGGAAGCGACCAGCGACACGAACAGAAGAGCCGTAAAGCATGCCCCGATCCATTGGAGGGGTATGTGGTGCAGATCCGAGAACGGCTGAAAAGCCCAAAAGCCCGCCTTGACGCCGATCGTGATGATCGCAAATTGAAGCAGAATCCGCCGATACTCGCCGTTCCTTTGAACCAGGGATATCGCGGACAAGACCACAATTTTCAATGTGGTGCTTTTGCGGTGTCCCTCCTTGAGAAAGATGGCCGCGACAGGCGCGGAAATGAAGATCGCAATAGACGTCAGGATGAAGGTGCTGCCCATCGTGTACCAGGCCGCGAACACCGACCCGAAAGCCGAAGCCAACCCTCGCGCGATATTCCGCATCCCCCAACCTGCCGACTCGACCCGCTCGTATTCCCCGATTTTTCCGATGGCCTTGTACTCATCGTAGACAAGCGCCGAGTCGGTGCCTGACGCCATCGACATCGAAAGGCCAAGACCTGCCTCGAACAGCATCATCTGCCAATATTGATCGCACAGACCGAGTCCGAGATAACAGGAAGCGGCAATCAGCGAACCGAGAACCAGGGTGGTCTTCCGGCCGACCCGGTCTGCAAATACACCGCTGGGAACTTCAAATCCTGCCTTGGCCACATAGTAGAAGCTCTCCAGCGAAAGCGCCGTGGCAAGCGAGAACCCGAGGCTCTGGAAGTAGAGAACGCTGAACGCCACGTGGAAATAGCTGTTCCGCGAAAACCGAAAGATGATGAAGGCAAGCCCGAACGGCTCCACTCTCATTGCGCCGCCCTCCCGAGCATGCGAATGCCGGTGGCGTAGATCGCAGCCCAGGTCGCCAGGTCGGACACGACCGTCTGAGACCTCAGCCATCCGAAGCAGGAATTCGCAGCATAGAGATAGAGCCGCACGCGCCAGGCTCCGCACAGGATCGATGGCGGCAGCATCTTCGCGGTGATGTCTTCCGCAAGGTCGATAGCGGCCTCGGTCGACGCGAGATAGCGTTCGTCCAGATCCACGACCAGGCGAGATTTGTTCAGCGACAGGGAGTGAAATGGGGCAGCCGCCCGGCTTTCCCTCTTGATCAAGACCGGAGAGAGACCTGCGATGCTGTGAAGAACATTCGCCGCATCATACAGCGGCGAGCCGTGAAACGCCACGTGAGGTGCTCTTCCCTCCCAGCTCGCCCGAGGATCGATCAGGAGAAATCCATCGTGCTGCTGCGAGGGGATGATGTTCCGAAGTTGCAGGTCGCCGTGAATGAACGAGGATGCCGCCCCCTCCGCGCTCATCCGGCGCATGGCCGCATCGAGCATATCGAGCGGCGCCGCAAACTCGCGGCCATTAAGAATGGTCCGGCTGGCGACGATATCCGCAAAGCGGGGCAATCCGCCAATTCTCGCTGCATTGGACCGCATGTCCTGATTGTCGACAAGGAGGGCGGTCGTCCTGCCTGTGAGGTGGTACCGGTCGAGCTTCCAATCATCCGACGTCAGCGTATTGCAATAGACCGGCGCCATGCAGTCGGCAAAACGCCTGAGCGTTCTCGTCCATCCTGTGGCGAGTTCACCGTCGCGATCATAGAGATCATGCTCGATCGTGACGTCTTTGCCGGCCTCCATGGCGAACCAACCGACCGGAGCCTCGACCGACCTGCAATAGACGGTCGGAAAATCGATCAACGGGGCATTTTCGGTGAATCTCCGGGCGGCTTCGAAGAAATCCGTTTCCTCCCGCATCACCTCGTTGGCACCTATCTTGATGACGAGCGACGGGTCAGCCTGAACATAGAACAAGGCGAGCGAGCCTGTTCCGCTCGTTAGTCGTCGCAAGCCCGGTGTCGATCCGGATTCATTCATCGCTCCATTTGCGATGCACGCAGTCAACGCCTGGTCGATGCACGCACGCACGTTCGGATCGAGATCGAGGGCTTCCGCATTCATTTCAGCATCCTGATAGTTGAGTCGCACACCGTCAGGCCGCCGCGGCGGAGACGGTAATGCTTGCCTCCAGCAGGCCCAGCGCCGCGTCGAGGGTCTCTGTTTCGATGGTCAAAGGCGGCAGAAACTTCAGAACTTCGTCGTTCGGCCCGCAGGTCTCCGCAATGACGCCCCGATGATGCAGCTCCTGCGACAGAGCCTGCGCCACGCTGGCGTCCGTGAACGCCAGACCCGCGAAAAGGCCCCGCCCCCTTACCGACGCAACGCCCGCAGGAAATCGACCAGCGATCCCCTCGAGCCGCTTTCGCAAGAACGCCGCCTTCTTGCCGATCTCCGCCGCGAAACGATGGTCTGCCCAGTACGTCTTGATGGCGGCCGTGGCTCCCACGAAGCCGAGATTGTTGCCCCGAAACGTTCCGTTGTGTTCGCCGGGCGCCCAGCGATCGAATTCGGGTTTGAGCAGAACGAGCGAAAACGGCGTACCGAACCCACTGAGCGACTTCGACAAGGTCACGATGTCAGGGACGACCCCGGAGCCTTCGAAGCTGAAGAAGGTTCCCGTCCGGCCGCATCCAGCTTGAATGTCGTCGATGATGAGCAAGGCTCCGAGGTCTCTCGCGAGCTTCGCGATCTTCCGCAGCCATTCCGGTCTGCAATGCCAGAGCCCCCCCTCGCCTTGAACCGTCTCGACGATAAAGGCCGCCGGGGCATCGACGCCGCCGCCCCTGCCAAGGCAAACGCGCGATGCAACGTCCGCCGTATCGATGTCGGGGCCCAAATAGTCGTCATAGGGAAGGAAGACGGTATTCCCGAGAGGAATTCCCGCTCCCGCCCTTTTCGCCGGATTTGCAGTCGCGGCCAGCGCGCCCAGCGACATGCCATGATAGCCGTTCGTGAACGCCACGACATTGTGGCGGCCAGTCACTTTGCGAGCGAGCTTCAGAGCGGCCTCGACGGCGTTGGTCCCTGTCGGTCCCGGGAACTGGATCTTGTAGGGCAGTCCCCTTGGGAAAAGGATCGCCTCATCGAACGCTTCCAGGAAGCTTGCTTTGGCATCGGTGTGCAGATCGAGCGAATGAACGACTCCGCCATTTCTCAAGTATTGAATAACCGGTTCGATGATGGCGGGATTGTTGTGACCGTAGTTCAGTGATCCGGCTCCGGACAGGAGATCAATATAGCTCGTGCCCGACCTATCCCTCAGGATCGCCCCCTCGGCCGTAGTGAACACGTTTGGAAAATGCCGACAGTAGGATCGGACATTCGATTCCAGCCGCTCGAAAACCTCGGTCATTGTGATGCCTCTTGATCTCGACAAATCATGCTGATGGGATATGGCGGCGCCGACGGCGCTTCACTCCGCCGCCGACATGCTTTCCAGGAGAGAGCCCATGAGCGCGTCGTAGATGGTCGCAGCCCTCACCGACAGAAGACTAAAGGAGCCAGCGTCGCCGAAGCCGTGCGTCGACTCGCAAAGACCATTCACAAACAGCGGCGGCAGGTGACGATGCCCGGCGCCGACCAGCCGGAAATCGCGGGCGACGTGAAGCGAACCATCGCCCCTGCGCCGCGCGTGCTCGGCGACATCGCGCAACAGAGGGTGGAATGGCTCCCTTCCCTCGCCGGCCCCGAAGTTCTTGTATCCGGTTGCGACGATGACGCCATCCACGGACATCGATCCGCCAAGGTCGCGATTGCGCTCATTGAGGGAAAGAACGACCCGCTTTCCGTCGCAGGCAACGTCCGTGATTTCGCTGAAGGGACGCGGATGTATCCGAATTCTCCCGCTCACCTTCTGCTCATAGAGCTTCAGATAGAGCGACGATATGACGTCATGGTCTGCTGCACCATAATTGCTGCGCCAGAGATCGGTGCTCAACTTGCGCTGTACCTCCTCGGACGACGAATGGAAATAGTCGACGAAATCGGGAAAGTAGATGTGTTCTGTGAAGGGGCTGGTGTCCTTCAGCTTCACGCCCTGACCGCGCCAGATCAGATGGAGCTCGATGTCCGGATAGCGTCCCAACAGATCGAGTGCGATCTCCACTGCACTTTGACTTGCGCCGACGATCGCAAGGCTCTCGGGCGCCCCCTCTCGTGCGATCTCGTTGAGGCCGAACAGATATTGGGACGCGTGCAGCACCCGCTTGGGGTTCGCCCCCGCAAAGATCTCAGGCATCAGCGGTGATCTGCCTGGCCCGAACGATACCGCCCGAGCCCAGCGGACGGTCCCATCCGAGGATTCGATCCGATAGAGATCAGCTCCGCGAGATCGATCCAGTTGGATCGATCTGACCTCTTCTCCATAGCAGACGCTTTCGGCGAACTGCTCCGCGACCCAACGAACATATCCGGCGTATTCCGTTCGCGGAGGGAAAGGCTGGTCGAGATTGAGAAAGTCGAACAGCCGCCCGACCGACTCCAGATAGCTGAGGAAGCCGTATCTGCTACGCGGGTTTCTCGGCGTGGCAAAATCCCGCAGCGGATTGTGCTGAATATCGCTTCCCTCGAGCAACATGCCGGGCTGCCAATCGGGAGCCAGGGAGCGTTCGAGGAACAGCACCGTCCCCTGAAAGCGCGCCTCCCTCATCATCACCGCGAGGGCGATGTTCGCCGGCCCGAAGCCGACGCCAATACAGTCATAGATTTCGCGCATCATTGTCAGTGCACCTCGACGGTCTTGCTCGCACAATCGATAAACAGTCGGCTGGCCGTCGACCACAAGGCGAACAATTGGTCGCCTGCTCCGATCACGGCCGGGATGCCTAACTCGCAGGCCCGGATGGCCATGTGAGAATTTGCACCGCCATACGCGGTGATAAAGCCCGCGACGCCGCGGGAGAAAATCCAATCGAAACCGGGATCAGCGCTCGGAATTGCGACGATCTTGCCGTCGAGGTCATGAGGCTCGTGATGCGATTGCACCGGCGCAATGATGCGATGCTGCGTCACGAAATTCGGCAGCGTTTGCGGCAGCGAGAAGCTCCACACATCGTTCGGCGAATTCAGCAGCGGCGGCAGGCAGACTCTGAGCGTCTCCGCATATTGGGATCTGCCCCGGCTTATTCCATGCGAGAGATGCTCCTTGAGGTCGAAGCCGCTCGAATGGACCTCCAGGAGATCGCGAATGTCGACCAAGGAGAGCGCCTCCTTGTCGAGGCTGACCTTGGCCCCGAGTTGCTCGATCAGACGAAGGGCGTCGCTGAGATTTTTAGTGAATACAAACTTGGCGTACTCACGCCCCTGAATGCTCGCCTGCATGAAGTCGAACAGGCCTACCGCGTCCTGCTGCAGGCCGTGCTTCTTCAATGCACGATCTATGCTCTTGATCTGGTCTAGGCGCAGGCGGAATTCCGGCTTCTCCGGCGGCTCAGGGCGCTTGGACCAATCGAAATATTGTGACGGTGCCTCGTCGTAGCGGGGAGACAGGATGTCGTACGTGCCTGGACGGAGGTGGCCGTACTTCGCGAGGAACTCCTCCTTGGTAAACCGGGCAAAGTCTTGTGTCAGACTTGAACCGACGGTCTCGATCGAACTGAGGAACAGGTCGCAATCGGACTGATGCAAGAGCCCGGTCGTCACCATCGACCTCAACAGCTGCACCGCGACGAAGGCAGAGCGCGCCAGACCGGCAAAGGGAAGCGTGCCGTATTTCTTCGCATCCTCCAGCAACCAGTAGATCTTCTCGAGCTTCGTTATCCCGGATTCATGGACGCGGACCCTACGCGCATCGAGCTCAGCAAGTTTTGACTGATCGCCGAGCCAATGGCCGTCGGCTTTGATCACATTGTTGGTGATGGCCCTCAGTTGATCGCCGAGCTGATAGCACTCGCTTGTCGTGAAGCCGTGGGTGAGCAGCGCATCGAGGCGCCGATCGAGATCGAACGTGTAGCAGGACAGCGCGATGTCGAATTCAACCTTATCGTGCAGCTCGGGATGCAGTTCGAGCTGCCCCAGATAATGATCGACGAGTCGCTGGCCGAGGGACGCATCAAGCTTTGCGGGCAAGAACGAGTTGAACGAGGCCCGCACGTCGACGAACGGAACGCCTGCAAACAGGTGAAGCAGGCGGCAGCCCGAGACGTCGCGATAGCCATAACTGGCCCGCTGGTTCGCCCAGACGCCGTCCGTGATCAGATAGCGATAAAGGGACGTGGCAAGCGGTCGAGGCCGCGTGCCGACGATTTCGGCCGGATTCCAGTCAGGCATCGTGCCGAAGATGGCCCGGCTGCCGTAGAGATGGGGATGCGGCTGCATCCCTGCGGCGACGCGGTCGGCAACCGCTGCGAGCCGTTCTTCAAAGTGAGCCAGGGGTATGTCGATCGCATTGCGGACGACGAGCGGCCTGACCTGGAGCAGGAAGAGACGTCCGGCGGCGTCGAAGCAAAATTCGATATCCATCGGGCGATAGGCAAGACAAGCTTCGAGCTCATCAGCCAGTTGGGACAGGCGCGAGACGATCGGTTCTGCCGACGGCCGGCCTCGGACGTGATAGCGCATGCGAACGGCATTGGTCTTGCCGCTCGTTATGGCCGCCGTATCGTCATTTTCGCTGTAGTTGATGACGAGATAGTCGCCGCCGGTGTTCGGATCTTTCGTGAACAGCACCCCGGCCGCCACCGCGTCCTGGATCATCGGCTGGACAAACACCTGGTCATTCGGCGCGCACGGATCGTAGCTGTCGATCACGCGGCGGATCGCGTCGGCGATCTCCGTCTCGCCTCGAACGTTCGGGATCGAAAGGTACTTTCCCGCAGCCGATGATCGAAGCCCGTCTTCGCTGCGAGCGCTGCTTCGCACGATGACCGGATCTCCACTCCAGCTCTGCCTGGCGATCCGCCCGAGCACCCCGGAAGCGTCGAACGTCCAGCGCTCGACCGAGAAACATACCTGCGGCAGAACGGTTGCGCTCCTGACGCGACCTTCGAGGCTCTGGAGCGCTTCGGCCTTGGTGGCCGGAGTTGCGCTGACGCCGCCCTCTCTGGGTTGCTGGTCGAAGAACGGACGGCGATCACGGATCTTGTCTGCAGACGAATGCAAATAACTCATTGACCACCCTGCGGGGTGCGCCTGTACTCCGCAAAGTTGGCGCCCGACTTGCACATTTGTTCGCGTGAACCGCAAAGCGATCCTGCCGCCGTCTTGTGTGACACTTTTGTGAAACTAAGTGCGTCGGAGCAATTGACAATTTCTAATATACATTAGAAATTCTAAGGTATGAGTTTTCAGAACCTCCCGCCTCTCAACTCTCTCCGATATTTTGAAGCAGCTGCGCGGAAGAGAAGCTTCACCTCTGCGGCCGAGGAGCTTCACCTGACGCAGAGTGCGATCAGTCAACAGATCCGCAACCTGGAGACCTTCATCGGCGCCGCTCTGTTCAGGCGCAGCACGACGACGATCGAGTTGACCGATGTCGGCAAGGCGTATTTTGGCGTCGTCAGCAAGGCCCTCGAGCGCATTGACATCGCGACCGCACTGGCGAAGGCTGCACCGGGAACGAAGAGGATCGAGCAGATCTGCCTGAGCGCATCGCCGTCATTCGCGCATCTCTGGCTCGTCAAGCGGCTGTCGAAGTTTCATCGCGAAGTGCGAAACGTCCAGTTGTCGCTCAACGTCACCCGGCACTATGTCGACTTCGAAGCCGAGAATGTCGACATGGCGATCCGCCATGGCAACGGCGAGTGGCCCGGCCTGCAGGCCGATCTTTTGATGAAGGATCGCATCGTCGCGGTCTGCAGTCCGCGCATCCTGCGGGGACGGCGACGACCGAAGGGCCTGGGCGAGATCGAGACCCACCCGATCATCGAGGATCGCGTCCACCGATACTGGAGCCGGTACGCCCGCCTTGTCGGCCGCGATATCGATATGAAGAATGCGATTCTCTACGACGACAGCGGTGTGATCGTCGAGGCGGCCATCAATGAACAGGGGATCGCGATGGCGCGCGCGTCGCTCGCAGCCTCCGCCGTTTCCCGCGGTCAGCTCGTCGAGCTGTTCGAGGCCGATTTTTCCGAGACGCTCGGCTATTACGTCGTGTTCCCGGCCGCGCACGCGCTGCGCAAGAACATCGCGCGCGTGAGCAAATGGCTGAAACTGGAGGCCGCGCGCGAGCGCTGCTAGCGCGTCGCCAGCACCACCGCCGCAAGCGTGAAGATCAGCCCGGCGATTTGCCCTGGCCCGAGCGGCTCATGCAGCGCGATCGCGGAGGCGACGACGCCGATCACGGGCACCGCCATCGTCCCGATCGCCGCCACCGAGGCCGGCAGGCGCGCGAGCGCTGCGAACCAGCTGACATAGGCGATGCAGAACTGCACCACGGTCGAATAGACCAGCAGCCACCAGCCCACCGGCGTCACCTTGTCCAGATGCGAGGTCTCGACCAGGAGGCCGATGATCGAGATCGGCAGGCAGCCGATGCCGATCTGCCAGGCCGCCGCCGTGACCGGCGGCAGATGGATCGGGTATTTCTTCGAGAACACCGTGCCGATGGCAAAGCCGAGCGCGCCCGCGAGCGCCATGATGATGCCAGGTGCTTTCTGGGTGCTGGCGGCGATGCCGTTGCCGCCCATGATCGAGGCAAGGCCGGCAAAGGCCATCACCAGCCCCAGCGTGCGCAGCAGCCTCGGCCGCTCGCCGAGCACGGGCCAGGCGATCAGCGAGGCCCACACCGGCATGGTGTAGGCGATCAGCGCCGCCTCGCTCGCGGGCAGCCAGAGCAGTGCGAGCCCCATCAGCACCATCCAGCCGGTGACGTTGAGCACGGCGGCCGTCAGCAGCCGCGGCCAGACGGCGCCGGCAACCTTCAGGCTGTCACCGCGCACCAGCGCAAGCAGCGCCAGGAGCGCGGCGCCGAACACGCCGGTGAGGCCGCGCAAGGTGAGCGGCGGCAGCTCCCCGATCAGGAATTTGGTGACCGGCCAGTTGAAGCCCCAGCCGATCGAGGTGATGGCAAGGAACATCAGGCCGGCCGGAGCGATGCGTGGCCGCATCACCGGGCGAGTCGAATCAAGCATGTGGGCAGTCCGGCAAGTCAGGGGTCAGCTTGGCGCGGATTCGCTGCTCAGACCACCACCTCGGCGGGCATGCCTGCCCTCAGCTTCCGTAGCACTACGTGAGTCCTGCTGACGCAATCCCATCGGCCAAAAATATACCTGCCCTGTGAACAGCGGGATGAAGGGTCCGGATCATCACGGGATGCAAATTTTTTCGGTTGGGAATCCCTGAGGACTCACTGATACTTGGGTCCACAACAGGTGCGGGCTTGCCCCCTGTTATCCCCCGCAATCCACCATATTTAGTATTTGATTCAGGAACTCGCACTAGTTCTTGACGGGCGCTACGGAGAGTCCTAGCTTTCGGACCGTTCGGCGCGAGTGAGTTTGCGTCCCGCCGGCACTCCCCCAAAGGGTTCGCAGAACTGCACTCCGCCAGGCCAGACGAAGGCAGCGGGATGAGGGCTTGTCTGCCCTCGAATGCGGATTTTTCGGGCGCCAGAACGGGCCGGCAACAGGCTCGGATGGCATCAGTACGTGTGACGGTGTGGGGCGTTTGAACGCATGTCGGGCTCATCCCGTTGGGGCGGATGGGTCTGGACATGCCGGCGGATGATCGGTGCGCGCATCGACCACTCACGTCGGGAGAAACTGGGCCGGATCCACCGGCTGAACTGCGGTGCCAGGGGCCTGACAAGGCCCTGAAGGAAACGCGAAACGAAATGTCGACCCGGACGCCTTCAACGAGAGGCGTATCAGGTCAAAGAATAGGACGGGGCAAGACCATGCGGATTGAGCGGCGCCACACCACTTCGGGACAGTCACCTTATGCGGGAATCGATTTCCGCCTGACCACGTCGGAGATCAGGAATCCCGACGGCTCGGTCGTGTTCAAAATGGACGGCGTCGAGGTCCCGACCGAATGGTCGCAGGTCGCCTCCGACGTGCTCGCCCAGAAGTATTTCCGCAAAGCCGGCGTTGCCGCGCGCCTGAAGAAGGTCGAGGAGGAATCCGTCCCCTCCTTCCTGTGGCGCTCCGTGCCCGACACCGAGGCGCTGGCCGCTCTCCCCGAGAAAGAGCGCTTCGTCAGCGAGCTCAGCTCAAAACAGGTGTTCGACCGCCTCGCCGGCTGCTGGACCTATTGGGGCTGGAAGGGCGGCTATTTCTCCTCCGACGAAGACGCCCAGGCCTTCTTTGACGAGCTCCGCTACATGCTCGCCATGCAGATGGTCGCGCCGAACTCGCCGCAATGGTTCAACACCGGCCTGCATTGGGCCTATGGCATCGACGGCCCCGGCCAGGGCCATTATTACGTCGACCCCTTCACCGGCAAGCTGACCAAGTCCAAGTCGGCCTATGAGCATCCGCAGCCGCACGCCTGCTTCATCCAGGGCGTCGGTGACGATCTCGTCAACGAGGGCGGCATCATGGACCTCTGGGTCCGCGAAGCGCGCCTGTTCAAATACGGCTCCGGCACCGGCTCGAACTTCTCCCGCCTGCGCGGCGAAGGCGAGAAGCTGTCGGGCGGCGGCCGCTCGTCCGGCCTGATGAGCTTCCTCAAGATCGGCGACCGCGCCGCCGGCGCCATCAAGAGCGGCGGCACCACCCGCCGCGCGGCCAAGATGGTCGTCGTCGACGTCGATCACCCCGATATCGAGACCTATATCGACTGGAAGGTGAAGGAGGAGCAGAAGGTCGCTGCGCTCGTCACCGGCTCCAAGATCAACCAGAAGCACCTCAAGGCCGTCCTGAAGGCCTGCGTGAACTGCGAAGGCTCGGGCGACGACTGCTTCGATCCCGAGAAGAACCCGGCGCTCCGCCGCGAGATCAAGCTCGCGCGCCGCAGCCTCGTGCCTGACAATTACATCAAGCGCGTCATCCAGTTTGCCAAGCAGGGCTACAAGGACATCCAGTTCGACACCTACGACACCGACTGGGATAGCGAAGCCTATCTCACGGTCTCCGGCCAGAACTCCAACAACTCCGTCTCGCTCCGGGACGACTTCCTCCGCGCGGTCGAAACCGATGGCGACTGGAATCTGAACGCCCGCACCTCCAAGAAGGTGACGAAGACGCTGAAGGCGCGCGACCTCTGGGAAAAGATCGGCTACGCCGCCTGGGCGTCGGCCGACCCAGGCCTGCACTTCAACACCACCATGAACGACTGGCACACCTGCAAGGCATCAGGCGACATCCGCGCGTCCAATCCGTGCTCGGAATACATGTTCCTGGACGACACCGCCTGTAACCTGGCGTCCGCCAACCTGCTGACCTTCTACAACACGGAGACCAAGCAGTTCGACGTGAAGGGCTACGAGCACCTCTGCCAGCTCTGGACCATCGTGCTCGAAATCTCCGTGATGATGGCGCAGTTCCCGTCGAAGGCGATCGCCGAGCTCTCCTACGAGTTCCGCACGCTTGGCCTCGGCTATGCCAATATCGGCGGCCTGTTGATGACCATGGGCCTGTCCTACGACAGCAAGGAAGGCCGTGCGCTCTGCGGCGCGCTGACCGCCGTGATGACCGGCATCACCTACAAGACTTCGGCCGAGATCGCGGCCGAGCTCGGCACCTTCCCGGGCTACAAGAAGAACGCCGCGCACATGCTGCGCGTCATCCGCAACCACCGCCGCGCCGCGCATGGTGAGTCCTCCGGCTACGAGGCGCTCAGCGTCAACCCGGTGCCGCTCGACCACGCCTCATGCCCGCAACAAGACATCGTCACCCATGCCAAGGCGGCCTGGGATGCGGCGCTCGAGCTCGGAGAAAAGCACGGCTATCGCAACGCCCAGACCACCGTCATCGCGCCCACCGGCACGATCGGCCTGGTCATGGATTGCGACACCACCGGCATCGAGCCTGATTTTGCGCTGGTGAAATTCAAGAAGCTCGCCGGCGGCGGCTACTTCAAGATCATCAACCGCGCGGTCCCCGCGGCGCTGCGCGCGCTCGGCTATCGCGAAGCTGATATCGCGGAGATCGAAGCCTACGCCGTCGGCCATGGCTCGCTCTCCAACGCGCCCGGCATCAACGCCTCGACCCTGAAGGCCAAGGGCTTCACCGACGAAGCCATCGCCAAGGTCGAGAAGGCCCTGCCGACCGCCTTCGACATCAAGTTCGCCTTCAACAAATGGACCTTTGGCGAGGATTTCATCCGCGACCAGCTCGGCATCGGTGCCGAGGCGATCGCAGCTCCCGGCTTCGACCTGCTCCAGGCCGTGGGCTTCACCAAGCGCGAGATCGAGGCGGCCAACGTCCACATCTGCGGCGCGATGACGGTGGAAGGTGCCCCGCATTTGAAGGCCGAGCACTACCCGGTGTTCGACTGCGCCAATCCCTGTGGCAAGATCGGCAAGCGCTATTTGTCGGTCGAGAGCCACATCCGCATGATGGCGGCGGCCCAGCCCTTCATCTCGGGTGCGATCTCCAAGACCATCAACATGCCGAACGACGCAACGGTCGAGGACTGCAAGTCCGCCTACATGCTGTCGTGGAAGCTGGCGCTGAAGGCCAACGCGCTCTATCGCGACGGCTCAAAGCTCTCCCAGCCGCTCAACTCGCAGCTCATCAGCGATGATGAGGACGAGGACGATGCGGTCGAGATGCTGCACGAGAAGCCGATGGCGGCGCGCACCGCGCAAGTTGCCGAGAAGGTCGTCGAGAAGCTGGTCGAGCGCATCATCGTGATGCGCGAGCGCGAGAAGATGCCTGACCGGCGCAAGGGCTACACCCAGAAGGCGGTCGTCGGCGGCCACAAGGTCTATCTCCGCACCGGCGAATATGACGACGGCCGTCTCGGCGAGATCTTCATCGACATGCACAAGGAAGGCGCAGCGCTCCGCTCCTTCATCAACAACTTCGCCATCGCCGTGTCGCTCGGTCTGCAATACGGCGTGCCGCTGGACGAATATGTCGACGCCTTCACCTTCACCCGCTTCGAGCCGGCGGGCCCCGTGCAGGGCAATGACAGCATCAAGTACGCGACCTCGATCCTCGACTATGTCTTCCGCGAGCTCGCGGTGAGCTACATGTCGCGCTTCGATCTCGCCCATGTCGATCCGACCGAGTCGAACTTCGACGCGCTCGGCAAGGGCGTGGAAGAAGGCAAGGAGCCTGACGAGAACACGGGCCACCACGCCTCCAAGCTGGTGTCGCGCGGCCTCACCCGCTCCCGGACCGACAATCTGGTGGTGATGCGCGGCGGCTCGGCCGCGGTCGTCTCCGGCAGCGACAACGCTCCCTCAGGCGGCAGCAAGGTCACGGCGCTGGCCTCGCACGGCGCGAGCGCGCGGGTCGGCGATGTCCTCGAAGGCGCAGTCGCGCTGAAGCAGGAAGTGAGCCACGACCTCTCGCCAACCGAGAAGCTCGAGGCGCTCCAGTGGAGCAAGGCCGGCAGCGCCGCGGCGGTCGCAGCCCCCAGCAAGGCCGAGCGCCGCGCGGAAGCCAAGGCCAAGGGCTACGAGGGCGAGATGTGCTCAGAGTGCGGCAACTTCACGCTGGTGCGGAATGGGACCTGCATGAAGTGCGATACTTGCGGCAGCACGACGGGGTGTTCGTGAGGCACTACTAGCCTACCTTTCTTTCTTCCCTACTGAAGTCTAATCTCCTCGAACCACGGGCAGACATTGCCCGTGGTTTACAACTATTCGGCGGCATGATTTCATAGTTCAACCCACCGTTTTTTTGGCCGGCACATGATTGATGTTGAAGACGACGACGTCGAGGACTTCGTTGATGAGAACTCACGTACTCCGTATCAAAATTCGACGCGCTTACCGATATCTATCTTCAATCTCACTTGGCCAAATACCTGGTCATTGTTACTGCTGGTTACTTCGAACAGGTCGTTCAATCGTCACTGACCGACTACTCCCGTTCGCGCGCGCAACATCCCATCGTGAATTAGCGCAGTGCAGCCCACCTCTTCGCTTTTCGAGCGAGTCAAAGTAGTTGGGTTACGCCTTCGGCTAACCCACCCTACGCGCTCCATCCGGGCCACGCGTCTCTCACCGCTCATCATCCACCGCTTTTCGACGCGCCTGCCGTGCACCTCGCCTCGCCGCCCTCCTCGCAACCCAGCGCGCGCGAAACTGCTTTGCGGCATGAAACGTTCGCGGTGCCACGACCTGAAAGGCCATTGAGGCTATTCCGGCGACCATTCCTTTCATCACGTCGAAAGCGAAATCGGGTCCAAAATAATTCCACATGACCCTGCGTCCTTCTCGCGAAGGCACCGCCGGGCCGAACAGAGCAGATTGCGAACATGAAAAAGCCCCGTCCGTCACCGGCGGGGCCTCGGGAAAATCTCTGTGCGCTTGTTCAGCGCACGCGAAATCTCTCGGTACACCCGCTCATGGTGGACTCGATGAACCAGCTGCAAAGCATGGCTGTGCGTTGAAAATCACCCATCGCGATCATCCATAAATGTCGAATGCCGGGGCGACCGACGCGCAATGGAAAACCCGCGCATGGGTGGCCCGTTGGCGACAGATAAACAGACCTGACGGCCGCTGTCTGTGGCGCAGTTCACATCTGCGGTACGACTTTTTTGCGGCGCGATGCGACACCCACCCCTATTTCGCGGCCCCGACCGCGTCCATCAGCGGCATGTCGCGATGAGATTCGCAGAACCGGGCGAGCTTGTTGCCGCTTCGCGCCACGGCCTGCACGTCGACGACGGGGTTGTTCTGGCGACCCGCGTAGAAGCCGGCCAGCCAGACATTCATGGTCCGCGTATGGGTGATCCGCTGGGTGAGATATTGATCGCAGCTGATCTTGGAAACGTCGATCGTCACCTGGGCATTGGCCTGCGCCACCATCAGGATCACGGCTGGAATTCCGGCGACGGTCGCCTTTGACAACAACATGATCTCTCCTCTCGACTGATGCCGTAGGGTTCGCGTCCTCGCGCATCATCGTCTTGATTCAGATCAATAGGTCGTCCTCCACGGGCGACGGGTTTCGCAAGGGCTCAACCGATCTCGCGCACTACAGGCGTTCGGTACCTTCTGGGATCTGTTTCTGAATCTCGGCAAGCGCCTCCAACGCGATGTCGCAAGCTCCGTCGACAAACTCCTCGCCCCGCGGCGTGAAGTTGATCAAGCTTCTCATCTCCGATTGATACTGTCCCTTCGCCAGATTCAATCGGTTCAGCGCCGACGACACGACATGTTGGGTGATCGCCGGAGATCGAGCGACCTCGGCCAGCGCCGAACGATCATGCAGATAGATCGCGGCAAGATCGAAGGCGTCGCGCGCCGTGTAGGTCGATGCGCGATAGACCAGTTTCTTGGTCGCGATTTCAGCGGATTGCTCCGCCGCAATGGTGCGCTCGCCGAATTTCAAGCCATAGGTCGGATTGGCGGTGTAGGACGGGGCATTCAGGAAATCGATCTCACCGACGTCGCGCAAAGTCAGCTTCAGGTATTTGCCCGGCCATTGCCAGGTATCGCAAAGCGTCCTCGTCACCGGGTTCACATTCGGCGCGAGGTTTTTCAATGCGGTACTCGAATCCAGGAAGATATCGACGTCGTAGCTGATCCGATGACCCAGGATTTGCGCCAGCGCAGTGCCGCCGCCGAACGTCCACGGTCCGGCGCCGCCCTCCAGACTATCGAGCGCGACCAGCGCCTTCTGCAGTAGATTGTCCCACCTCGAAGGCAGCCATCTCCCTGACCCATCTTTCATTCTCGGACTCCGTGACCTGCCAGGCGTCGATTGCCTTCGATAACTCGTCGAACGTCACGATGTGATCGATGACGAGGTTGTGGAGAACTGAAACATCGACCTCGTCGAACAACGCCTGCACATGCACACGCCATTTGCGCTCGGAAGTCTCCCCCTTCAGACAGGCCAGCAACGTCTCTTCGTCGATGCCGTCAGGCATCGGCGTGTTGATCGTCGTCACAGCTGCAGTCAGGTTTTCGAGCGCGTCTTTCAGCATCACCGCAATATGGGGCCATTCGGACAAAGCCTCAACCGGCGGCCCGGGCTCATCGTTAACCCGGCACCGCGAAATGGTGGGGATAGCCCCTTGAGACTCCTCACCTTTTAGCGACCCATCCGGGAAGCCCCCCTACCGCACCATCCCCACCACCGCCGCGGCCATCTTCCTGTTGCCCTCGACGCTGAGATGGCGTCCGTCGGGACCGACGCTGCCCGGCTGCCGCCAGACCGACATGTAGGTGCCCCAGACGTCGATGACGCGGACGCCGCGGGCCTTCAACTGGCTCTTGATCGCCGCGATGTTCTGCATGGCCTGGGCCGGGCTCATATTGTGCCTGACGTCATTGGCCGGGTTGTCGCAGAGGATGACGAGTTTTGTCCCCGCGGGGACGGCGCTCGGGGTGCGGGCGAGTGTTTGATCGGTGGTCTCGCCCCACACGCCGGCATTGGCGACATGAACCTGGGAGCCCCTGGCGTGCAGCAATCCCTCCAGCACGGCCGGCCACATCTCGGATTCGGAGACGTTGCCGTGCACCGCGCTGTGGCCGAGCGCCACGATCTGCGCGGATGCGGAATTGACCGAGGCAACGACAACGGCTGCAACAGCAAGGATGACAATTCGCAGGCGCGAACGATTCATGGCCAGCCCCCCAACGATTAAAATGCTTCGATCGGCGCCAAATATATGCGCCGTCGACATCGGCAATGTTGGCTATCCCCAGGCGTTTGGCAACTCTCTGTTCCCAAGGTCGCACACAGTTCGCGCGTGCGAACTCCTGTGGCCACGCCTCCCGAAATGCCTTTGCGACCGCGCGTTTCGCCCCTACACTTGCCACCCCACCGGGTTTGCAACGGAGCCGGTCAAACGCGGAGGACAAGCGATGTCCAAGCCGGAAAGCTTCCCGATCGAGAAAATCTTCGTTCCCACGAAGAGGAAGAAGGACATCAAGCCCGAGATCGTCGGAGAGATCGCGGAAAGCATGTTGGACATCGGGCAGCAGGCCCCCATCTCCGTCCGGACCGAGGGAGACCGCCTCGTCCTGGTCGAGGGATTGCAGCGGTTAGAGGCCTGCAAGGCGTTAGGGGAAACCACCATCATCGGTGTCGTGGTTCCCCCCGAGCTTGCGCAACACAGAAAGCTGCTGTCCGAGGGGCCCGAGGTCGAGGCCGAGCGCCTCAAGATGGCGCGGTTGAAACAGCTGCGCCTCGAGAAGGAAGCCGCAGAGGCATCGACGGCTGCCTTGAGGGGCGTCAACGCAACGGAAGTGCCGCGTACCCGTCCGACGAAAGGCGTCCGCGACACCACGAAGGCATCATCGGGCCGGCCTGCGAAATCGCCCCCGAAAAAATTGTCGGACTGGATCACGCAGCAAAAAGGCAGCGGCGGCCGCTACTGATTGCCGGCCGCGCGCTCAGTCCCGCCGACGCTCGTTGTCGGGGTGAATGAAGATATCGTGCACCAGGCCGAGCTTGCCGAGCCCCAGAATGATCAGCCCGTTGATGTCGATCTCGTACCAGGCGTGCGAGAGATACGCATCGCGCGGAAAGCGGTGATGGTTGTTGTGCAGGCCTTCGCCGAAGGTGATGAGGGTGGTGACCAGCTCGTTGGTGGTGCCGTCGTCGAGCTCGTAGCGGCGGTAGCCCCAGCGGCCGTCGCTGTGGCAGACCGAGTTCACCAGCGAGGTCGCCATCGTCATCATGTAGCTGCGGAACAGGCCTGAGAACAGCACGCAGCCGATCATCGTGTGCACGCCGCCGGCCGCATAGCCGATGCCGCCTGGAATGATCAGCGCCGACAGCGCGTACCAGTACCAGCGCGTCCTCGTGAAGAACATGCTGATAGGGTCGGCCAGGATATCCCTGGCGTAGTATTCGGCATCAGTGGTCGCCTGGTCCCATACCCAGCCGCCCTGCGCATGCCCCATGCCCTTGGCGAAACCTTCGATGCGGTGGCCGAAGCCGTCATAGTAAGGGCTGTGGACGTCGCCGGGCTTGTCGGAGTGAAGATGGTGCCGCCGGTGGTTGCTCACCCATTTCAGGATCGAGCCCTGCACCGCCATCGTCGCGATTGCGGCCAAAATCGTCCGCATCACGGGGCCGCAGCGGTAGCTGCGGTGCACGAAGTAGCGATGCATGAAGCCGATGCCCATGGTAGTCAGCATGAACATGCCGCCGAAGACCGAGATCTCCACCCGCCCGATCCCATAGGTGAAGGCCCAGATCAGCGCCCCGATCGAGCCTGCGATCATCAGGGCGAACGAGATGTAGGAATCGCGGAACTTGGCATCGACCACGGGGCCTTCGACCAGCACGCCCGGCGGCATTTTTGGCGCCTCGTTCCGGCCGGAACCCTCCTCCGCAACCACGCCCTCAACGACGGTCATTCCAGCCAATCCATGGATGCAACATCAGCCCCTCTGCAACGAAAGGTACAGAGGCCGGATATCCAGGGCAACCCGTGGAAGCGCGGAGGAACAGCGCCAATCCCGGTGCCGCAGGGTGGGCAAAGGCGCACTTGCGCCGTGCCCACGATCTCTCCCGGTCAAAAACAATGCGTGGGCACGCTTCCGCCTTCGCTCTTCGAGCTACGGCGGACAAGCCGCTTTGCCCACCCTTCGAGACCGTTTGTGCGGCGGCCTACCACCAATACGGCCAGCGCCATCCCTCATAGCGAATATAGGACGGCACAAACGGCGGGCCGTAAGCATCGACGCGATCGTCTTCGGGCCTGTAACGATAGCGCGGAACGACGTTGTAGTCCCAGGGCGTCGGCCTCAGCACGGGCGCCGTCACGATGAGCCTCTCCTGCGGTGCGCGCACCACGACGGCCTTTCGCGCCCTCGCTTCGGCACCGGACGCCCCAAGCAGCACCAGGGCCGTTCCGAGCGCACACGCGACAGTCATGATCTTCATGCGTTGATCTCCTTCGCGGCAAGAGTGCAAAAGGACGCCAGCCAAGGCAAGTCAATTCATCGCGCAGAAGGAGGTGCCGTAGGGTGGGCAAAGCGAAGCGTGCCCACGCATTGTTTATGACGGAGAGAGATCGTGGGCACGGCGCAAGGGCGCCTTTGCCCACCCTACGGCAGCTCGCCCTTCCCTCTAAGCCGCGCGCGTTTGCGGGCCGGCATTGATCTCCTTCAGGCACGTATCGCTCTGATGGATGGCGAGAATGTTGATGCCGAGCGTCATCAGCTGGTAGCCGCTATCATCAAGCCATTGCTCGAGCTGGCGCAGATCCGTCTTGATCTTCTCGATCAGCAGGATCGGGCGATACGCCGTGATCGTCTCGCGCGCCCCGGCGAGCGCCTCCATCTCCATGCCCTCGATGTCGATCTTGATGAAATCGACACGCGGCAGGTTCAGCTCGTCCAGCGTCATCTTGCGCACGAGCACGGTGTTGTTGGTGTAGTCGATCTGCTGGCCGATGAATTCGTTGCTGGGCCGCGGGCGCAGCTCCAGGCTGCCGAAGCTCGACGGGGTGAAATAATTCGGGTTCGGCACCTGCATCGTGCCTGCTTCCGACGACACGGCCGCGTGCACGGCGAGCGCATTGAAGCAATTGTTGATGGCGATGTTGCCGGCCAGCGCGTAGTAGATCCGCTCCTGCGCCTCGATCGCGATCACCGAGCCCCAGCCGGTCATGGCGGACGCCCATTCGACGGTGTGCACGCCGATATTGGCGCCGCAGTCGATGGCAATGACGCCGTCGCCATGGTGCTTGCGCCGCAAGGCCAGCAGCTCCAGCGCGATCTTGACCTCGCCGGGATCGAACGCCGCCGCCTCCAGGATCTGATAACCGACGCCATAGCCGCGGTCCGGACCAACCATGCGATAGTCGAAGCGGTTGACGATCATGGTGCCATGGTTGGACGAGGCCATGACAAAGGCCAGCTTTTGCCCCGCGATCGGCATTGCAGAATCTCCTCGAGAATGTCGTGGATGCCGTTATCGCCGGGGGCGCTTACGCCAGGCTTGCTTCGTAGCCCGGATGGAGCGCAGCGCAATCCGGGATCTTGCCCCGAGCTACGCCGGCCCCGCCGAGCAGCAGAATTGCGCAGCGCAATAAGCCTGTATCGGACGCCCATCTCGAACAATCGCGCAACCGTGAAGACCAATTCAAGCGGCGCTCTGAACCGACTACCCCCGTCGCACGCCAAAGATGCAGGTGGACATATTGCTTCTCCGGGGCGTTTTGCCCCGCGGTTTGCGGAAGCAACATTACAGCATGGGTAGCCCAGCAGCGGGCGTCCATCGAGCTGGCGAATAATTGAACGTCTTTGCAGTCAAAGTCATTTGCTCATGGAGGGACCGCCATGCGTGCGAAAATACTTGCTGCTTCTGCAATTCTCATCGTTTGTGCGCCCGGCACCGGCACCTGTGCGGGGAAAATTCCCCCCCCTGCGGAAGTCGCCGAAATGACCGCTTTGCTTGTCCAAGCGGGCAAGGCATGGGCAAAGGCGATGCAGAACTTCTGGAGACTGGAGACCAGCCCGGTGGTCCGGCCGATCGAGTCCCCTTATGCCTATGAGAGGATCGCGACGCCGGCTCCAAGGCTGCCGGATGGGTCGACGTCCCACATGTTTGACGCCGAAAGACCTGCCCACGCGCCCAATCGTCTGATCGGGGACGAGGCTGCTGGACCGTCTGGCACGGACGACCAAACCAGCAACTGGAAAAGAACCGCAGCTGGCGTGACTGGCGGCGCCTTTACGATCAGCGGGACGGCCTGCATGGGTACGGGCTACTGTGGAGGAGGACGCTAAGCACAAGATCGGCCATCGAACGTCTCTCATGACGATCTCTTGCTGCCGGAGATGTTGACATGGCGGATTGGGACGGCTGGGGCCTGGTCTCCGTCATCGCTGCAGCCATCGCCGCGGGATTCATGGCGAGCCGTTTGCGAAAGCGGCACGCCGGCGAACTCTATTTGATCTGGTACATCAATTCGCTGTTCTTTCTGCTTTTCCTTGTCTTGGAAATCGTTGCAGCCCCAAACCACGAACGTCTCACAGAGGTTTGCAGCGATTACCAAAGCGTATGCACCTCGATTTACGGCTACCTCACCGGCACACGGGAGGAGCTCCTTCTCATCGGCGCAATCGTGGGCGTCTGTTTGGGCCCCCAATTGCTGACCTACCTGCTTGCCGGCCTGTTCGGCGCCGCCATCGCACCAAAATATCTCTGGCATATCGAGCAGTTCGTGGTCTGGAGCCTGATCAAGTTCATTGCAGCGCTGGCCGGCATTCAAAGCGCAACGCCGTTTGCGAAGCTGCTGACCCACCAGCCGGTCACCATCGCCGAGTTTGCGTACGGCCTTTATTCCATCGCGATTGCTTTTGGCTGGGCAGGTCTTCATTACGACCTGCATGCGCTGCGCGACGCGGTCAGTCGGCAGCTCGTCGGGGCCAAGCCGAGCTGGCCAGTTCGGCAAGCGATCAGGATTCACGCCTACTTTACGCGCAACGTCCGCGAACAGTAGCCTTGCCTTCGCAGCCCAAATCGTCGAAGGCTGCGCCCCGCCAACAGGATCATCTCATGACCAGTGTCCTCCGCATCTCCGCCTTCTCCGATGGCATCAGGGGCGGCAATCCCGCCGGGGTCTGGATCGGCGATGCCCTGCCCGATGCAACTGATATGCAGGCGATCGCGGCGGAGGTCGGCTTCTCCGAGACCGCCTTTGCCGCGCCGGAGGGCGACGCCTGGCGCGTGCGTTATTTCTCGCCGGCAATGGAGGTGCCGTTCTGCGGCCATGCCACCATCGCGCTCGGCGCCGCGCTCGCGCATCGTTTCGGTGACCGGACGTTCGAGCTACATCTCAATGCCTCCGCTATCTCCGTGTCGGGCCGGCGCGACGGCAGCACCATCGCGGCTGCATTGCAGTCGCCGCCAACGCGTAGCGCGCCGCTGGATGCCTCGCTGCGCGATGAATTGCTGGAACTGTTCGGCTATACGAGCTCTGATCTCGATCCAAAACTTCCGCCGGCGAAAATCCACGGCGGCGCCGACCATGTCCTCCTCGCCTTGCGATCGCGTGAAGCGCTGGCGCGCATGGCCTATGATTTCGACCGTGGCCGCGCGCTGATGGAGCGCGAAAGCCTCATCACCATCGCGCTGGTGAGCGTGGAGACGCCGCGCCTGTTCCACGTGCGCAATGCCTTTGCCGCCGGCGGCGTCGTCGAGGATCCCGCCACGGGCGCCGCCGCTGCCGCGTTCGCGGGCTATCTGCGCGACATCGGCTGGCCGCATGGCGGCGCCATCGACATCGTCCAGGGCGAAGACATGGGCGCGCGCTCGCTGATCCGCGCCGAGATCGGGCCGGCCAAAGGCAGCTCGATCCTGATATCGGGCACGGCACGCTTCATGGAGCAGTGAGCCGCAATCCGAGGGCAGCATCGCACCTGCCCACCCTGCCATCTTATTCCTGTTTTGCCCGACGGGTCAACGCGCATTCGGTATAACCGAAGTCAGGGAAATCGCCGGCAGTTTCTACTGTGCATGGGGTTGTTTTCGCGAAAATTGATCTGCATCAAGACGGGCGACCCGATTCCCCTGCAAGAGCCCGCCCATGACCGCCTCGACGCATTGCCCCGCCTGCCGCTCCGAACACGCCTATCAGGATCGCGATCTCTGGATCTGCCCGGAGTGCGGCCATGAATGGAGCGCGCATCCCGGCGCCACCGCCGATGCGCCCGATGAGGCCGGCGTGCGCGATGCCCACGGCAATGCTCTCGCCGATGGCGACAGCGTCATCGTGATGAAGGACCTCAAGGTCAAGGGCTCGTCCTCGGTCGTCAAGGGCGGCACCAAGGTCCGCAACATCCGTCTCCAGGACGCCACCGACGGCCACAACATCGCCTGCAAGATCGACGGCATCGGCGCCATGAACCTGAAGTCGGAGTTCGTGAAGAAGGCATGACGGGCTCGCATCCCGGCGGGCTGCCGGTGCCGTTCTCGGCCGGCTGATTTGGTGCTAAGCTCCGCCCGGCTGGCGAAGGAGCGCATCATGAAGGCTTTTCCACGAGTCCTGCTGACATCGGCGACATCGGTACTGCTGCTTGGCGCAGTCACCGCGGCCAAGGCCGACGGCCTTTGCGGTCCCGGTTGCCACACCAGCATGTTCGGCGCCTGCGTGGTCGATGGCTGGGAAACAGGTGCGCGGGTCTGGAATGAATGTCCTGTCACGACGCGCCCGCGCCCGCCCTGCGGCGGACCGGACTACGTCTGGAGCCGGCGCAAGCAGGCCTGCTTCCCAAGGGTGAAGGACTGGCTCTGACGCGCGACGTTGTGAGACGCTTCACAAGCGCCGAACCTCCTGTGTGGTAAAGTTGCCGCGTACTTTACAATTTTAGGGAGGCCGTCATGCAATTCCGTCAGCTCGTCCTGGCCGCGTCGCTCGTCGTCGCACCCATCGCATTCATCGGCAGCACACCGGCGCAGGCATTTCAGACCTGCCGCTGCACCGACATTCTGTTCCCGAGCGGCTCCTGTTCGCGCTATGGCAGCTGCACCACGCTTGAAATGGTCGTCCCCGGCGAAGCCGTCAAACCGATCAGCAGCCTGAAGGCCTGTCCGGCGAAGAAGCAGCTCCTCGTCTGCGACTTCAACAGCTGCACCGTCACCTGCAGCCCGCCGAAGAGCGGTTAGTCGCAGCGCCCCTATCTCTGCCTCTGCGCGAGGTAGAATCCGCACAGCACAATCACGAGACCTGTGGCCTGTAGCGCCGTCGGTGGCTCGCCGAGCAGCAGCCATCCCGTGAGCAGCGTCAGCGCCGGCACGCAGGCCGGGAACACGGCCGCGCGCGCGACGCCGAGGCGCTGCACCGAGACGGCAAAAAGGTAAAGCGCCGCAGGGCCCGCGAGCACGCCCTGCGCGAGCGCCTGGATCGCATTTTCGGTGAGGCCGATCGCGGCGATGTGGGCAAGACCGATCGTCGCGATGTAGATCGGCAGCAGCAGCAGCGACAGCACGTTGATGACGAGCGCGGCCGACACCGCCGAAACCCGCCAGTGCCGCAGCAGCGCGCCGAAGCCGGCGAACATCAAACCGGTCACCACGAAGGTCAGGTCGCCCTGCACGCCGTCGATGCCGATATGGCCGATCGATTCCGCGCCGATGACGCCGAGCCCGCCGACGATGACGATCGCACCTGTCAGCCGCGAGACCGAGATCTTCTCCTTCAGGAACAGTGCGGCCAGCAACAGGCCGCCGAGCGTGGCGCAGGACGGCTGAATCACGCTGCCATGGCCGAGCGGCACGAACAGGAACCCGGTGTAGGAGATCAGCGACATCACGGGGCCGCCAAGCACCATCAGCGCAAGACCCCGGCCCCAGCCGATACCGCAGAGGTCCGAGATGCCGGCGCGCACGACCAGCGGCAGGAAGGCGATGCCCGACCAGACGTAGCGATGCACCAGAAGATCGACCGGCGTGAAGCCGACCTTCAGGCCATGCCGCGTGCCGGCAAAGCCGAGCGCCCAGAACAGCGCAGCCGACAGCCCGCAGACAACGCCAAGCAGCGCCGGCGTCCGATCGTTCGTGTGAGTGAGAGCGTCAGCGCCGCTCGTCCGCTGATCCATGGGGCAAGCGGTACGTCAGACAATGTGACGGCTCAACCCACGTCGATGCAGAGCAGGCAGTCAGAGGAATGCGAAGTCCGACTGCGTTCAGAAGAAGCCGGGGCTGAGGTCGAGCCCATAGGTCAGGCTGAGCACGAACACGAACAGCGCGGCGGCTGCAAACATCGCAAGATGCCGGACAATGAATTCACGCGACGACGTGACGGCAACAACGGCTTTCTGCGCAACAGGCATGACGGCTCCATTATGAAAAACGATTCTTGGCCGCCAATATGCGGCGCCTGCATCAGGCGCCGCGATCTGCAAAACAAGTATTAAGGAGATCACACTCGTCTTGAACGCCCGTACACAAGTCGCGCGTGACCTGACATTTTTTCGCAGAAGCATTCTCAGTCCGCGCACCGACACCAATCAGACGCAGCGGACGCACGATGGAGTGCCGCCGAGGACAAAGGAAGTTGCCGCCCTGGACCATCCCCTCGCCCGCGGGTTCGCGACGATCATCGCAATCCTAGATTGAGCCGCTCAAGTTGATGGGCAAACGGCGCCAACTGACCCGGCTTTCCCCCCCTGGCGCCCAGGGGAACCGCGGGGAACCCGAGTTGCATTTGCGCAACACCGGCTTGAAAAGCCCGTTTTGGGGGATTTGCGCCATTGCGCTGCCACAACGTCCCCCGAACAATTGACGTGCCGCGTGCTTGGCTGTGCAATCTGGTTCGTCCGCGAACCTTGGAGGCAGGGATCATGAATGATCGGCGGTCTCTTCTTGTGGCTGTTGCGTGCCCCTCGGCCGTGATGGTCGGCTGGCTGGTGCTGTCCCTTTCTGCTTACGCCCCGGCCTTGATCGAGAACAGCGGCGCAAATGCAGCCGCCGTCTCCCGCGCGAAGGATCTTACCCGCCTCGAGCTTGCTGACATCCCGCGGGCAGCAACGATCGACGATGGTATCGCGCTGACCGCGGACATCGCCGCCGCCGCGGCTGCGACACCGAGCGTGGCGCTGGTCGAATCGCCCCCGCCCGAACCACCCGCCCCCGCCGTCCAACTCGCCTCGGCCGATCCGACCGAGGTGCTGCCCGCGGCGCCGCCCGTGCCTCAGGTTGCGCCGGAACCCGCGCCGATCGCGAACGAAGCTGCTGCCGTCACCAACGAAGCCGCGCCCGCCCCGAGTGAAGCTGCACCTGCGGCGGAGCCAACAATCAAGCTCGCCTCCGCCGATCCCGGCGACGTCGTGCCGTCGGAGGCGCTGTCGCCGGCTGCGATCGCGAGCGGGCCTGTGGCCGAGAGCAAGGCGTCGCCGTCCGCCGACACGGTGGCCGTGCTCGACGAGTGCTTCTCCATGGATGCCTGCATCGACCGCTATCTCTGGGCGCTTTATCAGCGCACCCCGAAGGAAGACTCGATCAAGGTGCAGGACCGCCGCGCCGTCACCATCAAGCGCAAGGGCAAGATGGTCACGGTGATGCGCAGCTTCACAAAGCTCGTCGACGAAGATTTCGCCTGGAAGGATCCGAAGGCGGCCGAGCACGCCAACATGCCGCTGATGGATTATGTCATCGGCGGCATGGACAAGAGCTTCAAGCAGAAGCTGTTCCGCATGCTGCTCGCCGCGGACGCCGCCGGGCTCTCGCCCGGAATCACCAGCGCGTTCCGTGACGACTATCGCCAGGAGATTGCGAGCGGCCTGAAGGCGGCGTCCAACCGCTCTTATCACGGCGGCAGCCTTCGCGGCGGCTACGGCCACGGCCTCGCGGCCGACATCGTCAGCACCCAGGGCAACAACCGTGCGCAGCGCTGGGCCTCGACGGAAGTGCTGTGGAAATGGGTCGACGCCAACGGCAAATCGCTCGGTATCGGCCGGCCCTATCTTGACCACGATCCGCCGCATGTCGGCCCGGTCGATGGCCCGGAATATATCTCGAAGCGCGGCATCGCGACCGACCGCAAGGAAGCCGGCAACACCAGATCGAAAAAGGCGCGCGTTGTGGCCAGCGCCAAATCATCGGCCAAGTCATCATCTGCCAAGTCAGCGGTCAAGACACCGAAGGCGCAGGCTGCGCGCGAGCAGAAGAGCTCGGCAAAACCGCAAAAGTCGGCTCAATCGGCCGGGAAGCGGACGACCTGATCCGGTCTTAGGTGCCTGACGCAGGCAGCGGCACGAGATGCATCTCGGCCGTTCCTGAAGCTTGCGTGCGAACGAGCACGGCAAAAATGGTTTCGACCGCAAGCCGCACCGCCGCCTCGATCGCCGTACCCTTGGCAAGATGCGCCGCGATCAGGGCGGTCAGGAGATCGCCGGTGCCATAGGGGCGGATCGGCAGGCGCGGCGTCGCAAAGCGCGACAATTGCCCGTCAGCACACAGGATCGTCTCCACCTGCCCCGTTGGCGTGTCCGTCAGCGTGCAGCCGGTGGCGACGACGTCGATCCGGCGCTCCGCAAGCGCGACCGCGGCGGCGCGCAGGCCCTCGGTGTCGGCAATCTTGACGCCGGAAAGCAGCTCGAGCTCGAACTGGTTCGGCGTGATCAGGTGCGCCGCCGGCAAGAGGCGGCGCCGGACCACATCCAGAATTCCGTCGGCGACATAGACGCGACCATCGTCGCCGATCACGGGATCGCAGAGATAGATCAGCCTGGCATTGCGCGACAGCGCCCGCTCGACGAAATCGGCAATGACGACGGCGTTGTCGGGTGAGCCGAGATAGCCGGTGACAAGCACGGCGGCCTCATCGACGAGGCCACGCTCCTCGACGCCTCTCAGCAGATCGGCGACCAGCTCGGCATCGAGCACCCGCCCGCGCACTGTCTGATAGCGGGGATGGTTCGAGAGCAGCGTCGTTGGCACGGCGGCGACGTTGACGCCCTCCGCCTGCATGGCGTGAACCGCCGCGCTGTTGCCGACATGGCCATGGACGACCTGGCTTTGAATCGAAATGACGAGCATGCAAACGGTCCGTAGGATCAAAAGTCTGGTGTGGCAAGCCTGGTCCGGGTCACGAAAAATCGTACGCGAGGCCCGGCCGCAGCGCCCGCATCTTCCGCGCCAGCCGCCGATGCCCGCTCTCCTCCGACCGCGCCAATTGGCCGGCAACCGCGACATGGTCGGCATCGCTCTTGTGCTGGTTGAGCTTGGCCTGCCCCTCGATGTGATCAACCACGAACTCGACAACACGGATCGCAGCCAGCATGCTCTCGCGCTTTCCCGGCTCCATCTGTGCAAGATTCCAGGGCTGTTTCGGCAGCCGCGCTTCGGAGACGGTGAGCAGCGCATCGCCGTGACCGCGGTTCTCGTCGTGCCCGCGCAAATGGGCCACGCCCGACAGGTGCACAGCCTCGTATAGCCAGGTCGAGACATTGTCTGATGAGGCGTACCAGTCGTTGGAGATGTAGGCATCATCTCCGGCGACAATCAGCAGGAAGCGCCTGACGCCGTCGGCGAGCTCAACCAGCGGATTCTTTGCCGTGAAATGGACCTGCACGACGGCGCGCCCGTCGCGCCGATCCAGCACGAACGGCACATGCGAGGCGCGCGGGCCATTGGCATCCGCCGCCACGATCATGCCGAAACCGCGCCGGCCCGCGAACTCAAGCGCGTGCTGATCCTCGATGCGAAACTGGGGCCGAAGGACATGCATGGCGCGGCACTCGATCTGGACGAAGGACGCTGCAAGGCTACCCCAACATCCCCGCGATCCCGAAACGCTATTGGGCCGCAAACGCAGATGTCAGGAATGACTTCCCCGGTGCGCCAACTCGTTGAGATAGGCGCAGAACATATCGGCCAGCCCATCGGCATGACGCGTGATCTCGGCCTCGCTGTGCGGTGTCTCGGAGAACCGCTTTCCCACCTCAGCCAGCGTCGTCTTGATCAGCTCCCCGGCGAGCTCGCGCGTTGCCTCCGAGGCCTTTGGCAGCGCTTCGCGCATGAAGGCTGCGATGATGCCCTCGCCCGCCGCGCGCGCCTCCTGCGCCTCTGGCGCATCGCGATAGAGCGGCGCGGCATCGCTGAGCGCGCCGCGGATCTCGGCCTCCTCGCATTCCGAGCGAATAAAGGCGTGGACGAGCGCACGCAGCCGCGCCGGTGGCGGCTTCGTCTGGTCCGCCAAAATACCGCGCAGCAGCTCGCTCGTGCTGCGCCATTCGTCGCTTTGCAGGCGGAACAGGATCGCCGCCTTGTTCGGAAAATATTGGTAGAGCGAGCCGACGCTCACCCCGGCTCGCTCTGCTACCCGCGCGGTGGTGAAGCGCTGCGCGCCCTCCTTCGCCAGAACCTGAACCGCGGCGTCGAGAATGGCCGCAACGAGCTCGTTGGAGCGCGCCTGTTGCGGCTGTTTTCGTGAGGAAACTGAACGGCTTCGACGATCGGCCATGACGCTCCCGGGGGAATGCGAATAGGAAACGCGACGAATTAGTCGTATTTCAGCTCGCACGCAAGCCTTCGCTCTGCCGTGAACTCTGGAGACACCAAATGACCGCCTCAACACTTGCCGCGCTGGCACCCCTGCTGGATCGTCTGTTCGATCAGGACGAAGCCGCTCGCGGCGTATTGCGAGCCGCCTTCGCCGATGTGACCGACGCCGATCGCGCCCGGATGATGCAAAGCAAGACCGGGTACCGCGACCTTTACGCACGTCTGAAGGACGCGCCGCTCGCCGTCTCGCGCGAGACCGGCAGCCTGCTGTACATGTTGGCGCGCAGCTCGCGCGCCGGGGCAATCGTCGAATTCGGCACCTCGTTCGGCATCTCGGCGCTGCATTTGGCTGCAGCCCTGCGCGACAATGGTGGCGGGCGCCTCATCACCAGCGAATTCGAACCATCCAAGGCAGCGCGGGCCCGCGACAATCTCAGCGACGGCGGGCTGATCGATCTGGTCGAAATCCGCGAAGGCGATGCGTTGCAGACGCTGAGCGTCGATCTACCCAACCAGATCGATCTCGTGCTGCTCGACGGCGCCAAGGCGCTTTATCCAGAAATCCTCGATCTGGTCGAAGGCCGCTTGAGGCCGGGCGCGATCATCGTGGCCGACAATGCCGACGATAGCCCTGAATATTTGGCGCGGGTGCGCACGTCAGGCAGCGGCTACATGTCCATGCACTTCGCAGAAGATGTCGAGCTGACCGTGCGGATCAGTTAAGGCCGCATCGAACACATCGCGTATCCCGGAGCCGCCGTACGATGCGGCGGCTTTGTGGCTGCGGAAGTCCCCCAGATTTCGCACTGTCGCAAGCTCGTCACTCACACGTGATACCTGCTCCGGACAAAAGTCATGTTGCGCGTGCTAAACATACCTACCGCGCGGTATCTTTCTCGCGCACGCTCGAGATCGCCATGACGTCCGCTTTCACCTCCTATGTCGCGCTTGCTCTCGCCATCCTGTTCGAGGTGACGGCATCAGCGTTTTTGCAGCAGTCCTCGCAGTTCACGCGCCCCTGGCCGACGCTGGCGATGGTGCTGTTCTATGTTGCCTCGTTCTACGCATTGTCGGTCGCGATCAGGATTATTCCCTTGAGCATCGCCTATGCGATCTGGGGCGGCGTCGGCATCATCCTGACCGCCACCGTCTCCTTCGTCCTGTTCCGCCAGATGCTGGACGCCGCAGCTTTCGTGGGAATCGGACTGATCGTCTCCGGGGTCGTGGTCATCAACCTGTTCTCGCAGACGACGGCGCATTGATGCCGGCGAGCGCTTACACCCGCGCCAAGCAGCCCGAGCAGGTGCGGCGCGCCCTGCTCGACTGCGCGGCAGCGATCGCCATGGATCACGGCGTCTCCGGCATCACGGTGCAGGCCGTGGCGGCGGCCGCTGGCGTCACCAAGGGCGGGCTGTTTCACCATTTTGGCAGCAAGCAGGCGCTGATCGAGGGCCTGTTCGCCGATCTGCTCGCCCGCGTCGATGAAGAGATCGACGCTGCCATCGCGGCGGATCCGAAGCCGCGCGGCAGCTTTACGCGCGCCTATGTGAGTGCCGTCTTCACCGGAAAGGCCTTCGGCTTCACAACGCCCTGGGCAACATTGAGCATGGTGGCCGTCACCGATCCGTCTTTGCGCCGGCTCTGGAACGATTGGATGAAAGCGCGCCTGAGACGGCATCGCGCCACCGACGCAGCGCCGGAGTTCCAGATCGTCCGTCTCGCCGCCGACGGCGCCTGGCTGTCCTTTGTCACGACGGGACAGACCCGCATGAACGCCGATCTGCGCGCCGTGCACGACCGCCTGATCGCACAGACATATCGGCGCGGATAACGCCTGCCGGTTGTTACGGCGCGGTTTTGATCCTGGCGCGCAGCGATGCCGAGTCGACGATACTAGGCAGGAAGCTGAAGTTCGCCGACGTTTTGCCGTCCGCGAGCGTTGCGAAATTGTGGCAGCTCACACATGAACCCGGTCCCGCGGCCGCATTGTCGAGATAGTTCTGGATGTATGTCTCGAGCGTCATGTTGGAGAGCATGCCCGGCACGGCGTTGAAGGGCACCGGGTTCGGCGGCGTCGGCGGTTCGACATTGCCGCCCCATTGCGTGCCGATCAGCATGTAGTTCTGGAACACGCTCTTGAGTGAGCCGAGTGCCATCCGCCATTGCTCGTTGAGGACGCTCGTGGTCGGATAGATCCGCCAGCAGCGCACCGCCTGCGGCATGGCGGTCGCGCTGGTCGTGCCGCCTTGCGCGTAGGGTTTGCGCGGATTCCACGGAAACAAGGTCTTGGTGCCGCCAGGCGATTGCGGCGAGATGTTGGTGCCGAGATTCGTGGACGCGCCGGTGTTGAAGAACGAGAAATGCGCGCCCGGCGCTGGACTCGCCGGCCCGCAGCTCGGCTGGTTAATCCAGTTCGTGGCCTTGTTCGTGCCGCAGCCATCCGCGACGTTGCACGGCGAATTTGCGAGCGGCGCATTGTCGACGTGCTCGAACGTTGCCCAGATCCATTGCGGCCGCAGCGCCGGATTGGTCTTGTCCACCGGATTGCGCTCGAGGATATGCATGCCGACGAGCCCGACGCGTTCGCTGCGACAGAACGGACGGCCGCCGCGGACGAGATCACCGGACACGGCGAGCAGGATATTCTGGGTAAAGAACTTGGCCGGATCGTCCTTCGAAGGATCCAGAACGCGCCAGGACGCCTTGATCTCGATCGATCCGTTGGCGCCGCTAGGCACCGTTGCCGACGAGGTGAACTCCGCGCCGCCCGGATTCCTCTTGATGAAGTTGAGTTGACCGGCCTTGGTCGTCAGTGTCTGCGACTTCTGTCCACCGGGCGCACGCAGATAGTCCGCCTCGATCTCGTTGACGCGCCGTTCGAACAGCGTCCAATTGCCGTTGATGTCGATCAGCGGCTTGTTGGTTGCGGCCTGGAGATATTCCTCGTTGTTGGGCATCGGCTGCCCCTGCCCGTTCGAGCCGATATGGAAGATCGGCAAGGCTAGCGCCTGCGGGCAGCCGGCGATGACAGGCGCATTGCCGAACAACGACGAAACCTTCGGGTAGGTCTGCCAGACCCTGCGGCCCGGCTGCATCAATCCCTGCGATGCCGGCTGTTTGACGGCGTCGGTGGCCCAGTTCAACGCCACGAATATCTGCCAGGACATGTTGTCGAAAGGCGATTGCACGTCCGCCTTCTCGCTGTTTGGCGGCTGACCGTAGAGGCCGTTGTAACCTTGCGTTTGGCTCAACCCGGGATCGGAGCCGATATAGGCAGGCACGATCGCGCACAGCTCGTTGCTGCCATCGGCGCAGAACTTCGCCTGCGGAATGTAGGGCGGCGCGGCCGCTTGCGGCTGGGGGCTTTGAGTCTGGGCGGCCAGCGGCAGCGGTGCCGCCGGCATTGCCGCGGCGATCGCCAGCGGCATCAGGGCCAATAACTGCCGATGCTTCATGGGAGGTCCCCACGGATACGAGCTCAACCGACTCGCCCTCGCCCGAGCTCAAATGTGATGTGCGACCAAATGCCGAGATCTCCCGAACGGGACGATCCGGTTGCTTTTCATATTAAAACTACTTCAGGTTTAATACCAGCTCACGGCGGTCCATACAATCCTTCTATTTTCGATCGAAGAGATGGAAACGCCTGACCGCCGCTGGGGCGCGACTACTGGCTTGTCGCCGCTTTAGGAGGGCGCGGCGCCGGTTTCGGTTTCTTTGCGCCCGGCTTGGTAGCGGCGCTCGGCGGGCGTTCGTCGACAGACTGCAGATACGCCGCGAGCGCCTTGGCCGTGTCGGGGCCGGCTGAATAATGATCCTGGAGGAACCAGGTGAGTGTCAGGGTCATGCGCCCCTTGGCAAGCCCGCGCGGGCTGCGATGGCAGGTCGCGCAGCCGTCGGCGAAGAGCTTGTCGGGTGACTTGCCGGCGTCGAGATTTTGCGCGGAGACAAACGGCGTCGTCAGCACCGCGGCAGCCGCGGCAACGGTTCCGAGCATCATCAGAGGCGCGATGACATCGCGCCCCTGTCGAATTAGCGATCTCAATCTCGTCCCCTAGCCCGTCCCGCTGTCACGCCGCCAGCAATCGATCAAACTCGGGCGGCGCGTAGGCCTTGCCGTCCTGGTCGGTGATGACGACCTGCCAGCCTTCGCTCGCCCAAACCTTCGCCTTCGCCACGATGAGCAACCGGCTCTCGCGGGCAAAACTGTACTTCTCATTGTCGCGTTCTGCGATCATTTTGTAGGCCAATGCGCGTCCCCTTGCGTTGCCCTGCACCCGATCTCGTCGTGGCAGCGGCCTTTGGCGGCAATTCGCCGGGAGCATGGCAATTTGGTGCCGTCCGCGGCAGCATTGTGAACCGTCACCGGCTCCTTCGGAGCGATGGCGCCTCGTCATGTGCCGCGTCTTGAATGCGATTCTGCTTGCCGGGAGCTGGTTCGCCGCCTCGCCTGCGGACGCGCAGGGGCAGAGCTGCCAGCCGGGCTCCGGTCCATCGCCGCCGCGACAGAACCGATAGGGCCCCAAATCCGCTCAGTGGACGCGGATCACGTGTGGCCGGCCAAGATCGATCAGACCCTGCACAGCCGACAGACGGTCGTCCAGGGCCGCTATGGTGAGCAACAAATTGTTGCGGCGTTCGTCGAGCATCCCCATCTCGGCGCCCGAGAGTTTTGTGCTCGCCCTCTCCTTGTGGATGCCATCGAGGGATTTGCGCAAGCCGGCAATCAGGCCGGCCAGTTGCTTGGCCTCTCTGGTCATCGACCGCTTCGCGACACTTTGGCGGCGCGACTCCGCCTGGTTCTGTCTCATCGTCATCATCCTCCCGTAGCCCCGCTGCCCCGAGTGGATGCTTACAGCTTTGAATAGACATCTTACGATCGATGAAATCTGCGGGCGAAGAACTTTCTTAAATTGTACGCGGACGGAACCCGGGCCAACCCAAAAAGAAAGCCCGGCACGAAGGCCGGGCTCTCGTTGGGATTCTCTAATGTTTCTCGTGGCCGCCGGGCGCGCCGCCACCGTGTGGAGCGGGAGCGGCATTGACGTGCGGAGCACCGCCACCACCTGGATGCGCCATCGCGGGTGCAGGCGCAGCCGGACGTGGCGCCGGCATTTGCGCATGCGCATTCATCGGCGCGCCATGGCTGACATTCGGTTGAGCCATGTGCGGCATCGCGGGTCGAGCCGCAGGCGCAGCGGACATGCGCGGCGCATCATGGACACGCGCGGTCGGCTGCACACGGGCCGCGGCTCGGCTTGCCGCCTGCTCGTGCATCATGCGTGCCTGCGCATCACGTGGATTGCGCGCCTGCACGGCAGTGCGCTCATTGACGACACGCTGACTTCGTTCGGCACGATTCCGATCGGTGCCAACTGCAGCATCACGCTTGGCGATGGCCGCATCATGCCGCGCCGTCACAGCGTCGCGCCCGGAGACCACGACATTGACCTTGCCGCGAATGCCTTCGCGCCCCAGCGCAACCGTAGCGTCGCGCGTCGCCGCACGGCCGATACGGGCGGCGTGCGGATCAACCGTCATCCGCGTCGCGAAGCGCTCATGCGACGTCCAGTAGCTATTCCAGTAGGCATGGCGGCGATACCACGGACGTCCCTCATAATAGCTCGACCAGTACGAGCTCAGCACGAAGGGTACGACCGCGACGTCGACCTCGTCGACATAGTCGGGGAGATAGACATAGTGATTACGATAGAGATATTCGAGATATTGCGACGACACCCAGCCGCGATCGTCGGAGAAGCTGACGTCACACCACGCATTGCCGCGCAGGCAACCATGGATGTTGACGCGGGCGCCTTCGGGGACGCGATCAACCAGCGGAAAGCCAGCACCTGGACCAGCGCGCAAGCCCGTCGAGACGGTGACGATCCCAGGCGCGGCCAATGCGGCTGATGGTGCAAGCAGCAATGCGGCAACTAAAGCGGTTCTCAGTCTCATGGCGAAATCCTCCTCTGAGAGGCGGAACGCGCGAGCGGAATAAAGCGTTCCGTTCGTGAGTGTCGCATCAGCCAAAAGATTGAGAGACGCGCCTTGCACTGAGTTCGATATTCATCCGCCATTCATCGGCGGAGCAGCTCAGTTCACTTGCAGCATGAAACCGTCGAAATATGCAGAGAGCGCGGCAAAATCGTCGAGCGGCAGCACTTGCGCGACATACTGATCCGGCCGCACCACGATCATGCAACCGGCCTTCCGATCGATGCCGCGCATGTCGAAAACGTCGTGGCCACTCTTGAGGTCCGGACAGAACATCTTTTCGTAGTCGTACAGGCCGTAGCGACCCTTGCTCGGGAGCAACATCGGCGACATGGCCTCGATGGCGAGTTCACGATGATCCTGCTGAAATACCGCGCGCAGATCGATGACACTGTCGATGTCGGCGCTTCTGGGCGTGAACCGCCGAATCGGAGATTGCCGGGACTCAGCGAGAAAATTGCACAGGGCTCCAATAGCCGACCCTGATGGCGTGGGATTCTCCGCGGTAGCAAACGCATAGATCCGGAAGCGTCCGTCTGCCTGCCCTGCGTGGCCGAGATGCATCGGCTTGGCGTCGCCGAGCCGGATCACTGGCGCGGAATGGAAGCGCTTGCCGATGACGAAGCCCTTCGCGAGATGCTGATGCGAGGCCGCGCCGGTGAGGATCGATGGCGAGTAATGCGTCGCCGTGCCCGCGGTGTAGCGCCCGTGCCTGACGAAATAATCCTGCGTCTTCGCCGCATCGGCGCCGCCGGCTTTGGCCGCCGAGGCCAAAATCCCGGCCCATTCACGATCGAAATCGATCAGCTCCTTCGCCACCGCCTGCCGCTCGGCCGAATAGGAATGCAGCAGGCTTGGTGCGCTCCGCTTGCGCAGGACAGCGGCAAGCTTCCAGCCGAGGTTGAAGGCGTCCTGCATCGAAACGTTCATGCCCTGCCCGGCCTTCGGGCTGTGGGTGTGGCAGGCATCGCCCGCGATGAAGATGCGGGGCTGCCGCGTCGCGATCTCGGCCTCGGGCACGTCGTCGAACTTGTCGGTCAGGCGCTGGCCGATCTCGTAGACCGACCACCAGGCGATCTCCTTCACATCCAGCGTGTGCGGCTTCAGGATCCGCTGCGCTTTCGCGATCACGTCCTCGGCGGTGATGTTGCGATTGGCCACGCGCTCGCCGACATCGAGCTTTGCCAGCTCGACATAGATGCGAACCATGTAACCGCCCTCGCGCGGGATGATCAGAAGGCTGCCGTCCTTGGCCGACTGGATCAGCGACTTGAAGCGGATGTCAGGGAAATCGGTGACCGCCAGCACATCCATCACGCCCCAGGCGTGGTTGGCGGAATCGCCATGCAGCTCGCGGCCGATCGACTTGCGCACCGTGCTGCGTGCACCGTCGCAACCGACGACATAGCGCGCCTTGATGGTCTCGACCTTGCCCTCGTTAGCGGCATCGACGCGTTCGAGCCGCGCCGTTACCGCATGATCGGCGGGACCTGCAGCCGGATCGACCTGGAGGTCAAGCAGGCGCCTGTTGTAATGGGGCTCGAGCTTGGTCTGTGATTTGCGCATGACGTCGAGAAAGCCGTCATGAATCCGCGCCTGGTTGAGGATGACGTGCGGGAATTCCGACAGCCCGTCCTCGACGTCCTGCACGCGGCCGCTGCGGACGATCTTCTCTGGCGCCCGCTCGTCCGGCTTCCAGAACGTCGTCTCGTTGACCCAATAGGCTTCCTTCAGCACGCGCTCGCTGAAGCCAAAGGCATGGAACATCTCCATGGTGCGGCAGGCGATGCCGTCGGCCTGGCCGACCGTGAGCCGGCCGGGCTTCTGCTCGACAATGCAGGTCTTGATGTCAGGAAATTGCGCGAGCTGCGCTGCGAGCGTCAGGCCCGCAGGGCCACAGCCGACGATGAGGACATCGACCTCGCCAGGCACGGCACCCGCGGCACCCGCAGCATGGACACGCTCGGCGGGATCGGCGATTTCGGGGTCGCCCGGCTGGAATCCATTGAGATGGAATTGCATGAGCACCTCTCCCGTTGACGTCTCGTTCGATATTAGTCAGTATGCTGACTATCAGTATACTTGTCAATGAGCGTCCGCCGACCCTGCCCCACGGAGAATTCGGTGAAAGACACCAACGACATGCCCGGCCATCTGGCGCGGCGATTTCAGCAGATCGCGGTGGCGGTGTTTTTGGCCGAGGTCGGCGAAGCCGGCTTTGATCTCACGCCAGTGCAGTACGCGGCGCTCGCGACCATCAAGGCCAATCCGGGGCTCGACCAGGTCACGCTCGCCGGCCTGATCGCCTATGACCGCACCACCATCACCGGCGTGGTCGATCGGCTGGTGCAGAAGGGCCTCACGGAGCGCCGTGCCAGCCCGCGCGACCGCCGCGCACGCGAGCTCGAGATCACCGATGAAGGCCGCCGCGTCCTGCGCAGGATCACGCCGGCGGTTGAATCCGCTCAGGCAATCATGCTGCGCGGCCTCAGCGCGAAGGAGAGCGAGGAACTGATGCGATTGCTGCGCAAGGCCATCGCCGCCGGCAACGAGCTGAGCCGCGCTCCGTTGCGCGATATCCAGGCATGACCGGTTCTGGAATACGTAGATGTCGCAGAGCCGTGAAACCTGGAACTAACCTTCGGCTGCTAAGGTCGGGCGCAATTCTGCGCTTAACGCGCCATTAACTTTGCCGATTTGGAGTTTCGGATGTCCAGGTTCGTCATTGCGGCCGCAATCATCGCGCTGTCCACCGGCCATGCGCTGGCGAACGGACACGGCGGCGGCGAGGCCCCGCCCCCGCCGAAACCCGAAGCCACGACGGCTCCCGCGAAGGTCGTCCTGACCAAGCAGGGCCCCAAGCTCGTCGATCTCAAGGGGATGACGCTCTACACTTACGAGCGCGACACCAGCGGCAAGACGTCGAACTGCAACGGCAAGTGCACCGAGAGCTGGGTGCCGCTCGCCGCAGCCGCCGAAGCCAAGGCGATCGGCGACTTCACCGTGATCGACCGCGAGGACGGCAGCAAGATGTGGGCGTACCGCTATCGCCCGCTCTACACCTCACCGGCCGACAAGGCGCCCGGCGATGCCAACGGCAACGCCACGACGCTGCAATGGCGCATCGCCCGTCCCGACAATTAGGGCGCAAACGGCGTGCGTCCGCCGCCACTCGACGTGCCCGCGAGCCTGGCGTGGGCCGCGGCATCGACCGAGGCGTAATTGACCTCTGGATTCCAGTGCAGCGCTGCGTAGACGACCAGTCCAGCCAGGATCGATCCATAGAAACCGAGCGTGGCCAAACGCCACTTGCGAACGATGCGGCGATCGTTTTCGTCAAATTGTTCATTGAAATTTTGCATGATGCCTCCATTGGCAACGAGCCATTGGGACATAGCGCAACTGCAGCAAAACGCGTGTGAAGCAATTCACCTTTGGCTGCGGCCGCGTGGCCGGTCGACGCAGTCCCGCCATCAAGCTTCAGTGATGCGACCGACACGATAGGTCAGATCGGTTGCCTCACCCGCGCCAGCTAGGCACCGAATCGACCTGCGCGTTTTGTCCGGGCGGCAGCACCACGACAGTCGCGTTCAGCTTCACCCGGTCGAACAGATCGATCACGTCCTCGTTGCGCATACGGATGCAGCCGGACGAGATCGCCTGCCCGATATATTCCGGCTGGTTGGTGCCGTGGATGCGGTAGAGCGTGTCCTTGTTGCCGACAAAGAGATAGATGCCGCGTGCACCCAGCGGATTGGCGGGACCACCGGGCACGCGCGCCGGATAAGGCCCCAATCGCGCCTGGATCTCTGCGGTCGGCACCCAGTCCGGCCATTCCGCCAAACGGCCGACGCGCGCCACGCCCGAGAAGGCCATCGCCTCCTCGCCGACCGCAACGCCATAGCGGATCGCCTTGCCGTCGGGCAGCACATAGTAGAGGTAGCGCGCATCGGTATCGACCAGGATGGTGCCCGGCTGCTCCTTGCGCGGATAATCGACGATGTGACGGAGATATTGCTCAGGCACGTTGGCCTGGGCGTAAGGCGTGTGCGCGAGCAACTGACGGTCACGCGCGGTCATGCTCGCATCCGTCGATGGCGAGAGGGTCGTCTGCATGCAGCCGCCGAGCGGCAGCAGCGCAGCGACGAACAAAACGAGGAGAGATCTTGGCACCGCTGGCCCCCGATAGCGGATAGCAGCACCCCCAGCAGGCGCAGATACTGCCCAAATCGTGCTGAAAACAAGGCAATACGGAACACGTGGCCGTGTTCGGCATATCAGGTTCCATCACCACATCTGGCAGAAGACGGTCGCGATCTCTCCACCGCCTCGCCTTGCTTTGGTCAAACCCGGCTGGACTCGTGGGGCCAGGGCCGACCTGATGGGCTCATGCAACAGATCGGCTCGCGCCAATGCGGACGACCAAGGGGTCAAAGGAGCTGCGATGCTCGCGACGTTGAACAGCCGCCAGATCGTCGATGAGATCGTGAAGGACACGGTCAACAACAACGATCCTCATGACGCGGTCCAGATTTCGCCTGACGTGATCAAAGCGTCGCGCGTAAGCAGCGAGGCGCCGACGCTGGCACCGGAGTTCACGGCGCGCCCCGAGCCGAAATTCGCGGTGGAGCGGAAATTGACGATCGAGCCGAAGTTCAGCCCCGTCTCGGAGCCGCAGGCAGCCTCGCCCCAAACACCTGCGCTACAAGCAGCTGCGCCTTCGGTCGACACCGCCGTGCGCGTCGCGGCATCAGATGATCACATCAAACCGAAGCGATCGACGGCCGGCAAATGGCTGCGCGGCGCCTTCGTGACGTTCCTGTTTGCGGGCGGCAGCGCCGCCGCGACCATCGCCTGGGAGAAGCACGGCGACACGGCGACGCAAATGCTCGCCGAATGGACCCCGGCCCTGGCGTCGCTACTTCCTTCGACGTCGCAGACAGCACCGGTCGCAGCCGCGCAGGCCGCGCCACCCGCCGCGCAGGACCAGACCGCCGATCAAACCGCGACACCGCCCGCCGCGCCGAATGCCACGGCCGCAGCCGCACCAGCAGCAACACAAACTGATGCCGCGGCTTCGGTGGAATCGATGACGCGCGACATGGCCGCGATGGCGCAGCAGATCGAGCAACTCAAGGCCAACATCGCCGAGTTGAAGGCAGGTCAGGAGCAGATGGTGCGCGAGATGGCGAAGCCATCTGCGCCGAAGCCGATCGTTGAGGCCAAACCACCGGTGACCCAGCCGGCCCGCGTCTCGGCGCTGCCGCCGCGCGCTCCGGCGCCGACGCCGCCTGTTCGCAAGCCGAAGCCCGTGGTGTCGCACACCTACGCGCCGGCCTATGCGCCCGCGCCGCTGGCACCTCCGCCGCCGCCTTCACAGACCGCCGCGATGCCGCCGCCACCCGTCGCACCGCCCGTCGCAACGACGCAAGCTGTTGCTGACGATGACGGACCTGTCGTGCGTCCGCCGATGCCGGTGCACTAGAGCGACATCAATCGACGACGCAAGCTGCCCTGTTCGACGTGATCAGTTGAGTCCGTGCAACTACGGTGATGCGTGAGCCTGTGCAAAGAGAAAAGGCCGTCGGGATTTATGCCGCCGGCCTTCTCTTGCAGCTGCCGGTTCCCGGAGCCCGGTTCTGCTGCAATTCCATGCCTTATGATCGGGCCGACATATTTAATAAAATCTTAAAGCGCCGGGACGTTGCACATCATTTCTGCGCCATACGCACAGAGATTGCGCGCTTCGTTCATCGGTTGGAGATCGACTCAGTGTTACGATCCAGCATGTGTCGAAGACTTCCGTTGAAGCCTTCTTGTGGAGATTGGGTCGTCACACCGGGGAAATTCGGATGCCGTACTACTCCTTCGATCTCGTTGACGGTGAAGAGTTCAAGAACCAGGGCGAAATCATTCTCGAAGACATCGAGGTCGCCTCCGATCGCGCCGTCCAACTCGCAAGCGAGCTGTCGCAGGTGAAGCCTGAGCTGCAGCGGAAGGGTTGCTCGGTGCGCGTCACCGATCGCGATCACAACGAGGTCTATCGCACGCCGCTCGATCCTGTGCCGGCCTGGCGGCGCTAGCCGCCCCGCACCGCACCAACGGGCGACATCAGCGCCAAAGGCACCATTGCGGAGCGGCCCGCAGGACGCTAGCCTCCCGGGAAAACGAGGAGGACCTAGGGATGCGTGCGCCTTTGCTGATGGCCGGCCTGTTGCTCATCGCAGCTCCAGCCCAAGCGGCTGATGACCATACACGCTCGAACTATGTGACGATGGTCTTGCAGGCCTTCGCCGCGAAAGTCGAGTGTCCTGGTACTGATGTCGTTTATCAGGATCTGGTGCAGAAGGCCCAGCAGATGCAACTGCCCGACGGCACCACCGAGCAGGTGCGCAAGGCGATTGCCTGGATGCATACCGGCGGCAAGATGGGCGAGAAGCAGGCCGACGACATCATGGCGGAGGTCGCGGTCGCAACCCAGACGACCGACCTCGACCAGCGCCGACTCGGCATGAGCAATTGGTGCGAGAAGCAGAAGACCAGCCTCGCCGGCCTGATCCGCAGCAAGGGCGGCTAGAGCATGATCCCGAAAAGTGTGAAGCGGTTTTCCGAAAAGATCATGCTCAAACAAAGAGCTAAAGCGCGATGACGGTTCAACCCAATCTCATCGCGCTTTAGGCCTGTTTTCGCCGTTAAGGACCGGAACCGGACCGCCGCCACGGCAAATAATCGTCACATTCCTCGGCAGCATGCGGCTCCTTCGAACAGGAGATCCCCATGCGAACTGTCCAATTCGTTTTCGCAAGTGCTCTCGCGATCGGCGCCTTGCTGACCGCCCCGGCCGTCGCGAGAAATGCCGACGCCCAGAAGGGCGAGGACAAGGCGTCCTCCTCGTCCTGCAGCGCCTATCAGCAGGCGGCGGATGGATCCTGGGAGCAGCTTCCATGCAAGGAGACCGGCGAGCGGGCGCAGCCGCAGACCCAGCACAAGCCGGTGCCGCAAGGCGCCGAGCAAGGCGAGCGCTGAGCCACCGATCCTGCGGGAACCCGCCGGTTCCGGTTGGGTTAAGGTGGACGGCTTGCCGCGGGGCCTCTGCCCACTAGAATGCGTGGACAGGCTGGAGAGCTGTCCTGGAAACGCCAACCCCGCGAGCGCTTGTGGATTCGATCGAGTTTGAGGACCTGCAAAGCCGCTTGAAGGCGCTTGAGGACGAAAACGCTCGCCTCAAGGCCCAGCGGATCGCCGTCGTCAGCGAACGGCAGAAAGTCGAATCCGCCCTCGCCGAAAGCGAAGAGCGCTACCGGACGCTGTTCAACTCGATCGACGAAGGCTTTTGCATCATCGAGTTCTTCGACGGCCCCCATGGTCCGCTCAGCGACTACGTCCATGTCGAGGCCAATCCCGCCTACACCCAGCATGCGGGCATTCCCAACGTGGTCGGCCAGAAGGTCCGCGAGATGGTCCCTGATGAAGCCGACGGGTGGGTGGAGCTTTACGGCGGCGTTCTGCGCACCGGCGTACCGATCCGCTTCGAGCGCGAGCTGGTTGCGACCGGCCGTCACCTCGAGCTCGCCGCCTTCCGGGTCGAGCCTGAAAGCCGCAAGCAGGTTGCCGTGCTGTTCCAGGACATCACCAAGCGCAAGCGGGCCGAGGAGGCCCTGCAACTGCTCAACGAAACGTTGGAGGCGCGGGTGGTCGCGGCGCTAGCCGAGCGCAAGCTGATGGCCGACATTGTCGAGGGCACCAACGCGTTCGTGCAGGTCGTCGATCCCAACTTCCGCTGGCTTGCGATCAACAGCGCCTCGGCCCACGAATTTCATCGTATTTTTGGCATCATGCCGAAGGTCGGTGACAACATGCTTGAACTCCTTGAAGATCAACCCGAGCACCGTGAAGCTATCCGCTCCGTCTGGTCGAAGGCCCTTGCGGGCGAGGAGTTCGTCGAAATCGGCGAGTTCGGCGACCCCGGCCGTGCCCGCGGCTCCTACGAGATGCGCTTCAACTGCTTGCGCGACGGTGATGGTCGACTGATCGGCGCCTACCAGTTCGTCTATGACGTCACCGAACGCCTGCGGCAGCAGGAACGGCTGCGCCAGGCCGAGGAGGCGTTGCGCCAGTCGCAGAAGATGGAAGCGGTCGGCCAGCTTACTGGTGGCATCGCCCACGATTTCAACAATCTGCTCACCGGCATCACTGGCTCGCTGGAGCTGCTTCAGACACGGCTCGGCCAGGGCCGCGTCAAGGAAATCGACCGATATGTGAACGCGGCGCAAGGCGCCGCCAAGCGCGCCGCCGCGCTGACTCATCGCTTGCTCGCCTTCTCGCGCCGGCAGACGCTCGATCCGCGGCCAACCGATTTGAACCGGCTGGTGATAGGCATGGAGGAATTGATCCGCCGCACGGTCGGGCCCGAGAACGCGCTGGAGGTCGTCGCCGCCGGCGGCCTGTGGTCGACGCTGATCGATCACTCGCAACTCGAGAACGCGCTCCTGAATCTCTGCATCAATGCGCGTGATGCCATGCCTGGTGGCGGCCGCATCACCATCGAGACCGCCAATCGCTGGCTCGACGAACATGGCGCCGGCGAGCGCGATCTCGAGCCTGGGCAATATGTCTCGCTCTGCGTCACCGACACCGGCATCGGCATGCCCCCCGAGGTGATCGAGCGCGTCTTCGATCCGTTCTTCACCACCAAGCCGATCGGCCAAGGCACCGGCCTCGGCCTCTCGATGGTCTACGGCTTCGTGCGCCAGTCGGGAGGACAGGTGCGGATCTATTCCGAGGTCGGCCAGGGCACGACCATGTGCCTCTATCTGCCGCGGCATTACGGCAAGGATGACGACAAACCGTCTGCGCTCGCCAGCAAAACCACAGAGCGCCCGCAGGCGAGCCATACCATCCTGATCGTCGACGACGAGCCGTCGATCCGCATGCTGCTCGCGGACGCGCTGGAAGAGATCGGCTTCAGCGTGATTGAGGCCCATGATGGCCCGACCGGACTGAGGATCCTGCAATCGGACGCGACGATCGACGTGCTCATCACGGATGTCGGTCTGCCGGGCGGCATGAACGGCCGCCAGCTCGCGGATGCGGCGCGTCTCACGCGTGCGGAGCTGAGAGTTCTGTTCATCACCGGCTATGCGGAGAACGCCATCATCGGCAACGGACAGCTCGCGCCCGGCATGCAGGTGCTGACAAAACCATTCGTCGTGGAGGCGCTCGCGAGCCGCGTCCTCGACATGATCAAGGATGGAACCGGAAAGTCCTGACCGGGCTCAGCTATGCGCCGGGCCGCGCATGATCCTCATGGCATCGGCGATATGACGCCATTCCCTGGCCTCGTCAGCCTCCCCACGCCCCTCGCAGGCTTGGGCCTGTTCGGCTGCCTTGGCGATCGCCGCAAAACCATGCTGTTCCAGCATCTGCCGGGCAACGGTGTGAACCTGGACCTCGGACATCATGGGCGCTCTCCCGTATGAAGACACCACGGCGCCCGGCTCGGCGCTCCGCGGCTCCCTGACAACGATCGAATGGCGCGTCTCGTTCCGCGCATCTGCGAACGACAAAGGCGGCCCGCTGTGCCCAGCGGACCGCCTTTTCACCCACCCCAAACCGGGAGCGGCGTCGGCCGGGCACCCCTACCCGACCGCCACTTTCTTGCGCTCGAAATCGTTGGGCACCTCGATATCGACCTCGAGGGTCGAGACCTCGTCGCCGCGTTCGAGCCGCACGATCACCTTGGTCGGATCCAGCATCACATGCTTGGAGACGACGGCGAGAATTTCCTCACGCAGCACACCGAGCAGATCGGGCTGGCCGCGCAGTCCGCGTTCATGGGCAAGCAGAATCTGCAACCGTTCGCGAGCGACGGGTGCGGACGCCTTGTTGCCGCGGAGAAGCCGGAGCAGACCCATGCTCATGCAGCCCTCCGTCGCAGCAGTCGATCCATGAAGCCCTTGCGCTCGGTCGGCACCTGCATGGCGATCGTCTCGCCGCACAGCCGCCGCGCCGCGTCGATATAGGCCCGCGCGGGTGCACCTTCGGCGTTCGACAGCGTTACCGGCGTGCCGACATTGGAGGCGCGTAGCACGTCCTGGCTCTCCGGGATGATGCCGAGCAAAGGCGTTGCTAGGATTTCCAGGATATCGTCGATGGTCAGCATCTCGCCGCGCGCGGCACGCGAGGGATCGTAGCGGGTGATGAGAATGTGCTTCTCGACGCGCTCGC
>Ga0209148_1000344_pt1 | contig 61011 bp, 64 predicted proteins | sample AraplaCol_mMF_r2_2_FD_184288 | JGI IMG/M metagenome (GOLD analysis project Ga0209148, IMG submission 184288) | Arabidopsis root microbial communities from North Carolina, USA - plate scrape CL_Col_mMF_r2 (SPAdes) (version 2) | ecosystem: Host-associated > Plants > Roots > Endosphere | place...
GCTCGCCACCGACTGGCTCAAACGGATCAATCTGCTCGACCGCGCCGACGATGCCGCAGGCAATCTCGCCTATGGCGACCAGCGCCGGCTCGAGATCGCGCGCGCGATGTGCACCGAGCCCGCGCTGCTTTGCCTGGACGAGCCCGCCGCCGGCCTCAATGCACGCGAGAGCGCAGCCTTGAGCGAGCTGCTGCAGTCGATCCGCGGCGAGCTCGGCACCTCGATCCTGCTCATCGAGCACGATATGTCGGTGGTGATGGAGATCTCGGACCACATCGTGGTGATGGACCATGGCGTGAAGATCGCGCAAGGCACGCCGCGGGAGGTGCGCGACGACCCGAAGGTGATCGCCGCCTATCTCGGCACCGACGAGGAAGAGGCTGCGGCCGTGATGGAGGGCGGGTCGTGACATCTGCCGCTCCCCTGCTCGCGATCCGCGGCCTGCGCGCCGCCTACGGCAAGATCGAGGCGCTGAAAGGCGTCGACGTCGAGATCAGTTCCGGCGAGATCGTCGCCCTGATCGGCGCCAACGGCGCCGGTAAATCGACGCTGATGATGACGATCTTCGGCAAGCCGCGCGCCCGCGCCGGCCAGATCCTGTACGAAGGCCGCGACATCACCGACGTGCCCACCCACGAGATCGCGCATTTGCGCATCGCACAGTCGCCCGAGGGACGCCGCATCTTCCCGCGCATGAGCGTGGCGGAGAACCTGCAGATGGGCGCGGACGCCACCGAATGCACCGATGCGGAGCGCGAGGCGACGCTGGAGCGCGTGTTCACGCTGTTTCCGCGGCTGAAGGAGCGCTACGTCCAGCGCGGCGGCACGCTGTCCGGCGGCGAACAGCAGATGCTGGCGATCGGCCGCGCCCTGATGAGCCGCCCGCGCCTGCTGCTGCTCGACGAGCCCTCGCTCGGCCTTGCTCCGCTGATCGCCCGCCAGATCTTCGACGCGATCCGCACCCTGAACCGGCAGGATGGCCTGACTGTCCTGATCGTCGAGCAGAACGCCAACCACGCGCTCAAGCTCGCCCACCGCGGCTATGTCATGGTCAATGGCCTGATCACGCTGGCCGGAACCGGCGCCGAGTTGTTGCAGCGCCCCGAGATTCGCGCCGCCTATCTCGAAGGTGGCAGGCACGGCTGAGGCCGCCCGGGTCCGGCTGAGCCGGGTTCGGTGCGGCTGAATGCGCCGAAATATCTGCGCTGATGCCCGTATTTTGCCGGTGACTTCTCCTAGGATTCATTCAAGAATGGCGCCGGTTTGAACCGGGCCAACCCGGCAACTTCCACAGACGATCACCCGCGAGGTATCTCATGAAATCACTGAAGCTCATCGGTCTGGCATTCGGCGCGTCGATTGCGCTGTCGAGCGCGGCGTTCGCGCAGGATGTCACCATCGCAGTCGCAGGCCCGATGACCGGCGGCGAGTCCGCCTTCGGCCGCCAGATGAAGAACGGCGCCGAAATGGCCGTGGCTGACATCAACGCAGCCGGCGGCGTCAACGGCAAGAAGCTCGCGCTCGACGTCGAGGACGATGCCTGCGATCCCAAGCAGGCGCGCTCGGTCGCCGAGAAGATCGCCGGCGCGAAGATCCCGTTCGTCGCCGGGCATTATTGCTCGTCGTCGTCGATCCCGGCATCCGAAGCCTACGCCGACGGCGGCGTGCTCGAGATCACGCCTGCCTCGACCAACCCGCTGTTCACCGAGCGCAAGCTCTGGAACGTGGCGCGCGTCTGCGGCCGCGACGATCAGCAGGGCCTGATCGCGGCGCAGTACATCGCCAAGAACTTCAAGGGCAAGAACATCGCAGTTCTCGACGACAAGACCACCTACGGCAAGGGTCTCGCCGACGAGACCAAGAAGGCCCTCGTCAAGGCCGGCATCACCGTGAAGCTCTCGGAGTCCTACAACAAGGGCGACAAGGACTTTAACGCGATCGTCTCGCGCCTGAAGCGCGACAACATCGATCTCGTCTATGTCGGCGGCTACCACCAGGAAAGCGGCTTGATCCTGCGCCAGATGCGCGACCAGGGCCTCAAGACGATCCTGATGGCCGGCGACGCACTCGCCGACAAGGAGTTCGCCTCCATCACCGGCCCAGCCGGCGAAGGCACGCTGTTCACCTTCGGTCCCGATCCGCGCGATAAGCCGACCGCCAAGAAGATCGTCGACGCCTTCAAGGCCAAGAACATCGACCCCGAAGGCTACACGCTCTACACCTACGCGGCGATGCAGGTGTGGTCGCAGGCCGCCAAGAAGGCCGGCACCACCGATGCCAAGAAGGTCATGGACGCGATGAAGGCCGGCAAGTGGGACACCGTGATTGGCCCGATCGAGTATGACGCCAAGGGCGACATCAAGCAGCTCGACTACGTCGTCTACAAGTGGGACGCCAAGGGCGGCTACTCCGAGATCAAGGGCAACGGCACCTGAGACAGGGCGCCTGACCCTTTAGCCAGATCGACGTCAACGCCCCGGTTCGCCGGGGCGTTTTCTTTTGCAAACTCGCCAGATTGCAGGCCAGTCAGACGGCGGCAGACAGTTCGCCGCCCGCCGCTGCCTGCGCCTTCCGGAGCGCTTGCAGCAGGTCGTTCGGCCGAAATGGCTTCTGCAGGCAGACCACGCCATCGAGACCCGGCGCCTCACCGATGAAATCGAGTGTCGTCATGCCCGACACCGCCACGATCGGAAATCCGGGAACCCGCTCACGCAAGGCGGCCATGACCTCGATACCGCTGGTGTCAGTCAGGAAAATGTCGACAATGGCCGCGTCGAAAACCTCTTCGCCAAAGGCCTTCAGGCCAGCCGCGCCGCTCCCGGCTTCAACTACGTCAAAATGGTTGACCCGAAGGACGATCGAGACCATGGCGCGGACGTCCTTCTGGTCGTCCACAACAAGGACACGGGGCATGGGAACAACTCCCGGATTCGCATCATTAATTGGTTCAATTCAAACGCGGACATACGCCACGGCAGTATGGGTCCGTCCAGTAAAGCCAACCTTACCGATTCCCTATTCCGATTTGCAGTCCGAGTTAAGTAAGCTGTAACCCTCGGTTGAGTCGTGGGCGCATCCCCTTAGGACACGCGCCCAGAGCCGGTTACCATGGAGGCCAAGGCCGACACGCCGAGGCCGACACCCAAGGCAGCCGGCCGATGAAGTCACGTGGACTACCCATGCTGCCCCTGCGAGAGGTCAACGTGCACGCCAGAAACGACCGAAGCACATTCCTTTCGACCTTGCCGGCGATGCAGAGCGATCGCAGTGCAGCGTTGGCGATCGTCGGGATTTCCGCGATCCTGTTCGTGCTGGCAGTCCCCTTCGCGGGGACCCCCCTGGTCCAGGTGCCGGCCTTCGTGGCCAGCTATCAGTCTGCGCTCGCCGTCAGCGACATCATTACCGCGGTTCTGCTGCTGTCGCAATTCGCGGTCCTGCGCAGCCGCGCATTACTGCTGCTATCAACAGGGTATCTGTTCACCGCAGCCGCGGCGGTGACACACGCCCTTACCTTCCCCGGACTGTTCGCGCCGACGGGATTGCTGGGCGCCGGCACCCAGACCACAGTCTGGCTCTACATGATCTGGCACGGCGGATTCCCGCTCTTCGTGCTGGCCTATGGATGGCTGAAGGACGGCCACGGCGGCAACAAGATCGAGACACCGACGCAGCGATCGATCCTGCTCGCCGTGCTCGGCGTCATTGTCGCGATGATCGTGATCGGCTGGATCGTCACCGCACAGCACGATCTGCTGCCGGTCCTGCTGAGAGACGGCCGCTACACCACCACCATGGTCGGCGTCGTGTCCTTCGTCTGGTCCCTGAGCTTCGCGGCGCTGATCACGCTGTGGCTCCGCAAGCCGCATAGCGTGATCGACATCTGGCTGATGGTCACGATGTGCGCCTGGCTGTTCGACATCGCGCTGTCAGCCATCGTCAATGTGGAGCGCTACGACCTCGGCTTCTACGCTGGCCGGATCTACGGCCTGGGCGCCGCCAGTTTCGTGCTCGCCGTGCTCCTGATCGAGAACGTCCGCCTGCAGGCGAGCACGATGGGCCTCGTCGGCCGGCTGCGCGAGCAATCGGCATTCGACCGCGACTATTACGGCAAGCGCCTTGCGCTCTACGGCGCCGTGGTCGAATCCTCCAACGATGCCATCATCACCGAGTCGCTCGACGGCCGCATCACGGGCTGGAACAGGGCTGCAGAACGCCTGTTCGGCTATTCGGCCACTGAAGCCGTCGGCCAGTCGATCTATCTCGTGGTGCCTGAGGACCGCAAGGCGGAAGCCAGGGGTCTTCTCAACCGCGTCAGCAGCAACGAGTCGATCGCCCAGCACGAAACCGTTCGCACCCACAAGGACGGCCGGCAGATCGACGTCGTCCTGACCGTCTCGCCACTGCGATCGGACAATGGCGAGATCATCGGCGCCTCCAAGATCGCCCACGACATCACCGAGGAAAAGCAATCGCGCGAGAAGCTGCGCCGCGAGACCGAGGAGCGCCAGCGCATCTTCGAGACCTCGCAGGACCTGATCCTGGTGACGGACGGCTACGGCAATTTCATCCAGGTCAGCCCGAGCGTGAAGGACATCCTCGGCCTGAACCCGGAAGACATGATCGGGCACAGCGCGATCGACTTCATCCACCCCGACGATCTGGACCGGACGCGGGAAGAGATGCGCGCCGCGCGGCGCGGTCAGACCAAGCGCAGCTTCGAGGCACGCTACTACCACTATGACGGTCACGAAGTCTCGCTGAACTGGGTTGGAAACTGGTCGGAGCCCGTCAAGCGCCATTTCTTCATCGGCCGCGACCTGACCGAGAAGCAGGCTGCGGAAGCTCAGTTCCGGCAGGCGCAGAAGATGGATTCGATCGGGCAATTGACCGGCGGCGTCGCCCACGATTTCAACAACGTGCTCACCGTCATCACCGGCACGATCGGCATTTTGGCCGATGCGGTCGCCGACCGGCCCGAACTTGCCGCCATCACCAAGCTGATCGACGACGCCGCCGAGCGCGGCGCGCAGCTGACCAAGCATCTGCTCGCCTTCGCCCGCAAACAGCCGCTCCAGCCGCGCGAGATCGACGTCAATGCGCTGGTGCTGGAAGCTGCAAAGCTGCTGCATCCGACGCTCGGCGAGCAGATCACGATCCTGCCGCAGCTCACCGAAGACGCCTGGCCGGCACTGATCGACCCGAGCCAGCTTTCGACGGCGATCCTCAATCTCGCCCTGAACGCGCGCGACGCCATGCCCGACGGCGGCACGCTGGTGCTGGAGACCCGCAACATCTTCCTCGACGACGGCTATGCCAGCATGAATCCCGATGTCGTCGCCGGCAATTACGTGATGATCGCGGTCAGCGACACCGGCTCGGGCATTCCGGCCGCGCTGCTGGAGCGGGTGTTCGATCCGTTCTTCACCACCAAGGAGGTCGGCAAGGGTACGGGCCTCGGCCTCAGCATGGTGTTCGGCTTCGTCAAGCAATCCGGCGGGCACATCAAGATCTACAGCGAGGAAGGCCACGGCACGAGCGTGAAGATCTACCTGCCGCGGTCCACCGGGGTGCAGGAGACCGAATACGAACAGCTCCAGAACGTGCCGATCGCCGGCGGCGATGAGAAGATCCTGATCGTCGAGGACGACGCCCTGGTGCGGCAGTATGTGGTGACCCAGGTCAAGAGCCTCGGCTATGCCGCGCTCGAGGCGGCCAACGCCGCCGAAGCCCTCGTCATCATCGATGCCGACAAGGGCATCGACCTGCTCTTCACCGACGTCATCATGCCCGGCAACATGAACGGCCGCCAGCTCGCCGACGAGGCGACACGGCGGCGACCGGAGCTGAAGACGCTGTTCACCTCGGGCTACACGGAAAACGCCATCGTCCATCATGGCCGGCTGGATTCCGGCGTGCTGCTGCTGGCCAAGCCCTACCGCAAGTCGGAGCTCGCCAAGATGCTCAGGACGGCGCTGGCGAGTTGAGCCCGCCGCGCGCGTGCGCTATCGCTGGGACCCGAGCCAGCCGCATGGAGTGCCGTCCTTGAAAAACCTCCTCACCGATATCGCCGGCGTCCGCGTCGGCCATGCCGATGACGCCAAGCTGGCCTCGGGCGCAACGGCAATCGTGTTCGACGCGCCCGCGGTTGCGGCGATCGACATCCGCGGCGGCGGCCCCGGCACGCGCGAGGACGCGCTGCTTGGCCTCGCCAATACGGTCGAGCGCGTCGACGCGATCGCGCTGTCGGGCGGCTCTGCCTTCGGCATCGAGACCGGCGGCGGCGTGCAGGCTTGGCTCGCCGAGCAGGGCCGCGGCTTCCGCGTCCGCGAGGCCCTGATCCCGATCGTGCCGGGCGCGATCCTGTTCGATCTGCTCAATGGCGGCGACAAGGCGTGGGGCCGCTTCGCGCCCTATCGCGATCTCGGTTATGCTGCAGCCGCCTCAGCCGGGAGCGAGTTTGCGATCGGCAGCGTCGGCGCGGGCCTGGGAGCCACCACAGCGACGTTCAAGGGCGGGCTCGGCTCGGCATCCGCCGTCACCAGCAGCGGCATCAAGGTCGCGGCGCTCATCGCCGTCAATGCGGTCGGCACCGCCACCGTCGGCGACGGACCGTGGTTCTGGGCGGCACCGTTCGAGGTCGGCGGCGAGTTCGGCGGGCGCGGACTGCCCGACACATTCACCGACGACATGCTCAGGATGCGCATCAAGGGCGGGCCTGCCGCAACCGAGCGCGAGAACACCACGATCGGCGTCGTCGTCACCGATGCGGTGCTGAGCAAGCCGCAGGCCAAGCGGCTGGCGATGATCGCGCACACCGGCTTTGCGCGCGCGATCTATCCGGTGCATGCCCCGACCGATGGTGACGTGCTGTTCGCCGCCGCGACATGCGCAAAGCCGATCGATCCGATCGTCGGCCTCACCGAGCTCGGCATGGTCGCCGCCAACGTGGTCGCCCGCGCCATCGCCCGCGGCGTCTACAGCGCGACCGCGCTACCGTTCCCAGGCGCGCAGCCGGCCTGGAAGGATCGGTTTGGCTAGACTGAAAGGCGCGTTACACGCTTATCGACACCGAGGATGAAGCGGCGGTCTTCGACGATCCCTGCTGGCTCTGCATCATCTGCGCAAACCAGTCATAGGGTGTATTGCCGGCGCCCGATCCATTCGACGAACTGGAGGCGCCCGGCACCGTTGTCGTCATCTTGAAGCCGTCGGCATAGGTGACGGTGGTGGTGGTCGAGCCGTCGGCGCCGGTCGTGGTGGTCGAGGTCGATCCGCCGCTCGACGATGACGACGAGGAATCTGATCCGCTGCCCGACGCATCGCCCGAGCCGCTTGCCGCGTGCGCGTGGTGGTGGCCGCCATGATGGCCGGCGCCCTTCAGCGCCTTGGACATCTCGTCGAGGCTGACGCTGCCGTCCGAATTGCTATCGAGCTTGGAGAATACGTCGTCGGCCTGCGCCAGATTGGTGCCGCCGGCGCCCAGCGCGTTCTCGAACTCGGACTTGCTGATCTGGCCGTCGCCATTGGCGTCGAGCTTCGAGAACAGGTCCTTCAGCGCGTCATCACGGCTCATCGGGGTCGAGGACGTCGCGCTCGACGATGTGGAGCTGGTCGATGAATTCGACTGGCTTTGCGCGGCGAACAGCGCGTTCATCGTGTCCGGCGATATCTGCGGATAGTAGCCCGCATTCACCGACGGAGCCGCGCTGCTGGTTGAACTGCTGATGCTGTTGCTGCTGTCGATCGCGAACGGATTGGTCGCGCCTTGCGACGTCCCCGTCTGCTGTGTCGAGGACGAATTCGAGCTCGTCAGCGATTGAATGGCATCAAGCGCACTCGAGACGGCGCCAAGCGCGAACAACATTGCACAACTCCAACCCATGCGGCATGCCGCGGCCAATGTTCCGCCATTGAGGTCAGCAAGCGACGTGCCAGCGAAAAAAGCTCAATGAAATCCGTACCCGCCGTGCTTTGCGGGGTGCGGAAGACAGGCAATTCATGCCGCCCGCGGCAGAATTTTCCGCCCCCAGGAAGCTGACCGCCTCTGCATTGCCCGGCTGAGGGGCCCATGTTAGGCGAGGCCATTCGTCCCCTGCCGCCCCGGGAAACCGCGCCATGACCCAAGCCTTCGCCCACCGCCCCCTGGCCATCGCGCCCTCGATCCTGGCCTCGGACTTCTCGAAGCTCGGCGAGGAGGTGCGCGCGGTGGACGCCGCCGGCGCCGACTGGATCCATCTCGACGTGATGGACGGGCATTTCGTGCCCAACATCTCCTACGGACCTGACGTCATCAAGGCGATGCGCCCGCACACCAAGAAAGTGTTCGACGCGCATCTGATGATCTCGCCCTGCGATCCCTATCTCGAAGCCTTCGCCAAGGCCGGCTGCGACCACATCACCGTGCATGCCGAGGCGGGTCCGCATTTGCACCGCTCGCTGCAGGCCATTCGCGCGCTCGGCAAGAAGGCCGGCGTCTCGCTCAATCCGGGCACGCCGATCAGCGTGCTCGAATACGTGCTCGACCTCGTCGATCTCGTGCTGGTGATGTCGGTCAATCCTGGCTTCGGCGGCCAGGCCTTCATCCCCTCCGCGATCGGCAAGATCCGCGACATCCGCGCGATGACGGCAGGGCGCCCGATCGATATCGAGGTCGATGGCGGCGTCGGCCCCGACGTCGCCGGCGCGCTCGCAGCCGCTGGCGCCAATGCCTTCGTCGCCGGCACCTCCGTGTTCAAGGGCGGAACGCAGGAGGCCTACAAGAACAATATTGCAGCGATCCGCAACGCGGCGCTCGGTGCGCGCGGCGAAGCGATCTGACGTTCTACGGCCCGCAAATCTGCGGCCTTTACGGGTGTTGCGACGCGCAATGCCTAAAATTGCAACCACGACCCGTACTCCTCCGGGCTTCCCTGATTCGCGCAAATCACCGCTAGTGATTCCTGCCTGATTTGACAGGAGCACATCATGACGACGACCCTGGTTTGGACTGGCGTGGCGTTGTGGATCGGTTTTTGTGCGTTCGTTGTGTTCGGCCCATCGGCCGGACCGGTACAGGTGCCGGTACGTTCGACCCGCATCGGTCGCAACCGCTATCCGGGCTGACACCATGCAGATCGCCCTCGTGAAGCGTCAGCCGAAACGCAGATGTCGCATCCCGCGGCGCCCGCATCCGAACCTCGACTATTTCTTCGGTCGGCTCGAACGCTCCGAAGGCGACATGCCCGATGATCCGGGCGGCGAGACGGCTGACCTGGATCACCCGTTCCGGTCACCGCGCCGGCATTGAAATTCTTTCCTGGACTAAACCTATGAAACCGCATTGCCCGAACTGCCTGAAGGAAATGACCAAGGCGTCAGCGTCGCGTAACCTCTTCAACTGCGAGCCCTGCCGCGAGATCATTCAGTACTTCGGCGGCAGCGCGGATCACGGCGAACCTGGCCCCCAGTTCTCCTGGCCGATCCGCCGCAAGCGGGCGATCCACACCGCGCACGCGGCGTGATCTTTCCTAGCCCCACACCACGCCGGCGTCTGGTTTCGCCGTAGCCATCCGCGGCGGCCGTACCACAGTGACCGTGCAGGTCGCTTCCGCCGCCACCTTGGCCGAGACGCTGCCGAGCAGAGTGCGCCTGAACGAGCTCTGTCGGGCGCCGATGATGACATGGTCGACCTCGTTGACCTCGGCGAATTCCAGCAGCGCCGTGGCGGGATCGACCGCCTCCAGCACGTGAACCGACAGCCGGCTCTCGTCGAGCTTCAGCGGCGTCGCCCAATGCCGGAGCGCCACCAGGCGGTCGATATGCTTGTTCGAGCCCTGCTCGTCGAGCGTCTTGTCGATGGCGATGCGGTTGAGCTTCAGCACATTGACGCAGGCAAGCCGCGCTGACGGCAGCGTCGCGAGAATGCGCTCCGTGGTCACGCGCAGCGCCTCGTTCAGCTCCGGCTCACCTTCCACCGTGTCGAGCGCAACCGCGATGATCGGGCTCGAGGCGATCTGCTCGGCGACGTCAGACTTCGCCCGTGGCTGCATGGCGTCCTGGTTGAAGCGCCGCCGCCAGGCCACGCTCAAGGGATCGCGCTTCATCCGCTCCGATCGCGCGGTCAGCCTGACCTGTGTTGGGTGAGCGAGATCGAAGGCGAGCTGCGTTGCGGTCGGGTAGCGCCGGACCGGCTCGATCTCGAGGCACCGCAGCACCACTTCCTGGAGCCAGGGCGGATAGTCGGCGCGCAAGCTTCGCGGCGGATGCGGATCGCGCCACAGCCGCCGCCGCATCGCGCGCAGTGTCTCGCCCTCGCCGAACGGACGTTCGCCGGTCGTGAAGAAGTACAGCAGCACACCGAGCGAAAACAGATCGCTGCGCGGATCATCGCGCACACCGCGCAGGCGCTCCGGCGCCATATAGGGCGCGGTGCCGTAAGGCAGACGGAACTCCGCCTGCAGCAGGTCGGGCAGATGATCGTGGTGCGACAGGCCGTAATCGATCAGCACCGCCTCGCCGCTCTCGCGGAACATGACGCTGCTCGGCTTGATGTCGTGGTGGATCACGTTCTGCCGGTGCAGATCGGCGAGCGCCGCCGCGATCCTGGCCACCAGCAGCCGCGCCTCCTCGTAAGGCAGCGGCAGGTCGGGCAGCCGCTTGTAGAGCGTGGTGCCCGGAATGCGCTCGATCACAGCATAGGCCTGGTGCGCGAAATCGCCGGTGCCATAACAGTGCGGCACGTGCGGGCCGGCGAGCCGCGGCAGGATCATCATCTCCATCTCGAAGGAGACGATCGCAGCGGGGTCCTCGCCTTCCGAGGCCCGCGGGACCTTCATCAGCAGCGGACCATCGATGCGGGGATGGGTGACCGTCCACAGCGTCGCCATGCCGCCGGCATGGACGCATTCGCCGATCGTGTAGCCGTCGATCTCAGCGCCAGACTTGACCAGGGATTTGGGCATCGGCCTAGCGCCCCTGCGACAGTCGGTCGGCGAGCCAGGGCGGCAGGCCATTCTCGCGGATCTTGTTTGCCGCGCTCGCGATGTCATAGGGCACGCGGCAATAGGTGATCTGGCACGAGTCCGTGTCGAACAGCACGAAGGACGCGGAGGGATCGCCGTCGCGGGGCTGGCCGACCGAGCCGAGCACGGCGAGCCATTGCCGGCCGCGCAGCAGCTGCACCGGCACATCGGTCTTGGGCACGAAGCTCGTCATCTTCGCCGTCACCGACATCGAATAGAGCGCGGGCCGGTGAATGTGGCCGCAGAATGTGACGTGGGCCGGCGTTGCGATCAGGCTCTTGGCGGCATCCGCCGTCGAGCGAACGTAGTGCCAGCGTTTGGGGCTCGAGGCTTCCGAATGCACGAACAGGCGATCGCGGTCCTCCACCAGCATCGGCAACTCGGCCAGGAACCGCCGCTGCGCCGCATCGAGCCGCCCGCGGGTCCACTCGATCGCGATCTGCGCTTCGTTATTCATGCTCTCGGTGGTGGTGTTGACGGCTTCGTCATGGTTGCCGCGCACGGCCACGGCGCCATGGGCGACCATGTCCATGGCGGTATCGACGACCCATTCCGGGTCGGCGCCATAGCCGACGAAATCACCGAGCAGGATGAACCGCTCCGCGCTCCTGGCGCGGGCCACCTTCAGGCACGCCTCGAACGCCTGCCGGTTGCCATGGATATCCGAGAAGACAGCGAGAAGCACACACCCTCCACCCTCATAGTCTTATTGGAAGCCGATAAAGCCAATTTGAGGGAGGTCAACAAGATGCGTCAGCGCAGGCCTGTTGACCAGCGCCACGCGGCCGCAATGGTGAAGAGCCTATTGCTCGTCCTTCGGCGGCATCCGGGGCGGCGGCAGGGGCGTGAACACCGCGCCTTGGGCGCCGGCCGGCGGGGCATTGAACTCGCCGGTCGAGGAATCGCCGCCGCTGGTCTCGAGGATGGCCTTGGGCGTCACATATTCCCGGACCATGTCGATCAGGCTGCCCTCGCCGCCGCCAAAGTCCGCCGCGCGCCCGCCTTGCGGATGGCCCGCCGCGATCTCGTTCTCCGCCGCATGGGTCTTGTCGGCCAGGGTGTCGTTGTAGGGGACGCGGAAGGCCCGCGGGATGCCGCTCGGACGATGATCCTCATCAAGTTCCTCGACCCACAGATAGATCGACCCGGGATCGCCCTCGAGCGAATGCGGCTCGACGATCCGCGCCTTAAGTAACTTGAAGTTGGCAGGCAGCCGCTCGCTGCTGGCCCAGCCGAGCAAACCGCGCATTTCCGTGAAGCTGACGACATAGAAGGCGCTGGTCACCACCACCGCGACCGCCTTCAGCGACCAGTGCAGCCGCGCATAGACCAGCACGACCAGCAGCAGTGCCCCGATCACGGCATAGGCGACGGACAACGAGAGGATGACCGTCTGCAAATCAATCACGGCGGATCCTCTTCGCGTTCCTGCTCACACCGGTGCTCGGATCGAGATCGGCCCCGTTGCGCCAGGTGCTGCGAAAGGTCTCCATCAGCGATTTCGGCCGCTGGCTCACATCGACGACCTTGCCCTCGGCATCGAGCCGGAACCGCACCGCGGTCTTCTCGTCGCCGGTGTGGTCGAGCGTGAACTTGTTGTCGAACACCACCTGCGCCGTCGGATTGAGCTTCTGCACCTTCACATTGGCCGTCACGGGCTCGCCGGTCGTGGCGACGAAATGCGAGACGTTGACGGTGTATTCGCCGGGGACGATGCCGCGCAGCGTGACGATCTCCTCGCGGATGGGCGAGGCAATCTTCTTGCCGGCGACCATGATGAAGTCATTGGCCCCGCCGCGGTCGTCACGGTCGAGCGTGAGGAAGCCGGCCTCGCGGTGGCGGTACCAGGCGATGTTGCCGGCGGGGTCCTGCACGAACAGGTCGAGATCATCAGGGTGATTGTCCGGCCAGTCCAGTGTGATCATGAACTCGGCCTTGGAGTCGATCTTGCCCTCCTTGGCGTCGGGCGAGACCGCAAGCAGCGCCAGGAAGAACAGGAAGGCGACCACCTGAAGCGCCTTGAACAGCATCACGCCCAGGGGATCGAACGGCTCCTCGCGCGGATAGAGGCCGAAATCATCCATCATGACGGCGTTCCAGCGCCTTTTCGTTCGAGGACCGGCGTCACATAGGTCTCGGTCAGCACCACGGCATCGGAGAATACGCGCTGGGTCGCGGCATCGAGCATGTAGTACTGGATGCGGACCAGGATGGAGCCGACGAGGCCCGCCAGCGTCGTGTACATCGCGACCGCCATGCCGTCGCTCATCAGCCCCATCGAGGAGCGCATCGCGACCTTGTCGGCGGCATCCAGCCCCGCGATCGGCGCCAGCATGATGATGAAGCCGATGATGGTGCCGAGCAGGCCGAGCTTCATCAACGTGTCCGAGACGAAGGCGCCGAACCCGTTGGAGCCGCGCAGCCGGTCGGCGAGCGTTCGCAGCAGCAGCGTCTGATCGACCGGGCGGTAATCCTGGGCGGCAGCTTTCGTCACCAGGCTTTCGATGTGATCGCGCACCAGCCCGCGCGGCAGCGCGGTCGCGCGTGCATCGAGTACCTTGCTGCCATCGGGCGCGGCGAGCACCGCGCGGCAGCGCCGGGCGGCCGCACCCTCACGGGCAATCGCCCGCGTGCGCAGGAAGCAGTGGCCGCAGGTGACGAGATAGAGCACCGCGATCACGCTCGAAATGTAGGTCCGGTCCGATGTCAGCATCAGATGAATCAGGCCGAAGCGCCATAGCAGCACGACCGCGAAGATCGACAGCCCCGTGAAGATCATCCAGAACAGCAGCGCGCTGCGCTCGGACGGGTCGGCAGTCGAGCCCGCGATCGGTCCAATCGTCATCGAACTCATGCTGCACCGCTCCTGACCTGCAGGACCAGCCTGCGACGTTTCCACCCCGATTAGATCAAAGCCGCCGCTTCAGGTCCAAAGACCCCTGCCCAATCCGGCTTGGGAAATTTGCCCGAGCTGCAATCCGGCCCAACCCTGCAATTGGCAAGGCCCGGCGGCGTTGTTAGGCTGAGCTTATCAAACTTTGAGGTGATCGCATGCGCCTCGTGCTTCAGCTTGTCGCCCGCCTGCTTCTCATCGTTGCGCTTTGCCTGGGCGCGGCAACCATATGGGCAACGTTCGATGCCTATCGCAGCGTCGACCGCGCAACGGCGGCCTCCGCACAGCGGGTCGCGCAGGCGCTTCAGGGGCTGTACTGGCACGAACTGTTGCTGCGCAGCAGCAGGATGCGCGAGCATCTCGTGCCGGTTCCTGAGTGGCGCACGCTGGAGACGGTGAAGCTGATTGCGCCCGGGGTCTGCGTCGAGTTCCAGCCGGCCGCCGCATTCGAAAAACCGCTTTGCGGCCAGAGCCAGGGCATCGGCCGGACGCCGCCGCGCTGGTTCGCCGCCATCGTTCCGACCTTCCTCGGCAGCCATGCCGAGGTGGTGCGCCCCGTCAGCCCTCGCGCCACGGCCGCCGGCACGGTGGTGGCGACGCCGGACGAAGCCGCCTCGATCTCGCTCGCCTGGGAGTACATCCTCAACGTGATCGACGTTGCGCTGCTGATGGCGGCGGCGATCGCGCTGCTCGCCTCGCTTGCGATCGCGCACACGCTGGCGCCGGCGCGCGCCATCGTGACGACCCTGCAACGCATGGCGCGCGGCCAGTATCGCACAAAGCTGCCGCGCTTCCGCTCCATGGAGCTCGGCATGATCGGCACCGCCGTCGATGCGCTCGGCAGCCGGCTCGAAGAGGCCACCGAGCAGCGCGCCGCGCTGACTCGGCGCCTGATCGAAATCCGCGACGACGAGCGACGCGCGCTCGCGCGCGAGCTGCATGACGAGTTCGGGCAAAATCTCTCGGCCATTTTGGCCTTTGCCAACACGATCGAGACCGCGAGCGCGCAGCAAAGCAAGGACACCGGCATCGCGCAGGATGCGCGCATGATCTCGCAGGCCACGCACCATCTGATGGCCTCGCTGCGCGATGCGCTGAAGCGCCTGCGCAATCCGCTGCCCGAGGAGCTCGGGCTCGAGGCGAGCCTCGTCAACCTCGTCGACAGCTGGCGCTCGCAGAGCGCGACGCAGCCGACGATCCAGCTCGACCTCAAAGGCGACCTCACCGACATCAGAGGCCCGGCCGCGACGACCGCCTATCGCGTTGCCCAGGAATGCCTGACCAACGCGCTGCGCCACGGGGCAGCGCGCGAGATCTCGTTGCATGTCGAACGGTGCGCAGGCGAGGACGGCGCGCTGCTGATCCGCGTCGAGGACGATGGCGGCGGCGATGCAGCGCGCGTGGCGCGCTCCGCCGGGTTCGGCCTCACCGGCATCCGCGAGCGCGTCACGGCGGCCGGCGGCTCGCTGTCGATCCTGCCTGCAAGGCGCGGGCTCAGCGTCGCCGCGACGATCCCGCTGGCCGCATGAGGCTGTCATGAGCGAGGTCGCAGCAACAGGCATCTCAGTGCTGCTGGTCGACGACCATCCGATCGTCCGCCAGGGCTACCGGCGCGTCCTGGAAAGCCAGGGCGATCTCCATGTCGTGGCAGAGGCCGACAGCGCGGCGGATGCCTACGGCGCCTTCAAGATTCATGACCCCGATGTCGTCGTGATGGACATCTCGATGCCTGGCGCTTCAGGGTTGGAGGCGATCCGCAACATCCGCGCGCGCAATCCGCGAGCGCGCATCCTCGTCTTCACCATGCACAACGAGGCCGTGCTGGTGAAAGCGGCCTTCAATGCCGGCGCCTCCGGCTTCGTCACCAAGAGCAGCGCGCCCTCAGCCGTCGTCAACGCGATCCGCAGCGTCGCGCGCGGCGAGCGCGCCATGAGCGACGACATCGCGCATGTGCTCGCGGAGGACAGCCTGTCGGCAGGATCCGTGCTGGATCAATTGGGTGAGCGCGAGATCGAGATTCTGCGCCAGTTCGCCGGGGGCGCCACGACCGAGCAGATCGCGGCGCAGCTCAATCTCAGCGTCAAGACGGTGCAGAACTATCATTATCTGATCAAAACCAAGACCGGCGCGCGCACGGATGCGCAGCTGGTGCGGATGGCAGCGGCTTGCGGGCTGACGCGGATTTAGCAGCAGCACTGCCGCAATGCCTGAAATGACATCAAATTTCTCAATCTGCCGGTTGGACTGGAACAGAGGCTATTCCGTTCCCGTTAGCGCAGTGAAGGAGTAGAGGGTCATGAGTAAGGGTCATCACAAGGCAGTCGCGCATCCCACCATCATCACAGTCGGCGATCTCATCGACCAGCTCTGCCGCCTGCCGGATACCGCTGTCGTCCACTTCCGCTGCCCCACGCTGGATCAGGAACTCACATTCGAGCGGCTTCGAAAGCGATCGAAGGACGACGTTGAGATCGCGATCACGGCGTATCCAGAGCGTCCGCCGGTCGTGGCGTCGTCCGACGGCGCCTTTCAGCCGCAGACCTCGTCCGTGCGCCCGCTTCGCGACGTCGCTGTGCTTCAAGGCAAACGGGTCAGCTAAGCGGGAATCTAGGCCTTCAGCCCGCGCAGCAGCAGCGCGAGCGTCGCGTCCACGCGCGCCGGCAGCTCGGCATCCTTCCACTCGTCGGCATGGGCCGGATGGTGGAAGCGGCAGGTCGCATCGAACAGCGCGCGCGCCGTCGTCTTGACGTCGGTCGCCGCGAACTCGCCCTGCTTGACACCATCAGCCAGGATCGCCGCGATCTGGTCGATCATGGTGTCCTTGTGGCACTTGACGGCGGCGCAGGCTTCGCGCGCCAGCGTCAGATAGGTCTCGAACATCTCGGGGTCGTCGAGCACGCGCGAGCGCTTCGCCGCGAACAGCGTGCGCAGCCAGCGATCGAGCCTGTCAGGCGCAGGCCCCTGCTCATTGGCGATCGCGAAGAGCGGCGCGTCGATGCGGTCGAGCCAGCGTTTGGCAACGGCCTCGCGCAGCGAGGCCTTGCTCGGGAAATGGCGATAGACGCTGCCGTGGCTCACATCGAGTGCACGGGCAACGTCGACCACAGTGGCCTTGGCAAGTCCGTAGCGCCGCAAGACGTCCTCGGTGACTTCGAGGATCCGCTCCGGCGTCAAGACGATTGCTTCGTTCATGCCAGCACCATGTTCCCATCGAGGGTTCAGTTATCCGGCGGTTGGGCTGCTTCCGAAGCGCCCCTGCCGGTCGTTCGGAAAGCTCAGCTCTTAATGAGGCAGTTTTGCAGCCTGCGCCGCAATCTGGCGCGCCACAAAGAGATTGAGCCAGTGCCCGATAGTCCCGGTAATATTGATGATTTCTGTCGTCATTGTCGTTGTCTCCATTCGTCCACGGCCCTCGCCCTTCGATGACGACCCTCGATCCGAGCGATGTTTCGGATGTCGGGCTCCCCCTGGAGGGGACCGCGGGGACACCCAATCGGAGCGTCCGGGAACGGATATACATGTCTCGATGACAGATTTCAATATCTGTCAGTCAATGATCCGTGAATGACAGCTAATATTTGCCGGTGTCCGCTGCGGTCCTTAGGCCGACGGTAAGGGCCGCCGCGTACCGCATTCCAGCGGACTATGATACCACTTCAGCGCAATCATCCCCTGCCAGCTTGCCGCGCCGTTTGTTTCGCCCTCCCCCTCTGCCAAATCTGGCGTAGAAAGCATTTTGACCGGCGGCACGTGCTGAGGACGCCGCCCGCCGTTCGGAATCGCGAGATCATCCGCCGCCAAACCAGCCGGTAGGTTCGGCGACGCTAACCCGCCCCATGAAGAAGAAACGGACCCTGCCATGCCCATCGTCAACCGCATCGCCGCCCTCTCCGACGAAATGGCCGCCTGGCGCCATGACTTCCACGAGAATCCGGAGCTCCTCTACGAAGTCCACCGCACGGCTGGCATCGTCGCCGACAAATTGCGCGCGTTCGGCTGCGACGAGGTGGTGACGGGCATCGGCCGCACCGGGGTCGTCGGCGTCATCCGTGGCCGCAAGTCCGCCTCCGGCAAGGCCATCGGCCTGCGCGCCGACATGGACGCGCTGCCGATCGTGGAAACCGCCGACGTGCCCTACGCCTCGAAGATCCCGGGCAAGATGCACGCCTGCGGTCATGACGGCCACACCGCGATGCTGCTGGGCGCGGCAAAGTACCTCGCCGAGACGCGCAATTTCGACGGCACCGCGGTCGTGATCTTCCAGCCCGCCGAGGAAGGCGGTGGCGGCGGCAAGGCCATGGTCGAGGACGGGTTGATGACGCGCTGGAACATCGACCAGGTCTACGGCATGCACAACATGCCGGGTCTGGCCGAAGGCCATTTCGCGACCACGCCGGGCCCGCTGCTCGCCTCCTCCGACAACATCCAGATCACCGTCCGCGGCAAGGGCGGCCATGCCGGCGCCACGCCGCACCAGGCGATCGACAGCGTCCTGATCGGCTCGCAGATCGTGGGCGCGCTGCAATCGATCGTCGCGCGCAACGTCAATCCACTGCAGTCGGCGGTGGTCTCGATCACGCAATTCCACGCCGGCACCGCCTTCAACATCATTCCGGAGACCGCCGAGCTCAGCGGCACCGTGCGCACGCTCGATCCTGAGGTACGCGATCTCGTCGAGCGCCGGATCGGCGAAGTCGCCGACAGCGTCGCCCGCGCCTATGGCGGCTCGGCGGAGACGAAATACACGCGGATGTATCCGGTGACCTTGAACCATGCGCGCGAAGCCGGCGTCGCCGCCGACGTCGCCCGTGACATCGTCGGTGCGGACCGCGTCAACGACCGTATCATCCCGATGATGGGGGCGGAGGATTTCTCCTTCATGCTGCAGGAGCGCCCCGGCGCAATGGTGCTGGTGGGCATGGGCGACAGCCCGGCATGCCATCACCCGGCCTACGTCTTCAACGACAACATCCTCGGCCACGGCGCCTCGTTCTGGGTGCGCCTGATTGAAACCGCGATGCCGGCGGAGTAGGTCCGCATTCGCTTGGCTATCAGGACGCGCGGCGGCGCACGTCCTGCAGATCCGCATCCATGCCGGCGGCAAGCCCGTCGGCGACGATTCGCGCGATCTTCGGGAACGGCTTGCGCGCATCGATGGCAACGCTCACGGTCTGCGGATCGGCACCCTTGTCGCGTACGGGCACGAACACCAGCGCGCCGCTCACGAGTTCGGGGGCGGCATCGAGCTCGGAGGTGAACGCGACGTAGTTGCCGCTACCCGCGAGGCGCTTCACCAGCTGCAACGAATTGGTCTCGATCGTCCTCTCGGACAACAGCCAGCCATGGCGTGCCTCAAGGTAGCGCCTGATCGCCAATGCCTTGTTTTGCAGAACGAAAGGATAGCCCGCCACCTCCTGCATGCTGGTGGTCTTGCGCCGGGCCAGCGGATGGTTCGGCGCGACGACGCAGCCGAATGGCAGCTCGCGGCGCCACAGCACATGGATCTCGCGATGAGGATTAAGATTGAAAGCGGCGATCAGATCGGCGGCTCCGGACAGCAGCGCGGCCTGCGCATCGTCGGTGCTGGCAACCTGAATCTCGAGCGAGATACGGGGATGGCGCTCGTTCAGCTCGCTCACGAACCGCGGCAGGAATCCGTTGACATGGCTGTCCATCGCAACCAGGCGCACGTGGCCCTGATTGATCCCCTGCAACTGCTTGAGCTCTGCGTTGGCCCGCCGCTCATCCGAGCGCCAACGGCGCGTCAGCGCCACTAGCGCGTCGCCGGCCGGTGTCAGCCGCATGCCGCCGGTCACGCGCTCGAACAAGGTGACGCCGAGATCGCGCTCCAGAAGCAGGATCTGCCGGTTGATGGCAGACGCCGCGATATTCATTTCCCGGGCGGCGCTCTGGATTGATCCCGATCGCGCCACCTGGTCGGCGTAGCGCAATGCCGCCGGAACGAGCGATCCTCTCACGTGAGCCGCACCTGCCCGCACCCCATTCTAATTTTGCGTATGGAGAATTGCCTATTCTGCGCTGGACGGCAATGGGTGATTGAGCCGAACATGCGCCCTGAGGTGATCTCCTTCGACCGCTGCGAGGTCCCTGTCGGAGGTTTGGGGCAAAACGGTCATGACTGCGTCTCGCTCGCATCGGCTCCGGCTCGACGCCATCACGCACCGGTTCGGCGCGAGCACGGCCGTGCAAGATATCAACCTCGATATCGCTGGCGGCGAGCTCGTCGCCCTGCTTGGTCCGTCCGGCTGCGGCAAGTCGACCTTGCTGCGCATCATCTCCGGCTTCGTCAGGCAGAGCGAGGGCCGCGTCCTGTTCGACGACAGCGTGGTCGATGTCCTGTCGCCGGCGGAACGCGGCGTCGGCATCGTCTTCCAAAACTATGCGCTGTTTCCGCACATGAGCGTCGCCGAGAACGTCGCTTATGGCCTTCAGGCGCGCAAATGGCCGCGCGAGCGCCTCGGTGACCGCGTCGCCGAGATGCTCGATCTCGTCCATATGGGCGAATTCGCCAGCCGCAAGCCGCGCGAATTGTCGGGCGGCCAGCAGCAGCGCGTGGCGCTCGCCCGCTGTCTCGCTATCGATCCCAAAGTCCTGCTGCTCGACGAGCCATTCGGCGCCCTCGACAAGAATTTGCGCCTGGACATGCAGATCGAGGTCAAGCGCCTCCAGCGCCAATCCGGCATCACCACCATCCTGGTCACCCACGACCAGGAGGAGGCGCTGTCGATGGCCGACCGCATCGCTGTCATGTCGCGCGGACGCATCGAGCAGATTTCGACCCCGACCGGCATCTACGACACGCCGCAAACGCTGTTCGTGAACGAGTTCGTCGGCACCACCAACGTGCTGCGCGGGGAGTTCATCGAAGGCTCTGCCGTTCGGCTCGAGCACGGCCACGTTCTCCCCGTCGGCCCTGAGAAGAGCTTCCAACAAGGGCGCGCGGTCGTCGTCTCGATTCGTCCCGAGCAGCTGCGCTTCCGAACCGCTCCGTCGGATGGCGCCTTCACCGCGATCATCACCACGGTGCTGCCGCTCGGCGCCCAGGTCGTCTATGACGTCGCGCTGACTGGCGGCCTTTCGCTCAAGATCGCGGAGCCTCGCGATACCGATGGCGGGCTGCGCCCGGTCGGCGCGACCGTTTATCTGGCGCCGGCCTCACCGGCGGCCTGCCATGTATTCCCAGCATCCTGAGCCCGGAGAGGACACCGTCATGACATCATTCAGGACTGTTACGATCGATCGCCGGCGCCTCTTGCACCGCGCCGGCGGCTTCGCGCTCGCAGCGGGCCTGCCGCGCTTCGCGCACGCGCAGAGCAAAACGCTGATCGCGGCAACTTTCCCCGGCACCTGGAACGAGGCGGACCGCGACGTCATCGCGCCGGCCTTCAGGCAATTAACCGGCGCCGCCGTCACGCAATCCATCATTCTCGGCACCGACCAGGTTTCGCGTCTCGTTGCCGCCAAGGGCAACAAGCCGCCCTTCGATGTCGCCTTCTTCGACGCGCCGCAGGTGATCGATGCGGTCCGGGAAGGCCTGATCGTGGAATATCCCGCCGCACAGTCGCCCAACTACAAGGACTTGCTGCCGACCGCGCAGGACAAGTGGGGCCCGAAGATCACCATGCAGGTGATCGGCCTCGGCTACAATCCCGACAAGATCAAAACGCCTCCGACGAGCTGGGACGATCTGCTCGACCCAAAATACAAGGGCCGCGTCGGGCTGACGGCGCTCAACAGCCAGCTCGGCATTGCCTTCCTCGCCGAGCTCAACCGCGTCAAGGGCGGCACCGATGAGGATTTCGAGCCGGCCTTCAAGTTCCTGAAGCAGCTCTTGCCGAATGTTGGCGCGATCGGCGCCAATCTCGGCGCGTTTGCGACGCTTTGGCAGCAGGAGCAGATCGACATCGCGCCATACAATTTCAACTTCGTGCAAACGCTCAAGGCCAAGGACGTGCCGGTCGATTTCACGATTCCCGCGACCGGCGCGGTCGGCTGGTCAACCAGCCTGCATCTCGTCGCCGGCGCCGCCGAGCCCGAGCTTGCGGTCCAATATATCGACCTGCACCTGGCCGCAGCGACCCAGGAGAAGCTGCTGAAGTCGCCTTATGACGTCATTCCGACCAACGCGAAGGTCAAGCTCGAAGGCGCCATCACAAAGTCGCTGGCCAAGACGCTCGACGACGTCGCCAAGATCCGCACCATCAATTGGGAGAAAATCAATCCGCAGCGCGGCGCGCTGATCGATCGGTTCAACCGCGAGATCAAGCTCTAGGGGAGCACTGGCGATGGAGGCCGATTCCAGGCTCGTCCTGCCGCTTGCCGCCCTCTTCACGGCGTTCTTCGTCGCGCCGCTGGTGGTCCTGCTGCTGCTGTCCCTGCATGGCGACATCGCCATGCAGGGCTGGACGCTCGGCAACTACGTCAAGTTCTTCAGCGACCCCTTCAGCTACTCGATCCTGCTCGATACTCTCCTGCTTGGCGTCAAGGCAACATTGGTGTGCCTATTGTTCGGTTACCCCGTCGCCTGGCTCTGCGCGCGCGCCGGCGCACGCTGGCAGAGCGTGCTGGTGTTCCTGGTCATCCTTCCGATCCTGACCTCGGTCGTGGTCCGGACTTTCTCCTGGATCGTGATCCTGGGACGGCAGGGCCTGCTCAACCAGGTCGTGATGGGGCTCGGCCTCGGCAACGAGCCGTTGCGGCTGCTCTATACCGAAGTCGGCGTGGTGATGGTGCTCGCCCAGGTGCAGATGCCGCTGATGGTTCTGCCGATCCTCACCGTGCTGTCGAAGCTCGACCCCAACCTTGGCGATGCCTCGCGCGTGCTCGGCGCCGGAGAATGGCGCACCTTCTTCCGCATCACGCTGCCGCTGTCGCTGCCCGGCATCATTGCCGGCTGCATCCTAACCTACGCCGCGAGCATCACCGCCTTTGTCACGCAGACCCTGATCGGCGGCGCGCGGCTGATCTACATGCCGCTGAATATCTACCAGCAGGCGGTCGGCGCCAACAACTGGCCGTTCGCCGCGGCGCTGTCGATCATCTTCATGATCACGGTGATGATCGTCGTCGGCGTGCTCGGCGCTATCGGCCGCAGGAGCGAGATTCATGGCCGGACTTAGACGAATCCGGTGGGACGCCCTATCGCTCAAGCTCGTTTTCGGGGTGCTCGCCGCCATCGCCTTGCTGTTCCTGGTGTTGCCCACCGCAGTCGTGCTGCTGACCTCGCTCACCTCATCGCAATCCCTGCGCTTTCCGCCGCCCGGGCTCTCATTGCGCTGGTATGTCGCGCTGCTCGACGCCGACCAGATGCAGCGCGCAGGGCTGAACAGCCTGATCGTGGCGTTCTGGACCACGCTGCTGTCGGCGGTTTGTGGCACGGCCGCAGCGCTCGCGATCGCGCGCAGCCGCTCGCCGCTGATGCGCGCGGCGGACCTGCTGTTCATGTCGCCGCTGCTCCTGCCTGCGCTGTCGTTCGGCTTTGCCGCGCTGATCTTCATCAACAGGCTTGGCCTCTCGCCGAGCATTCCCATCCTCGTGCTCGGTCATGCCATCGTTTGCGTGCCCTTCGTGCTGCGAACGACCCTTGCCTCCCTCTCACAGCTCGACGCCAGCTTGCTCGAGGCCTCCGAGAGTCTCGGTGCCGATCGTCTGACGACGTTTCGCCGCATCACCCTGCCGTTGATCGGGCCCGGCATTGGCGCGGGCGCCTTTCTCGCCTTCATGGCATCGTTCGACAACGTTCCGGTGTCGCTATTCCTTGCAGACGAGCGCACCGAGATGCTGCCGATTCATCTCTGGCAACAGATCGAGACCAATCTCGATGTCCGCACCGCGGCCGCATCGGGCGCGATCGTGATCGCCACCCTGATCCTGATGCTGCTCGCCGAACGCTTCGCCGGACTGACCCGGCGGATGCACTAAACGGAGATTTTCGTGCCGGGACATTTCACGCTCGACACCCTCAACCGCGCCAGCACGGCCGACTTCGTCGCGGCGCTCGGCGAGATATTCGAGTACTCGCCCTGGGTCGCGGAGGCAGCTGCCGCGCCGCGGCCGTTCAGGACGCTTGCCGCCTTGCGCGATGCGATGATTGTCGCAATCGAGAACGCGCCGGGCGAGCAGCGGCTCAAGCTGATCCGCTCGCATCCCGATCTCGCCAACAAGGCCCAGCGCGCCCAAGGCCTCACGGCGCACTCGACGAGCGAGCAGGACGGCGCCGGCCTTGACCGGCTATCGGACACCGAGTTCGCGATGTTCGAGAAGCTGAACAACGCCTACAAGGCGAAATTCGGCTTTCCCTTCATGATCTGCGTCCGCCGCCACACCAAGGATTCCATCCTCGACGCATTTGCGCGCCGATTGAACAACGACCCCGCGCAGGAGGAAAAAGAGGCGCTGACCGAGATCGCGCGCATCGCGAGCCTTCGTCTTGCGGGCATGATCACCAGCGAAGAGCCGCTGGCGGTCCACGGCATGCTGTCGGTCCACATCCTCGACACCCATCGCGGCCTGCCAGCCGAAGGCATGAGGTTCAGCCTGATCGAGCTGTCCCGCCATGGCGCGGAGCGCCTGATCGCCGACCTCGTCTCCGACGCCGACGGGCGCACCAGCCCCGAGCCGATCGAAGGACGGCCCGTGCCGATCGGCACCTACGAACTGCGCTTTCAGGCGGGCGCCTATTTCGCCGGCCGCGGTGTCCCGCTGAGCGATCCGCCCTTCCTCGACGTCATTCCGCTGCGCTTCAGCGTCTCGGAGCCGGAGCAGCACCTGCACGTGCCGCTCCTGCTCACGCCGTGGAGCTACTCGACTTATCGCGGCAGTTGAGGTGACGGCGAGCGCGGCCCTCCCTACGCCTGCACCACCTCGTGCCGCATCACGAACGGCGCGAGCAACGTGTGCACCTCGCCGGCGACGGTGTCGCGTTGGCCAGGCGGAAGCCCCGTAAGTGTCACGGTGGCGATCGAGCCGTGGCTGCCATGCGCACCGACCTTGACCTTGCAGTCGATGCCGCGTTCGACGAGCGGCGTCAGCACCTTGGTGAAAACGCGCTGCGCCGCGTCCCAGCGCAGTTGTGGCTTGAACACCTTGCCGACGCCGGTCACCGGCATCGGGTCGATCGGAATGACCTGCACCGGCACCGCCGCACGCTCCGGGGTGCGCTCGCGCACCCAGGCTTCGAGCTCGCCCGGCTCGACTGACGCTCCGGGCTTCAACTGCACGTAACCGACCGGCAGCTCGCCGGCGTAAGCGTCGGGCTGACCGACCACCGCGGCAAAGCCGACGGCGGGATGGCGGAACATGATCTCCTCGATTGGGGCCGGATCGATGTTGTGGCCGCCGCGGATCACGAGGTCCTTGGCGCGGCCGGTGATCCAGAGATAGCCGTCGGCGTCCAGCCGGCCGAGGTCGCCGGAATTGACCCAGACCTCGTCGACGAAGGCGCCCTTGTTGTGGGCATCATTGAGATAGCCGCCGAACACGCCGGGCCCGGCCATGATGACGACGCCGATCTCGTCCGCCTTGCAGTCGCGGATCAATTTGCCGTCGGCATCCAGCTGCACGATGCGGACGCGGGAATAAGGCATGGGAAGACCGACAGAGCCAAGACGGATCGGCCGCGACGGATAGGCCAGCGTGTGCACGCTCGAGGTCTCGGTCATGCCGTAGACCTCGACCACCGGCAGCTTGAGCTTGTCCTGGATCGCAGATCCCACCGCGACCGGAATCGCCGAGCCGCCGCCGGCCGCATATTTCAGGCTAGAGATGTCGGCATTGCCTGGCGGCACCGCTAGCGTTGCCGCGAGCACGGTGGGCACGCTCGACAGTGCCTCGACCTTGAAGCGCTCGACAAGGCCCCAGATGTTCTTCACGGCGTTTGGATTGCGCCAACCGCTCGGCGACAGCACGACCAGCGAGCTGCCGGCAGACAGTGTCGCCAGCACCTGCGTCAGCGATCCGCCGACATGAAACAGCGGCATGCCGAACAGCATGTTCGCGCCGGGTCTCGCCTTCAGCAGCAGGTTGAGCGCCCAGGCCTGATAGACCTGGTTGGCGTGGGTGTGCCGCACCAGTTTTGGCGTGCCTGTCGTGCCGCCGGTATGGAAATAGGCGGCGATGTCGCTGCTGAGAATCTTGCGCCCGCTGACAAGCCGGTCTGCCGGCTGCTGCTTGATCAGATCGTTGAACGCAAAGATGCCCTTCTCCGGATCCCCGCCGCCAGCCACCTGCACGATCGCCTTGAGGTGCTTGAGTGAGGGGCGAATCTGCTCGACCTTCTGCCAGATATCGGTGCCCGGCATCGGCCCCAGCGCCACCAGAATTTTTGTGTTCGCCGCTTCCAGGATTTCCGCAATCTGGTGCGGCTCCAGCAGGGGGTTGACGGGATTGGCGATGCCGGCGGCCTCGGCTCCGAATAGCGTCACGAAGGCATCGGGCAACAGCGGCAGCATGAAGGAGATGACATCGCCCTTCTCCGCCCCGAGCGCGTGAAACATGTTGGCGGCCTGGGTGACGCGGGCGATGAAGTCGCGATAGGTGACCACAACAGGCGTGTCGGCCGGATCGGCATTTTGCAGAAACCGGATCGCCGCCCCGTCGGGGTTGCGCGCAGCGCCGAGCCTGATGGCATCATAGGTGCTCTCGGCCGCGACCCGATCGGCATACGGGACCTGCTCGAAGGCTCGGACCTCCTCGTCGGTCAAGAGCTCCGGATAGTCGTTGCCAACAAGCCGATCAAGCGCGTGGATACCCGCCATGGAATTCCGTCCTCCCTCAGATCTTGTCCCCCGCCGCCTGTCTTTTTGACATTTGGTGCGGAGGGGACCTCGGCCGATTGGCCGGCCGAGCGGAACCACAATGATGGATGATTTGGCGTTCGTCTATCGCCTACCGGCTGCGACGATAAACCTCGCCCAAGCGGCATTTGAACCTCCACGCCGAATCCGGGGACCAAGGACAGGCATCGGCCTCATCGGCCGGCGCCCTGCCGCAAGACTCGAGGTGCCCATGACCACGCCCCCGCGCGACCGCGCCACACGGATCATCCTTGCGCTCGCCATGACATCGGTGATCTCGGCGTCGGTTATCGCCCTGCCGCGCGCGGCGCTCGCCGAGGACCAGTTCGACAGGATGCGCGCCAAGATCACGGCCTTCGTCGGCGACAAGATGGAAAAGCTGGGCGGGTCGCGCATCATCTACAAGGTCGACGCCGACGGCTTGCGCGACAGCGTGGTCACGGATCTGCGCGACGACGTTTACAAGATCTTGCACGACGGCCATATCGCCTTCTCCAATCTTGCGATCCGCGACGCTGGCGTCGATGTGAAGATCGCGGACGCCAAGGGACGCGACCAGCTCGCGCGCAAGCTCGCCGCCGCCGCGGAAGGCGTGCCGTCACACGCAGTTTCCCTGACCGATGGCGCCGACGGCGCGGTCCGGCTCGCGCCAACCGATACCGCATCCAAGGCGCGCCTGAATGAGCTGGTCGAAGATTCCATCGCCATGCTCGAGCAGCGTCTCAAGGATGCCGACGTCAAGGTCTTCAGCGTGGTCCCCGACGGGGCCGACCGCATCCGCATCTTCCTGCCCGGGGTGACCACACCCGAACGCATCACTACGATCTTCGCCCGCAAGATCAAGGTCAGCTTCCGCCCAATCGATGCGTCGATGTCTGCGGAGCAGGCACAATCGGGCACGCCGCCCGAGGGTTCGGACGTCCTGCTCGGCTTCAAGGACAAGCGGCCTTATCTGGTCGCCAAGGAAGGTTCCAAGGACAGCGCGCTCGGCGGCGACGACATCAGCGATGCGATGCCCGGTTTTGCACAGGGCACCAAGGACCCGATCGTCTCGTTCCGCTTCAACGGGCGCGGCGCGCGGCGCTTCGCTCACCTCACGGAAGAAAGCGTCGGCAGGGCCCTGGCCATCGTGCTCGACGACAAGGTGCTCTCCGCGCCCGTGATCCGCGAGCCGATCACCTCCGGCTCGGTCCAGATATCAGGCAATTTCACACTCGAGGAGGCCAACAGCGTGGCCATGCTGCTGCGCGCCGGCGCCCTGCCCGGGCGCCTGACGCTCGTCGAGCAGCAGGTCATCCAGCCCGGCGTCAAGCCCTAGGCCTTGCCGGGCCGTCTTTTTGGTGCCGACGGGTACCCCTCCGTACGCCAACCCCTGCCTGCGGCGCCAGCCCGAATCATGGGGCGCACGGGGATCATGCGCGCAACCAACGGGCAATTGCCGAAACCGTCGATCAGGCTAAAATTTGTCCCTTGCGGCAGGGCGACTGAGGCTTCATTTCAAGCGGTCGTCATTCGATTTCGGCTATAGGTGCCGCGGATACGTACCAGACTGAAGGCCTTACGCAGGGATAGTACCATGCCGTCCGGCAGCGCAGATGTCTCCTCGATCCTTGACCGCATTCTCGATGCGGCCACGGACAATCTCAGGATCGCGAAGATCCTGGTCCAGATGGGCCTTGACCCCAACAACGTCACCTGGGACGCGATCTTCAACCGGCTGCTCGAGATCTTCGTCCACAACATCACGCTGGCGAATATGTTCGCCACGATCGGCGCCGGCTTCTTCGTCGCCACCCTCCTGATGCGGACGATGGTGCCCCTGCGCGTCGCCAACATGATCGGCTGCGCCTTCTTCGCCATCTTCGGCGCGCTCTCCGCCAACGTCTCGACGTTCCTGCTCTATCTGCTGATGCTTCCGATCAACGCCCTTCGGCTTCGGCAGATGCTCAAGCTGGTCAAGAAAGCGCGCCATGCCGCCGAAGGCGACATGTCGATCGAGTGGCTCAAGCCGTTCATGACCGAGCGCAAATATCGCCGCGGCGACACGCTGTTCAAACTCGGCGACCCGGCCCAGGAGATGCTCCTCACCGTGACCGGCAAGTTCCTGGTCAAGGAGATCGGCGTCGAGATCGGGCCCGGCGCGCTCATGGGCGAGCTCGGTTTCCTCACGCCCGACAACCGCCGCACCGGAACGATCGAATGCATCGAAGACGGCCAGGTGCTCACGATCACCTATGACCGCCTGCTCGAGATCTACTTCCAGGACCCGCAGTTCGGCTATTACTTCCTGGTGCTGACCAGCCAGCGCCTCTTGCAAAATATCGATCGCCTGCAGAAGCAGCTGGCCGCAGCGCGGACGGCGACGACGAACAAGATCGCGTGAACGCGGCTCAGCTGAGCAGCAGCGCCATGCCGGGATCGCCCTTCTCCATCGCGCGGCGGTAGGCCGGGCGCGCGCTGACGCGGCCGATATATTTGACCACGTTCGGACAGCGCTGGAGATCATAGGGCTGGAAATAACGCATCGTGGTGAGCGTAAAGAGCGTCATGATATCGGCCGTGGTGAAGCTGCTGCCTGCCAGATATTCGGCATCGCGCACCCGCTCTTCGACGAGGTCGAAGGCACGGTCGACACGCGCCCTGATCGCGACCAGCATCGGATTGTCGTCGGCGAGCTTGAGCCGGTTCAGCAGCATCAGCCGGCCCATGCCGGCCTGCAAGGTGCCGTTGGCGAAGTGAAACCAGTAGAGGAATTGCGCGAAGTCCGGGTCGTCGGCGCGGAGCACGAGGCGGCCCTCGCCATATTTGGCGATGATGTAATCGACGATGGCGCCGGATTCGGCGAGCACCAGGTCGCCATCGGCGATGACCGGCGCGGCGCCGATCGGATGCAGCGCCTTGTACTCGGGCGGCGCCAGCATGGTGACGGAATCGCGCGCATAGCGCTTCAGCTCATAGGGAATCCCGAGCTCCTCGCAGAGCCAGACGATGCGTTCGGATTGCGATTTGCCGAGGTGATGGACGGTGAGCATGGTGTCTCCCAAAGAGATGAAGCAAAACCGGTGCTACATCCTACCCTGTGGAGAGAGCGCGGCCTACCCCGCCTCGTCCGTCACCATGCGCGCCACGACGCGGTCGCGGCGGATGAAGTGGTGCCAGAGGGCTGCGACGAAGTGGATGGCAATCAGCGCCAGCAGCACATAGGCAAAGAAAATGTGGCGGTCCTCATAGGCATCCGCCGCCGCCTTGTCCGGAGAGGTGAATTGCGGCACGTGAAACAGGCCGAAGAAGTCCGAGTAGTTGGTCGCGCGCGCACCCGAATGCGCCCAGCCCAGCATCGCGACCAGGATGACGACGAGATAGAGCGCGCCCTGGCTGACGCGGGCTGCGATCTTCTGCCAGCGCAGGGACTCGGCCGGCAGCGCCGGCGTCGGGTTGATGGCGCGCCAGGCCAGACGCAGCACCGTGAGCAGCAGGATCACATAGCCGATATCGGCATGGATCGAACGATAGAAGAATTTATCGGCGCGCGCCGGGATATGGTTCATCCACCAGCCGAAGCCGATCATGCCGATGATCGCCAGCGCCAGGCCCCAGTGAAACCACCGGCTAACGCTCCCCCAGCCGCTCCTCGTGTTTCTGATCATGTCGGCTCCCGAAAATTTGCGGATGTCCCAATCGCAGCGCAGCACGGCTGATAGCGGGTACAGGCGGCGGACGTGAAATTGAATCGTTCCAAACTGGCCGCCGGCCGTCCCCGCCGCAAAACCGCCCAAAAAACCGAATGGTAACCATGAGGCCTTAAGGTAGCGACGTGACCAATTCCCCGACGATCCTGGTATTCGATTCCGGTCTTGGTGGCCTCACCGTCCTGCGCGAGGTCGTGGCCGCGCGCCCGGATGCGCATTATACCTACGTCGCCGACGACGCCTTCTTTCCCTACGGCCATCACAGCGAGGACGAGATCATCGCCCGCGTGGTGCCGCTGATGGGGGAGCTGATCGGCACCCATGATCCTGACCTCGTCGTCATCGCCTGCAATACGGCGTCCACCCTGGTCCTATCGCATCTGCGGGCCGCTTATTCCGTGCCCTTCGTCGGTACGGTGCCGGCGATCAAGCCGGCCTGCGCCCAGTCTAAGAGCCGCCGCGTCTCGGTGCTCGGCACCAAGGGCACGGTGAAGCGCGAATACACTAAGGCGCTGATCCGCGATTTCGCCCTGGGATGCGAGGTGACGCTGGTCGGCTCGCCCGAGCTGGCCTCGCTTGCTGAGCGCGAGCTCAACGGCTTTTCCATCAGCGACGGCGACATCCTCACCGAGCTCACCCCCTGCTTCGTCGGCGATGCCGCGGATGCAGCCGCGCGCACCGACACGGTGGTGCTGGCCTGCACGCATTATCCGCTGCTCCTCGACCGGATGAAAAAGCTCGCGCCCTGGCCGGTGGACTGGATCGACCCGGCCCCCGCCATCGCGCGCCGCGTCTCCGATCTCTTGGGTGCGCGCAGCGGCGACATCGCGCTATCAGGCGCCGAGATGATTTTCACATCGAACCGCGTGCATGGCCTTGGCGCCACATTGACGCCGTTCTTCGGCGGACGCGCAGTCGCCTGACTTTTCGCAGACACGGCGCGCTGCTAGGCTTCGCGCATCGTCATCTCGCGCAAGGTCATCCCATGTCGGTCCCCGCAAAACCGCTCAATCGCCTTCGCCAGATGTGGCGCGAGGGCCGTCCCGCGTTCGGCGCGATCGCAACGATCCCGAGCGTGCAGACGGTCCAGATCATGGCGCGCTCGCTGGACTGGATCATCGTCGATCTCGAGCACGGGCCGATCGGGCTCACTGAAGCGCATGCGATGATCGCGGCGACGACAGGCACGCCGTGCACGCCGCTGGTGCGGATCGCGGCGAACGAGCCGTGGCTTGCCAAGGCGCCGATGGACATCGGCGCCTTCGGCATCAACTTCCCGATGATCACCAATCGCGACGAGGCCGAGAAAGCGGTGCGCAGCGTGCGCTACCCGCCGCGCGGCGATCGGCTCTGGGGACCGTTCCACGCACCGTTCCGCTGGGGCCAGTCGATGCCTGACTACATGGCCTCAGCCGACGACGAGATGATCTGCATGATCACCATCGAGCATGTCGAAGCCGTCAACCGCATCGACGAGATCATGGCGACCCCGGGCATCGATGTCGCCGTCATCGGCCCCGGCGATCTCGCCACCTCCATCAACAAGCGTGGCCAGATGGACGATCCGGAATTGCTGGCCCTGATCGCGCGGGCCGAGGCCGGCATTCTCAAGAGCGGCGTCCCGATCGGCGGCGTGGCCCGCACCGCCGATCAGGCCAACCAGCTGGTCGACCGCGGCTACCGCGCGATCGCGCTCGGCTTCGACTGGTCGCTGTTCCAGCGCGGCATCATGGCGGCGTTCGACGGAATCAAGCGCTGAACTGCGGTCCCGGCTCTTGAGGCTTGCCGGGAACGACAGTGCTGCTAGGGTCGGCCGCCTCTCGCCGCCCCCTGTCAGTCCGCGGGAACCGAAAGAACGATGCGCGGTCAACCCAAGAACATTTCGCTGCCGCGTCGCCTGATCGTCGACCTGATGCACGCCTCGATGGACGTGCCTTTCGTGTCGCTCTCTCGCTCGCTCAATATCCGCCCCCTGCTGGAGGCCCGCGCGGCCACAATCGCGCCGGCCGGCTGGGCGGCCATGTTCGTCAAGGCGTTCGCCCTGGTGGCCAGGGACGAGCCGGTGCTGCGCACCGTTTACGCCAAATGGCCGTGGCCGACACTTTACGAGCTCCCCGACAGCGTGGCGTCGGTGGCAATCGCCCGGCGCGAGAACGGCGAGGAATGCGTGATGCCGCAGCGGATCGCGGCGCCCGAGGCGATGACGCTCGCCGCGGTCGATACCGAGATCCGGCGCGCCAAGACGGCCCCGGTCGAAGATGTTCCCATGTTCCGCAAGATCATGAGGGTTACCCGGCTACCGCTGCCGCTGCGGCGCTTGTTCTGGGCGGTGGGCCTGAATTTTGGCCGGCAACGCGGCAATTGGTTCGGTAGCTTCGCGGTGAGTTCGGTGGCCGCCTATGGCGGCGGCGAGCTCCATCCCATCACGCCCGGCCCGTTCATCGTCAGCTATGGCCTTGTCGAGCCCGACCAGACCATCCATGTCGTGATCCGCTGGGATCACCGGGTCACGGACGCCGCCCCCATCGCCCGGGTCCTGACCCGGCTGGAACAGGCCCTGAACACTGAAATTGCTGCCGAATTGCGCGCGGCGGGCGCCAAGCCGATCCGGGCGGTCGGGACTTGATTCCGGGACCATTCGCATTGACAGCGAACCCCAAACTCCCCTAAAAGCCGCCTGCTCGCGGGCCGATTTCGGCCCGCGAAGCGTTTCGCGACCCGTGGTCTGGTCCCTTAAGCTTTGGGGATCGGACCTGTCGGTGCCGGGATCATCCCGTCACACAGGAGGGCGCGTTTCCTCAAACCATGCAACCGAAGAGGACGCGATGACTAAGCGCAGTGAGGCGAAGTACAAGATCGATCGCCGTATGGGCCAGAACATCTGGGGCCGCCCGAAGAGCCCCGTGAACCGCCGCGAGTATGGCCCCGGCCAGCACGGCCAGCGCCGCAAGGGCAAGCTTTCGGACTTCGGCGTGCAGCTGCGCGCCAAGCAGAAGCTGAAGGGCTACTACGCCAACATCAGCGAGCGCCAGTTCCACGGCATCTATGTCGAGGCGAGCCGCCTCAAGGGCGACACCGGCGAGAACCTGATCGGTCTCCTGGAGCGTCGTCTCGACGCGGTCGTGTACCGCGCCAAGTTCGTCTCCACGATCTTCGCGGCCCGCCAGTTCATCAACCACGGCCACATCAAGGTGAACGGCCGCAAGGTCAACATCTCGAGCTACCAGGTCAAGATCGGCGACGTCGTCGAGGTCAAGGAAGCCTCCAAGCAGCTCGCCCACGTTCTCGAAGCCAGCCAGCTTCCCGAGCGCGACACTCCGGACTATCTCGAAGTCGACCACGGCAAGATGACCGCGAAGTATGTGCGCATCCCCGGCCTCTCCGACGTGCCGTTCCCGGTGCAGATGGAGCCCCATCTGGTCGTCGAATTCTATTCGCGCTGATAGTTCGGCAGAAGGACATTCAAAGGCCCCGGTTTTCCGGGGCCTTTTTGTTTGATAGCTTGCCTGCGATGTCTCGCGCGGCCGATCAATTCGCCAACACGCTGCCTTCGGCAACGCCGACCGAGGCGGCGCTTCAAGCGTGGGAGGCCCTCTCCCGCGACGAGCAGATCTGCCGATATCAGGGGCTGTTCGCTCTTCCTGATTGCAGTACCGTTACGGCCGACACGCCAGACAAAATCCTCCTCGCCGCGCGGCAGCGCGTCGCTCAACGGTCACGTGGCTAGTACAGGTCGTCTGGACGAGCACGCGGTACGTCGCAATTGTTGGATTAGAAATGACGAGATCAAACATGCTCTACACCCCTCCCCCCGTCGATCCCAAGGCGCCGCCGGTGCGCATCAATCTGCTCTCGGATACGCAGACCAAGCCGACGGCTGCGATGCGCGAGGCGATGGCGCGGGCCGAGGTTGGCGACGAGCAGGTCGGAGACGATCCGACCGTGAATGCGCTGTGCGAGCGCGTCGCGGAGCTGATGGGCAAGGAAGCGGCCGTCTACATGCCCTCGGGCACGATGTGCAATGTCACCGCGACGCTAGTGCATTGCCGTCCCGGCGATGAGATTCTCGCGCACGAGACCGCGCACATCATCGCCCGCGAAGGCGGCGCGCATGCTGCGATCGGCGGCTTCCAGGTGACGCAGCTCAAGGGCCCCGACGGCCAGTTCACGCCGGAGACGTTCCGGAAAGCGCTGCATCCGCGCACACGTTACCAGCCGACGCAACGCGTCGTCAGCGTCGAGCAGACCGCCAATATCGGCGGCGGCACGATCTGGAAGAAGGCCGCGCTCGACGAAATCGTCGCGATCGCCAGGCAGCATGGCCTCGTGACCCACATGGACGGCGCGCGCCTGCTCAACGCCACAATTGCCAGCGGCATCTCCGCGCGCGACATGACCGCGGGCTGGGATTCGGCCTGGATCGATTTCTCCAAAGGCCTGGGCGCGCCGATCGGCGGCGTACTCGCCGGCACGCGCGAATTCATCGATGCGGTCTGGCAATGGAAGCAGCGCCTCGGCGGCTCGATGCGGCAGGCCGGAATCTGCGCGGCCGCCTGCATCTACGCGCTCGACCATCACGTCGATCGCCTCGCCGACGATCACGCCAATGCGCGCGCGCTTGCCCGCGGCCTGTCGCAGATCGCTGGCATCGAGGTGCAGGAGCCCGAGACCAACCTCGTGTTCTTCAAGCCAGACGGCGCCGGCGTTGCCGGCGACAAGATGGTTGCAGCCCTGCGCCAGCGCGGCGTGACGCTCGCGATGATGGACGGCCGCATCCGCGCCTGCACGCATCTCGACGTCAATGCGAGCCAGATCGAGGAGATGATCGGCTACGTGCGAGAGATCGTTCGGGGAGCGTAACCCCATCCGGGCCGCGAGAGCGGCCCGCTACCGCCCCATTGCCTGATAGATCAGCGTCTTCAACGCCAGTTGAATACGGCCGCGCTGCGACGGCGTCTGCACCATGAAGATCCCGAACAGATCGTCTTCGGGATCGATGAAGAAGAAGGTGCCGCCGACGCCGTCCCAGCGATATTCGCCAAGCGGCCACGACGTGCCCGGCGGAACCGATATACGCACCGCGAAGCCGAGGCCGTAGCCGCTGGTCTCGCCCGGATAAAAGTTCTTGTCACGCTCGACATGGGTTTCGGGCCCGACATGGTCGGAGGCCATCAAGGCGATGGTTTCCGGCTTGAGATAGCGCCGACCATCGAGTGTGCCGCCGTTGAGCAGCATCTGCGAGAAGCGTGCATAGTCGCCGATGGTGCCGACCAGGCCGCCGCCACCCGACTCCCACCGCAGCGGTTTCCTGATATCGCGAACCTTTGCCATCGGGCTGAGCACGCGATCCTCCGGCATCGGCTCGGCGATGCGCGGCCACTTGGCGGGATCGGCAACATAGAACGCGGTGTCGTTCATCCCCAGCGGATCGAGCAGCCGCTCCTTTGCGAAGGCGAGCAGCGATTTCCCCGATATCACCTCGATAACGCGGCCGAGCACGTCGATCGAGAGGCCGTAGTCCCAAATCGTGCCAGGCTGTTCGGCGAGCGGCAGCGTGGTGATCTTCGCGACCAGCTCGGCATTGGTCAAAGCCTTGTTGTCGAACAGACCGGCGTCCGCATAGAGCTTGTTCACCAGGTCTCCGCCATAGTAGCCGTAAGGAATCCCGGACGTATGGCGCATCAAGTCCTCGATCGTCACCGGACGATTGAGCGGCTCCAGCTCCAGCGAGACCTTGTCGTCCTCGGCCTTCTTCTCGACGCCGACCTTCATGCCGGCAAAGGCCGGAATGTACTTCGAGACGGGATCGCTGATTGCGAGCTTGCCCTCCTCGACCAGCATCATCGCCAGGACTGACGTGACCGGCTTCGACATCGAGTAGAGCCGGAAGATCGTGTCAGTGCTCATCGAGATCTCGGTCGCGACGTCGCGGACGCCGAAATTCTCGTAATAGACCGGCTTGCCGTGCTGCTGGAGCAACAGGATCGCGCCCGGAAACTTGCCGGTCGCGATCTCGTTCCTGATGTAGTCGGAGACTTTGGCGAGGCCCTCCGGCGTGAAGCTGTGCACACGGCCCTCGGAGCCTGCTTGCGCACCGACCACACCGGACAAGAGAACGAGCGCCGCGAGGAGCGCGCGGCGCCCGAACATGTCAATTCTCCATGGCTTCATAGACCAGTTGCTTTAATGTCCGTTGGACGCGCTGCCGCTCGGTCGGGGTCTGCTCCAGCAGCACGAAGAACATGTCCTGCTTGCGATCGATCACCAAATAGCAACCGCTGGCGCCGTCCCACTTCAATTCCCCGAGATCGCCGGGCGGCGGCGGCTTTGCATTTCCGGGATCGGTGCGCACGGCAAACCCAAGTCCCATGCCAAAACCGTCACCGGGAAAATAGAAGTAATCCCGCTCAACGCCGGAGTCCTTGCCGGCATGGTCCGATGCCATCAGCTCGAACGTCTTCGGGCTGAGATAGGTCTTGCCCTCGAACGTTCCCCCATCGACCAGCATTTGCGCAAAGCGCGAAAAGTCTGCCATAGTCGAAACCATGCCGCCGCTGGCGGATTCCCACTTCTGGCGAACCTCAGTCCTGTACTCGCGGCCGACCCGGAAATTGCTGTCGTTCGGCAACGGCTGCGCGAGCCGTTTCAGCCTCTCCGGTTCGGTAACGAAGAAGCCTGTATCGGTCATACCGAGCGGATCGAGCAGTTTTTCCTTCTCGAGTTCGAACAATGTCTTTCCGGACACGATCTCCATGATCCGCGCCAGAATGTCGGTGGAGTGGCCGTACTGCCAGAGCGCGCCGGGTTGATTGTGCAGCGGCAGCTTGGCGATCCGCTCGGCGAACTCGGCGAGATCGAATTCGCCCGCATAGATGTTGGCGTCGCGATAGGCCTTGCGAACCAGACTGTCTCCGTAGAAGCCGTAGGTGATCCCGGAGGTATGGCGCATCAAATCGAGAATGGTAATGGGCCGGGCCAGTGGTACCAGCTCGAGCGTCTTGGTTCCATCCTCGGCCTTCTTTTCCTCACCGACCTTCACATTTGCGAAGGAGGGAATGTATTTCGAGACGGGATCGTCGAGCTTGATCTTTCCGTCCTGGATCAATTGCATCGCCACAACGGAGGTGATCGCCTTGGTTAGCGACGAGAGGCGGAAGATCGTCTTGTCGGTGATCGGTGCCTTGCTGACCACGTCCTGCACGCCGAAGGCCTCGTGATAGACTGGCTTGCCGTGCTGCTTGATCAGCACAGTCGCGCCGGCGATCTTGCCGGTCGCGACCTCGTTCTTGAAGAACTCACTCACCTTGGCGAGCTTGTCCTGATTGAAATGCGCGCCAGCCGGGATCTCGTAGGTCCCCTCCGCGCGCGCAAGCGACATTGCGCCAAGCGAGACAAGCGCGCCGCCGACCAGTGCAAATCGTGCAAAACGTAAAATCATATCCCCTCCCCGGAACATGGCTGGCGAAGTGTACTGACCGTGTCGTCAGGCACAAGGGCTGCCGTGCCGTGCCAAAACGTCCGAATGGAAGGCGGCGCTCGCCTCCGAGAAACAACAGAATATGACGTGGCCGACCGACGGCGCGGCCGGCAGGGCCTGAATGGTCGTATCGATCGCAATCTTCGCGGCCCGGTCGGCAGGAAAGCGGAAAATGCCGGTCGAAATCGCGGGGAATGCCACCGAGGACAGATTGTGCGTCCCGCACAGCTCCATCGAGCGACGATAGCAGGAAGTGAGCAGATCGTCCTCACCCAGCGTACCGCCGTTCCAGACCGGTCCCACCGTGTGGATCACGTGCGCGGCCTTGAGCCGGTAGCCCTTGGTGATCTTCGCGTCGCCCGTCTTGCAGCCGTGGAGCATGCGGCATTCGGCGACCAGGTCGGGCCCGGCCGCGCGATGAATAGCACCATCAACGCCGCCGCCACCCAGAAGAGACGAGTTGGCGGCGTTGACGATGGCGTCAACGCCGAGGCTCGTGATGTCAGCGACGATGATTTCGAGCTGGACGTCGCCGATCCGGCGCGTCAGCACCGTCACGGATCAGGCCGCGACGACGACGCCCTTCTCGGAGAAGAGCTGCTGCAATTCGCCGGCCTGGAACATCTCACGCACGATATCGCAGCCGCCAATGAACTCGCCCTTCACATAGAGCTGGGGGATCGTCGGCCAGTTCGAATATTCCTTGATGCCGTTACGAAGCTCGGCGGATTCGAGCACGTTGAGGCCTTTATAGCCGACGCCGATGTGGTCGAGGATCTGCACGACCTGGCCGGAGAAACCGCACTGGGGAAATTGCGGCGTTCCCTTCATGAACAGAACCACGTCGTTCGACTTCACTTCGCTGTCGATGAATTCCGCGATGCTCATATCCGTGTCCTTCTGGGGCAGAGCCCTCACCTGTCAATCCGGGCCGGCTCAGCCGATCTAACCCGATACCTGCCTATATATGTAGCCCAAACCGTTGTGCATCCAAAGTAAAATGGCAAAGAGCGCCCCCCGGACACGAGGCCGGGGTGGCCCCGACGCCATTGCATGATGACACGAATATCATCACCGGGGAGGACTTTCATACCGTAACGGAGCGCCTATCTAGGACGAACCTCGGTTTTGGAACCCGGTCTCGCCAACAACGTTCTCTTGTCCTGTCTGGAGAAAAACGTGACGAAACAAGCCTCCGCTACGGCCGATCACCCGATTTCGTCACCACGGCCCGCGCATGGCGGCCTCGCGCGGGCGCTGGAGAGCGCGTTCCTGGCCGTTCGTACCGAGACTGAGCGGCGAGCCGCGCCGCTGTCGCCCGAGGACCAGCAGATCCAGTCCATGCCGGACGCGAGCCCGGCGAAATGGCATCGGGCCCATACCACCTGGTTCTGGGAGCAGTTTCTGCTCGGCGAGCACGTGTCTGGCTACCAGCCCTTCCACCCCGACTTCGCCTTCCTGTTCAATTCCTATTACGTCAGCGCCGGCCCGCGCCACGCCCGCAATCATCGCGGCGACATCACGCGGCCCAGCGCCACCGAGGTCGGCGCCTATCGCAGCCATGTCGATGCCGCCATCGTCGAATTCTTCCGCGAAGCCGGCGAGGACAAGCTCCGCGAGATCGCGCCGCTGATCGAGGTCGGGCTGAACCACGAGCAGCAGCATCAGGAGTTGATGTTCACCGACATCCTGCACGCCTTCGCGCAGAACCCGGTCTATCCGGCTTACGACAAGGATTGGCGCTTTCCGGCCGCGACGCGCGTTGGCGAGGACTGGCTCACGCTCAACGAAGGCATCCACACCGTCGGCCATGTCGACGATACCTTTCATTTCGACAACGAGAAGCCTGCACATCGCGCGCTCGTCGGCCCGGTCAAGATCGCGCGCAATCTCGTCACCAACGGCGAATGGCTCGCCTTCATGCGCGACGGCGGCTACCGGCGTGCGACGTTGTGGCTGATGGACGGCTTCGCCGCAGCCAGCAAGGAAGACTGGCAGGCTCCAGGCCATTGGCGCGAGGTCGATGGCGGATGGCAGGTGATGACCCTCGCCGGCCTCAAGCCGGTCGATCCGGACGCGCCGGTCTGCCACATCAGCTATTACGAGGCCGATGCGTTCGCGCGCTGGGCCGGAAAGCATCTGCCGACCGAGATGGAATGGGAGGTCGCGGCGCGCGCCGGGCAGCTCAACGATGCCTTCGGAATCGTCTGGCAGTGGACGCGCTCGTCGTATTCGCCCTACCCAGGCTACCGCGCCATCGAAGGCGCGCTCGGCGAGTACAACGGCAAGTTCATGGTCAACCAGCTGGTGCTGCGCGGCTCTTCGCTGGCGACACCTGACGGTCACAGCCGTGTCACATACCGCAACTTCTTCTATCCGCACCACCGCTGGCAATTCACGGGGTTGCGGCTCGCTGACTATTTCTAGTTCTCATCCGACGACAAATACGCGCCGGACAGCGCGTTCAGGAGAGTATCATGAATGTGCACGCCAGCGCTTTGGCCGAAGCCCATCTCCCCGACGAACAGACGACCGCGTTCGCCCGTGAGGCGATCGAGCACCTTTCGCAGCAGCCGAAAAAGCTGTCGCCGAAATATTTCTATGACGCGACCGGCTCGGAGCTGTTCGAGGCGATCACGCGCCTGCCGGAATATTATCCGACGCGCACCGAGCTATCGATCCTGAAGGAGCGCGGCAGCGAGATCGCAAAGATCATCCCTGAGAATGCTGCGCTGGTGGAGTTCGGCGCAGGCGCGACCACAAAGGTCCGCCTGCTGCTGAACCAGTCCAAATTCGCGGCCTATGTCCCTGTCGATATCTCCGGCGACTTCCTGAAGGCGCAGGCCAATGGGCTCAAGCGCGACTTCCCCTCGCTTGAGATCTATCCGGTGGCCGCCGACTTCACGACGCCGTTCGAGCTGCCGAAGGCGGTCGCGTCAATGCCCAAGGTCGGCTTCTTCCCGGGCTCGACCATCGGCAATTTCGAGCCGCATGAAGCGCAGGCATTCCTGAAGAGCGCACGCCAGATCCTGGGCCAGGGCGCGCAGATGATCATCGGCGCCGACCTCGAGAAAGAGGAGCGCCTGCTCCACGCCGCCTACAACGATGCCGCCGGCGTCACCGCGCGGTTCAATCTCAATGTGCTGGTGCGGATCAATCGCGAGCTCGGCGGCAATTTCGACCTCTCCGCCTTCACCCATGGCGCGATCTACAATCACGACCGGCACCGCATCGAGATGCACCTGATCAGCCGCAAGAGCCAGACCGTGCGCCTGCTCGGCACCAGCTTCTCGTTCCGGCCGGGCGAGAGCATCCACACCGAGAGCAGCTACAAATACAGCCTCGAGCGCTTCGCCGCGCTGGCGCAGGGCGCCGGCTGGCGTGTGCGCGAGAGCTGGACGGATGCAGCGAAGATGTTCTCGGTGCACGCGCTGGAGGCGGCGGAGTAGGCGCTTCGGCGCGTCAACTCTCCCCGGCCTCTTCCACCTTCGATCCCAGCGACACCGACTCCCACACCGCGACGACGATCATGATCACGCTCGTCGCGACCGTGAGCCAGAGCGGCGACAGATCGGCGGCGAACCACCACAGCGCCAGCAGCAGGATGATGCCGATGCCGTGGGAGAGCTGAAGGAAGCCGCGGATCGAGTGCTTGAACAGGATGGTGCCGACCAGGAACAGCAGCGGACCGCCGATCGTGCTGACGATGGTGCGGACATCGGAATGCCCGGTCGGGTGCTTCAGCACCAGTTCGTCCGAGACTGCGGTCAGGATGATGCCGGCAACGATCGGCATGTGCAGATAGGTGTAGGCAAGCCGCGCCAGCCGGCCGGATTCGGCCGCTTTCGAAAGCACCTCGGAGCCGGCTTCAGCACCCTTGTGAAAATAGACCCACCACATCGCGATGCTCCCGACGAGGCACGCAACGAAAGCCAGAATGTTGTCCGCGCTCCAAGTCAGCTCGGCGAAGGTCGCGCCGTTGACGACGACGGCTTCGCCGAGGGCGATGATGATGAAGCCGGCGCAGCGCTCGGCCATGTGGCCGCCTTCGACCGCCCATGCCTCGACCGACGAGAAGCCGAGCTTCGGGACCCAGAAGCGGACCGCGGGCGAGACGTATTCGATTCCGAGCGCAACGATCCAGAACCACAGCCTCTCCTCGCCATGGGCGAGACCGCCGAGGATCCAGAAGACCGCGGAGCCGCAGAGCCAGACCAGAATGCGGATGGCATTGTGCCTGATGGCAGTGCGATGGCGCGGGGTTGCAAACAGCCAGAACGCAGTCCGCCCGACCTGCATCGTCGCGTAGGCGATCGCAAACCAGAGGCCGCGGCCGTCGAAGGCCGTCGGGATCGTGGTCGACAGCACGAGGCCGCCCAGCATCATCAGGAAGATCAGGATGCGGACCGGCGTCAGGTCGGGATTGAGCCAGTTGGTGACCCAGGCGGTGTAGACCCACACCCACCACACCGCCAGAAACAGCAGCGTGACCTGGACCGCGCCGGGCGGCGTGAAATGGTTCAGCAGCGTGTGCGAGACTTGCGTGACCGCGAACACGAAGACGAGGTCGAAGAACAGCTCGGCATTGGTGACGCGGCTCGGCTGGTTCGGCACGATGACGCGAAACATCGCGCCGCGCGGATTGTCCGCAGCCATCAGCGTCCCCGTCGCGCGATCAGGTCAGGTGCAATCTATTCAAGCACTTGGTACGCCGGTTTGCAGCGCCAGCGCATGCAGCACGCCGCCCATCTGGCCCTGCAGGGACCGATAGACGATCTGGTGCTGCTGGACGCGGGATTTGCCACGGAAGGATTCCGAGATCACTGTCGCGGCATAGTGGTCGCCATCGCCGGCGAGGTCACGGATGGTCACTTCGGCATCGGGGATCGCTGCCTTGATCATCGCCTCGATATCGTGGGCGTCCATGGGCATTCGGGTCTTACTCCTGTGTCGGCTTACCAGCCTCGGCATCGAATCGCTTGCCGGGGTCCCCTCACCGGCAGGGCCAAACTTAGCGTGAACGGCCTTCTACGTCACGCCTTCAGGCACTATATCCCTGATCCCATCAGGATAAAGGCACGACAAAGTGCCGCGCGCGGCAGTTTGATCGAAAAGGCGTGAAATCATGAAGCTTCCAGGCCCCGACCACCCCATCACCATCACCCAAAATCCTCGCCGCGTCCGCGTGACGGCGGGCGATATCGTGATTGCCGAGAGCACCAAGGCGCTGACGCTGAAGGAGGCCAGGTATCCGGCGGTGCAATATCTGCCGCGAGAAGATGCCAACATGGCGTTGCTGGAGCGCACCGAACGCACCACCCACTGCCCGTACAAAGGCGACGCCAGCTATTACAGCGTCAAGGCCGACGGCAAGACGCTCGACAATGCCATCTGGACCTACGAGACGCCCTTCCCGGCGATGACGGAGATATCAGGCCACCTCGCCTTCTATCCGGACAAGGTGAAGATCGAGGAAGTGGGCTAGCCGGAGATGCGTCAGTCCGGGGCGATGCGAAGCATCGACCCCGGACTGACATGCCGGGCTACGCCCTGAAGATCGTGAGCCCGAGGACAAGTAACACCAGGAAAATGACGACGAAGATATAGAACAGGAAGCGGGCGATGTCGGCGGAGGCGGCGGAGATGCCGGTGAAGCCGAGCACGCCGGCTACGATCGAGATCAGCAGGAAGATCAGCGCCCATTTCAGGATCGTCATCGGCAGCTCCGCAACTTCGGCCGCTGCAGTCGGCGGCCCCTCACCGTTTCGGGAACGCTAACCGCGTTGCGCGGAACTGGTTCCTAAGGCACGATGGAAGAATGTCGCGGCGCAAAACTGCGCTTGCTGAATCGGGTTCCCGGCGCCAGGGTCCGGCCGGGTTGGAAACGCGATTGGGGCGACCATGACGACGATGTCAACTGCTGCGACGATGGGCGCAGAGACGCATGCCGAGCCGAAGGCCAAGTCGCGCAATATGTCGCTCGACCGCGCCCGCACCTTCCTGACACTGGTGGTGCTGCTGCATCACGCTGTCATTCCCTACACCTATTTCGGTCACACCGACCCGAAATTCTTCTTCGGCTTCGACATGATCGTGCTGGCGACCGACAGTTTCTTCATGGCGATGTTCTTCTTCCTGTCGGGGCTGTTCGCGTGGTCGGGAATCGCGCGCAAGGGGCCGGCGAGCTATCTGGCCGACCGCATCCGTCGGCTCGGCATCCCGTTCGTGATCTGCGCGTTCACGGTCATTCCAATCGCCTACTACGCCATCTCGCTGCGGAATGAACCCGAGATCGGATTTTCACAGTTCTGGTGGACCACCATCATAAAAGGCCCGTGGCCGTCAGGACCGATCTGGTTTCTCTGGGTCTTGTTCGCCTTCGACCTGATCGCATGCCTGCTGTACCGGCTGCGGCCCAACCTGCTTGACCCTATCAACCGTCTGTCGGTGCGCGGGCGGCGTCGGCCTGCGGAGTTCTTCGCGGTCATGCTGGCCGTCAGCGCCGCCTTCTATGTTCCCGGGCTGATGTATTTCGGCCCCAGCAGCTGGTTCGAGTTCGGGCCGTTTTCAGTTCAGCATGGGCGCGTGATGCTCTATGCGACCTACTTCTTTTTCGGCGCCGGTATCGGCGTTGCGAATATGGACCGCGGATTGCTCTCGGCTGAAGGCAGGATGGCCAAGGTGAGCTGGGAGTGGCTGATCCTGGCAATCGTTCCGTATTGCCTGCTGTGGACGCTGATTTTCATCAAGCGTCAGATCCTCGGGAATCCGTCGCCGCTTCCGAACTGGTATGAAGGACTCTACGCGGTCAACGTCACCATCTTCAGTGTGGCCATCATGTTCCTGATCCTGGCCTTCTTCCAGCGGTTCAGGCAGTCAGGCTCAGCGATGCTGCTCGATCCGATGCGGGCGGACGCCTTTGGCATGTTCTTGGTGCACTACCCGATCGCACTTTGGCTGCAATACTGGCTGTTCGACTATGACCTGCCGGCGATCATCAAGGCGGTGGTGGGATTCGTGCTGACAGTCGCGTTCAGCTGGGCGCTGACGCGCGCCTTGCGCCAGATTCCCGGGGCATCGAAGGTGCTGTGAGCCTGGGAAGGCGGCCTTACGCCGCCTTGCCGCCCATGTACTCCGGCAGCCAGCGCTCGAACGACTTGCGCAGCGCATCGATCGTGACCGGCGCTTCGCCCGCGATCGCGATGGCATCGCCGCCGGTGGTGCCGATGCGCACGCAGGGCACCTCGCAGCCGCGCATCTTGGCGAGCACGCGGCCGGCTTCGGTTTCCGGCACGGAGACGAGATAGCGCGCCTGGTCCTCGCCGAACCAATAGGCCTGCGAGACCAGCGAGGTCGGCGCGGCCAGCAGCTTTGCGCCGATGCCGCTCGCCATCGCCATTTCAGCAAGTGCAACCAGGAGGCCGCCATCGGAGAGGTCGTGCACCGCGGTCGCGGTGCCCGCATGGATCATGCCGCGCACGCAGTCACCGTTGCGCTTCTCGGCGGCGAGATCGACCGGCGGCGGTGCGCCCTCCTCCCGACCGCAGATGTCGCGCAGATACACGGACTGGCCGAGCCAGCCATGGGTCTCGCCAACCAGCAGGATCGCCTCGCCCTCGGCCTTGAAGGCGAGCGAGGCCGACTTGGTGAAATCGTCGAGCAGGCCGACACCGCCGATCGAGGGGGTCGGCAGGATCGCGCGGCCGTTGGTCTCGTTGTAGAGCGAGACGTTGCCTGAGACGACCGGGAAGTCGAGCGTGCGGCAGGCTTCCGAGATGCCCTTCAGGCAGCCGACGAACTGGCCCATGATCTCGGGCCGCTCGGGATTGCCGAAATTGAGATTGTCGGTGATCGCGAGCGGCTTGCCGCCGACCGCGGTGATGTTGCGCCAGGCTTCCGCCACCGCCTGCTTGCCGCCTTCGAATGGATCGGCCTCGCAATAGCGCGGCGTAACGTCCACGGTCAGTGCCAGGCCCTTCGGCCCGTCCTGCACGCGCACGACCGCGGCATCGCCGCCGGGGCGCTGCATGGTATTGCCCAAGATGACGTGGTCGTACTGCTCCCAGACCCAGCGCTTGCTGCACATGTCGGGCGTGCCGATCAGCTTCTCCAGGGCAGCGCCGAGCGCCATCGGCGCCGGCACCTCGCGCGCATGCACGACCGGCAGCGCGGCTGAAGGCACATGCGGACGGTCATAGAGCGGCGCCTCGTCGCCGAGCTCCTTGATCGGCAGATCGGCCATGACGTCGCCACCATGCTTGACCACGAAGCGCTTGCTCGGCGTGGTGTAGCCGACGACGGCAAAGTCGAGGCCCCACTTCCTGAAGATGGCCTCGGCTTCCTTTTCCTTCTCGGGCTTGAGCACCATGAGCATGCGCTCCTGGCTTTCCGAGAGCATCATCTCATAAGCGCTCATACCCATCTCGCGGGTCGGCACCGCGTCGAGATCGAGATCGACGCCGAGGTCTCCCTTGGCGCCCATTTCCACTGCCGAGCAGGTCAGGCCGGCCGCGCCCATGTCCTGGATCGCGATGACGCAGCCCTTCTCCATGATCTCGAGGCAGGCTTCCAGCAGCAGCTTCTCGGCGAAGGGGTCGCCGACCTGCACGGTCGGGCGCTTCTCCTCGGATTTGTCGTCGAACTCGGCCGAAGCCATCGAGGCGCCGTGGATGCCATCGCGCCCAGTCTTGGAGCCCAGATAGACGATCGGCATGTTCACGCCGGAGGCGGCCGCATAGAAGATCTTGTCGGCATCGGCGAGGCCCACCGCCATCGCGTTGACGAGGATGTTGCCGTCATAGCGGGTGTGGAAGCGCACCTGGCCGCCCACCGTCGGCACGCCGAAGGAATTGCCGTAGCCGCCGACGCCGGCGACGACGCCGGAGACGAGATGCCGGGTCCTGGCGTGCTCGGGCGCACCGAAGCTGAGCGCATTGAGGCAGGCGATCGGGCGGGCGCCCATGGTGAAGACGTCGCGCAGGATGCCGCCGACACCCGTGGTCGCGCCCTGGTACGGCTCGATGTAGCTCGGGTGGTTGTGGCTCTCCATCTTGAAGACCACGGCCTGGCCGTCGCCGATGTCGATCACGCCGGCATTCTCGCCGGGGCCCTGGATCACCCAGGGCGCCTTGGTCGGCAGGCCGCGCAGATGGATGCGCGAGGATTTGTACGAGCAGTGCTCGTTCCACATCGCCGAGAAGATGCCGAGCTCGGTGAAGGTCGGCTCCCGCCCGATCAGCTGCAGGATGCGCTCATACTCGTCGGGCTTGAGCCCGTGGGCGGCAACCAGTTCAGGGGTGATCTTGGGTTCGTTCTTCATGGATTCGGAGCTTTCGGCGGCGTTTTGCCGTTCTTAGGAAGATCGGACGGCTTCGAAAAGCCCTTTGTGGCGCATTTTCCCGCTGTCCCACGTTTTGCAAGGTGGGTCGGCGGGAACGGGAATTGCAAGGCGCTGACGGATCGGATTTAAGGGCTAAAGACCCGTAATTGAAGGCCCCATTTCCTTGCACGAATTGACCAAAGTCCCCGCCCCCCGCCGCCCCGACCTGCATGTCGCCACCGAGGGCGAGTTCACGGGCTGGCGGACCTGGATTCGCGACAGCTTTGAGAGCCATATCGGCCCGTTCTGGCACAAGGTCGAGGACGACGGCAGTGTCCGCTGCGCCTTCCGGGTCGAGAAAAAGCACCTGAACGGCTCCGGGAACGTCCATGGCGGCTGCTTCATGGCCTTCGCCGATTATTGCCTGTTCGCGATCGCCACCCACGAGCTGGACGGCCCGGCCGTGACCACCAATTTCGCCTGCGATTTCCTCGATGCGGCCCGCGAGGGCGAGTTGATCGAATGCACCGGCGAGGTCTCCCGCGCCGGCGGCTCGCTGATCTTCCTGCGGGGCAAGCTGGCGTCGGGTGGTCGCCCGCTGTTCACCTTCTCCGGGACGATCAAGCGGGTGAAGCGGAAGCCGGCACTTCAGGCAAACGCGTAGATTGAGGCCTGTTAGCCGGACGGCCCACGCTGCGATGATGCGCGCGATCAGACCGACAGCTGCTTCTCGGCAATCGAGAGCCACTCGGCCTGCGCAACGCGCAGATATTTCGGGGCGCGCCGCATCTGGATCAGCAGCTCGTTGAAGACGATCCGCGCCTCGGCGCTGCGGCCAACCTTTTGCAGCAGCATGCCGTAGCGCACCCGCGCTTCGGCGCCCGGGAAATAGTCGGCGAGGGCATGATATTCCTCAAGTGCCTCATCAAGACGGCCGACCTCGGTGAGCGCGCGGGCGTAGAGCAGATGCGCGTCGGCGGAGTCGAAGTCCGGCCATTGCTTCTGGAGATCGTCGAGCGTGGCCAGCGCATCGGCCGGGCGCTTGGCGGCAAACTCGGCCTGCGCCTTGCCGAGCGCATAGATGGGATCGTGGCCCATCGGCAGCGACAGGATGTGGTCGTAGTGCTGCTCGGCCTCGGCGAACCGGCCAATCTTCACACACTCTTCAGCCAGTGCGGCGCGGTTGGCGATGGTGTCGGTGACAGCCAGCCGGTCGGACAGTTCGCGATAGAACTTCTCGGGATCAAGCCTGTTGGCGACGCGCTGGCGCGCCTGCCGTGCGCCCGGGCTGGAGAACCATTCAGGAATGAGCTCGACCGCGATATAGGCGATTGCGCCCATCATCGGCACCAACAGGATGATGAAAGCCCAGGGCCGCAACCGCCCGGTTCGCGAAGCGTGATAGATCAGCGTGATATCGAGCAGCAGAACGACCAAAGCGACGGGCATGTGACATCCACGAGCACAACGACGGCGAGGCTTCTGATATCGTAATCGGCGGCACGGAACAACTTTGAGTTGCTGCCTCTCCGCAAGAAATAAGCGACATCGGACGCCTGTGCCTGATGGCGACGAGGAGTCAGTCGTCTTGAATGCGATGGAGGTTCATGATGAGGCCGCAGCCTGATACTGCGGCGGCTTGGGCTGCTATTGCTTGGCCTCGTCCGCCAGCATCTTGCGGTACTTCTCGACATCGCGCGTCACGAGCTTCTGAAGCATCTCGGGCGTGTGCTCATCGGAATCCGGTGCGACGGTCGAGAGGTCGGCAAATCGCTTCTTCACCGCGTCGGTTTCCACCGCGGTGCGCGCCGCCGCATTCAGCTTGGCGATGATATCAGGCGGCGTGCCCTTGGGCGCGAACAGGCCGTTCCAGCCCTGCGCCTCGAATTCGGGCAGGCCCGCCTCGGCTGAGGTCGGCAGATCGGGCAGCGTCGCAAGCCGCACGGTCGAGCCGACGACGAGGCCCTTCACCAGCTTCTCGTTGATCGATTGCGAGACCGACGCAGCCGCATCGCAGACGCCGTCGATCTGGCTGCCGATCGCGTCGGTGAGCGCGGGCGAGGCGCCGCGATAGCCGACCAGGGTCGCGTCGATCCCCGCGGCTGTGACAAAACTCTTGCAGATGAGGTAGTTCGAGGAGCCGACGCCGGCATGGCCGAGATTGATCTTGCCCGGATTGGTCTTGGCGTAGGCGATGAACTCCTTCAGATCCTTCGCCGGAAAATCCTTGCGCAGCGCGATGATGCCGAAGGTCTTCGCCACCATCGCGATCGGTGCGAAGGAGTCGGGCGTAAACGGCAGCTTTGGATAGATCGTGTAGGTCGCGGCGTTGGTGCCGGCATTGCCGATTGCGATGGTGTAGCCATCGGGCTCGGCGCGCGAGGCGCGCGCCAGCGCGGTCGAGCCACCGGCACCCGCGACGTTCTCGATCACGATGGACTGGCCGAGTGCCACGCCCATCTGCTCGGCCACCGTGCGCGCGATCACGTCCGAGGTGCCGCCGGCCGCGAACGGCACGATCATGGTGATCGGACGCTTGGGAAAATCCTGCGCGGACGCGGCACTCGTGATCGCCATCGCCGCAATCGCGGCGAGCGCACGCTTCACCACAACAGAAATCACGCGGCCTTTTCCAGATGCGCAGTGAGGCCCGCGAACAGGCCGCGGCCGTCGGTGCAGCCCATGATGTCTTCGACGTGGTTTTCCGGATGCGGCATCATGCCGAGCACGTTGCCCCCGTCGTTGACGATGCCGGCGATGGAATGAGCAGCGCCGTTGATGTTGTTGGCCTCGTCGACCACACCCTCGGCCGAGCAGTAGCGATAGAGCACCCGCCCCTCGCCCTCGAGCCGCTTGATGGTCTCCTCATCCGCTTCGTAATTGCCCTCGCCATGGGCGACCGGCACACGGATCACCTGGCCGGCATTGTAGCCCCGGGTGAACGGCGTATCGGAACGCTCGACGCGCAGATGCACGTCCTTGCAGATGAATTTCAGCCGCGCATTGCGCATCAGCACGCCCGGCAGCAGGCCTGACTCGCAGAGGATCTGAAAACCGTTGCAGACGCCGAGCACGAGGCCGCCCTTGGCCGCATAATCGCGTACCGCATCCATGACAGGCGCCCGCGCCGCAATCGCACCACAACGAAGATAGTCGCCATAGGAGAAGCCGCCGGGCACGACGACGAGATCGGTGCCTGCAGGCAGCGAGGTCTCGGCGTGCCAGACCATCGCAGGCTCGTGGCCCGAGATGAGCTTCAGCGCGCGCGCCATGTCGCGCTCGCGATTGATTCCAGGGAAAACGAGGATGGCAGCTTTCATTGTGCGGGTGCGTCGTTCAGTTCGAGGCGGTTTTCAATGCGGTCCAAGCGACCTTCGTGACGGACTAGGGTGGCATGAACGCTCGAAATCTCCTGGAAAAACGCTAGTGATTTCGTGGCGGATGCCTGTCTGTGACGTCCGCATGGCCTGCATTGCCTGCTTGAGTTCGTCGATATTTCCATCGACTTGCGCAAGCCGGGCCTGAATCGACTTCATCACCTCGAACATCAATTCTGGTGTGACGTCGGCCATGCGGTCCGTCCCTAAGCCTTCATCTCGATCGCGTAGTTCTCGATCACGGTGTTGGCGAGCAGTTTGTCGGCGGCGTCCTTCAGCGCGGCTTCGGCCTTGGCCCTGTCGGCGCCGGCGAGCTCGATGTCGAACACCTTGCCCTGCCGGACGCTGGCAACGCCGTCGACGCCGAGCGATTTCAGCGCGCCTTCGATGGCCTTGCCTTGCGGATCGAGGATACCGGTCTTCAGGGTAACGGTCACACGTGCCTTCACGTCAAATCCCTCTTAGCTCTTCACCAGCACCGGGCCCGTGCCCTGCGGACGCTCGTTCTCCATGAGGATGCCGAGGCGCTTTGCGACTTCGGTATAGGCCTCGAGCAGGCCACCGAGATCCCTGCGAAAACGATCCTTGTCGAGCTTCTCGTTCGACTTGATGTCCCACAGGCGGCAGCTGTCCGGCGAGATCTCGTCGGCGACGATGATGCGCATCATCTCGTTCTCGAACAGGCGACCGCACTCCATCTTGAAGTCGACGAGGCGAATGCCGATACCGAGGAAGAGGCCGGTGAGGAAGTCGTTGACACGAATGGCGAGCGCCATGATGTCGTCGATCTCCTGGGGCGTGGCCCAGCCGAACGCGGTGATGTGCTCTTCCGACACCATGGGGTCGTTGAGCTGGTCATTCTTGTAATAGAACTCGATGATCGAACGGGGCAGCTGCGTGCCCTCCTCGATGCCGAGGCGCTGCGACAGCGAGCCAGCAGCAACGTTCCGCACCACCACTTCCAGCGGCACGATCTCGACCTCGCGGATCAACTGCTCGCGCATGTTGAGACGGCGGATGAAGTGGGTCGGCACCCCGATGTCGTTGAGGTGCTGAAACAGGTACTCCGAGATCCGGTTGTTGAGGACACCCTTGCCCTCGATCACCTGGTGCTTTTTGGCATTGAACGCGGTGGCGTCGTCCTTGAAGTGCTGGATCAGGGTACCGGGCTCCGGACCTTCGTAGAGAACCTTTGCCTTGCCTTCATAAATGCGACGCCGACGGCTCATTGGGATGTACCGTGTTTTGTTGAAATCCATGTATTTGGTGTGCTCCGGTTACCAGGTTACGACCCACAGCGGAGCTGCCGTGAACGGCTGGGAACCCGTCTATAACCCAAGAAAACACTGAGGAAACAGAACGGGAACCAAGCCTTCAGGCAACCTATCCGATTGGCTGTCCCAGCACAATCGATCCGGCCCATCCGACGCTGACTTATACCGCCTTGCCTGCGGCTTTACGGCTCGTTGTTTCGCCGATCATGCCCTTTATCTAGGCATGGGCAGGGGCCGTCGCAACGAGGGCCGCCAGTCCAGTCAGCCCTGAGGGAATCGGAAGACGCATGAGCGAATTCAACAAGCGCGAAGAAGGCTTTGAGAAGAAGTTTGCCCTCGACGAGGAGCAGAAATTCAGGGCGGAGGCTCGCCGCAACCGGCTGCTGGGGCTTTGGGCGGCCGAAAAGCTCGGAATCACGGGCGACGCCGCCACCGCCTATGCCAGGGAGGTGGTCGCGGCCGATTTCGAGGAGGCCGGCGATGGCGACGTCCTGCGCAAGGTCATGGGCGATTTCGCCGCCAGGAACGTTGATGTCACCGAGCAGGCGATTCGGGCCAAGATGAGCGAATTGACCGCGGTCGCCGCCGCCGAGGTGAAGGCGGGGAAGTAGGCGGGCAAGGGAGCGGCGAATGGCGGCAGCGTGGTGATGCGCTATTTCGCCATTCGCGTTCTTGCAAACTCCCGGCGGATGATCTCGAGCAGCCGCCGCGAGGCGGCGCTCAGAAAGCCGCCATGGCGGGTCACGGCAACGATATCGTGACTTGCTCCGAGATTGCCGACACGGATCGTCGCGATCGCTGCCGCTCCCAGCTCCTCCGCCACATGTGCCTGCGAAAGGAGTGCGATCCCGAACCCGGCCTCGATCAGCCGCTTCTGCGCGGTGAGACTGTCAACGGGCGTCCATTCGATCTCGCCAAGCCCATGCGTCTGGAACACCGCGAAGACATGCGAGGCTGCGATCTCGCGGCGGCCTGGCACCTCCGGAAACGCTATCCATTTCTCGCCCCGGAGGTCGGCGAGCTTTGCCACGCGCTTGCCCGCCAGCCTGTGATCCGGTGCGCAGGCCACGTGCAGCGGTTCGGTGGACAACAACTCGCAATCGAGATCGGTCGAACGATCGCGGTTATAGCGCAGGCCGATCGTCACCTCTCCGCGCCGGATGAGACTGCTCACCTCGGCGCTGGTCGCGGTACGCAGCGTCAGGGCCACGTCCGGATGCTGCCTGACGAAGCGTTTCAGCACCTTCGAGAGCCGGCTCCCGGCGAGCGTCCCGGTCACCGCGAGAGACACCGGCCCCGCGCTGTCGCGCCGAAGCGCACGCATCGCGTTTTCCGCGTCCTGCGCCGCCGCCACCGCGCGCTCGGCATAGGGCACCATCACCCTCCCTGCATCGCTCAGCTGTGTCTTGCCTCCGACACGATCAAACAGGGGCACGCCGAGTTCCTGTTCCAGCAGCGCAATGCGCCGCGAGATAGCCGGCTGCGAGCGATGTAGCTCCAATGCGGCATTCGAGATGCCGCCGCGTCGATGCACCACCAGGAACGTGTTCAAGGCGTCGCTGTCCATGTGGACCTCATGCAAAAAACTGATGATATATCGAGATATAACAAATTTGTCTGATGGGCAAAACCGCCCTATGGCTGTGGCCATCGACGCAAGAACGGCAGGAGCAGACATGGTCAAAGCAGACATGGTCACCCAGGCGGAAAAGGCGGCACGATTTCGCGAATTGCATCAGCGAACCGGCGCATTCATCATTCCCAATCCCTGGGACGCAGGCACCGCAAAGCTGCTCGCCTCCATGGGTTTCGAGGCGCTGGCAACCACCAGTCTCGGCCTCGCCATCACACTCGGCACCGTGCGCGTGAGCCTGGATGACATCCTGGAGAACTGCCGGCTGATCTGCGAGGCGACCGACCTGCCCGTCAATGCGGACCTGGAGAATTGCGGGGCCGACGATCCCCGGACAGCGGCGCGGGCGATCACGCGAGCCGCTGAAGCCGGCTGCGTCGGCGGCTCGATCGAGGATTATTCGGGTGATCCCCGCAAGCCAATCTACGACTTCTCGCTTGCGGTGGAGCGTGTCACGGCCGCCGTCGAGGCGGCGCGAGCCCTGCCCTTCCCGTTCACGCTGACGGCGCGCGCCGAGAATCTGCTGCACGGCAGGAACGATCTCGACGACACCATCCGCCGGCTACAGGCCTTTGAGGCGGCCGGCGCCGACGTGCTCTATTCGCCCGGCGTCCACGACATCGAGACAATCCGCCTGATGGCCTCCTCGGTTGGCAAGCCGTTCAATCTTGTCATGGGCTTTGCCGATCCAACGCTGACTGTCGAGCAGATCGCAGCCGCCGGCGTCAAGCGCATCAGCGTCGGCGGCGCCATGGCCCGCGTCGCGCTGGCTGCATTCCTGAAATGCGCCCGCGAGATGAAGGATCAGGGCACCTTCACCTATGTGCGCGAAATGGCGCCGATCCGGGAGGTCCGGGCGGCATTTGGCTAGTCGCCCCCTCATTCTCCCCAGAGGTGCACAACCAGCCGACCACCAGCGCGGAACAGACGGGCGCCGCCTCGCATCCGCGCAGGAGGAATGTGCAAGGAATGGGTATGATGACACGCGACAGCCGGCTCGCGACTTGCAGCCGGCCTCTGGCAATGCCAAATGAGCGACTATGTCCCAAGAAAACCGCCAAGATCATATCTCGAACGTCCTCGCCCAACGTTACGCCTCGCCTGCCATGCGCGCCATCTGGAGCGGCGAAGGCAAGGTCCGCCTCGAACGCGACTACTGGATCGCCGTGCTGAAGGGCCAGCGCGATCTCGGTATCCCGGTGCCCGAGGGCGCGATCGAGGCCTACGAGCGCGTGAAGGACCAGGTCGACCTGGATTCCATCATGCGGCGCGAGCGCATCACCCGCCACGACGTCAAGGCCAGAATCGAGGAATTCTGCGATCTCGCCGGTCACGAACACCTGCACAAGGGCATGACCAGCCGCGACCTCACCGAGAACGTGGAGCAGCTGCAGGTCTATCGCGGGCTCCAGCTGATCGAGACCAAGAGCATCGCCGCGCTTATCCGCTTTGCCAAGCACGCCAAGCAATTGCGCGACATGCCGTTCACGGCGCGCACACACAACGTGGCCGCGCAGGTGACGACGCTCGGCAAGCGCATCGCCATGTTCGGCGAAGAGATGCTGGTGTCGCATCAGAGCCTCGTCAGCGTGCTCGACAGCTATCCCGCGCGCGGCCTGAAGGGCGCGGTCGGCACGCGGCTCGACCAGATCACCCTGTTCAACGGCGATGCCGGCAAGGCCCGCGCGCTCGAGACGCAAATCCTCAAGCACCTCGGCCTGCCCAAGAGCTTTGATGCCGTCGGCCAGGTCTATCCGCGCAGCCTCGACTTCCGCGCCGTCAGCGTGCTCACCGAACTCGCGAGTGGTCCCGGCAATTTCGCCAAGACGCTGCGGCTGATGGCGGGCCATGAGCTTGCCAGCGAAGGCTTTGCCAAGGGCCAGGTCGGCTCCTCCGCGATGCCGCACAAGATGAACAGCCGCTCCTGCGAGCGCATCAACGGCCTGCACGTCGTGCTGAAGGGCTATCTCGCGATGGCCGCTGGCCTTGCCGGCGATCAGTGGAACGAGGGCGACGTCTCCTGCTCCGTGGTCCGCCGCGTCATGCTGCCTGATGCCTTCCTCGCGATGGACGGCCTGCTCGAGACCCTGCTCTCGGTGCTCGACCAGATGGAAATTTTCGACGCTGTCGTCGCGACCGAGCTCAACCGCTACCTGCCCTTCCTGCTGACCACCACGGTGATGATGGAGGCGGTGAAGAAGGGTGCGGGCCGCGAAGGCGCGCATGAGGCGATCAAGGAGCACGCTGTCGCCGCCATCAGAGACCTGCGCACCGGCAAGATCGTGCAGAACGATCTGCTCAAGCGACTCGCCGCCGACCAGCGCCTCGGCCTCGGTGAAGCCGAGCTCGCCCGCGTGCTTGAGCACGGCCGCGCCAATTCGGGCGATGCCGGCGCTCAGGTCGATTACTTCGCCGAGCAGGTCGACGCGCTCGCCAAGGCGAAGCCGGAGGCAGCCAAGTACACGCCGGGCGCGATTCTCTAGCGAATGGTGCTTAGCGAATAGCGAATGGAAGTGATTCCATTCGCTACTCGCAATTCGCCACTCACCCTTCCTTAAAGCCGTATTCCGGAACGTTGCCGCTGGCGCCGTAATATTTGTACGGCAGGAACTTGCCTGACATGGTGATCTTGACGCGGTCGCCCTTCGGGTTGGCGACGCGCTCGATCGCCATGTCGAAATCGATCGCCGACATGATGCCGTCGCCGAACTCTTCCTCGATCAGCGCCTTCCAGGCCGGACCGTTCACCATCACCATCTCGTAGAAGCGGTAGATCAAGGGATCGGTCGGCGGCATCGGCGTGCCGGTGCCGCGCATCGGCACCTCGTTGAGCATGGCGGTCTCGGTCTTCGACAGGCCGAACAATTCAGCCGCATTGGCGGCTTGGGGCTTGGTCAATTTCATCTGGCCCATGATCGCGCCTGTTATCAGCACCTCGGAATAGCCGCCGATTTTTTCGCAGATGTGTTTCCAGCTCCAGCCCTTCTCGCGCTTGATGTCGAGCAGCTTTTCGGTGAGATCTTCGCGTTTCATGCAGCGTCTCCGTTGGTCAGGCATGTGATGAGCCTGCCGCTTTCGGAGGCACAAAACGTGCCAATAAATGAGGCTCATGGCTGCAAAGCTTCCGTGAACCGCCTGACCGCCTCCAGCACCGGCCGCTGATCGCCGGCAAAGAACCAGTGATCGTGACCGTCGAGCTCGACGAATTGCGCATCCTTGATCCGGCTCGCCACGTCGCGGCCCGCCGCGATGCGCACCGCCTTGTCGCCGTGCCGATGCAGCACCAGCGTCGGCACGGTGACTTGCGGCAGCAGGTGTCGCACATCGGCATCACGAAACGCCTCGAGCACCGCCGAGATGCCGCCGGGACTGGATGCCGCGCGCAGCAGCCCCGCCCACCAGGCGCGCGCCTGCGGATCGTCAGCAAGGCTCGGCGCAAAGGCTTCGATCCCGACCGGCCCGCCCCATTGCGCGACGAGATGCTTGCTCCAGGCATCATACTGGCTGGCGCGCAGCGCGTGCGGATAGTCCGCCGCCCAGCACCCCTTGGCCAGCGCACCGAACAGAATGAGCCCGGCGACGCGGCTGGGCTCATCGACCGCAAACTTGACACAAGCTGGCCCGCATTCAGAAGCGCCGAATAACACGACGCGGCGCGACCCCGCCGCGCGCAGCACGGTGCCAATATCCTCCGCTGTGACGTCGATATCCGGTGCCGAACCGACCCGGTCGGACAGTCCGATGCCGCGGCGATCGAACACGATGAGGCGCCCGAGCTTCATCAATGACGCCAGGAACGTCCGGCTCGCGGGATGCTCCCAGACGCGCTCCACATGCGAGACGAAGCCGGGCATGACGAGGATGTCGAGCGGCCCGCTGCCATAGGTCTGATAAGCCAGATGCACGCCCGCGCCTTTCACGTAGCGCGTCGTCGGCACCGCTTGCGGCGCAGCAGCAGGGCTCATCAACGCCTCGGTCTCGGCTTCCGGCGCGACGCCGAGCTCGTCACGCAGCCGCTGCGTCAGCGCCGCGTGGTGCCGCTCCGCCGCGCTGCGATCGCCTGACAGCAGCAGGCTGCGGATCAGATGCCGGCCATAGACTTCGCTAAGCGGATCGAGCTGGACGAGACGCCCCGCATGCGCGGTCGCGGCGAAATGGTCGCCGGCGGCATTCTTGTCCTGCACGAGACGCTCGAGGGCATGCACGAGCCGTCCGCGCAGCGCCTCGCGGCGAAAGAATGCCCAATCGTCAAACTCGGGAGCGTCCTCCGGCGAGAAGCCAATGAGGAAGTCGCCGCGATAGATCCGGCAGGCCTCTTCAAACGCACCACGGTCGCACGCGGCCTCGAACTGATGCGAGTCGACCGTGAGCTCGACCGCCGCAGACCAGCGCACGCTGGTGCGGTCGGTCTCGAAAACCGGCTCGCCGAGCACAAGCTCGATGCGATGAAGCAGCCGCCGCAAGCGCGCCAGGGCGGTCTCGCGGTCAGCCTCGGGCCACAGCCACGTCGCCATGACGTCCCGCGCGACCGCGCCCTTGGTCTCCGCGAGGTAGACCAGCAGCGCGAGCCCCTTGCGCAGGGCCAGCTTGATCGGGCGGCCGTCGGCATGGACCTCGGGGAACCCGAACGTCCCCAGCGAGAAAGCCGTCATGGAATCCTTCCTCCGCTCGGGGGACGCACAGGGGACGGTCGAGCGGTAGCCATCGGGGCAGATCGAGCCCCTTCGCCAACGCGAGATCTAGGCTCCTGCATGCGGCACCGCCGTGTCAGGCACAATAGGAAAAAACATGGTCTTACGCCTTCTGATCCTGCTCTACGCGCTTCTGAGCTACGCCCTGTTCACGATCTCATTTCTCTATGCGCTCGGTTTCGTCGGCAATTATGTCGTGCCGAAGTCGATCGATGTCGGCGGCTCGGCGAGCTTGAACGAAGCCATCATCGTCAACCTGTTGCTGATGGGTCTTTTTGCGGTCCAGCACAGCGTCATGGCGCGCCCTGCGTTCAAGCGATGGTCGGCCAAATTCCTTGCGCCGGCCTGCCAGCGCAGCACCTATGTGCTGATGTCCAGCCTGATCCTCATTTTGCTGTTCTGGCAGTGGCGTCCGATCCCGACTGTGATCTGGCGGACTGACGGGATTGCGGCCTTCTTATTGACGTCAGTGCACTGGCTCGGCTGGCTGATCGCTTTCGCCTCGACCCATATGATCGATCATTTCGATCTGTTCGGCGTGCGCCAGGCTCTCGTCGCGTGGCGTGGAGCCAAGATACCAGGTCAATCGTTCCGAACGCCCCTGCTCTACAAGATCGTACGGCATCCGATCATGCTCGGCTTCCTGCTCGCGTTCTGGGCCACACCCGTGATGACCTCTGGCCATCTCTTGTTCGCGCTCGCCAACACCGCCTACATCCTGGTCGCGCTGCAGTTCGAGGAGCGGGATCTGATCGCCGAGTTCGGTGCGACCTACCAGGACTATCGCCGCCGCGTTCCCATGCTGCTGCCGCGCCTGTTCGCGCGCCGTCAGACCGAAGGAGCACCGCGATGAACGCGATGTTTCCGGTCCCTCATATGTCCGCGGAGGCCGCGACGTTTGCCGATGCGCTCGACGGGCTCGACATCGGACTCTATCTCCTCGACGTGGACGGGCGGCTCATTCACGCCAATGCGGCCGGGCAAGCTCTTCTCGATGCGCGCGACATCCTGCACGAGGTGCGCGGACAGCTCATCGCCTGCGATGGCGTCGTCAACCACGCACTGCGGCAGGCCTTCGCGTCCACCCTCGACGCCAGCGGCGTCGCGATGCCGATCACCCGCAGCGATGGGCAGCGCTATGTCGCACATGCCCTGCCGCTCGCCTCTGGCGCGCGGCGATGTGCGGGCACCGCCTACACCGCCGTCGCAGCCTTGTTCGTGCGCAAGGTATCCCCGACGATCCCGTCCCGATCCGAGGTGATCGGCAAGGCCTTCAAACTGACGCCGACCGAATTGCGCGTGCTGCTCGCGATCGTAGAGCTTGGTGGCGTACCGGAAGTGGCCGCGGCGTTCGGCGTTGCCAACACGACGATCCGGACGCACGTCAATCGCCTGTTTGAAAAGACCGGCACCGCGCGGCAGGCCGATTTCGTCAAGCTCGTCGCCGGATATGCGACGCCGCTACGCCACATGGGAGAGTCACGATGAGGGCGGTGCTGTGCAGCTCCTTCACTGGTCCGCAGGATTTGCGCCTCGCCGAGGTTGACGCACCGAAGCCGGCGAGCGACGAAATTCTGATCGACGTCCACGCAGCCTCCGTCAGCTTCATGGATCAGTTGCTGGTCTCGGGCCTGTACCAGATGCGGCCGTCTCTGCCCTTCGTGCCCGGCACGGAAGCCTCAGGTGTTGTCGTCGCCGTCGGCGAGAACGTCACACGATTCGCGCCCGGCGATCGCGTCGCCTGCAGCAGCTGGACCGGCGGTTACGCCGAACGGATGGTCGCCAAGGAATCGAAGGCGGTGCATCTGCCTGATGGCGTTGCGTTTGAGACGGCGGCGACGGTTCTGCATGTCTACGGCACCGCCCATTATGCGCTGGTCGAGCGGGCGCGGGCGCAACGCGGCGAGACCGTGTTCATCACCGGCGCCGCCGGCGGCGTCGGGCTCGCTGCCGTCGATCTCGGCCGTTACCTGGGCCTGCGCGTCATCGCCGGCGTCGGCTCCGATGACAAGGCCGCGCTGGTGCGCCGCTATGGCGCCAGCGAGGTCGTCAACTATCGCGGCGAGGATCTGCGCGACCGGATCAAGCTGGTCACCTCAGGCCGGGGCATCGATATCGGTTTCGACAATGTCGGCGGTGCGGTCCTCGAGCAGATGGCCCGGCTGATGAACTGGGGCGGCCGGCTGATGCCGATCGGCTTCACCAGCGGCACCATACCGTCGATCCCGATGAACCTGCCGCTTCTCAAGAACTATTCCATCCTCGGCGTCTTCGTCGGCGCCTGGTCGGAGAAATTTTCCGCCGAGGCCGCGCGCATGAACGACACGCTGATGCAATTGCTGGCCGACGGACAGATCCGCCCGCACATCGATCGCGTCCTCCCTTTGGAGGAGGCGAGCGAGGCCATGCGCGCCGTGGCCAACCGGACGGTTCAGGGCAGAATTGTGCTCAGGATCCGATAGAGTGCACGTGGAATGACTGGACAGGAAAACAAGACTTGACCGAGATCATCATCGACAAGCGTTTTTGCGGCCCGCCGAACTCCGGCAATGGCGGCTATGTCTGCGGCCGGCTGGCGCAGCTGATTCCCGGGGCCGCCGAAGTGACGCTGCGCGCGCCGCCGCCCCTGGACACGCCGCTCGCGACGAGCGCGACGAACGACGGCACCTGGGAGCTTCGCGACGGTGCCAAGATCGTTGCCACCGGACGCGCGGTAAGCGCGACTGGAAACAACCAGCTTCGAGGACGCCCGCGCCGCCGAATTGCTGACGCCCATCAAACCGCACGAGCATCCACTGCCGACCTGTTTCGTCTGCGGCCCCGCGAGGGCTGAGGGTGACGGC
>Ga0209148_1000345_pt1 | contig 61005 bp, 56 predicted proteins | sample AraplaCol_mMF_r2_2_FD_184288 | JGI IMG/M metagenome (GOLD analysis project Ga0209148, IMG submission 184288) | Arabidopsis root microbial communities from North Carolina, USA - plate scrape CL_Col_mMF_r2 (SPAdes) (version 2) | ecosystem: Host-associated > Plants > Roots > Endosphere | place...
TCGGCCATCGGGGCGCGCGCGTAAATCAGTTGATTGACAAGTGCCGCGGCCACGAAAAGGCAAAGGACGGCTTTCGGGTTGGCGATGAGAAGTTCTGTCGGGCCACCAAAGGCGGGCCAATCATTCCAGCGTCGCCAAAGTGCGAGCGGATTTAAGAATTCACCAAGGGCAAGACCGGCACTGAATGGAAACGCCAGAATAACCGTGGCGACGAACAGCCAGGGTTGCGCTTTCTTTGCGACGCGCGCAAAAGCGGCGAGACGCAGATTGAGCGAGCCAACCAGGACAAGGACCAGCACTGACGTCAATGTGAACAGGATCAATCGCGCCAAAAATAGTTGATTGCTGTGAAGCGCGTTCACGAGTTCGTTCGTATCGCAGCATCGAGGCAAACTAAACGTGCCCCAGTGAGTGCCGGCGGGGTCTGGCCGGATATCGGTCGTATAGGTCGTGACGTACACGACAAACAGTCCCGCAAGATACCCCGAGGTGAGTGCTTGAAGGATCGTCGGACGCAGGACAAGATCGGGTTGCGTGATGACCCGGTATCGGCGTGCGTTCGTTGGATGTGTGCGGAACATGTTCGGAACGACCGTCCATTGTCTGCGTCCGTCGCTAAACAGGGACTTCAGGGTGTCGGCTCCGACAACCGACCCCGCGAATATGTCGGCGTAATGCTCCCGGCTCCGAAGTGCTGCGGCGTACTCAAGGTACAACACGAAAAAAAAGAAGGCGAGGTTGCCGAGCAGAAATCCGAACGACACGCCGTAAAGCGCCTCCCACTGATGCGCAAATTCCAGAGCTTGCGTGACCGGTGTGCGGCCATGCCAGAAGCCGGTCCAGAGATTGGCGACCGTCGTTGCATTTCGCGGGACACTCAGGAACATGGCGAGGCCCACGAGCTGGATCACGACCGTGACACCCGCTAGGCATGCCGTGGCCCACGCAATGCCCCTTGTGAGAAGGCCGAGATCCACATCGTTATGCCGCAAATGACCGAATTCATGGGCTGTCACCGTGCGAGCCAGGATCGGAGCCTTGCTGACCACCAGCCGCATGCCGCCGCCAAAGCGGACCTGACGTCGTCCAGGAAATCCAAAGGCGATCGCATTCTGATTTCTCATGTCGCTTGTGACCGAGAACGCCACCTTGCTCAGTTTCATCCGGAGTACGAGGTCCGAAACGAGTTGACCGAGAGCTGTACCTGGGTCGAGAGAGCGTCCCTCGCCAAAGCGGCGCCGCGCGATGACCGGGTGCAGCAGATAGATGACGAGTGTGATCGACAAAAAGGCGAAAACGCCCAAGAGCACAAATTGCAAGCTCGTGACATCGCCCGTGAAAATAACGGGCCTAGCCGGATCCCTCCAATGTTGAGCGGCAACGACCCAGACCGTCGATGCAAGATAGGCTGTGAACAGGATGCCGGTCAGCAGCAGGATCAAAAAACGTTCGCGGAATCCACTCGGCAGGGCAGCCCAGTCGATCGTCGAGCCTTCCTCGCTGTCATTTGCCATCACGCTGGTCCGGTCTACCCTCTTCAAGCGCCTTTTTGATACGGACCAGGACCTGCTGTTTGGTCTCCTTGGGCGCACGCATCCGGTCCACCCTTGTCTCGACCGTTTTCATGATCGAAGCAATCTGCCCATCGGACAGCGCGATCGGCACTGGCTTCCCAAATTTCCTTTTTATCCAAGCCGTGATTCCCGGCGCGAGAGAGTCTTCAATGGATTTTTCGGTCGTTCCTTGGGCAACCGCCCATAATCCGCCGATTACGGCCTCACCGATCTCAAAAAAATACGGCGAGATAGCCTGAACGATTTCGCCTAATCCGCTGCCCAGAGGATGGTCGTGTTTTGCTTTCCCGGGGCTCCGGTAGGAGGCGACCAATTCGGGATAGAGTTCGGCTTCTTCGGGATTGAATTCTTCAACAAGCACCGCACCCATAGCGAGCGCCTGTTCATCGAGCGTCGCGCTCGACCGGGCCTTGTTCACGTACCGTCTCCGTTGAAATTAACGCGCAATAGAAGCGAAGAGTACAACCTCAATTAGACACTGGAAAAGCTCATTCCGCCAGCAAAATGCTGGCTAGAGCATGATTCGCCTCACGGGATAGGTCCCCAACTCTGCCCGGCAGGCGTCACTCCGCGCCGTGGGACGCATTATCGTTCGATGACAAGTTCTTTGACTATGTGACGGGCGCGTCCGCTCCGCGGGCCGGGCTCTACGCGCTGCGCTTACCGAGCCAAGCTGTCTCGGCCCTTCGGGTCACGATCCCATCGCACAAGACATTATGTGCGCCTCGCCGAAGGCACTCGGAAAGGCGGCTCGCCTGTGGCGAACGCTATCACTGCCGCATTCCCGGGTGCCACAAGAGACCGGTCTCGTCGCTACACTTGTCCCGCGTGCCGTCCCCGCGTTCGCGAGGACGTCGCTATGCTCACGCGGCCCGGGTGCCATTTCATCGGGCTATGCGCCTGCGGTGCACGCGTCAACTGCTCGACGTTTGGCAACCGAAATGTCCTGGGTGCGATGCTCTGCGTTCCCGACGAGTGTCTGACCAAATCCTGGAAGAGAACGGGTCTGCGACCCCACGTCCGTCAAGGGCAAGACGAGCGCCGCGTGCGGCGCCCTTGACAGACTTACCCCGCTCATTGGCGCGGGCCTAGTCCGGTTGCATGCGCAACCGGTTCTTCAGGAAAAGCCCATGAAATCCGAGATCTATCAGAAAATCACCGACGATATCGTTGCATCCCTTGTGGCCGGTGTGAGGCCCTGGTCGAAACCGTGGAGCGACGAGCACGCCGCCGGCAGGATCACCCGTCCCCTGCGCGCCAACGGCATCCCCTATAGCGGCATCAACGTTTTGATCCTGTGGTCCGCCGCCGTGGAGAAAGGGTACAGCGCTCCGATCTGGATGACCTTCAAACAGGCCAGTGCCCTCAAGGCTTCCGTCCGTAAGGGCGAATACGGCTCGCCCGTCGTCTACGCCGACAAAATGATCCGCAAGGAAATCGATGAAACCTCAGGCGAAGAACAGGAATACGCGATCCCGTTCCTGAAGGCCTATACGGTTTTCAATGTCGAGCAGATCGAAGGATTGCCGCCGCACTTTTGCGCACCCGCAGCACCGCGGCTTGATCCCGTTCAGCGCATTGCCCGTGCCGATGCCTTCTTTGCGGCAACCAAAGCTATCATTCGCCATGGTGGCTCCAACGCCTGCTACAATCTGGGGCGCGACTTGATCCAGATGCCGCCTTTTGAGTGCTTTCACGATGCAGAGAGCTACTACGCCACTCTCGCCCATGAAGGCACACACTGGACGCGCCATCCGTCGCGCCTTGATCGTGATCTCGGACGCAAGCGTTTTGGCGATGCAGGATACGCAGCGGAAGAGCTTGTTGCCGAGCTCGGGGCCGCTTTCCTCTGCGCCGATCTCGACCTGACGCCGGCAACCCGCGACGATCATGCCTCTTATATCGCCTCTTGGATCAAAGTGTTGGAAAATGACAACCGCGCTATCTTTGCGGCTGCAGCGCACGCGCAACGCGCGGTCGATTTCCTGCACGGATTGCAAGCCCCTGCTCATGATGAAGCTGCATAAGTTGCGGCTCTCTATGTTATCGCTGAACGGGTGCCAAAGCTTTGGCAAGCGATGCTGGCGAGGGTCGCTCTACGGTCTGGCCGCACGATGTGTAGTCCTATCGGCTGCGCTCGCGTGCACGCTCCTCGTCTTCGGCGATGTGCCGACAAGCCCATTCGTACCATTTGTAGCCGTCGAAATACGCGACCACTCCGCCGCCACCGTTGGTATAGTATCCCCAAGCTTCAGCGCGCTCTTTCTCGACCCGCTGAGTGGCGGTGAGTCCGTGAACCGGCTCTCCCGTCGCGGTGAGCGCCTGCGGCTGGTTGTCATTGCTCATAGCGTGCTCCATTCCTCGTGGCGGATGATCGAAGCCTCATTCGTGCTGGCCTGGGCGCTTCTGTTCGGCGCCCCGGTTGCGATCCCTGGGCATATAGAGCGAGCGGCTGCGGAGGTAGCGTTCAAGCTCGTCCGGTCGCTTTGCGGGCGATGCTGATAGATAAGCCTCGCTTGACTGAACAACCAGGTAGGCGCCGTGAAGCCCAAGCAGAATGGCAACACTCCAGGCGAACCAGTTGCCAAAAGAAAGGAAGAGCCAGATCGCGAGGGCAGCGAATACCAGCGCCCACAGAAAATGCCACAGAGCAGCTATAACCCGGCTGCCTGACACAACTGACTGGGCAGCGTCGTGAAATCGTCTCTTCATGTGATGCCTCACGGTTGCGGCGCTTTACTGAATGAGCATCACGATCATCCGCAGCGCCTCAATGGTCAGGGCCCGTACCTGTGCGTCCTCACCTATTGCAGCAGGCATATTCGCTCCGCGGGCCGTAAGGAAAAGGATCTGAGTCAGAAGGACATGAAGCCGTACAAGAAGCTCTTGGTTTTCGTGGGCGAAGCCAGGACGAACCCGAGCCCAGAAGGTCGCCTTGATCACGCTGCGTTGCGCCGCGATCTGCGAGCCGTGCGGCATAAGGGCGAGTGTGGCCGGACGCGTCTTCCAGATGTGATAGACCTTTCGCTCCTCGCCGGGCCCGTATGTGGATGCAGCGATAGCGGGAGCACCTACCAAGAGATCATCGGGAAGATGAGGAAAGTCGAGGAGATGGAGATGGTCCTCCACCACCTTATCGAACTTGTCCTTCAGCAGTGAGGTCAGAGCGGTCGTGCTAAGCATCTGGTTCATAATCGTCACCTCATTTACGCGGAGATGGAATTGGATGGATCTAGTCCAGTGGTTCGTCTTCCGCAGCAGAGATGAAGATCATCGGATCTCGTCCTGTGGAGACGATTTGCGCGGCAGCATTCTCAAACTCACGGTCACTTATCGGGAAGCCGTGGTTTTTCATGTCGATGAGCACCAACAGGAACTCCTTGAACTGCAGCGGCGTGAGCAACTCTGCCGCCGCCGTCACTGCGCGAAGAAGCTTGAACGTGCGTGCTAGCGCTGCGGTGGTGCCCTGAGCAGTGCGCTGGCGATCAGAATGCAATCCAATCGTAAGCAGCTTCATTCGAGGGCGAGAGGTGCCCCCCGGGTTCTTGTCGACGTAAGTCGTGGATAAGCGAGCGCGAGCCTTGGACGCGCGCGCGGCAACCAGCACGTCCGGCGGGATGAGTCTGCCAGTGGTGTCGTCGGGTTTTTTACCCATGACGCTGGTCTTCCCCGTGGCCGTTGAGGTGCTTCTTGTTACGGCTGCCAAGCGGTCGTCCCGGTCCCCGGCGTGGGGCATTGGTCCGAACTTCTGGGGGCCCTGCTGCTTCATGGCGCTGAGGCGCCAGAGGCGGCGCCGATTCCCGCGTGGCGGTTTCGGCCTGTGCGCGGTTTGCCTGCTCCACCATCAAACCGAGGTGCCGGCGGGTATCCATCATGGCGTAAGCCGACGGCATCCCGATACCCTTCAAGGTAAGGACGATCAGATCCGTACCCAGAATGACGAGACCGATGAAAGCCATCCCAAGTGCCGCCAGAGGGCGAGACGTGATCTCATCGAAGAGCGCCTGAATGCGAGCGATCAGCGACTCATCGCGCGGAATCCAGCCCGGCGACTTCCGCAGCTTTTCGAGTTCGGCGGTCCGGGTCGCGTCGACTGCCTCTAGCGCATTTGCCGCCTCAACGACCTTGGCGTTGATCTTGTCCAGGCGTGCCTCGTTCGACGTCAGCCTGTCCGCTATCCTGCTCGAGGTGCTGCGGTTCGACTGCTGGATAAGGCGCGTGACCTCCGGCGAAACGGATTTTTGCGAGGCGAGGGCGGTCTCATAATTCTTCAGCGCTGCGTCCCGCTTGACGTCCCAATCCCTCATACCCTTCTGCAGCGCAGCCGCGTTCTGGCTGAACTCGCTCTTTGCGATACTCGCGTCGATCGCCGCTTCGTTCAGCCACAGACCCGCGAAGAGCGAAAGATCGCAAGCAAGCAGGAGCATAAGCGCGATTCGGATACCACGGCAGGCCCGCGACGAGAGATTAGCGCCGAGACGTACGTCAACACCGAATCCGCCGAGGAGCATGGTCTTCATGCCTTCCTGAAACATCGGCGTTCTAAGCAAGACATAGGAATCTACCAACCCATAGAAGACGGCGAAGAAGGCTGAGACGATGATGATCGGCAGACTGAACGAGCTGCGCATCGCGTGATGCCCGATCACGTTGAACTCGATCATCAGGATGATGACGTAGAGGTACATGAGGGCGCCCCGCGCCATAGCGCTGGCAATCTCGCCCGGCGGGCAGGCCGCGATCAGCGCGGGGTCATCGTACCCAGCGGCCCACAACAGAGCTCGCTGGCAGGTGTCGGTCTTCAGAGGTTTTAGCTGCGACTCGACCGACGGCAATTCGTCGCGCCCCGTAGTTGGCGAAGCCGACAGTCGGTCGCCCTCTGCCGCTGCCGGTCCGTCGGCACTGTTGTCGGATGTCACCGGCGGGGGCCCCAGGTCATTCGGGTCGATCATCATCTTCTCCGTCAGGTTGGTTTAGTCGGTCTCGAATTCCACTTCCTCGGCCACAAACGCGGACTCGCAAACGCCGCACACCAGAAGGAGGCGCGGACGACCCCAGGCATGAATGGGCGGGTCACAGGTTGGGCATGTGTAGGTGGTCTTGGAAGCCGCGCGCGATGCTTTGCGCCGTACGGCGCTAGGATCGGGGGCTACGTCACGGACCTCGTCATACGGAAAATGAAAGCCCCTGCTCAGCAGTTTCGTGCAGGCGACATCGAAGGGGCCACCCTCGCGAATGAAATGAGATACTCGCCGTCCGGTTTGCTTGCCTCCCGGCTCGCCCGTCGTCGATGGTACCAGGCCGATCTCGAGCATCTTGCGGGCCCATTCGCGGTTGTGATAGCCGCCACGTCCTGGTTTGCCGCAGCTCGCTTGCCAATGGTGAACCTGCTCATGAACCAGCGTCGAGATCACTTCCCGATCACTCCTCCCGGGCGCTCCGCAGCTGGGATTGAGCGCAATCTCACTCACCCGGTGCGAGCCGTCCCGCGCAACAAATCGCTGGGAGTGAAAGAAGCCGCGCACGTTGCGCCTGCGCTGCAGCGTTAGGAGGCTATGCGGGAGGGAGCCCTTGAAAAGTGCATCGTCAAAGTAGCGGTAGACGTAGTCGAGCGCGCCGTACGTCAGTGCCGTCGGATTGACGAGCGGCGCGCCTCGGCGCTCGCCTTGGTCCAGCGAGCTGTCAACGGCGATGCCCCGTTGCGCAGCGGACGTCATCACGGCGTCCGCGCCGAGACGGCTCGCCATCTCAGCGCTCCGCCAGGTCATAGGAAGCCTCGGCTCGCATTTCCGCGGCAACCGCGCGGGCGGACGCGATGCGCATCACGCGCTCGACCTTAGCGCCGAGGCTGCTCGGTGAACCAGGTCCGAAGCAGGTCGCCCACTGCGCTGCTTCCTCCGCGGCCAGACGGCGAAGTTCGGCTTGCACTGCGTGGCGCGCTAGTCGCCTGATAAGGAAAGCAATGCGGCAGGGACGACCGGGGCGATGCCGGGGGAGAGGCGGGTGCCTGTCGGTTGCGAAGCATTGAATTTGGCCGGCGGGCGAATGTTTCTGGCACATGTGCGGCTCCGTGTTGTTTGCTCCTCCTTTCCAGCACGCTCCGAAGCCCGTGAGTGCACCAAGTGAGCCGTCAACGAACCAAAGCAGCGTCCCCCAAAAAGGCGCCTTGGCTAAAGAGGTCGTCCCAGCGGATCGAAATCGGTTGAAATTGGCCGCGTTTGTCGCGGAAGACGCAGCGGCGCCAATGGCGGGTGTCCGTCTTCAAGGCTCTGCCGAGCCTAAAGGGCTAAACACGCCCAGCGTTTTGGTCTGATCAGGCCTGTTTTGGTCTGATACAGCCGGCGCTCAGTCTGGGGCGAACAACCATTTTACCGAAGGCCCCTCGCCGAAAGGCATCTTTGGCCTCTCAGGCCGGGTCGGCGGGTCTGGCAAATGCACTCCTTGCATCTCCGGCTCGCGCATCCGGTATTTCTGCCTCAACCACGAAACGGCGGCTTCCTGGCGTCTCTCCCCATACGCTCGCGGGAAGCGACCCTCGCACTTCTCATTAATATGCTCGTCGGTATGCAACCGTTGCCCCCCTTCTTGCGGAGTCTGATACCTATGTCCATGCATGTAATACCTTCGCTCGGTCTTACTCGGCGCGAGCGGGTTGTTTTTCTCAGTTTCAGAAGGGCCATCCGCTAAAGGGCGATGAAACCGTCCATGCCGAAACCAGACATATTCGCGCAGCCGACGGTCCTCGGTAATTATTACAGCGGGCTCCCCGACCCGGTGAAAGAGTCCATGCCATATATAGTACTTATGGCTGTCGCCGCATTTTTGATACCAATAGGCAGGACCCTCATCAGGATCGCGGTGAACGAGGCCACGGCTGTCGACGAAAAGCTGACCGACTTTACGTCGTGGCGATTCCGAACAGACGCGCGAAATTACCGTGCGGCAACCCTTTTTGTCCCGCAGTGCCTTCAACACGTGGTCCTGAAGTTCTTTACTGCCTGTGCCGCGGATATGAAGAAGCCTATCGCGACGCGCGACGTCTTCTGGAAGTAGAACCCTGTCGCGATGAAGTTCGAATTCACCGGCGGTAAAGGCGACCTCATAGAGCTTGTCAGATGTGGTCGCCTCAGAAAATTTTTCGATAATAATCCGGTCGCTGCTCCCCGTTATCAGAGACGTGTGGCACAGCATTTCCCATACCGTGGCTATCATATTTCTCTCCTGTGAAATGGCTTCAGGAGGAGGAGGCCATGCAATCAAAGTGGGATTCTACAAAATTCGACAACTAGGAGTAAAGATGCCGATTTTCAAACGTTTGATTTGAATATATCAAACAGCTTTCAGGCTCTAATTTTTGAGGAACAACAATGGTGTCGATCGAGGATCGAATTCTCCGCATTAAAGAGCTCTTTGCGAAGGTCGGCTTAAAGCGGCTCGACATCACGTCTGGAATGCTTGCAGATCTCTATTGGTCGCACACCGAGATCTTCGGCGGACGCAAATACAAAGACGAGTTGAAGCCAGGCAATTCCAGCTCGTGGAGAATTATGCTCACTGCTGACAATGCCAAAGTCGATACATGGGACAAGCAGTGCGACGCCGCGCTTCGAATTGAGAAAGTGATCCGCCACTTTCAGTTCTTTGATCTAAATGGCATCGCTCGTCCGATCGATGAGGCGTCATTGATCAAATGGCTTGTGGCGATCGATGATAGGCTCCGTGACTATCTGCTCGATATTCCGCACCGTTCCGATGATGAGGTATTTGACGCGATTACCTGTGCGTTTGATCTAGGCAAGCACGAGCTGGTTACAAGTTCGTTGCAGCCACGACGGTATTATGGCTATCGACGCAGCGCCAATGGTGGCGACATCATCCGCTTTCATTTTGAGATCAAAGGGCAATCGGAAAAAGGCATCATCCGGTTTGACAATTATTTTCTTCGTTCGCCGCACCCCTGGATTGTGGACGGCTGTGGCTTCACTGTTGGTAAGTTAACTCACATGATCGGCACAGCGAAGTCGTCTCCAGGTGCACTTGATGGCCGAGGGGTGCGTTTCTTCACGTTGCAGCCCTACGAATTCGGATGGCTCGTTGGTTTGCTCGATACGCAAGACAAGTCCAGTCAACCCATATCGGCTCGGGTTGTACTTGTGCCAGTCGAACAACACATCGAAGGCCAAAAGCATCTGTGCGATCCGGGTGACAAGGACTTTACTGCATACCTATCTGATACAGTAAGTCCCAGCGAGTTGCGCAAAGAAGTGCAAGTCCCCGCCGGTCAAGAGCGTATCCTGCGCGGTCTTGATGTTGATGACCTCATTCAATCACTGATATTCAATGGTTCTCTGCGGACTCTGCACGGAGAACCGCAGCCGATTCCTGCTGAAGCGGCTCATGAAGGGCTTCGGCGGCTAAACAAAATTCAGAATCGCGTTCTAGCTCTGGGAAAGCAGCCGCCGAATGACATCTATATTTTCAGGCACCTGCTGACCAATGGTGATGTCTACGAAGCCATTGACCAATACCTGTCGAAGCTAGAGCGGCGGTCAAGGCCGACGTCCTAGCCTTGCGCCGTACGGCGCAAAACAGTTGGATGTAGACCTAACGACGAATGGCGGAGAGTTTGTGCCGTACGGCGCAATGTCTCAGATCGGCACGCGTCGACGGAATGTTTCGTAGTCGGCCTCAGCAAGGCTCGCGGCACTCTCGATCGAGAATTATCTTGATCGCGAGCAAGTTGGAGTGCGCCGCTGCATATTCAGTTTGATGGGAAGTTGGGTGAAGAGCTTAAGCGATACTACGCTGCCGAGCGCGTCTCGGCATGGGCGGATCCGTTGGTCCCGCCTGCTGCTCTGAATGGCTACACCAGGGCTCTCACTGAACGCGGTGGGTTCCTAATCGCTTACCGAGACCAATTCCGGAATCCGCTTCTGGACGGTCTGCGCGTCGTTGCGTGGGTGGTCGGCACAGGTTCAACGGCTTGGCTTCTGCTCGTGCTGAGCCCGTTGCCGTTCCTTTGGTGCCTTGTTAGCCTCGTTCTCGCTGGGACCATCCTTTGGCTCGTCGCCTTCTGGAAAATTCCAATCTGGCACAGTATCGAAATCTATCCCGACGGCATGATCGTCGACGGACGCTTCTTCTCTGCTGATCTCATTGGGGAGAATTGGCCGCAGCTTCAGATGGCCGGCGATGATCCCGATCGGCTGGTGCTCTGTGGTATCTACGGCACGCGCTTTGTGCAGTACGCCACCGCCAATCGGCTGGGCAGGACAGCCGATAGGACACCAGAAATTCTGGCGCAAGATCTCGAGCTGGCCATGGAACAGCTTTGGGGGCGGCGCGACGCCATCCACGCCGCGCCGTCTGGAGATTAGAGCCGGCCGTAGTCCGAGCGAGCGCAGATGCCGTCTGCTTTCTCGCGGATACGCGCGACATCATCATGCGAGAGGCGTTGCGCCGCGGCTGCCGGCAGGCCCTTCCAGAGTGCCAGCTGGTCGTGCTGTTCGCGGGCGAAGGCTAATTGCAGCTCCGACAATGTGATCAACTTGCCAAGACGCTTCATCACATATTCAAGCGTCTCCAGGTCGCCGTTGGCGAATGTCTGCACCAGTCCGGCATTCCCCAGAAAAGAAGACCATGCGCGATAGTTTCGCTGCAGCTGATTGACATCCTGGACGATGTACCACGGCACGATTCCGAACGATGGCAGGTACGCAGCGGCAGATTCTGCGATCTTTAGCGTACCGAGCACCGGGAATTCTTCGAGCATGAAGATCACCGGCGGCTTGCCGATCGGATAGGTCCCCAGTCGTTCCATGATCGTGCAGGCCATTTGCACAATAAGGCGGAGCCAACGATTGTGCTGGTCCATCCGGCCGACAGGAAGGCAGAGAAAGATGGTCGCCGGCTTGTTGCCACGCAGGGTCGCTAGGCTGAAATCGGACCGGAGAAGCGTCTTTCGCAATAACAGGCTGTCGAGAAAGTCGGTATGTACCAGGGCAGTCGACAGCGTGCTGGCGCGCTCGCCGGGATGAGCCTCCTGCAGGCGCCGGCCGATCCCTGCGACGACACCTCCGAACCGATCACCGACCATGATCATCTTACGGAACAACAACTGCAGAGCATGGCCGTTCATGCTGAAATGCTTGTGGCGTGCCTCGTCCGATGCCTCGGCCAGCTCCGTTCGCGCGGCAATACGGGCGGCCTCGACAAGCGGTCCATAACTAAGTGATAGCAATTCCCGCACAGTGACGAGATTGCGTTCCGCCTTCGGGAAAGTGAGGGCCAAAAGGATTAGCCCAACCAGTACCGTTCGCGCGCTGTCATTGAAGAACTTCGCATTGCCTTCGCCTCCTTCCGGCACAATCGCGTTCGCGATCGAGAGTACGTCATCGATGATGGCGGCGTCGTTCGGGTCAAGCTCGTCCAGCGGGTTGTAAGAGGCACTCCGTTCGCCGGTTTGACCAAATGGATCGAGGACGTAGCCATCTTGCCCGATTGCCCGGCGATAACGGACTGTTCGCGCCAGATCCCCCTTGGGATCGAGCACCAGCATCGATGCGCCGTACATGTAGAGGTTGGGCTCCAAAATCGTAGATGTCTTCCCTGCGCGTGTCCCAGCAATGGACATGATCGGCCGGTCGTCGAGATGGCCCAGGAACGTATCGCCCAACTTGCCGATGACCAACTGGCCCCGCTTCCAGCGATGTCCCAGTAGTTGGCCTGGCGACATGAAAAGATTGAGGCGCTCTTGATCCTGCCGCAGGCGAGCGATCGGTATGCCGCGCGGCAGGTTCTCGAACATCGCGTGGGCGCTGCCGTCTATGGTCGGTAGGCCTGGAAATCGCCGCAGTCGAACCTGATCCGCCGGCGTCCCAAGTTTGCGAAACTCGCTCTTGAATAGGTCGAACATCTAATCCTCCATGTGAGCAACTGCTTGCGCGAGAAGTATCCGCACATTCGCGTCCTCAGCACTCGCAACGTTTGGTAGGTCCGTTGTGTGCGCCGCTGCCGCGGCAGCTGCTTAGGGCGCTGCCCTCGGCGCGGCGCAAGCAGCTTCCACCCAAAAAGACAGACACCGTTTCGCGCACGAGCGAGCGCGAAAACGGTGTTGCTTTTTCGGTTCCTGAGAAGCTGCTTGCGCCTTGCACACCCGCGCTCGCCGCGGGGCAAGGGTTCAGGCGGGCGCTTCGCTTCGCCAGAACCCTAGAAGAAAGGAACTAGACCATGAGCAACAGTCAACCAGCCTTCATCGCCTTCAGCGTCAAATCGCGGGACGGGAAGCCTGCCATTTGGACTAAAATCGGCGTTGCATTTCTACACCGAACATCCGGTTGCACAATCCAGCTTGATGCTCTCCCTATCGGAGACCGCATTGTCCTGCTGGAGCCGAAGGACGAACAGGCGGAAGCATCCGTAGAGTTTGGTAATGGGGGGCCTCAATGATTGCCTCTTTCATCACCCCCGGCCATGTTCGAGCGTTCCAAGCCGTAACGACCCAGCTTTACGGTGAAGCAACACTCGCGAGTTGCCTCATCAATGGCAAGCCCGGCGTCGCGATTGTGCTCATGGAGCATGTCGGCGAGGGGAAGGTCGGTGTCATGCCCCTATTCGTGGCGATCACCGAAGATATGACGATTGAATTCGAGGGCGAGTCCGGCTCGGCGGGAGGGAGCGGCGGACCGCGACGCGGCTTCGCTTCGGCTAAGGAGATGACCAAGGCTCAACCCGAAGTCAGATGAAACAAAACTCAAAAGCAAAAACAGGAGGGAACAATGATTACGACCTTGCTCAAGCTCTTCGATCCCATCGTTGAACCAGACGATCTCGACAGGTGCTTTATTTGGGTTGGCACAGACGGATATTCCGTCTGCATCAATCCCAATACGGGGCGTCTGTACGGCAGCATGTGGTTTGACAGCATTGAAACGTACCATCCCACATTTTACGTTTCGATATTCGACGCGATCCGAATCTGGCGACGAGGATGGCTCGCGAGGGCGAGCCTATCGGCGTTTCCAAGGTGTGCGATCGAAATCAATCGCATTACCGGAAAGTCGATGAGGTCCGCTCAGTTGTCTTTCGAAACGATGATGGTCAACGCCTGTATCATTTGAATAAGCCAAGTTGATTTTCGAAGAGAGCTCGCCTGATCAGCGGGCTCTTTTTTTGAGTTGTAATGTTTGAGAATTACAATTCGTTTCGATAGCCGCTCGGCTGAATTCCGGCAACAGTAGGCGAGATGTACCGTTTGCCTAGGGCAAACGGCTCGTTGGGGACCAATTCTTTGTGGTCCCCAAACCCCAGGACGCATGCGCTCTGCAAGAAAGGTTGCCATGGCCCGACCGAGAAAAACGGAACCGCGTGACAGGCAGTTTAATCTGAGCCTCACCGCAGCGGAATACGAAGGCATTGCAAGGCGGGCGGAAGCACTCGGCATGCGGCCAGTCCATTTTGGCCGCGCCGTATTGCTGGACAATCCACGCTCGTCGAGAGGAGCTCCGCTGACTCAAAGCGATAATGGCTGGCGGTTGATCCAGCTTCAACTTTCGCGGCTCGGAAATAATTTAAATCAGCTAGTTCGGCGCCTCCATCAAACAGGAGAAGCGCTACCGCCGGATCTGGAGCCCCTGCTCAAAGATATTCGCGGCCTTATCGCGAGCGTGCGGAAATGATTGTCAAGAATTCCGGCGACGGGAAGACGTTCATGGCACGGGTCGAGTATCTGACCCATGATCCAAAAGCCAAAACGGCAGAGCGCATTGATTGGACGCATACGATCAATTTGGCCAACAGCGGCGAGAATATACCAGCCGCAATGAATGAAATGTATCTCACGGCGGAAAATGCCGAATTGCTCAAGCACCAAGCTGGTGTCCGCGGAGGCGGGCGAAGCACCGAAAGACCCGTGAAGCATTATAGCCTTAGTTGGGCAGTGTCCGACAATCCTACGCAAGAACACATGATCGAGACGGCTGCGGGATTCCTTCGCTATATGGGCTGGGAAGAGCATCAGGTAATCCTGATTTCTCATAACGATAAGCCTTACAAGCATGTCCACCTGCTCATCAATGCCATCCACCCAGAGACTGGTTTGCGTCTGGATGACGATTTTGAGAACAAGCGAGCGCAGAAGTGGGCATCTCAGTATGAGCGTCAGCAAGGGCGGATTCATTGCGAGCAGCGCGAGAAGAATGTCGTAGACCGCGAAAGGAATATGCCTCGCAATATCTGGATGGAATTTAAGCCGCACGAGCAACAATTCATTGCCACAGCAAAATTGGCCGAAAATTATTCCGATAATCCCGGCGATCCGAAAGACAACGAATGGAAGGCTTTGAAAATCCTTCAGCGCGCCGAGCGTATGGAATTTGTGGAATCCTGGCGACCAGAATTCAAGCAGGTAAAAAACAATATCTATGGAGAGGTGAAAGAGGAATTCCGCGAGCGCTGGGCCCATTATTTTTGGTCCAAGCGGCACGGCTTGGATTCTGGCGATCTGGCGGCGATGAAGGACCGGTTAATCGCCGACCGGAAAACCTCAATCGAGGCAAAGTCAATAGCATTTCAGGACTTCAAGGAGCAGCGCGATAGATCGTACCGAGAACTGCTGGATGATCAGAAGACAGCGCGCGGCGAATTAAAGTATCTGCAAAAGCGGGGGCTGGATACGAGGGAATTCTTCGAGGAGCAACTCGCGAAGTACCGGCCCGAGAGATTGCAAGCCGCGTTCCGTGATTCCGCGAAAGAATTGGGCGCGTCGAGAGCCACTCCTAAAGTCCAGCCCCGGCACCAGGATACGACAGCGGTGGACGTTTCGCCAAAGGCGGACAGGCCTGACGTCGGGGCCAACGTGAGCTCAAAGTCGCGAGACCGAATTGCCGCGAGCTTTGGATCTTTCCTCGATGCCCTGTTCTTTGATGTGACGACCATGGGATCCGCTAAGCCTGAGCCGATCTCACGCGAGGCGAGGGAAGAAAAGGAGCATTTGTTCCGTCAGGCAGCGGATGATGCGCTCAAGCGGGACCAAATGCAGACCCGCGACGAGGAGGATGTCGCTTGGCGGGAGCGGCAGCGAAGCAACCATCGAGAGCGATAAAGGGGCCGGCCCAGCCACGGTCGAGCCCCCATCTGCTCCGGCAAACCAATCGACAGATGATCCGGCTATTGACCGTCTGACGGATGAGGGTGAGGCAGCTGCTCGTGAGCTCAAACTTGAGTTTCGTCGCAAACTGGCGGGTCTGCGATGGTTGCCTCGGACAGTTCGTGCAGGAGCACGACGGGAGCTTTATAATTGGCTACGAGCTGCACTCAAGGCATTGCAGGAGAGGAAGGCGGTTGAGCGCCGCGCTGCGCTCCAGCTCAGGCGCAGAGCGAAAGCGACGCGTTATGGAGCGACTTCGCCAGCAAAAGGACCGACCACGTAAAGGACCGTCACACTCTACCGGTCGGCCGGGAATGGCGTTGACCCAAACAGCCGTTTCCAGTTGGATCGCAAGCAGTCGACGTAAAGAGCCTCGACTACCTGTGGACTCTTGTGGGCCGCGACCGCGGGCGTCCGAGCCTCGAACACACACCTATATTCGAGCGATGGAGGTACTTTGCCAGCGGTATCCGCAGACGTCTTTGCCTTACCGGCGTCAAGCGCCGCCAAATTCCGTTTTGCTTCTGCATTCCCTTGCGCCGCCGATTTCGCGAGCCATGACTTGGCCTTCGCAAGATCCTGGTTCGTGCCCTGCCCATTGGCGTAGGCCAGGCCGAGATAATATTGGGCTTGATCATCTCCGGCTTCGGCTGCCCTGCGGAAGAGGCGGACAGCTTCACTTATGTCCTTCGGCACCCCATCGCCGTTAAGGTAAAGCGAACCGAGGGCAGTTCCAGCCGGTACAGAGCCGTCCTCGTTCGCCCTGCGATACCATTGTGCTGCAATCGAGTAGTCCAATGGTACGCCATTTCCCAAGTGATGCATAAGTCCTACGCGAAACTCGGCATACGCGCTCTTTTGGTCTGCCGCTTTCCGATAGAGCTCCAGTGCCTTAGAATAGTCGAGCGGCACGCCTTGCCCGGTCTCGTACATAGAGCCGAGGCTCGCTTGAGCTTCGGGATCGTCTTGCGCTGCAGCCTTGGTCAAGAGCTCGCTAGCTCGTGAAAGGTCGATCGCAAGGCCGCCGCGGCCCTCCAAATAGGCCATGCCCAACTTCGCTTGCGCCTTGACGTTGCCCTGATCGGCGGCCTTTCGATACCAGAAGATTGATTTCTTCTCGTCCTTCGGAACCACAAGCCCGCGCGAATAGAAATAGCCCATCACGGATTGGGCGCCGGCGTCTCCTCTTTCAGCCAGCGCCTTGTAATCCGCAACAGCGGTGGGCCAATCTTCTTTCTCCAATGCTTGCATCGCGACACGCGACAACTCCTCGTTGGACATCGCGGCTGGCAACTGTTGGCTCTGCTGAGCTTCCGCGGTGTCGATGGACAAACGAGTAAACACCAGCACGGTGGCGAAGCTGATGGAAAGTGCGGCCACCCATAGGATGGCAGACGATCTAAGCGCGGGAATTGAAACATTTGGACAAGCGATGACGCGGTATGGCCGATAGTGTTTCAGGCTCGCGGAAAATCCTTGAATTCAACTGTAAATAGACGCTAGACTCTGTTTCGAATTTTCTGCCGATCGCACGTTCTTCGCAGATTTTTAGGGGACTTCTCGTGCTGCAACACTATCGGCCATACGGTAGAGGGCCTTTTGATGTTAGCACGAGGACATTCCGATTTAACGCTTCACGGGCAGACCGGGGGTCGTAAGTACCTGAATGCGGCTGAGCTGCAGCGCTTCATTCGATCGACTGCAAAGTGTTCAAAGGAAGTCCGCCTTTTCTGTCTCACCCTTTGCCTAAGTGGCGGACGGATATCTGAAATTCTGGCCCTGACTCCTGCGGCGCTCGATCTTCAAGCCTGCACAGCCAATCTTGTTACACTCAAGCGCCGGAAGCGCGGCGTCATCCGGCAGGTGCCGCTGCCAGGCCGGCTGCTTCATGAGCTGGATCGCGCTTTCTGCATCCGGGAGCGCCAGCAGTATCCTCCCACGGCGCAGGACAGGATCTGGAATTGGAGCCGAAGCACCGCCTGGCGTCGGGTCAAAGAGGTCATGGCTCACGCGCAGATCACGGGTTTGGCAGCAAGCCCCAAAGGCCTACGCCATGCATTCGGCGTTTCCGCCTTTCAGTCGTCGGTACCGCCTCATCTCGTGCAGCGCTGGCTCGGACATGCATCCCTCCGCACTACCACAATCTACTGCGACGTCAGCGGACCGGACGAGCGACGATTCGCCGAGCGCATGTGGCGGCCAGCCGGGTGGCGGCTCAAATTTTGGTCACTCCCGCATCCTTTTATGCGGTTTAGCCGTCGATTTTCTGCGCCGCTCAGGTCGATCTTTGGCAGCAAAATTTCCACGATCAGCCAATTGATGCCGCATATCCTGCTGCGCGGCAGAAAAAATGAAAATGTTTCGTAATGGCAGCCGTTCAGGATTCTCAGCAGTAGGGGCCGATGTTAGAATCCCGAAGAGGGAGCCTCATGTCCGTTCGTAAGCGTAAATGGAAGTCCCCAACCGGCGAGCCAAAGGAAGCTTGGGTCGTCGACTACGTCGATTTGCGCGGCAAACGGCGAAACAAACAATTTATCCGCAAGAAGGCTGCCGACGAATTTGATACGACCGTAAAGGGCGAACTACGGGCGGGGACGCATACCGCCGAGACAGCGAGCGTAACAGTCAATGAGGCCGGCGATCGTTGGATCGCGAATTGCGAAAATGCCGGCCTTGAGCGAACAACGGTCGATGCCTACCGCACCCACCTTGAGCTTCATATCAAACCATTCCTCGGCGTACGCAGGTTGACCCAACTTACGGTGCCCATGATCACGGATTGGGAGCGGAAGCTCAGAGACGGTACCGAAGACCAAAAGCCGCGTTCGACAGCTATGGTCAAACGCGTTCGCAACGATCTTGGGGCCCTGCTGAGCAACGCGATGGATGAAGGCCTGGTCGCCCGCAACGTTGTCGCAGAGATGAGGTCCAAACGTAGACGCAAGGGAGCTCAGTCTGAGCGTCGTGCTAAGCGCAAGCTACAAGTGGGGCTGGACATTCCTACGCCGGAGGAAATCAAGGCGATGGTGGGCGCCATGGCAGAGAACTGGCGGCCGATCCTTCTTACTGCGATTTTCACCGGCCTTCGCGCCTCAGAACTGCGCGGCCTGCGCTGGGCGAACGTGGATCTATCCCGTCGCGAACTACACGTTCGGGAGCGGGCGGATGAATACAAACAAATGGGCCGGCCCAAATCGGAGGCTGGCGAGCGAACGGTACCCTTGCCGCCGCTTGTCGTCGCAGAACTCCGACGATGGAAGCTGAAGTGTCCCAAGACCGACCTGGGGCTGGCCTTCCCGAGCCCGATTGAGGGAGTGGGCATCGTCGGTCTGACCTATATCGTCAAGCGGGGACTATGGCCGACCCAGATCGCTGCCGGGATCACCAAGGTTGGCAAAAACTCGAACGGTAACGTCGCTACCGTAGCCAAGTATTCAGGACTGCACTCGCTGCGACACTTCTTTGCCAGCTGGTGCATAAACCGCAAGGTCGATGGCGGCCTCGAATTGCCCGTCAAGATGGTCCAGGAGCGCCTTGGACATTCGACGGTGGCCATGACCTTGGACATCTACGGCCACCTGTTCCCCCGTGCGGACGACACAGAGGAACTAGCCGCGGCCGAGCGTGCTCTGTTGGGGTGAACGAGGGCAGCGCCGACTTTAATACTCATGAGCTGGCTAATCTAGCTCATCGCGCGGCGTTTTGGGGATCTTTGATCGGAGAACTGGTCATCTAGCCTGGCGTTAGTAAAGCTGACGTCGTCAGGATCAGCAAGTTCGTAGCAACGTGACCGAATCAGGTCCCCAGCGCGCCAGTCTATTTGTTTTCGGTGGCGATCGACTAATCGGCAGGCAAGCTAAACACAGCAGTTACGATGAAAATGGAGGTCGCGGAAAGCAAACTCACACAAAAAGTCACGACATTCTTGAAAATTTCTCCGCCGTTTGATCTGCCTTGATCGACAATAATATAAGCCAAAGTTACGATGAGGATCCCAACTACAATTATCGGCGGCCCCATGACTGCCCACTTTGGCATTCGGATCTCGGCCATGCTATTTTTTGGAGGATTGGCAATCCATTTGAAAACGATGGTCAACTGCGCGATAAACGTGGGAATAATGATCTTAAAAGAACTCGTCGCATCCTCGGAACTGATTGGGAGAAGACTGGTCTGCTGGAAAAGTATTATGTAGGTGCCAAGAACAGCGGTAGTACCCAGGAAAAAAATTCCAAGCCAGTTTCGAATCTGATCGGCATTTGTCATTTGTTGGATTCCGAGCTGTTGGTCTTTGCTATGATTCCGACGCCGCCAATGACGGTCCCACCTAATAGAGCGGTTGTTGAGTTAACTGCCTCTTGAACTTTGTTTCCGACCACCTTGTTATACATTTGATACTGATCTGCGGATGGCTCTGGGTACTTGCCTTGCTGCCCGATTCCAATCTGCAATCCTAAATCGACGTATACAAAGATTTTAGTTGCGTCCGGTTTTTGCTCCGTGTCGGCGACTTCCTGCCTAACCCCGTCCCACTGGCTTCCTCCCCACATAGAGATAGTGTATGTCGTGATCTCGTACCACGGACCTCTGAACCCATCTAAAACATTGCTTTTCTCGTAGAGACGTTGCAATCGAAATTGATTGGGCGGGCTAGGAAGTTTGGAGAGGTTTGCTGATGTTGGCGGCTCGCCAAATTTCCTGATCAGTTCATTCTTAAATGTCGACATCGTTTTCTCGACGCAGCCCTTCTGATCCGAACAGCCCGAGACGTCGAACGCAGATTGGTATTCCGAGAGGGCGTTGCCGCCAGCAGAACCTCGGTACCGAAAGAAGGAAGTGACATCAGTACTGAAAATGTAGAGCGCCTTGTTAGTTTGAAGCGCCAATGGTTCTACGGTTCTCAAGGGCGCGCCAAGCGGAATCCAGTTCTTCTCAATCGGGATAGTTGCCACCACCCAAAGCCGTACTGAATGTTCGCCTTGCGCAACCGCGGCTGTATACTCAGGAAAAGCAGCGCCCCTCGTATTCAAATCGCGCAGTACATCAGCATTGGCCTCAAGATCATACGAGCGAACATATTTGGCAAAATACAATTCAGGACTAATTGCCCCTGTGCGGTCATCCAAAAGTTGTCGCGCAGGAAATCGGCCAAACAATTTACTTTCGTTAATCGTGTTCAAGCGATCTAGGAATTGAGCGGAAAATTGAGTTGGTATCTGATGTAGTTTGTATTCATAACCCCATCCCTCGGGCAAGGTGTAAGGGGTCGCGTATTTTACGGGGATATTTGTCGGTGGACTAAATCTCAGCTCGGAAGCTGAGTACAACTGCGGGGCGCGATCTTTTCCTCTATACTCACGAGGCCCGCGAAGAGAGGGTGCGCTAGGATAGATTTCAGGTGCGTCAGTATTTGCAATATCATCTAGCCGCTCTAGTAGAAAATCGTACCGGAGCACTTCATTATCGTAATACCCCGGACACGTGAGGTCTTTGCCAAACGGGGGGATCGAAATTTTATTGTCTTTGATCCATGCCGAGCACAGCATTTTTGGGCGCGGTTCTTGTTTGTCGAGGTCGCTAATAAGTTCAGGGATCGGTTTCCGCGGAGGGCTTACCTTCTTTTCGGACCCCTCTAGCACCAGCTCACAGTTGCATTTGCTGCGGGTGGCGCGTTCGGATTCGTTCCGCTCCTGCTCGCATCGGTCCAGCGCAGCTTTTGCCGCTGCTTCAGGCGACTTGTAGTCCCAATAGTACCAATAAGAGTACATGAAGTACGGTTCTCGTACGGTGCCCCCCCATCGCAAACAGGCCGCCCCAGCCTTAAAATCTCCCAGCGAATCATATGTTCTTCCAGGCTGATCCTCGGACACGGAATTCTTGAACTGGCTGGTAACCTGATCAACTAGCATGGATCGAAAGCCCGCTTCGGGCAAATCATCTGCTGCAGCAGTATTTACATGCGCCAATCCGCACGCGATGAGGGTCAAAAGAAAGTTGCTCAGTCCATATCGGAGAGTATTCATTCAGAATCTCCTCGCAATGCGTTCGAGCAAGCAAGTATGTATGTCTCAGGACGTTTGAACTAACACCCTCGCGTTGATGTCGAAGGCGCCGAAGCGAAAGGCCATCCATGGGCGCACCGTTTCGATCGGCATGCAGAGACTCAGGTTAGTCGGGTCCCATCAGATATCGGCGAGCGCGTCACGCGGTGTAGGTCGCGACGCACAGCCTCTAAGAGCATTTTGACCGCGCTCCCGCTTAGGGTCAACTAGCTCGACGTGGAGGAATCCGCTTCAAACGGTCCGAGGACCGGACATTGCGTCGAGAATTGCTCCCCCGATTGAGGGCATTTGGCGGACCTAGCCCTTAGGGAGCCACCTCTGCTAGGATAGGGCGGCCAGAGTGAATCTGGACGCAGCATAGACGCAGCATGGCGGGTTTTTCGAAGACCATTTGCAAAATCCGGCCGTTGCGACTATACGCATAACCGCCTAAAAGCACTGAGCTTTTTAGGATTTTCCCACTACCTGATGGGGCGTAGCCAAGCGGTAAGGCAGCGGATTTTGATTCCGCCATTCGGAGGTTCGATCCCTCCCGCCCCAGCCAGCACCTAAGCTGCTGAGTTCATTATGTAAGCTACTCTATTCCCGCCGAAGTTTTTGGGCGCATTTGGAAATGGAGCTTCTAATGCGGGCTCCAGAATCGAACTAAACGGCGTCAGGCATTGTATCGACCATATTGGCTTATCTCCGTGGTTCACCGAACATATACCGCGGAAGCTGCTCGGGCAGATCCGTTACGCTTTCATCGTAGAAAAGGGGTATTGCGGCGAACAAATCGGACAAGCAGTCGAAATGATGCACTAGCGCAATTGGACCCGTCCTGTAGTTCGCCCAGCGGATCCCTCGGGGGTTCGAGTCGCTCCCCCGCTACCAATCCTGCGATTTTGTACTCCAAGCTCCGATCTTCTGCGATTTTGTATCATCCCTGCAAGCGATCAGCGCGACCATCCCTCTTTAACCTCGAAGGAAGGCGCGACGGTCTCGCCGACGCAAGCTGCCGCGCCTATGGCGATGTCCTGACATATCTCGCGCCCACCGAATGGCAAGTCCTTCTTCCACTCTACAACGATCACGCCGCGCCACGGACCTCCATTCCTAAGGCAGCATCGCCGAAAGCTCGTCTGCCATACCCTTCAGTTTGGCGACAAAATCTCCAGCCAATCGTTCTCTGTTGGCGCGTGCGGAGCTGGTGCTGGCATTGAGCGTCGCGACGACAAGACCGGCCCGATTGAGCACCGGAACCGAAACGCTGATCAGGCCGTCTTCCAGCTCTTCGTAGTTGATGCAATAGCCTTTTGCCTTGCTATCGGCGATCAGGGAAAGAATCTCGCGCTTGAGCATGATCGTGTGCCGCGTATATCGGACGATCCTGGTTCGCGACAGTAGCCGCTCCACCTCCGCGCGGGGCCTGTAGGCGAGTAGCATGCGCCCTGATGCGGAGGAGAATGCCGGCAGTCGCATGCCCGTGGTGACCACATAAGACAGGCGCCGACCGGGAATATCGGACCGCGCGACAAACACCACCTCGGCGTCGTCCAGGACCGCGAGTGAGACTGTCTCGCCGATCGTGCGGGCGAACTGGTCCAGAAAAGGTTGCAGGGAAGTGCCAAGGCCGGCGGACGACAGGAACGAGTAGGCGAGGCGGAGCACGCGCGTCGTCAGTTCGAACCGGCGCTCATGCAGACGAGCGAAGCCAAGCTCGACCAGCGTCAGGAGCAGGCGACGTGCCACCGCTCGGTCCATCCCCGTACGCTCCGCGACCTGCGACAGCGTCATGGCCCTGTTCTCGGCGCCGAAGGACTGGATGACTGCAAGTCCGCGCGCAAAGGCCGTCACGTAATTCCGGTGCAGTTCCTCCTCTGCAATTGGCGAATGATGCCTTGGCTTCGATAGTGCCATCGATCACACCTCCGTGCCGTGCGCTCAGCGCACAGATTAGCCGAAAAACGCACAATTCGCTCTAGCGTCCTTCTTCCCCCTGCGCAAATAGTCCGGATCAGAACACGGGCGCTGAATGCGCGAGCCAAGGAAGGAACGCCATGACCATCGGCAGCAGCGAGGTATTGCAGAGGGCGAAGAGGCTTCCCTCGGTCCGCTCGGGCGATCACTTCGATGTCGTGGTGGCCGGTGGGGGAGCATCGGGTCTGATGGCAAGCGTGTCTGCCGCCAGGCAAGGCGCACGCGTCCTCGTCGTGGAGACATCCGGCTGCTTCGGCGGCGCCGGTACAACGTCGATGGTGGCGCAGTGGCTCGGCTTCTATAACGGTGAGACATGCGCCGTCGGTGGCCTGCCCATGGAATTTGCCGAGCGGGTGATTGCCAGGGGCGGATCCAACGGGTTTGAGAATTATGTGCTGGCGGAAGCCACCGCGCGTCCGCTGCACCTCAAGCGCCTCCCATTCAATCCCGAAGTCGCCAAGCTTGTGGCCGATGAACTTGTTCTGGAGAGCGAGGCGTTCGCATTGGTTCACGCCCGTATCAGCGGAGCCTCGCGGGACAACGACCGCGTGACTGGGGTGCAGATCGAAACGTCGGGCGGACGGCTCGACGTTGATGCGAGCTGCTTTGTCGACGCCACGGGGGATGCGGTCGTCGCGCGCCACGCGGGAGCGCCGTTGGCGGACGTGGAGCCGGGCCGGCATCGCATGGGAATGAGCCTGGTCTTTCGATTGTCCCATGTCGATGTGGCTCGCTTTCGCGCCCTCTCCAGGCAGGAAAAGCGCGCGATCGCTCTCGAGGGCATGGCCGCAGGCGAGCTGTTTTGGGACGTGCTGTCTGTCTCGCCGGTCGGCACGTCAGATGTCATCTGCCTGATGAGCCATCTGGACGGTCTCGACAATCTCGATCCCAACGATCTGACCAGAGCGGAGTTCATCGGACGCTATCAGGTCGGCCGCATCGCCGGCTTCCTGAAGCGGAGAATGCCGGGATTTGCCGCTTGCGAGCTTGCCGGAATTGCCAGCCACGTGGGCGTGCGAGAAAGCGTTCGGCTCGTCGGCGATTATCAGCTCACGGAACAAGACGTGGTCGGCGCCACTCCGTTTGAAGATGCGATAGCGCTCGGATGCGGTCCGCTGGATGTCCATGAGGAGGAGGGAAAGCTCCGGCTCTTCATGCCCGCGCAGCCATTCGAGATTCCCGCGCGCAGCATGACCTGCGCTTCGGTCAAGAACCTCATCGTCACCGGTCGTGCCATCTCGGCGAGCCGCGAGGCGAATGGGGCGATCCGCCACCAGGCCACGGCCATGGCGCTGGGCCAGGCCGCCGGCCACCTGGCTGCGCACGCCGAAGCGTTTGCATGGGACGTACGTGCGGTCCCGCACGGGACTGTTCAAGCAAGTCTCGCTGCAACAGGGGCCGTGCCGTCGCGCGGCCATCTCCAGGCCGCAACCGCCGTCGGCTGAATTCGATGATCGAGACGAATAGCATGCGTGCTCCATTGCAATACAATCGCCGGACATGCTTACCCGTGCTCGCCGCGACAGTCACTGGCGCTCTCGCGGAGAGGGCTGTTGCCGCGCCGGTGTCCCGGCGCACTTTCGTTCTCGTTCATGGCGCTTGGTTCGGAGGGTGGTGCTGGGCCGGTGTTGCCGATTATCTCCGCAGCAGAGGCCATCGCGTGTTCACCCCGAGCCTAACCGGGCTAGGGGATCGCGCTCATTTGGCCGGTCCGAGCGTCACGCTTTCCACCCACGTCGCCGATGTCATCGATGTCATCGACACCGAAGAACTGAAGGATGTGATTCTCGTCGCGCACAGTTATGCCGGCGTGCCCTGTGCCATGGTGGCAGAGCGGATCAGCGACAGAATCAGGCAGCTCGTGTTTCTCGATTCTGTCTTGCCGGAGAATGGAACGCCGCTGTCGGCCCTGTCGCCGCCAAAAGTCTGGGAGACGAGGATAGCGGCAGCTCAGGCGACCCCGGCAAATGCGTTCCCACCACCGCCGATCACCGCATTCGGTGTGACTGACGCAGTTCAGGTTGGTTGGCTCGAGAGGCAGTTGCGGCCCCAGCCGATCGGTACCTACCTCGAAGCGCCCCACTTGACCAAGCCGGTCGGGGCGGGCCTCGACACGATCTACGTGAGTTGCGAAACGCCAGCGATGGCGGCGATCGATCCGTATAGGGCGCGTGCACGACTGCAACCGGTCTGGCGCTTCCAGGCTATCTCGTCGTCGCACGCCTGCATGGTGATGGCGCCGGAGCTGACCAGCGAGACCCTGGAAAGACTCGCCTCATGAATGTCGTTGCGAACACGAAACTGCGCTTTGCTCATGACGAGGCGAGGAGTGCATCTGCGGAGGTTGCAGATGTAGGCGCCGGCGCGTCAGCAAGCATCTCCACCGAGCATAAGGCTAGCGCCTATCGGTGGGTGGTCCTCTCAGTCGTCTTCGCGGCATTCTTCGTGACCTTCCTCGATCGGCTGGCATGGGCGAACGCCAATCTCATAGCCAGCAAGTCGCTGGGCATCCCAATCGCGACGCTTGGTGTGTACGTGACGACCTTCTACGCCGGCTATGTCATCGCGAGCGCCCTTGCAGGCTTCGTGACTGACCGTGTGGGGTCGCGATTGATGCTGTTTTGCGCGCTTGCGCCGCTTGCCGCGAGCACGTTTGTGTTCGGCCTGACCACTTCGTTTGCAATGGGGCTTGTCTTGCAAGGCTTGATGGGCCTCTTCGCCGGCGCCGACTATGCCGCTTGCGTCAAGGTCGTGGCGGAGTGGTTCGCTCGAAGGGAGCGCGGCAGGGCCCTTGGTCTCTTTTCGACGGCACCTTCGGTCGGCATCGCCGCTGCAAACGCGATCTTTCCGATGCTTCTTGGCATCGTCGGGTGGCGAGCGCTCTATTGGGGCCTTGGCGCGTTCACCGCATTGGTTGCCGTGGCCTGCCTATTCCTGTTGGCCGATTTTGCATCGACGGGAGCCGGCAAGGCCAAGCTCCAGGCCCCGGATCCAATGACATGGCGCCGCGGACTTTCCACACTGTGCAAGGACAGGACTCTCGTCCTGATTGCACTTGCTGGCTTCGGTGCCAATTGGGGCACATGGGGATTTGCGTTCTGGGCGACCGCGCTGATGATCCGCGGCTACCAGCTCAGCCCGGTGGATGCGGGCGTGGTCGCGCTGATCTTCGGCATCGCGGCTGCAGTCTCAAAGCCCCTCTACGGCCTGCTTTCGGACATGCTGGGTGGCAAGCGCCGCAATCTCGTCATCTGGGACCTTTTCGCATTCGCCGCGATGCTGATCGTGTTCGGCATGATGCATACGAGGATCGGATTCCTACTGGTCGCACCTGTCCTTGGGTTGACCGCGGTTGTGTACAGCCCGCTGCTCGCCGCCATGATCACTGAGAGAGTCGATACGCACATGACGGCAACTGCGACCGGCGTGATCAACGCGCTCTGGCAACTGGGCAGCGTGATCGTTCCAAGCGTTGTCGGCTTGGTGTTCGCCGCAACCGGCTCGTTTCCTGCGGCGTTCGCCATCCTCGCGGCTGGACCGCTGATCGGGACATTGTGCATGTTTGCGGTCCGTGAACGATGATCATGCCGATCAGCCTTGTGATCAGAAGGTAAGACTCAAGGTGATTCCAGCTTTCAGCGGAGCAACTAGGCTCAACGTGATCATCGGTGATCCGATCGCGCAGGTCCGCGCGCCGGCAGGAGTCACGCAAGGCTTCGTGGCGGGGGGCCACGACGGCATTCTCGTCCCTGTTCAGGTCTCGGCGGATGATCTGCCCGACTTCATGTCGATTGTCGCGCGGCTCAGGAATCTTGACGGCATCATCGCGACGATCCCGCACAAGTTTGCCTGCTACAAGGCATGCGCAAGCGCAACGGACCGGGCACATTTCCTGAAAGCCGTCAACCTGATGCGCCGCCGTGCAGATGGCAAATGGCATGGCGACATGCTGGACGGCCTCGGCTTCGTCGGTGCCGCAAGAGCGAAGGGGATCGAGCCGCGCGGCCAGCGAGCTTTGCTTGTCGGCGCCGGCGGAGCAGGATCGGCCATCGCGCTGGCGCTCATTGACGCTGGCGTCGATGAGTTTGCCGTCCAAGATACGGAAGCCGAGCGACGTGACACGTTGATCGCGCGCCTGAATGCGCTGGGCAAGGTTCGGGTGCGGGCCGGCACCGCGGACCCGACAGGCTACCATCTTGTCGTAAATGCCACGCCGGCCGGAATGAGGGAAGGCGATCCTCTTCCAGTCGAGGTCACGAAACTGGTGCCCTCGACCTACTGCGGCTGCGTCGTCACCAAGCCCGAGGTCTCGCCCTTCATTGAGGCAGCGCGGAACATGGGGTGCCCGACGGCCACGGGTACTGACATGTACCAGGCACAGCAAGACAGGATCATCGATTTCCTGCTCGGCAAGGATGTCGAAGGATGATCGTTCCCCTTGCCAGCATCAGGAGCGACACGCGTTTTGATATTGTGGCAATAGGCGGTGGCGTGGCCGGCATGGCTGCGGCCCTGTTCGGGGCCATCGAGGGCAAACGGGTGCTGCTGGTGGAACGCACGGAGCTGCTCGGCGGGACCAGCGCGCTGTCGGCAGGCACCACTTGGGTCCCCAACACCGTGCACGCCGGACTAGCGGCGCCAGCCGACTCGTTCGAATTGGCGAAGCGCTTCCTTGATGAGGCCGTTGGCAATCACGCGCCGGCAGCTTTGCGCGAAGCATTCCTTCGGTCGGCGCCGTCCGCAATTGCTACACTGGAGGCCAACTCGGAGGTGCGGTTTCGTCCCTTTGCCATGCATCCCGATTACGAACAGCAGATCGACGGAGCGACATTGCGCGGCCGGGCGCTGGAGCCAGTGCCCTTCGATGGCCGTCTGCTCGGCAAATCGCTTGATTTCATCCGCCAGCCAATACCCGAGACGATGATCCTCGGTGGCATGATGATCGACCGCACGGACATCAATCACTTTCTAAATGCGAAGCGAAGCTTCCGGTCTTTCCTGCATGCGGTCCGGCTGCTTGGCATCTATGGTCGCGACCGGCTCACCCGTCGGCGCGGTACGCGCCTCGTCATGGGCAATGCACTGATCGGCCGCTTTCTTGCCTCGCTGGAACAGCGCGGCGTTCCAGTCGTCCTGGGCACGTCCGCGACAAGCTTCATCGGCAACGAGCGCGAAGTCTCCGGCCTGGTCTTGAGGAGCGGGGCAGTCGAGAGGCGTGTTTTCGCCGACGCCGGGGTGGTGCTGGCCTCCGGAGGGTTTGGCCGACATCAACGGCACCGCGCTCAGATGCTGCATCATCCGGTACCTGCACACAGCCCGACGGCGCCGGGGCACACCGGCGAGATGCAGGATCTGGCGCGCGCTCTTGGGGCGCGTTTTGGCAGCGGCAATCTCGATCACGCGTTCTGGGCCCCGGTTTCAGTCCGAATGCGTCCCGACAGGACTACGGCTGTGTTTCCACATTTCGTGCTGGATCGCTCGAAGCCGGGAACAGTCTGCGTCAACCAGTCGGGCGAGCGATTCACCAACGAGTCCGCTTCGTATCATCGTTTTGCGCGGGCAATGTTTGAGGCCAACAAGACTTCGCCATGCATTCCCTGCTTCATACTGGCGGATTCCCAAACCCTCAGGAAGTATGGGCTCGGCATGATTCGCATGAATGCCCGCGACTTGTCGCCGTTCATTTCAGACGGATATCTGGTCGAAGGTGCCACCATTCCCGAACTCGCAGCCAAGCTCGGAATGCGGGGTGATGTGCTGGTGCAAACGGTCGCAAAGATGAACGAGTATGCGGCGACCGGCATAGATCCGGATTTTGGTCGCGGGACAACGGCCTATCATCGGTTTAATGGCGATCCCGCGAATCGTCCCAATCCGACGCTGGGACCGATCTCGACGCCACCCTTCTATGCCGTGCGGCTTTATCCGGCTGATATTGGTTGTGCCACGGGTCTGGTCACCGACGAATGGGCACGCGTGCTGCGCTTCGACGATACGCCGATCACCCGCCTCTATGCCTGCGGAAATGAAGCAAACTCGGTCATGGGCGGGGTCTATCCCGGGCCGGGGATCACGATTGGGCCAGCAATTGTCTTCGCCTGGCGAGCAATTCAAAATGCGGCCGGCAAAAGTAATCCAGCGTAAGAATGGGCCACAGCGGGGGGACGAAAAGATTGCTGCTATAGGCGGCCTGCGGACGTCCACGTTAAGCGCCGATTGACGAAAGTGCCGCGGGGTTCACGTCCGCATCCTTCCTTGGAAGCAACGATTTGTTGCAGGGCGCTAGTGACCGAAAAGCTCCGGCCGCGCCTTTTCCTTCAAAGCTCCGCCGATATGCTTGTCCAGAAGCCTGGCGGCTCGTTCGATCGAGCCTTTTTCCAGCATCTCGATGATGGCCAGGTGTTCCCCGGTTTGCCGCCATACGCGGTCGCGGTCGAGCGTCTGCCGGTATTCGACAAGGCGCCGCAACTCGTTTTGGCGAACGACGGTCTGAGCCAGAAACCTGTTGCCTGACATATGCGCAAGCGCCTCGTGAAAGTCGCTGTTCGATTTGAACAGTTCGACCTGGCCGAGCGTCTTGTACCCTGCGCTGTGGAGAAATTCCTGGCGCTTGCGTTGCTCCGACAGGACGGCGCCGTCGAGCTTGAAGGTTGGCGATCGCAAGCCCTGCGGCTCCAGGAAGCGCCGCAGTTCGTAACTCTCGCGATAGGCCTCGACAGAATCGATCATGGGTAGAAACGCCCATCCATGTCCGGTCCGCCGCTGCATCCAGCCCTCGTTGACGATCCGTGACAGGATGCGCCGGAGGGTATGCCGTGGCACCTCGTAGCGGCGCATCAGGTCCGCCTCCGTCACGGAGTCCGCGAGCTTTCCCCGCAGGCGATCTTCCGCGAGCTTCAGGTAGAGCTGCTCGGTGTCAGCCGCAGGCAAAGGCTCCGCTGGCTTGCCTGCGCGCGCCTCGGTTCTCTTCAGGAAGAAGCCCTGATGGGGCCTGCGCTCGAGATACCCGGCCGAGGCGAGATAGCCCAGGGCGCCTCTGATAGGGCCGCGAGATGTTCCGACCACCTGGGCGAGCGACGTCTCGGTCAAATGTGCGCCGACCGGCAGGTGCTCCATTCGAATGTGCGTCAGGATGCGCTGCGCGATCTCCCGATGGAGCGCGTTGGGCGATCCGGTCGCCCCCTCCAGTGAATCAGTCGACTGTTTCATTGCGAATAAGAGCTGTGGCGTCCGATGTTGCGCCTTCGACCGCTCTGCCAATAACAAAGATCGGCCCGCCTGTCTGCCTCACGCGAGGGCGGACGCGGAGTTGTCATTTGTATTGACAAATGACACTGTCATATTTAGCTATATATGGCAATTCGCGCTGCGATGCGGCGAAGACCCCTCTCGGGTGCCCCGCTGCTTCTTCGGCTACCGCCGCAAAGAATGAAAACAGGACAGGAACGGGAGGCCGAAAACCAAGTCGGTCAGTTTCTGTCAGGGAGGAAGTGATGCAGAGGAAGCGGGTTTGGGTTGCGCTGATGCTCTTCTCGTTGGCGATGCTCAACTACATCGACCGGGTGACGCTGTCGTTCGCGGCTTCTCCGATCGCGAAGGAGTTCGGCCTTTCGCCGGTCGCGCTCGGCTACTTATTCTCATCGTTCCTGTGGACCTACACGGTCTTCCTGATTCCGATGGGGATGCTGGTCGACAGGTTCGGGGCGAAGAAGGTCGCCGGCTTTGGACTTGGGCTTTGGTCGGCAGCCACCGCGGCGACTGGCATCGCCGGGAGCTTTCCGTCGTTGCTCGCTACGCGCCTCGTGATGGGAGCTGGCGAGGCAACCAGCAACCCCGCCGGCGCCCGCGTCATTCGTGAATGGATCCCAGCATCTGAACGGGGCATGACCAACGCGATCTTCAACAGCGGCTCGTATGCCGGCCCGGCCCTCTGCGCTATCGTCGCGGGCCCCATCATCGCTAGCTTTGGTTGGCCGTCGCTGTTCTTCGCCGCCGGCGGCATCGGGATCGCCTGGCTCGCGTGCTGGCTGACGTGGTTCGCGCGTCCGGAAACTGCGGCCTGGCTCGGTGAGGAGGAGCGCCAGAAGATCCTGAGCGAGCGCGGCGCCAAAATGGTCGATCTCGATGCATCGGCGCCGAAGGTCGGCCTCATCGGGCTTCTAAGCATGGGGCCGACGCTGTGGGGCCTCGCTCTCACGCAAGGCTGCAACGTCTATTCGCAGTATCTCTTCCTGACCTGGATGCCGAGCTACTTGCAGGCGACCAAGGGGCTGACGATCGCGAAGACCGGCTTCTACGCCGCCATTCCCTATGCGGTGGCCGTGGTGCTCTGTATCGTCGTGGGCCGGATCAGCGACCGGTTGCTGAAGGGCGACGTGAGCGGCGGAAAGCGGCGCTACATGATCGCGTTCGCGATGCTGCTGGCTGCCGTCATTCTGTTCGCTCCGTTCGTCCAGGACGTTTGGCTCATCCTGGGCCTGATCGCCGTTTCACTCACCGGCATCGCCTCGACCACGTCGTTGAATTTCGCCTTGCTCAACGACCTGCTCAAGAGGCCGCGTGACATCGGTGTGGCTATGGGCTTCCTCGTCGTCGGTGGAAACGTGTTCGGCCTGATGGCGCCGATCGTGACGGGCTATGTCGTCGAGAGCACCGGCAATTACGACCGGGCTTTCGTCATCGCCGGCGCACTGCTTGTCGTGGGCGCCACTTCCATCCTGACGCTCACGCGACGGCCACTGGGAGACGATGTCGAAGCTTCGGCGGTCGCTCTGCGGAAGCTGGCGACGGAGGCCTAGAGTTCTCATGGACAGGGTCGACTTCGAACGCCGCAACATCCTGCGGGGAGCACTGCTGATGACGATAGCCGCTACGACAACGACTGTTGGGATGACCGCGCCCGCGGCGGGTCGATCTCGTTTCGCCCGGTTCGCCTATACGGGCTGCCGAACGACCAAGGAGCGCGGCGCGAGAGGCAAGGGCATGAACGTGTATCGCGTCGATTCGGCGACCGGCGCGTGGACCCACGTGCAACTCGTCGAGAATCTCGTCAACCCGTCGTTCCTGGCCTTCGATCGGGAGCAGCGCTTTCTCTACGCGGTGCACGGCGACTTCAGCGAGATGTCGTCCTTCCGGATCGACCGGGAGAACGGCACTTTGTCGTTGATCAATCAACAGTCGACCGGGGGTAAGAATCCCGTCCATTTGGTGGCCGATCAAACCAACCGCTTCATGATCGTGGCGAACTACGCGACGGCCTCGCTCGCGGTCCTTCCGTTCCGTCAAGACGGCGGCCTCGAGCCGCTGGTGCAGTTGCTGCAATTGCTGGGTGACGGAGGTCCGCACATGCTCGAGCAGACGGGTCCCCATCCGCATCACCTCGTCTTCGACCCGTCCGGTCGCTTTCTCATCGTCCCGGACAAGGGAGCCGATGGCGTATTCACCCTCGAGTTCGATTCCGCAAAGCCGCTGCTGAAGCTTAAGGAGCCGGGTTTCGTGGCGGCTCGACCGGGAGCTGGCCCGAGGCATGCTTCCTTCCACCCGAGCCTGCCATTCGTCTACGTGAACTACGAGTTGGATTCTTCGCTCAGCGTCAACCGCTACGATAGGGCAACGGGCTCCATCACGCCGATCCAGATTGTCCCGTCGACGCCGGACTCTTTCGTGGGCGCCAACACCTCCGCCGAGGTAGAGGTCGATCCCGCCGGCCGATTCGTCTACGTGTCCAACCGCGGCAGCAATCTGATCGGAGCCTTCTCGATCAACGTCGCGTCCGGCCGCGTGAACCCGGCCGGGTGGACGTCGAGCGCAGGTCGTGGGCCGCGCTTCATGAAGATCGACCCGAGCGGAACGCTGCTCCACGTGGCCAACGAACTCACCGACACCATTGTGACTTTCAACATCGATCCCGAGAGCGGCGCCCTCTCGCCGGCGGGGCGCGTGGTCGAGACCGGAAGCCCGACCTGCATTGCGTTCGCGGGCGCATGACGACACGGCGTGAATTCACCGAATCGAAGAAGGAGCCACGGATGAAGATAGGCTTTGCCGGCCTCGGGCAGATGGGTCGCCCGATCGCGCTGAATTTGCTGAAGTCAGGTGCGACGTTGGCGGTCACGGACCGTTCGTCCAAGTCGTTCGCCGAGTTCGAGAGCAAAGGAGCGGGCGCGTCGACCGAGCAGGCGACGATCTTCGAGGCCGACATCGTCTTCCTCTGTTTGCCCAATGACAACGCGGTCGAGGAAGTCGTCGCAGGCGAGGGCGGCTTCTTGACCCGTGCCCGCGCTGGCCAGACCGTGATCGATTTGAGCACGATTAGCTACAAGACGACCGTTTCGGTCGCCGAGAAGCTGGCGTCGCGCCGCGTTCAGTTTCTCGATGCGCCGATCTCCGGAATGGAAGCGCGCGCGATCGACGGAACCCTGACGGTGATGTGCGGTGGCGATCGCGCGGCCTTCGATAAGGTGAAGCCGCTTCTGGACTTGATCGGCAACACGATTCTTTACATGGGCGGTCCCGGCAGCGGTCAGCTTACGAAGCTCATCAATCAGCTTCTGTTCGATATCAATGCCGCGGCGCTCGCGGAAATCCTGCCGATGTCGAAGAAGATGGGGCTCGATTCCGATCTGATCGGCGAAGTCGTCAACAGTGGGACCGGCCGCAGCTATGCTTCGGAGTTCTTCATTCCACGGATTCTCAAGGGACATTTCGGCGACGGCTACCCGATGAAGCACGCCTACAAGGATCTGGTCAGCGGCGCCGAGCTGGGAGCCAATCGCGGGATTCCCATGCCAGTCCTGGCTGCGGCGACCGCGACCTATCAGATGGCTCTGCTGAGGGGACACGGCGACAAGGACAAGGGCGGGATGGTGACGGTTTTCGAAGAGCTGCTCGGCGTCGCCTGCCGAAGTCAGGAAAGCACCTCGGCGAAGTCAGGAGCGAAGTGATGGCGGATCACGGCATCGACAACGGACTTACGAACTACGGCGACAAGGATTTCGCCAGGTTCCTGCGCCGATCCTTCGCCCGGTCGATGGGGCTGTCCCGCGACATGCTCGCGAAGCCGATCGTCGGCATCGCGATGACGCCGTCGGGTTTCAACAATTGTCACCGGTACATGCCAGACCTGGTCGAAGCGGTCTCGCGAGGCGTGCTCGCCGCGGGCGCGCTGCCGCGGCCGTTTCCGACGGTCTCGCTCGGAGAGGTGTTCCTCAATCCGACCAGCATGATGTACCGCAACCTCATGGCCATGGACACCGAGGAGATGATCGGTGCCCAACCTATGGACGCGGTCGTGCTCATCGGCGGCTGCGACAAGACGGTGCCGGCGCAACTGATGGGTGCCGCTTCCGCAAATCTGCCGGCAATCCAGCTCGTCACGGGGCCGATGATGACGGGACGGCACAAGGGGCAGCGGCTGGGAGCCTGCACCGATTGCCGCGGCTTCTGGGCCAAGTACCGGGCGGGGACCATCGACAAGCACGAGATCAATACGGTCGAAGGCCGGCTCTCGGTGACATCAGGCACCTGTGCCGTCATGGGCACGGCGTCCACCATGGCCTGCATCGCGGAGACCTTGGGCATGTCTTTGCCGGGCACCGCTGCGATCCCTGCGGTACACGCCGATCGTCTCGTCGCGGCCGAAGAGACGGGTAAAGCCGCCGTCCGCCTGATCGGGACCAAGACCTCTCCGCGGGACATCATCACCCATAAATCCGTCGAAAATGCCTATCGCGTGCTGCAGGCGGTCGGCGGTTCGACAAACGCCGTCGTGCACCTCACGGCAATCGCCGGACGGCTCGGGATCAAGATCCCGCTCTCGCGCTTCAACGAGCTCTCGGACGAGACGCCGGTCCTCGTCGATCTGAAGCCGGTCGGCGAAGGCTATATGGAGGATTTCCATGCAGCCGGCGGCATGGGCGCGCTGCTGCGCGAACTGAAGCCGCTGCTTCATCTGGACACCATCGACGTCGAAGGGCGAACGCTCGAGCAACGGTTGGAGGAGCCGATCGACTGGGTAAACCCTGCTGTCATCAGACCATTGAACGACCCGGTGTCGAAAGATGGCGGTCTCGTCGCACTGACGGGCAACCTCGCCCCCGATGGCGCGATCTTCAAGCGCGCTGCGGCTACACCGGCACTGTTCGAGTCGGAAGGCAGGGCAGTGGTCTTCACGGGTCTCGAAGACCTCAGCAATCGTATCGACGATCCCGATCTGGACGTGCGCCCCGACGATGTTCTCGTATTGCAGAACGCGGGACCCCATGCGGCGGGCATGCCGGAAGCCGGCTATCTGCCGATACCAAAGAAGCTGGCCCAGGCTGGTGTGAAGGATATGGTCCGGATTTCGGACGCCCGCATGTCCGGTACGGCGTTCGGTTCGATCGTCCTGCACATCGCTCCGGAGGCCGCCGTGGGCGGTCCGCTCGCCGCTGTGCGCAACGGCGACCGTATCCGGCTTTCGATCGCCGACAAGAGGATCGACCTTCTGGTCGAGGATGCCGAGATCAAGCGCCGCCTGGCGGAGCATCGCCCGCCACCGGCTCCCGCCCGCGGCTACAAAAAGCTGTACCGGCGCACGGTGCTGCAGGCACCTGACGGGTGCGATTTCGACTTCCTGACGCAGGCTGATGCGCGATGACGACCTCGTTCGATCCCGATCCCGCGGCGCGCCTGCTTGCGCAGGTTTGGCGCGGCTCGAAGCAGATTGCGGAACTGCCGCAGGACGTCAGGCCGGCGAACATCGATCAGGGCTACGACGTTCAGGACCGTCTGATTGATCTCCTGGGCGTGCCCGTCGTCGGCTGGAAACTGGGTGTCGGCAGCGCCAGGCTGAGGCAACAATCCGGTGTCGGACGATCGACCATGGGCCGCGTGCTCAAGACCCGCCTGCACGAACCCGGCGCCGCGGTCCAGCTATCGTTTGCCGCTCCGGTAACGATCGAATTCGAGATCGCCTTCGTGCTCGGCGAAGACATCGATCACAGGTTCTCCCGAGATGCCAGGAGCGCGATCGCGGAAACACGCGTCACGTTCGAACTCGTCATGGCGCGCTTCGTCGATCGCCGTTCCGTTGGATGGCCGAGTTTCGCAGCCGACGATTCCGGCTTTGAGGCTCTGATCGTGGGTGAGTGCCTCGACGAGCGCCAGATTCCGGAACTGCTGTCCTCGCTTGTCGTCTCGGTCGATGGTGAGGCGAGAGCCCACGCCGCGACGGGAGATGACGCGACCAATCCTAGCGGCGCCCTGGCCGATCTCGTTGCGATCGCCCGCGAGCGGAAGATGATCCTGCCGAAAGGAAGCATTATCTCCACGGGCTCGGCCTCGACGCCGTTCGCCGTGTCGGCACCGAAGGGCGAGGTCAGCGCTTCGTATCTCGGAAAGACGCTCGGTTTCACATTCCAGGCACCGACAAGCATCTTGTGATGGAGAAGATTCCGATGTCGACGGCCACCAAGATCGATCCAGGCCGGCTGCTGCGCTTCGCGACCGCCGTCTACGTCGCCGCCGGCCTGTCGCAGGAGGACGCGCATCTTTGCGCAGACACGCTGGTGCAGGCCGACCTCTGGGGTCACCAATCTCACGGCGTGATGCGGCTGTCATGGTATGCGGCGCGTCTGAAGGCCGGTACCTGCGACCCGAGGGCCAAACCCGAGCTGCTCGTCGACGCCGGCGGTCTCGCACTCATCGACGGCCACGATGGGATGGGCCAGGTGCTCACTGCGCGTGCCGCTCGTGAGGCCATCGGACGGGCCAAGGCACACGGGATCGCCGCCGTCGGAATCCGCAACTCAAATCATTTCGGCACGGCCTTCTACTTCACGCGGATGGCGGCGCGCGAAGGATGCGTCGCTTTCCTCTCGACCAACGCCAGTCCGGCGATGGCGCCATGGGGAGGTCGGAGGAAGACCGTCGGGACCAATCCCTGGTCGTGGGCCTGTCCAGCGGGATCTCACGCGCCGATGGTGCTCGACATTGCCAACACCGGGGTCGCGCGTGGCAAGATCTACCTGGCGAAGCAGAAGGGTCAGCCGATTCCTGAAGGTTGGGCGATGAACGCCGCGGGCGCTCCGACGAGCGATCCCGCCGAGGCCATCGAAGGCATCATCCTCCCGATGGCGCAGCACAAAGGGTACGCGATCGCGCTGCTGATGGATATGCTGTCCGGGGTGCTCACCGGCAGCGGCTTCGGAGCCCAGATCGCGGGCCCCTATCAGGCCGAGCGGCGCAGCCGGGCCGGGCAGCTCATGATCGTGCTGAACATCGAGGCCATGCAGCCGTTGGCGGAGTTCAATGCGCGGATGGAAGAGCTGATTTCGCAGATCAAGTCCGTGCCTCTCGCCCAAGGCTTCTCCGAGGTCTTCTATCCGGGCGAGATCGAAGCGCGCAACGAAGCCAGGACCAGAGAGAATGGCTTGCTCCTTCCGGACGATACCCTTGCCGATCTGAACCGGGTCGCAACGGAGTATGGACTCGAAAAGCACCTGCCGCTCTGAATCCGAAAGATCACCGCTGATGGAGACGCGCTTTCTACAGACCTTCGTCGTGGTCGTCGAAACATCGTCGCTTGCCGAGGCCGCGCGAAAACTCAACATCACGCCGTCCGCGGTCGTCCAACGGGTTCGCGCTCTCGAAAGCGAGATTGGGTGCAAGCTCATTCATCGCTCCGGCCACTCGATGCGCCCGACCGCCGCGGGCGCTGCAATTCTCGCCGAAGCCACACGGATTGTGAAGGCGACGCGCGATCTCAATGCAATCGCCGGAGGCGACCTGGAGGTCGGCGGGCTTACCGTCGGCGTTTTCAACACCGCGATGACCGGGATGTTGCCCGACGTGCTCTCCGCGCTGAAGCGAAACCGGCCGCGGATCGACGTGTATATCGTTCGAGGTCAGTCCGCGGACTTGTATCGGAAATTGGTGCTTGGCGAACTTGATCTGGCCATCGCGGTCAAGCCGCATTTCAAGCTGCCAAAAACACTGGATTGGCGCCTTCTGCGCGAAGAACCGCTGGTCATGCTGGTGCCCGACCACATGGATGCCAGGGATATGCGGACCATCCTGAGCAAGCAGCCGTTCATCCGGCAAGATCGCAATCACTGGGGCGGGCGCGTCGTCGACCGCTATCTGCGCAAGATGAAGATCCGGCCGAACGAGCAATACGAGCTCGATTCGCTCGAGGCGATCGCGGTGATGGTCGATCGCGGCCTTGGCGTGTCGATCCTCCCGGACTGGCCCCCGCCCTGGCCGGAGGGCTTGAAGATCAAGAAGATCCGCATCCCAAACGCGCCTCGCCGCCAGGTCGGTCTGTTGTCTCAGCGAAGTTCGCCCCGGGAATGGCTGATCCGCGCCTTCGTAGACGATGCCACCGCGGCCATCACGGGTCGGAAGGCCGTGCTCCGCAACCGGCGCTAGTCTCGCCTTCGCGTGTCCAGGCGCCGCCCGAACTAAGTATTTCTGACTTTCGAAAGCACATAAACGCACATTCCCTTGCTGCGCGCCCCTTTGTAACGATCGCCACTGCAAAGGTCGCGAGAACCGCGCAAACGGGGAGGAACGGAGCATGCATTATCGTCGTGGGTGGATCGCACTGTTCCTGTTCTCGCTTGCAATGATCAACTACATAGACCGGATCACGCTCTCGTTCGCGATCGGGCCAATCGCGAAAGAGTTCGGCCTGGACAGCGTGACCAAGGGATACCTGTTCTCCTCGTTTCTATGGACCTACACCGTCTGCCTGATCCCGATGGGAATGCTGGTCGATCGCTTCGGTGCCAAGGCGATCGCAGGTTGGGGGATCGCAGTCTGGTCCGCAGCAACGGTGCTGACCGGCTTAGCCTTCAGCTATCCATCCCTGCTTTTGACCCGGCTCGTGATGGGCGCCGGCGAAGCGACCGCCAATCCGGCAGGCGCGCGCGTCGTGCGCCAATGGGTCCCCGCAGGCGAACGCGGCGTGCTGAATGCAATCTTCAACAGCGGTTCTTATGCCGGACCGGCAATATGCGCGCTCTGTGCTGGAGCGATCATCGAAGCCTATGGCTGGCGCGCGCTTTTCGTCGTTGCCGGCGGAATCGGTATCGTGTGGCTGATCGCCTGGGTCATTGTATTCGATCGTCCCGAGAAGGTCAGTTGGCTGAGCACGACCGAACGCGACAAGATTCTCTCCGAGCGCGGCGCAAAGGTGCAGGATCTGGACCGCAACGCCGAGCCTGTCGGTCTGTTGCGGCTGCTGCGAACGCGGACGCTGTGGGGCCTGGCCTTGACCCAGGGCTGCAACGTGTATTCGCAGTATCTGTTCCTGACCTGGCTGCCGAGCTACCTGCAGACCAGCAAGCATCTCACCATCCTTAGCACGGGCTTTTATACGGCCGTACCCTATGCGATCGCGGTCGTACTTTGCATAGCGATGGGCCGGTTCAGCGATCGATTCCTGCGCAATACGGGGACCGCGACCGGCCGCCGTCGCTACCTAATTGCAGCGGCGATGGTGATCGCTTCCGTCATCCTGGCCGCGCCGCTGGTCGAGAACCTCTGGATCATTCTGCTGCTGATCACGATCTCGCTCGCCGGCATTTCGTCGACGACATCGCTCAACTGGGCGCTGCTCAACGATCTGCTGCCCAATCCGCGCGATATTGGGAAAGCCATGGGGTTCTTGGTCGTCGGCGGCAACTCGTTCGGTTTATGCGCCCCGATCGTGACCGGATACGCCATTGCCTGGACGGGAAGCTACGATTGGGCCTTCATCATCGCGGGCGGCTTGTTGCTCGCGGGCGCGACCGCGACGTTGACGATGACGCGCCGCCCGATGACGATCGAGCACAGGCACGAGGGCACCGGCTTTCAGGTGGACGGAACGATCCGGGCATGACGAGCAATCGCTTCAGCCGCCGGACGATCATGACGTGCGCCATCGCCGCCGGCACGCACCTTGCCACAGCCAAACAACGCCTGGGAGCGAGAGAGCTCTCGGGAGAGGGACGAGCGATGCCCAAATTGATGTATGCCTACACGGGTTGTCGCACGACAAGAGAGAGAAATGCCCGCGGCGACGGAATCAACGTCTACGTCGTTGATCCCGTGGTCTCCGACTGGAAGCACCTGCAATTGTTGCGCACGCCGCAGGATAATCCGTCCTATCTCACCTTCGATCGCACGCACAGGTATCTTTACGCCGTACATGGTGACACGCAGTTCGTGAGCGCCTTTAAGGTCAACGGGGCCGATGGGACGCTGTCGCCGATCAACACACAAGACTGCGGCGGCAAGAACCCGGTGTATCTCGCGCCCGATGTCTCGAACAAGTTCGTGATCATCGCGAACTACGCCACGGGGTCACTGGGTGTCCTGCCCATCAACGAGGATGGTTCGTTGGGCAGCCGGTGCGACCTCGTTGAGCTGCAAGGAACTCCGGGTCCGCACAAGACGCAGCAAACCGCGCTTCATCCCCATATGGTCACCTATGACCCGGCGCAGCGCTTCCTTGTCGTGCCTGACAAGGGCGGGGACCAGGTGTGTCTCTTTGCGTTCGATGCGGCCCTTGGAAAGCTCATTCCGAAAGATCGGATGCGAGTGAGGTCCCGCCAAGGTGCGGGCCCGCGGCACATCGTGTTTCATCCGACAAGTGGGTTTGCGTACCTTGCCAACGAGTTGGACAGTTCGATCGCAACCTATTCCTACGGCGCAGAGCAGGGTGCCCTGAAGCCGTTGCAGATCCTGCCGGCAACGCCGTCTTCCTTTACCGGCGACAACACCGCTGCCGGGATCGCCATCGCGCCGTCGGGGAGGTACGTCTATCTGTCCAATCGCGGTCACGACAGTATCGCGATCTACGCCGTCGACGAGAAGAGCGGGCTTTTGAGTGCGGTGGGTTGGCAGCCTACGCAAGGTCGCGGTCCTCGCTTCTTCACGCTCGATCCGTCGGGCAAGCTGCTCTACGCGGCCAATGAGCTGACCGACACCGTAGTCGCCTTCCGCATCGACGAAGCGACCGGCGCGCTCACACCGACTGGTCAGCTTGTCAGGACGGGAAGTCCGACATGCATCCTGTTTTCCGAACAACGCTGATCTCCGCAATCTGCAACAATACACGCTCTACGAGGACGTCATGATGAGAATTGCTGTGCTGCCGGGCGACGATATCGGTCCCGAAATCACCGAGGCGTCGTTGACCGTGCTGCAAGCCGTCGACGCAGCCTACGGCCTCGGCTTGAAGTTTGAGGTGGGCGAGGTCGGAATGGCCGCTTATCGAAAGCACCGCACGACCTTGCCGGATGCTGTGCTGGAACAGGCGCGGGGCGCCGACGGCATCTTGCTCGGTCCGGCAGGCATCACAGCGTATCCACCGCGTTCCGAAGGAGGGCTGAACGTCCCGGGGACGATCCGCAAGACCTTCGATCTGTTCGCGAATATCAGGCCGGCGCGCTCCCGTCCGGGCGTTCTGAAGGCGCAGCCGAATCTGGATTGCGTCATCGTCCGAGAGAATACGGAAGGCTTTTATGCCGATCGCAATCTGCACCAGGGATATGGCGAGTTCATGCCGACCCCGGACGTGGCGATGTCGATGCGGTTGATCACCGCGCGTGCGTCGCGCCGCATCGCCGAACGAGCGTTCGAGATTGCCGAAAAGCGACGGCGTCACGTCACCTTCGTCGGCAAGCGCCACGTCTTGCAGGTGACCGACGGGCTCTTTTGGCGTGAGACCGAGGCAGTTGCCGCTCGCCATCCCGAGGTCACGTTGCGAGAGGTTGACGTCGATGCCATGGCAGCCGAGCTGTATTCGCGTCCCGAGAGATTTGACGTGATTCTGACCAGCAACATGTACGGAGACATCCTTTCCAATCTGGCGAACGCGTTGGCAGGAAGCGTAGGACTGGCGTCGGCCCTCAATGTCGGAGAAACGCACGCCGCCGCGAACGCAGGCCATGGCTCCGCTCCGGATATCGCCGGCAAAGGAATTGCCAATCCTGTCAGCTTGGTGCTGTCGGCAGCCATGCTGCTACGCTGGTTCGGCGAGAAGAGTGGATCAGCCGGGTACGTCGAGGCAGCCAAGGACATCGATGCTGCTGTCGACGCGACGCTCGAAAAGCCGGAAACGCGAAGCCGCGACGTCGGCGGAACGGCGAGCACCAGGCAGGTCAGCGCCGCGATTTGTGCGCGAATTGGCGAACGCAAGCGCCGCTAGGTGGCCAAGCGACGCCACGGCCAAAGCCGATCCAAAAATGGAGAATGTCGTGTTATCGAAACCGCGTATCGCACTGATTCATGCCACACCGATCGCCGTGGAGCCGATCCATCAGGCGTTTGGGGCCAATTGGCCTGCCGCTGAGGCGACCAACATCCTGGAGGACAGTCTTTCTCCGGATCGGGCGCGTGAGCCGGATCTCTCCGCGGATCTCGCCGAACGCATCGTTGATCTCGCCCGGTATGCTCGGAAGACCCGCGCGGATGGCATTCTCTTTACGTGCTCTGCGTTCGGCACAGCGATCGAGCAAGCTGCGAAAGTCGTCGACGTACCCGTCTTGAAGCCGAATGAAGCCATGTTCGAGGCCGCGATTGGCAAGGGGGGCAATATTGCGATGATCGCTACGTTTGCTCCCGCTGTGCAAGGCATGGAAGCCGAATTTGCGGAGGAGGCGAAGCGTTTGGGCAAGAAAGCGCGCCTGACCAGCGTCGTCGCAGAGGGCGCCATAGCCGCGCTGCGCTTGGGCGATGCGGAAACCCACAATCGGATTGTTGCGGAGAGCGCGGCGGGCCTGAAAGGGTTTGATGCGATCGTGCTCGCCCATTTTTCGACCTCGCGCGCAGCGGCCGCGGTGCGCGCGGTGACCGCCACGCCCATATTCACCAGTCCGGACGCGGCCGTCGAGAAAATGCGACGTCTGGTCGTCGGAGCGTAGGTCCCAGATGCTGCTTGGAGTCATTGCTGACGATTTCACCGGAGCGAGCGACATTGCCAACGCCCTGGCCCAAGGAGTTCCAGGGCAGGGCGGTCTGCGAACCACTCAGTTCCTCGGCCTGCCGAGCCGGCCGGCTTCGTCCGATGTCGAGGCCGGCGTCATCTCGCTCAAAAGCCGGTCCAACCCGGCGAGTGAGGCGATTGCGCAGTCGCTCGCGGCCTTGTCCTGGCTGCAGGCCCAAGGCTGCCGCCAGTTCGTCTTCAAATACTGCTCGACTTTTGATTCGACGCCGGATGGAAATATCGGCCCGGTGGGCGAAGCCCTGGCCGATGCGCTCGGGGTCAAGGGTGTGATTGCGTGTCCTGCCCTTCCGGCTGTTGGGCGTACTGTTTATCGCGGCCACCTGTTCGTCGACGATCGACTCTTGAGCGAATCCGGACTTGAGAGCCATCCGCTCAATCCGATGACCGACCCGAACATTCGCCGTTGGCTCGGTCGTCAATCCAAAACGCCTGTCGGACTCGTCACGTGGCCAACCGTTCAGGCCGGCAATGGAGCTGTGCGCGCCACGCTTCGACAAGCCGCCGATCGAGGCGAGACGCTCGTGATCGTCGATGCGCTGAACGATGTCGATCTAATCTCGATCGCCGGTGCATGCAGCGATGCGCCTCTGCTGACGGGCGGTTCAGGTATCGCGCGGGGGCTTTCGGCTAATTTTCTCCGTGAGGGCCTCGCGAGCGGCAGCACCCCGGAGTTCGCGGGCGTCGATGGACCGGAGGCGATCCTTGCTGGGAGTTGTTCGGGTGCAACGCGGCAACAGATCGCGATTCACGCAGCCTCCCATCCAAGCCTCAACGTCTGCGTCGATGAGGTCCTGGCAGGCCGCACCGCGCCGGCTCAGGTTGTCGATTTCGTGCGCGCGCATACTGGCCAGGCGCCTCTCGTCTATTGCTCGGGGAATCCCGACGACGTCGCCGGGATCCAGCAGCGCCTTGGTCGAGAGCACGTCGCGCGCGTTCTCGAACAGCTGTTCGCCTCGAGTGCGCGCAGACTGGTGGAGAGCGGCATCCGCCGATTGGTGGTGGCCGGCGGCGAAACGTCGGGCGCCGTCGTGTCGGCGCTTGACCTCGGTGCGTTGACGATCGGACCGGAGATCGATCCCGGTGTCCCTGTCTTGTTTACCCGCGGGCCGCGCCCCTTGGCCCTGGCATTGAAATCCGGCAATTTCGGCGCACCGGACTTCTTTGCCAGAGCGCTGCGGAAGCTGGGCGGAACGGCATGAGCGAAGCGAGGCTCCGCGACGATATCGCGCTCATGTCACGCTCGCTGTTCGAACGCGGCTTCTCGGTCGGCTCGGCCGGAAACATCAGCGTTGCAGTCGAGGACGGGCTTCTGATCACGCCGACGAATTCCTGCCTCGGATTCCTCGATCCTAGCCGCATCTCCAAGATCGGTCATGAGGGCGAACACATATCCGGTGATCCTCCTTCGAAGGAGATATTCCTGCACCGCGCGTTCTATGAAACGCGCCCCGCAACAGGTGCGGTCGTTCACCTCCACTCGACGTTCGCAACCGCGTTGTCCTGCCTCGCCGAGATTGATCCGAACGATTGTATTCCTCCGATCACGCCCTACGTCGTCATGCGCGTGGGCCAGGTGCGGCTCGTCCCTTATGTCCGTCCGGGAGACGCGAAAGCCGGCCATCTCATCCGCGCGCTTGAGGGCCGGCATGCGGCGATTCTCCTCGCCAATCACGGTCCCGTAGTCGCCGGAAAGGATCTGAGATCAGCCGTCTATGCGGCCGAGGAGCTCGAGGAAACGGCCAAGCTCGTCATGTTGGTTCGCGGCGCTCCCGTTCGGCGGCTCAATACAACGCAGATCGACGAGCTCATCGCATGTTTGGGAACTAACGAGCGGGCCAGCAAGAAGACCGACTAGCAAGGGTCTGGCCGGAGAAACGTTCATGAGGGATGATGTCGAGATCACGCGTCGCTCCATCCTTGGCGGCGCCACCACGGCCGCGGTTTCCGCGCTGCTCGGCGGATCGGCGCCGGTTGCCAATGGTGAGCCTCTTCAATCCGAAGACCGCGAATTGCCGATCCAGCGAGCGCCGGAACATGCATGCGATTGCCATTTCCATATCTACAACAGCGACTTTCCGATCGCAGCAAACGCGACGATCAAGCCTCCGAACGCCCGCGTTCCCGATTATCTTCAACTGCGAAAGCGGCTTGGCCTTTCGCGTAGCGTCATCGTGACGCCGTCGACCTACGGCACCGACAATAGTTGTACCCTCGATGCAATGGCGCAACTCGGCAGCAGCTCCCGCGGCGTTGCCGTCGTCGATACCAGCGTGAAGGACGACGAGCTGATGCGCCTTCACGAACATGGTATACGGGGGATCAGATTCAACGTCGCGCGAGCGGGCGCTACGACGGTAAACATGATCGAACCGCTTGCGCGTCGTGTCGCCCCGTTTGGCTGGCACGTGCAGGTCCACATGCCGGCGGATACGATCATCGCCAATGCAGCGATTCTGGAGCATCTGCCTGTCCCGGTCGTTTTCGATCATTTAGGGCGTATTCCGCAGCCGGAGGGAAAGAACCATCCGGCCTTCGCCATGATCATGCGGCTGCTCGGCAACGGAAACGCCTGGGTCAAGATCTCGAGCATGTACCAGGACACGAAGATCGGCCCACCGTCGTACGCCGACGTCGGTGAAGTTGCCAAAGCCTATATCCAGGGCGCTCCCGAGCGCGTTGTGTGGGGATCGGATTGGCCCCACCCTGCAAAGGGCAATTTTGGCGTACCGAACGATGCTCTCTTGTTCGATCTGGTTGCGGACTGGGCGGGGCCGGACATCTGGAACCGGATGTTGGTTAACAATCCCGAGACGCTTTACGGCTTCGCCAAGGCGGCATAGCCTTTTATCGCGTCGGACCCGAACTCCACCTCACCTCGTTGTCGCGCGAGTTCTAGCCGCCAAACCGATCGAGAAACTACCGCGCGCTAGCTCAACGCAATTGGTTAGATCGATAACGCGCCTCGTCGAGTGGGCATTAGCTAAGGATGGTTGGATTCTTTGCTGCAACCCATTGATCTGCAATGATCAGATTTGGGCACGGGTAAAAAAGTCTCTCGAAAAATCAACGGCCAAAGCATGTCCCTTAATCAGTGGGTCCCAGGTTGCTGGTGGCATCGCGAACAGGCCTCGGTATGACACGGGCCCTTTTTTCTCGACTAGCAACTAGTCCGACGTCTTCAATTGCGGCGCGGGTAATCATCTGATTGTGTGAGAGCAAAAAGCCGAACGCAGTGTTGCTATCGAAAAGCGTAAAACCCGTTAAACTGGACGACGTTGTAGATGCATCGGTTCGTCGGAGCCGCGGCGTGGCGAGAGGGGAACTTTTGAACGCTCAAAGACGCAAAGTCTCTAAATGAATCGTGTAAAGCCGCACCTCGGTGGATGAGGCTCTCACAGCCGAATATCGCGCCCCGTTGCGAACCTGAAGATGCGCCGGCGCACGCCACCCTAGAAGTTCACATGGCTCGCGCCTTTCAGCGCGAGCCGCGACCTGGCTTCGTCGGGTGTCGCGATGTCGAAGCCTAGCTCCGAGAGGACGCGGCGGATCTTCGTGACCTGCTCGGCATTGGATTTCGCGAGCTCGCCACGGCCGAGATTCAGGCTGTCCTCAAGCCCAACGCGGACGTTGCCGCCCATCAGTGCATTGTGCGTGCACATCGGCATCTGGTGCCGGCCGGCCGCCAGGACGGACCACTCGAAGTCGTTGCCGAACAGCCGCTGCGCGGTGCGCACCATGAGCAGGAGGGTGTCGATCTCGGCGCCGACACCGCCGAGGATGCCGAGGATGAACTGCACGAACAATGGCCCCTCGTAAAGTTTCTGGTCCAGCATGTAGGCGAGGTTGTAGATGTGGCCGATGTCGTAGCACTCGAACTCGAAGCGTACGCCGTGGCCTTCGCCAAGGCGTTTCATGATGGTTTCGATATTGTGGAACGAGTTCTCGAAATACGAACTCTTCCCGCCCTCGAGGAACGGCTTCTCCCAGTCGAAGCGATACTCCTTGATGCGTCGCGCGCCGGCGAACAGGCCGTTATTGATCGAGCCCATGTTCAGGGATGTCATCTCCGGGCTCGCGCGCTCGGCGGCGGCGAGGCGCTGGTCGAGCGTCATGCCGGGGCCTCCGCCGGTGGTGATGTTCACGACCGCAGCGGTCTGCTGCTTGATGCGGGGTAGAAATTGCATGAACACGTCCGGGTCGGCGGTCGGGCGGCCGTCTTTCGGATCGCGTGCGTGCAGATGGATGATCGACGCGCCGGCCTCTGCTGCTGCGACCGACTCCGCGACGATCTCGTCGGGCGTGATCGGCAGGTAGGGAGACATCGAGGGGGTGTGCAGCGATCCCGTGATCGCGCAGGTGATGATCACGCTTCTGCCTGCCATGGCGGCGGTCCTCCCATGTTGAAGAATGTCAATCGGCCTTGCCGGCCCTGATGGTTGGGCGCGCCGTGGCAGCGCCGCGCGGCACGTCGGCGAACGGCGCATCGGAGCCGAGCAGGATGTCGGCCGTCCGCTGCAGGTGCGCGGCGAGCGCCTCGGATGCGCGGTCGGCGTTGCGCGCCAACGCCAGTTCGAGGATTTCGCGGTGCTCCTCGTCGACGCGACGTTCGACGCGGGTGTAGGGCAGGAGCATCCGGCGGTAGCGCTCGGCCTGCAGGAACAACTGGTCGCGCAGCCGCAGCCACCACACGCTGTCGCAGGCCGCGATCAGGTCATCATGGAAACGCGCATGCAGACGCGTCCATTCCGGATTGATCCGGTCGGGTTGGACGTTGGGCGCGGTCCGCGAGAGCTGGTGCCAGGTGTCGAGCAGCCGGCCTTCCCATTCCAGCGTGCCCCGCATGATCGACGACCGCAGGCACCGCGTCTCGATGTCGATGCGCACCGCCGTGAGGTCGATGAGGTCGGCCGCCGAAATCGGCGCCACCGTGAAGCCGCGCTGCGGCTCCGCGACCACGAGGCGATCGGAGGTGAGCCGCGACAGTGCCTCGCGCACCGCGCCGAGGCTGACAGCGAAGCGTTCGGCGATCTCATCAATCAGAATCTTGGAGCCGGGTGGATAGGCTCCATCCAGCAGTTCGCGCTTGAGCGTCTCATAGGTCTGGGTCGTGCGACTTCCGGCCACGGTGAATCTCCTGTGACCTTCTCTCTCACATAAAATAGATGAAATCAAGAAAATAGATTTTTCTGTACAAGTCGATTTTTCCATCGTATGGCTCGGTCAACAAGGAGGAAAACAGGATGAGATTTCGGGCGATCGAGACCGGCGGACGCGAAGGCGTCGCTGGAAGCCGAGACGGCAAGAGCTGGCGTGCGCTCTATCAGGGGGAAGCAGGTTTTCCGGGCCTGCCGGACGACTTCATTCAGAAGGGGCCCGATGGCATCGACGCGGCGGGGAGAGCGCTCAGCCGCGGCGCACCGGTCGATGACATCGAGACGCTGACTTGCCTGCCGCCCTTCCGGCGTGCCGGCAAGATCCTCTGCGTCGGGCTGAATTTCGCCGCGCACGTCAAGGAGTCCGGGATGAAGACGCCGGACTACCCGACTGTGTTCGCGCGATTCAATTCAGGGCTGGTCGGCCACGGCCAGCCGCTGGTGCGCCCAAGGCTGTCAGAGCAGTTCGATTACGAATCCGAGCTCGCCTTCGTGATCGGGAGGCGCGCGCGCCACGTCAGCGAGGATCGCGCGCTCGATCATGTCGCCGGCTACACTATCTTCAACGACGGCTCGATCCGCGACGTGCAGTTGCGTACGCCGCAATGGACCATCGGCAAGAACTTCGACGGCACGGGCGGCTTCGGCCCAGACTTCGTCACCGCCGACGAATTGCCGCCCGGTTGCGAGGGGTTGCGCATGCAGGGCCGCCACAACGGCACCGTGGTTCAGGATACGTCGCTCTCCGACATGATCTTCGGCGTGAAGAAGCTGGTCGTGCTGCTGTCGGCCGCGATGACACTCGATCCGGGCGACGTGGTGGCGACTGGAACGCCCTCGGGCGTGGGCCTTAGCTTCAAGCCGCCTCGCTTCCTCAAGCCGGGCGATACCTTCGAGATCGAAATCGAGAAGATCGGCGTGCTCCGCAATTCGGTGGTTGCGGAAACATAACTGCCGCGCGTGGCGGCACAACGACACGGGCTATCAGGGAGACAGCATTGGGTTATCTCATTCAGCAGATGGGGCACGTGGTTATCTCGTCGCCCGATCCTCTTGGTGCGGCGAAGGACCTGCAGGAGACGGTGGGCCTGCGCATCACCCAACAGGATAGCGAAGCGGTCTATCTCTCCAGCAACGATCGCCATCACGAGGTCACTTACGTGCGTGGCAGCGGCAGGGCGGTCGCGCTCGGGCTGGAAGCGGTGTCGGCGGAAGCGGTCGACGAGGTCTATCGACGCGCGAAGTCGGACGGGATCGAGGTCGTGTCCGACAAGCCGATCGGACCGTACTGCTCCCGTGCCGTGACCATCGTCGCCCCTGGCGGCGCCGTGTTCGAAATCCACACCCCGATCGCGCGTAGCCAGTCCACGCGCTACAACGGCATCGGCGCGCGGCCGCGCCGCATCGAGCACGTCAACGCATTCTCGCCGGATACCGCGGCGTTCGGCGCGTTCTGCGAGAAGACGCTTGGCATGAAGCTGTCGGACCGTACATCCGACGACGGCTTCCGATGGTACCGCGCTGCAGATGGCTATCACCATGCCATCGCGATCGGACCTGGCGCCAGCGCGCTGCACCACTACGCCTTCGACCACCATTGCCTCGAAGACCTGTCGCGGATCGCCGACAACCTCGCGCTCAGGGATCGCGCGCTTGTGTGGGGGCCCGGCCGTCACGGCGCCGGCGACAACATCTTCACCTACTACGCCGATCCGCATGGCTGCATCGTCGAGAACTCGATCGAGATGGCGCGGATCGACTGCGACGCGACCTACGAGCCGCGGAGCTGGGACATCAGCGAAGGGCTCAACGGCCGCTGGATCAACCTGTGGGGCACGCCGCCGACGCCGGGCTTTCTGGTGCCGGGCATCCAGTTCGGTCGCTAATCCTAAGGCGCCCGTCAACAAGGCTCCCGCAAGAGGAGCCGCGCCGGCGGATGAGGAGGAAATGAGATGCGGTCATTCGATGTCATCGTGATCGGCTACGGGCCAACCGGCAAGGTGCTGGCGCGCCAGCTCAGCGACTTCGGCCACAGCGTCGCCATTGTCGAGCGCTGGCCGGCGGCGTATCCGCTGCCGCGAGCGGTAGGCTACGACCACGAGATCAGGCGGATGTTTCATGCGCTTGGGCTCGGCCGCGAGATCGAGGCGCTATCGCGGCCGATGAACCACTACGTTTGGTTTAACGCCGACTGGAAAGTGCTGATCGATCTCGACGAGACGCGCGAGTCGATCTCCGGTAGTCGCACCGGCTATCTGTTCAACCAGCCTGACCTGGAGCGAGTGCTGGAGCAGGACCTTGCCGGCCGCCCCGGCGTGACGTTGCTGACGAGCCACGAGGCCACGTCGGTGATCGACACCGGCGCCGGCGCCGAGGTGCGCGTCTCGCCGTTCGATATCACAACGCGTCGTATCGATGCCTCGCGGACCGAGACGCTCTCGGCGCGCTACGTCGTCGGCTGCGACGGCGCCAACAGCCTGGTACGGCAGGCGATCGGATCGACGCAGTTCGACCACGGCTTCGACGCGCAATGGCTCGTTGTCGACGTGCGGCCCCACGATCTTGCCAACCTGCCCGTTCCCGACGCCGCACAGTGGTGCAATCCCGAGCGGCCTACCACGATCGTGCCGAGCGGCGTCGCCAACCGGCGCTGGGAGTTCATGATCAAGCCCGGCGAGGATGCTGACGATTTCGCGTGCGAGGACAAAGCGTGGGAGCTGCTCGCGCCGTGGATGAAACGTGGCGACGGCGAGCTCGTACGTCACGCCGTCTACCGCTTCCGCTCGCTGCTCGCGCAGGGCTGGCGCAAGGGACCGCTCCTGATCGCGGGTGATGCCGCCCACGTGATGCCGCCGTTCATGGGGCAGGGCATGTGCTCCGGCCTGCGCGATGCCTGGAATCTCGGTTGGAAGCTCGATCGCGTGTTGACGGGGCGCTCTTCCGAGCGGCTGCTCGACGCCTACGAGAAGGAGCGCGCGCCGCATGTTGACGGCTATATCCGCCTGTCGATGGAGATGGGGAAGGTGATCTGCGTCCCGGATCCCGAGGCCGCGAAGGCGCGCGACGCGGCCTTCTTCAATGGCGCAGTGCCACCACCGCCGCCATTTCCCGGCCTTATCGGTGGCGTGATCGCGACCGACGAAGCTGGACGGCCGTTGCCCGGCGCCGGCACGCTGCTGCCGCACGATGACCTCGAAGCATCCGGCCGCCGCGAGCGGCTCGATGCGGTCACCGGTCGCGCCTTCGTTTTGATCACCACAGCAGACGATGTTGGCGGGCTTGATGCCGATAGCCGCGCGCTCGCCGAGCGGCTCGGGGTGCGGATCATCGTGCTCGGCGAGGGCGGATATCGCGATGTTCACGGTCGCCTCTCCGGCTGGCTCGGTGCAAAGGGAGTGAGCGCCGTGCTGGCGCGGCCGGATTTCTATGCGTTTGGTGCAGCGGCCAGCCCCGCCGCAACCGGACAATTGTTGCAGCAGCTTGCGACGCGGCTCGCCGCATAAGCGGCAGGAACGTCGCGACCAGAAACCTTAAACTGCACAAAAAGGGGAATGCATGTCTGAGATCAACTCGCTAAGTTCACGCGTCTCGCTGGTGATCGGACACATGGCGGGCATGATCGACCAGCCGGCGCTGCCGATCTGGGTCGGCATTCTGATTTCAGGATTTGCGTTTGCGCCCGCACAGGCCGGCGGCCTGGCGACGCTGTTCCTCGGCGGCGTGGTGATCTCGAGCGTGGTGCTGTCGTCGTTCTTCCATCGTGTGCCCGGGCGCTGGATGCCGACGATCGGCTTCGGCGTCAGCGCGCTGGCGTTTTACGCGATGACCGGATTCAGCACCTTCGGCCCGCTGGCGATCGGCCACTTCGTCGCTGGCTTCTCCATGGGGCTTGGGCTTTCCTTCACCCACGGCACGATGGGGCGCACGGCGAATCCCCATCGCATCTTCGCCATGGGCGGGCTGATGCTAGGTCTGTTTGCTGTAGTGTTTCTGGGCGGCGCGCCGGTGCTGATCGGCAAATTCGGTCCGCCGACCATCTTTGGGATATTTGCGGCAGTGATGGCCCTTGCCAGCATCGTCGCTGCCGTTTCGTTTCCCTCAGTGCCGCCGAACAAAGCCGGTGTCAGGACCGCGGAGCGCTTTACCCGGCCGGTCTGGCTCACGATCGTCGGCATCATGCTGATGGCGCTGGTGCAGGCGATGGTGTTCAGCTTCCTGGAGCGGATGGGCGCCGATCGTGGTCTGCCGGCCGAGCAGGTGCAAGGCATTCTCGTCGCGCTCGGCCTGGTTGCGATCACGCCGTCGATCTTCGCCGCGCTGCTGCAGAAGCGAATGCCGGCAATCGGTGTTGGTCTCGGCGGGGCGCTGCTACAGGGCTTGCTGTCGGTTGCGATCGCCGCCTCGACCGGGTTCTGGTCTTATGCAGCGGCGGCTGTATTGTTCCCGTCGGTGATGCTGTTCACGCACACGTTCATCTTCGGCCATCTGGCGCGGATCGAGCCGACGGGGCGCGCAGTTGCCGCAACGCCGGCCACGATCATGTCGGGCTCGACCATAGGGCCGCTACTCGGTGGTGTGTTGGTGCAGGCGCTCGGTTATCCCGCGCTCGGCGTCGTGGCGCTGATCTTCGATCTCTTTGCGCTCTGCTTATTCGCGGCGTCGCGCCGCGCGGCGTCGGTTGTGCAACCTATGGCGCGGACCAGCGCGGCGGGGTGAAGCGGCCGCGACGGTGAGGTGGGCGTGTGCGGTTGGGAATCCGTTTCAGGCACGCACTACGAGCCGTCTGCGCCGAAAACCCACATAGAATAAAACCCACATAGAATAAAGTCGTCTGTTTCCGGATGTTCGAACTGCTTTGCCGAAAGTCCGACGGCGATTTCTCTCGGTGTCGATATCGACCAACCCGCTCTCAGATCCTCGTTCATGTCTTCGAAGGCCCGGCCCGGCGGCGTCAGGCGTCCGCCGGTTCCCGCTTCATCTCTTCCATGTCCTGGAAGCGATCCGCGAGGCGGGGATGGGCGCGGCTGTTGTCGGCGGCGCCGATCGCGACCAGCACCTCGTCGGCGGCCGGCGCGTCCGGGATCAGGAACTGGGCGGTGAGGAAGTGGGAGCGCTTACCGGTCTCGGTCTTGTGAATCATCGGGAGCGAGAGCAGCGCGCCCGGCGCGTTGCGAGTGTTGGTGAAGCTCAGATAGGCCGTGCCCTTCACCGCATCACGAAACATGTTGCCGAAACGCAGCGTGTGAATCAGCGCCGAGGCGTGCTCGATCTCGCCATTGGTGCCGACGGCGGCCGCCTTGCCATAGGCCTCGACCTGCTCGGCCGGCATCACGGCGACTAGACGCTTGGTCAATTCCCTGCCGAGTTCCGGCGCGACACGCAGGATCTCGGGGCGCAAATTCTTGACGAAGCCCTTGCCTGCCCAGGGATTATGCAGCACGGCGGCCACGACGACAAAGCGCACCGGCTTGTCGGCGGCCTTGCCGCCTTCGATGAAGGTTTCCTCGACGAAGGTCGAAATCTTGCGCAGGCCGTAGTCCATGGCGTGTCCACCTGTTGCGATTGTGAATAGGTGGAGAAACCTAGCGAGACCGTTCCAGCATCGTCTTCCATCGGAACGCGGGAAGAAACTGATGAATCGACCTGCGATGCGGGGTAAGGTCGTAGGGTCGGTAAGGGAGAGGCTCATGGCGGATCAGGCGTCGCAGATGCGTTCGTTGCGCGATGTCGCAAGCCGGATCAACTCGGGCGGCGATTTCGACACGGTGCTCCGCGATCTCATCCGCGCGGCCTGCGAGCATGGCGGCTGGGCGCTGGGCTCGATCATGGCGATCGATGCACCGCATGGTGAGGCTCACGTGGTGGTTCGGCACGATCCGACGTTGCTGCGCCGACGCCTCGAGAACCGCTGGGAACTGGCGACCAGCCCGGCCCTGATCGCGCTCCAGCGCAACGAGCCCGTCCATATCCGCGATGCGCGCGTCTCGGAGGAATTTCCCGGCTATCGCCGGGAAGCCTTCGAACGCGACTACCGCACCGTGCTGGTGTTGCCGATGAGCTGCTCCGACGAGCAGGGCCGGCCCATGGTGCTGAACGTCATCTCCCGTGACATCCAGGACGTCTCGGCCGACGATCTCGCCTTCATGGGCATGATCGTCCATCTCGGCGGCATCGCCATTGAGCGCGAGCATCGCCTGCGCGCGCAGCGCCAGGCGGCAGAGCACTTGCAGAATGCGCTGCAGGCTCAGACCATGTTGTTGCACGAGGTTCTTTCGGGCGGTTCGACCGCGGCTCTCTCGGCAATGCTCGCCGAATTGCTGCCGGAGGCGATCCTGGTCGTGGATTTCGCTGGCAACGCGCTCGTGGCCAGCCGCTCGCCCACGCCGCTGCGCTTCGATGATGCCGCGTGGCAACGGGCTCTCGACGGCCCAATTGGCGGCCAGATCACGGTCGCCGCGCGCCATGCCGTGGCGGCGGGCCGTGCCGAGCCCATGGATCTGCGCCTTGATGACGGGGCACAGGGGCTTCAGATCACGGCGAGGATTGAGGCGCTCGATGTCGACGGGCAGGCGGTCGGCGCGCTGGTGATCTTTCCGGAAGCCGGGAAGGGCGGGGGCGATCTCCAGCGGCTGCTGCTGGACAGCGTGAAATTCGCCCTGAGCGTGCAGATGATGCGCAGCGTCATCCGGTTCCGCTTCGAGACTCGCACCCTGACCGAGCTCTTCTTCGAGATCGTTGAGCGACGCTGGCGGGATGCTGACGACATCGTCCAGCGCGGTCGCCGCCTCGGCCTTGCGCTCAGCGCGCCGGCTCGGATGATCGTGGTGGATTTTCCCGACGGCTCGTCCTTGCCGGCCGATATCGGTATCGACTGCCATCATGCGGTGACACGTCTCGGGCGTCAGATGAATCTGCCGATCAACGTCATCGCGGTCGGCGGTGGGCTCGTCTGCCTCGTTCCGGAGGAGACGAGCGCGGAAACGGAGCGCGCCGGACGGTTGCCGCGGCGCATCGTTGAGGTGCTCCGCCACAGCTTCAGCCGCGAGCCGATCGTTGTGCTCGGCGGCATCTGTGACGGGCTTGAGAGTTATCCCAAGGAATGGGAGCGCTGCTGGCGGATGATCCGCATCGCGCGTTCCTTTGGGCGCAGCGGAACCCTGTCGGCCTTCGATTTCGGTCCGATGCCCATGCTGATCGGCGCCGCCGAGACGGCAGATGTGCGCAGCTTCGTCGACGGGGCGATCGGCGCGGTGATCGCGCACGACCGCCAGCACGACACGCCCTATCTGGAGACGCTCGCCGCCTATCTCCGCGAGGGCTGCCGGACCCAGGCCTGTGCCGATGCAATGGGACTGCATGTCACGACGCTGCGCTACCGGCTCTCTCGTATCCAGGATCTTTTCGGCATAGGTCTTGAGACGGCCGAGAAGCGTTTCGCCCTCGAGCTTGCCATCCGTCTGCACGGCGTTATCGAGAGCAGCGAAGTGACGGCGGCCTGAGACGACACTATCCTCCGTTGATTCGGCGGAACATTTCCTCAACTCATCCGACTTTTCCTAGGAAGCGAAATATATTTCCGGCGCCTAGTCTCTCTCGTCCTGACCCTTATTGATCGAGGTGAGGCGGATGCTCGCTCCGACGGAAAAAACAGCAACAGCGATCGATCCGGTCGCCCTGCGACGCGCTTTCGGCACCTTTTTGACCGGGGTGACGGTCATCACCACGCGCGATACCGACGGCGCGCCGCGCGGCATGACCGCGAACTCCTTCACCTCGGTCTCGCTCGATCCGCCGCTGCTTTTGGTCTGCGTCGGCAAGAGCGCCCATAGCTATGACGCCTTCAACAGCTCAGATTCCTTCGCGGTCAACCTGCTGCACGATGCGCAGACCGACGTCTCGAACCTGTTCGCCTCCAAGGCTGCGAACAAGTTCGACACGGTCAATCATGATCGCATCCATACCGGCGCGCCCGTCCTCACCGATTGCCTGACATGGTTTGACTGCAGCGTGCACAGCCGCGTCGACGCCGGCGATCACCTGGTGCTGATCGGCGAGGTCCAGGCCTTCGGTACCAGCCCCTCCGCGCCGCTCGGCTTCTGCCGCGGCCGCTATGCCAATGTGAAGGATCCGCTGCCGCCGGGCTGGCTCGAGTCGCATGGCATGATCGTTGGCTACCTGATTGAAGCGGATGGAAATCTGCTGCTGCGGTCCGACGGCAAGGGCGGCTGGGTTCTGCCGAGCGCGAAGCGCCGGATTGCCGACAAGGAGCTCAAACTCGATGGCGGCGATGCGCTGACGCTCGTACCCGACGACACCTTCCTCTACTCCATCTTCGATGTCAGCGACCGCGACCCGGGTTACCTGATCTACCGCGCCCGCCTTGCGCAGGAAGCGGCCTCGCAGCCACTGTCCGCCGGGCTGCGCTTCTTCCCGATCGACCAGCTTCCCTACGACCAAATCCCGACACGGGAAATCTCCTCGATGCTGCGGCGCTACGCCCGCGAGAGCGCCAGCAAGCGCTTCGGAATCTACATGGATTCCGATGATGGCGGCCGCCTCGCCATGGTCGGCGACGCGCAGCCATGGGCCAACCTTCCGCAAATCTGAGCTGATAGATGACCATGAAGACGACCGTCAAATCCCTTGAAGGTTCGCGTCAGGGCCTGTTCATTGACGGCGCGTTCACCGCCCCCAGCAGTGGCCTCTACGTCCCATCCTACGACCCCACCACGGCCGAGCCCTGGTACGAATTCGCCCAGGGCGACGCCGCTGATGTCGACTCCGCCGTGCGCTCGGCCAAGGCCGCCTTCGTCAACCCGGCATGGCGCCGAATGACCCAGACCGAGCGCGGCAAGCTGGTGCGCCGCCTCGGCGAGCTTGTGCTCGAGAATGCCGACGAGTTGGCGATGATCGAGTGCCGCGACAACGGCAAGCTGCTCAAGGAGATGCGGGCCCAGATGCGGGCGATCCCGGATTCCTATCTCTACTTCGCCGGCATGGCCGACAAGCTGCTCGGCGAGACTATTCCCGTCAACAAGCTCGACTCGCTGAACTTCAACCTGCGCGAGCCGCTTGGTGTGATCGGCATGATCATCCCGTGGAACTCGCCGTTGATGATGCTGACCGGCACGCTCGCCCCCTGCCTCGCCATCGGCAACACCATCGTCATCAAGCCCTCCGAGCACGCCACGGCATCGAGTCTCGCACTAGCGGAGCTCGCGATCGACGCCGGCATTCCACCGGGCGTCGTCAATGTCGTCACCGGCGATGGCGCCACTACCGGTGAGGCGCTGACGCGCCATCCCGACATCGCGAAATACGTCTTCACCGGCTCGACCTTCACCGGGCGCAAGATCGCCGGCAATGCCGCACAGAACCTCGTGCCTTGCCAGATGGAGCTGGGGGGCAAGTCGCCTCACGTCATCTTCTCCGATGTCGAGATCGACCGGGCCGTGAACGGCGTCGTCTCCGGCGTCTTCGCCGCGGCCGGCCAGACCTGCGTCGCGGGCTCCCGCTGCTTCGTCGAGCAGCCGATCTACGATCGCTTTGTCGAGGCTCTGGTCGAGCGCACGCGCCGCATCAAGGTTGGTCATCCGCAGGTCGAGGTTACGGATATCGGCCCGATTGCGCTCGCTTCCCAGCTTGCCAAGGTCGAGGACTATGTCGGCTCCGGCGTACGCGAAGGCGCCAAGGTCGCGGTCGGCGGCCGCAAGCCGCAGGACGGCGAGCTTGCCCGCGGCTGGTATTTCGAGCCGACCGTGCTGGTCGAGGCCCGCAACGACATGCGCTTCATGCGCGAGGAGATCTTCGGGCCGGTCGTCGGCATCGTGCCGTTCAAGACGGAGGAGGAGATGATCGAGCTCGCCAACGACACCGAATACGGTCTCGCCTCCGGCATCTGGACCAAGGACATCGACCGGGCGATGCGTTTCGCCCGCAACATCGATGCCGGCACTGTCTGGATCAACACCTACCGTTCCGCCGCCTACATGTCCGCAAATGGCGGCATGAAGAACAGCGGCTATGGCCGCCGCGGCGGCTTCGAGGTCATGCGCGAGTTCTCGCGCCTGAAGAACGTTCTCATAGACTACTCGGGCGCCATGCAGGACCCGTTCGTCATTCGCCTGCGCTGAGCTGCCCGCGACAGAAGCCAGATCGGAGGAAAATCATGAAATTTGCCGTTTCGCTCTCCATGGAGCGGTTCTCGCCGCAGGATTCGATGCGAGACGCGGTCCGCAACTTCCGCACCTTGGCGAAGGTCGCCGACGAGGGCGGCTTCGAGACGCTGTGGACCGCCGAGCACCACACCATCGAGTGCACGATCTCGCCGAACCCCTTCCAGACCTTGACCTGGCTCGCCCAGCATACCGAGCGCATCCGGCTCGGCACCGCGACCCTCGTCGCGCCCTACTGGTCGCCGATCCGGCTGGCTGGGGAGGCGGCGCTTTGCGACCACCTGACGGGCGGGCGCCTCGAATTGGGCATCGCCCGCGGCGCCTACCAGTATGAGTTCGACCGCATGGCCGGCGGCATACCGCAGCAGGAAGGCGTCGCCTTCATGAAGGAGCTGGTACCGGCGGTGCAGAAGCTCTGGGCCGGGGATTACGAGCATAACGGCCATTACTGGCAGTTCCCGCTGGCCACCTCGGTGCCCAAGCCCTTGCAGCAGCCGCACCCGGCGATCTGGGTCGCGGCGCGCGATCCCGGCACTTTCGACTGGGCAGTCGGCCTCGGCGCCAACATCCTCTCCACGCCGCTCTCGGCGCCGCCGGCCGAGGTTGGCGTGCTCGGCGACAAGTTCCGCAAGGCGGTGGCCGATCATCCGGAGCGCCCGCGTCCGCGCCTGATGATGCAGCGGCGCACCTGCGTCTATGACCGCAAAGAGGATTGGGAGCTCGCAGTGCGGCACTCGGTCGACTACGGCGGCTATTTCGAGAACCTGATGCAGAACAGCGGCACGGTGACCAACGGCTTCCCCGAGGCCATTCCCTTCGAGACCATCGCCAATCGCGACAACTACAACCCCCAGGCGGTGCGCGATAATTTGATGTTCGGCACACCGGATGAGATCATCCGCAAGCTGCAGGTCTACGAGGACGCGGGGGTCGATCAATTCGCGCTAGGCCTCTCCTTCAACCTGCCCTTCGAATTGCAGATGAAGACGCTGCGTCTCTTCATCGACGAGGTCATACCGCACTTCGCCACTCGTGAGCGGGACAAGGCCGAGCGGCCGCGCGTGGCCGCCATGGGAGCTTGAGCCATGGCTGAGGGAACATCGGCTGCCCTGTGCACCGAACTGGCGGAGAGGGCTCGGAGCCTGACGGTCGGTGGCGTCACGCTGAACTATCGGATCGAAGGGCAGGGCGAGCCGCTGATCTGCATCCACGGTGTCGGCTCCTATCTCGAAGCCTGGGAGGGCGTAGTCGAACGTCTCTGCGACCGCTTCCAGATTCTCACCTTCGATCTGCGTGGCCATGGCTGCTCCAGCAAGGTGCGGGGCCGCTACGAGATCGACGATTTCGTCGGCGACGTATTGGCGCTGGCGGATCACACAGGCTTCGGGAGCTTCAATCTCGCCGGCTTCTCTCTCGGCGGGTTGATCGCGCAGCGCCTGGCGCTGTCGCACCAGGACCGCATCCGCCGCCTCGTGCTGCTGGCGACCGTCGCCGGCCGCACCGAGGAGGAACGCGAGCGCGTCACGGCCCGGCTCGCGGCGTTGCAGGCCGGCGACCGCGGCTCGCATTACGACGCCTCGCTCTCGCGCTGGCTGACCGAGGGCTTCCAGGCAAGGAATCCGGAGCTCATCGCCAAGCTGCGGCAGCGCAACGCAGAGAACGACCCGGAGTGCTACGCTGCGGCCTATCGCGTGCTGGCGCAGACGGATTTCGGCGGGCTGCTCGACCGGATCCGCGTCCCGGTCCTGATCGCGACCGGCGAGGAGGATGCCGGTTCCAATCCGCGCATGGCGCTGTACATGCACGAGCGCATTTCGGGCTCGAAGCTGCACATCTTACCGGGCCTGCGCCACTCGATCCTGACCGAGGGGCCCGAGTTAGTTGCTAGGCTGATGCGCGATTTCCTCGGGGACGGCGGGGAAAGGCAGTCGGCATGATCGTCGAGGAGCGCATCTATCGCA